>LHCFC01400__coassemble_1581_pt1 | contig 24505 bp, 24 predicted proteins | sample LHCFC01400__metabat2_low_PE_019 | metagenome-assembled genome bin LHCFC01400
GCAAAACAGCGGCGGCAGCCGCAATTAGCACGAAGTGCGGTTTTGCGAATGGCGCAGGCTGAACTGATATCAGCATATCCTTCTACTGCAAAGGACGGTTCTTTAATTTCATCTCCAGCGTCCTTCTTCTCTCATCCAGCAGAAGCTCCTTATTATATCTGACATACCGGCTGCATTCATACTGCTGCAGGAAAAATATGCTGACTGGATCCGAATTCAATTCTGTGAGAAACAAAACCATCTCCTGGCTGTTTCCAAATACCGTCTCCATAAAGTCAAAAGCGTATTCCAGAGTCTGGCCGCATTTTTCCCACAACAAATCCTGGCGATCCTGTTCCTCTGAAAACCATTCTCTCAGCAGCCCATAGGCTTCCTCTCCTGAGACAGGATTTTTATCTTTCAGATCTTTTGCGTATCTCTCTAATAGTTTGATACTCTCTCTGAAGATCTTCTCAGCTTCCCGATCCAAAAGCTCCGCCTTCTTCTTCCCAAAATATTCTTTCTCTATCTCTTCCAATTTCTTGGAGATCCAGTTCTGCGGAACTGCCTCTTCTTCTGTGAGTTCCCGGTGCCCTGCCTTTAAAATACCATAGATTTTCTCCAGGATTTTCTCCCTGCGCACAGCCTCCGCAAAGGAGGCGCTGCATCTGGACTGAATCAGGCTGACGACTGCAGCTTTTTCATCAAAGGGCGCATGGGAGGCTCTCTTCACCATGTCCTCTGAAATTTTCCCTTGCTCCAAAGCTTCCTCCAGCCGCCGGTCCATCTGGTATTTTTCAAACAGCGCCAGGTAATTGGCAAAATCTCTTGCGATCCTGTCATGCTGAAGATACTGAATCGTAACCTCCCGGTCGGCCTTCTTTCCAAGCTTTTCATATACCTTTAGAAGCTGGGACAAGTCTTCCCAGCCTCTGGGGGTGACAAAACTTTTCCCATCTACCGTAGTTTCCATATGGTAAAAGCAGCTCGGCCTGGCCGTCAGATAGGAAACCACCGCCGGGTGCAGGCGCTGTTCTTTAGCATATTCCTTCCACACGGCAAAATCCGGTTCCACCATGATCTTCTTTACCCGGTCCAGAGTGACCACGTCAAATTCCCGCACTGATTTATTATATTCCGGCGGATTGCCAGCCGCAGCGATCAGCCAGCCCTCCGGTATTTTATGATTTCCAAAGGTTTTGCACTGAAGGAACTGAAGCATCGCCGGGGCTAAAGTTTCCGAAACACAGTTGATCTCATCCAGGAACAAGATTCCCTCTCTTAACCCTGTCTGTTCCATCTTTTCGTACAGGGAAGCCACGATCTCACTCATGGTATATTCTGTCACCGTGTACTCTTTCCCGTCAAAGATCCGCTTTGAAATGAAGGGAAGCCCTATAGCGCTCTGCCTGGTATGGTGGGTAATGGTATACGCTGCCAGGCAGATCCCGCATTCCCTTGCAATCTGCTCCATGATCTGGGTCTTGCCGATTCCCGGAGCTCCCAGCAGGAGAATCGGGCGCTGACGGATGGGGGGAATCAGGTATTCCCCGTCCTCCCCTTTCATTAAGTATGCCTCCACCGTATCTTTAATCTCTTCCTTTGCCCTCTTTATATTCATGGTCTTATCTCCTTCATATCTGTGGTCTTGTCAGAGCGTATCTGAAAACTGCCTTCTGCCGTGCGCTGGCACAGGTCTTCTTCTCCAATCACAAGGCGAATCGCCCAGGGGGGCACGTCCGCGTCCCTGTAATCCTCCTTCATAAACACAAAGGCCGTATCGTAGGGGGGCTTCTTCACAGGAAAAATCCCATACCCGTCTGTGAAATAAATCAGTCCCCGAAGCTTTGTAAAGCTTTTCTTTCTCAGCAGCTCTTCCACCCATGCAAAGGCCGGCCGAAAATCCGTGCCTCCAAAGCCACGAACTGTCATATTTTCCAGGTAGGCGGCCAGCTCTTCCTGACTGGTAATCCTCATATCCTCCTGCACCCGGTCATCGCACTGAAGAATGCGAAGATTGATTTTTCTGGAAAAACTTTCGCTCTCCATAAGAATACCGGCTGTCTCCTGAAGGAAGCGATGGATCAGCTCTCCCTTGCAGGACATGGATGTGTCTATGACAATGACAAAATCCTCCACCTTCTGAACCTCTTTTGTCTCCAGAGGCTCTATGAGGGGCATATTTCCGTAAAGCTCCATGCCGTAATTATAAAAAATATAGTCAAAGGCGTCTGGATCCACCTGCATCTCTTCCTTCAGCACAGAGAATTTCCGCAGGAATTCCCGGTAGTCATACTTCTTCTGGTTTTCTGCCCTTACCTGCTCCTCCAGATCCCGGAATTCCTGGGAGGCCTCCTTGGAAAACAGCTCCATCTCCGTCTGCATCCGCTCTCTGGCCTCTTCCCATTTCCGTCGGGACAAGTCCGGCTGCCCCGGACTCTCTTCTTCCTCCCAATACCTGTGGTCGTCAGAGACAAACTCTGCCTTCAGCTCTTCCAGCTCCCTGGCTGAGGGATGGAGACGGCAGAGGTTCCTGTAAATCTGTTCCGCCGTAGGCACTCTTCCCTCCGTCAGAAGACGGCGGAAAGCCTGTCTGCGGAACATGGACTTAGGCGCCTGCACGGCCTTGAGATAAAGGCCGTCTATCAGATGTTCAGCCGCTATGTCGCAGGCCAGATCCCAGTATTCTCGATCCCGTCCCCCTCCGTTCCAGATATGTCCAAAAAGGCAGTGGAACACCGTATGGAGGTAGCTGCGGTTCACCTTCTGCCTTCCCCTGCCGAACATCCAGGCTACCCAGTCCGGCTTGTAAAAGTAGCAGCTCCCGTCCGTACCGGCCCCCTGGATCTTCGCATCCGGCACAAAAGTCAGCCCTGACAGCGCCACATCCAGGAACCGCAGGTTCAGATACAGCTCTGTTCTGGAAAGCTCCAGAATCTCTCTGCCGATCTCTCCGAAGGCCATCTCTTCCGCCTGCTGTCTGTAAAGGGGATTCATCCAATCACCTCTCCTTTCTGCCATTCTCTCTAAAGCTCCAGTCTTCTGCGCCTCTTTTTCCCCTGTTTTTTCTCTGCCAGGCAGTCCATACACCACCCAGAAGCCTCCGGAAAGTTTCCCGACGCCGCCAGATCCGCCAGTTTTTCCATACCTCTCCTGTCCCCGTCTGAAAAGATTCGGGCCAGGATCTTTACTGCCTCCATGTCTTTGGAAGACACAGCATAAGCGCAGGCCGCTTCCCATTCCTCTGCAAGGAAATCCCGGTACTGCCTTTCTCCCTCACCGCTCAATTCTTTTGGATATTTCAGCCGGCCGAAAGCCAGATCGAAAAGGACTCTCCCCGGTTCCTGGGCCTTGGCATGAGGGAAGAGCCGGTCATAGCGCCGGAAATCGACGCCCTTTGCTCCTACGCAGTTCCGATAAAGAATCCCGCTGCCGTGCACATGATTTTCCAGGATTCTGGCAGGCGTGTTTTCCACTCCCTCCTCATAAAACTCTGGAAATACAAGCCGAAAAGAAATCTGATTCCCTTCCATAAAATCTACACGGAGTTCTTCTCGAACCTCTTCTAGGATCTCTCGCAGGGACAGCCCTTCCTCTCTTTGACGGATCTGCAGCTTCTTAATCTGATGGCAGCCGGTAAAGACTCCGCTGCCCCAGTCAAGCCGTCCCCCGGCAAACTCCAGTTTTTCAAGATGTTCACAGTTATAAAAGCAGTATTTCCCCACTTTCTCCACCGTATCCGGCAGAAGAATCTCCCGAAGCTTTCTGCCCTTTAGAGGCTCCTGCTGTCCGCCGAAGGAATCCATGCCTGCACGTGAGAGAAAAAGCCGCCCTTCCTCAAGGCCCTGCTGCAGAACCCTCTCGTCCATATGTTCAGAAAATGCATAGGGCGCCACCTCACTTACCCTTAATCCCTCCAGCTCTTCCGGTATCTCAGCTCTTTCCTCATTGGAAAAGCAGCGCCAAATAGCAGCGCTGCCCTCCTTTTTCTCATATACGAAACTCTGCAACTGCAGCTTACTCACCATTTTCTACTCCGTAACCATTAAAGATATCTGCAATCGGCGAATCTTCCGAAAGGATTACCGTCTTATCGCCATTTTCCATAGAAGCTTTCAAAGCATCCAGGCTGCGCACAAAGGAATAAAACTCTGTTTTTTCCGCCGTATCGTATGCCTCCGAGAGAATCCGCATGTATTCGGCCTCTCCCTCCGCTATAAGAATTTCCGCCTGCTTCTCAGCCTCAGAAATCGTAATAGAAGCTTCTTTATCTGTGGTGTTTCGGATTTTCTGGGCTTCTGAATCTCCTTCTGCGGTGTAGGTGGCGGCAATATTCTCCCTCTCGGAAATCATCCGCTCATACACAGCGTCCTTATTATCGTCCGGCAGATCCAACTGCTTTGTCTCAAACATCAGAAGTTCAATGCCGTACTGATCCATATTATCTTCAATCCGGCTCATAACCATCTCCGAGAGCTCTCCGTCACGGCTGGAGATCACCTGATCCTGGTTCAGACTGCTGATAGCATTTTTAAGGGCATTGTAAACTGCCGTGTTGATCCTGTTTTCCGCATTGGTCACAGAACCATTCAAGGTCTGGGCAAAGCTCACTGGATCTGAGATTCTCCAGAGCACGAAGCTGTCCGTAATCATGGTTTTCTTATCCCTGGTAATGACATCCGAGGGAACCAGGTCATACAGAAGGGTCTCCTTGGGATAAGTATCGGTAGACTGAATAAAAGGAATTTTAAAACTCAGCCCCGGTTCGTCTATCACACGGCTGATTCTTCCAAACTGGCGGACGAGACGGTATTCATTCTCGGCCGTTACCACCAGCGAAGAAAGTCCCAGCAAAAGAACCGCTATAACTGCCGCTGTCACAATAATTTTTTTCTTCATCTCTCCCCGCCTCCTTTACTGCGCCGCACCGGCCGCCTCTGTTTCATCTGACGATTCTGTCTCCTGTACTCCCAGAAGGGTATCTGCAAAGGAGTCCAGAGGAAGCACCTTGGAAACGCCGCTGCCGCTGTCAATCACAACTTTCATATCCGGCAGCACATCCTCCATGGCCTCATAAAACATCCTCTGCTTCGTCACCAGGGGATTCTTCTCATATTCCTGGTACATAGACTGGAACCTTGCCACCTGGGCCTCCGCCTCATTGATCCTGGTCTGCTTCTGGGCCTCGGCATCCTTTACAATCTCATCCGCCCTGGCTTCTGCCTGGGGCAGCTTCTCATTCTGATATTTATAAGCATTATTCAGGGCCGTCTCCTTGCCCTGTTTGGCCGTCTCTACCTGCTTAAAGGCGTCCATTACCTCCTGGGTGGGGGGTTCTGAATCCTGAATGGTGATATTTACCAGAGCCAGTCCAATGTCCTCCGTCTCCAGCTTCTTCAGGATCATCTCCTTGATCTCTCCCTGGATCTCCGTCTTGCCTGTAGTCAGCACACTGTCCACATCGTAGCTTCCGATCACCGTGCGGATGCTTCCCTGGGCAATATTCTGCAGAATCCCCACTGGATTCTGGGAAGCATAGAGGTATTTCACTGGATCCACGATCCTGTACTCCACAAAGAAATCCACGTTGATAAAATTGTAATCCGATGTAATCATCACTGCCTCGGCTGCCACCGTATCGTTGGTAGTCTCTTCATACCCGATGGCAAATCCCTGAATGGTGGTGTCCACCTTTTTAACCTGCTGAATCAGGGGCACTTTAAAATGAAGCCCCTTATCGGCAACCGTTTTGGGTTTCCCCAGTGTCACCAGCACCGCCTGCTCCTGCTCTTCAATCTGATACCAGCACCCGCTTCCCAGAATAAAAAGCACTGCCAAAACCACGATCCCCAGAAGAATGTATTTTATTTTTCCGGGAACTCTGAAATTCTGCATGTTTACCTTCACGTTTTCCTCCCCGGCGTTCCCCGCCGTCTGTTCTCTTGGCTTTTTACTTTAGTTCCAGAATCTGTGCCAGCCTGCGGATGTGCTCCGGCTCTGTGCCGCAGCATCCCCCCACGATACCGGCCCCCCTCTCTACAAGCTTCTTCATGGACAGGGCAAACTCCTCCGGTCCCATACTATAATGGGCTACCCCTTTGTCATCCATAGTGGGAAGTCCTGCATTTGGCTTTACCAGAACAGGAATCTGGGCTGTTTTCTTCATAGAAGATACCACAGCCTCCAACTGATCCGGGCCCACAGAACAATTCAGTCCCGCCGCCGATGCTCCCATATGCTGAAGGGTTTCTATCATCTCCACCGCATTTCCCCCGTACAGTGCGCTTCCGTCCGCCTCAAGAGTCAGGCTGCACATCACAGGAAGATCGCATACGGACTGAGCCGCATCCAAAGCCGCCATGGCCTCCTCCACAGACAGGAGCGTCTCCGCCACCAGAAGATCGGCTCCCGCATTTGCCAGAGCTTCCACCTGCTCTTTATATACATCAAAGAGCTCTTCGTAGGTCACTTCTCCCTCCGGTCCCAACACTTTACCAGTGGTAGTCAGGTCTCCGGCCACCAGAGCCCTTCCAGCAGCCGCCTTTTTAGAAAGCTCTACCAGACGGGTATTCAGCTCCTCGACCCGATCCTGAAGCCCGAAAAGCTTCAGGCTGATCCGGTTAGCAGAAAAGGTGGGCGCATAGAGGATCTGGCTGCCCGCCTCCACATACGCTCTCTGCAGTGCGTCAATCACCTCCGGATGTTCCAGATTCCACTGCTCCGCACACACCCCCACCGGCATTCCCTGTTTTCTCAGCCAGGAGCCTGTGGCGCCGTCCAGCAGAAGGACTCCTTCCCCTGTCATCTGTAGAAATTCTTTTTTTGTCATTGTGGCCTCCTTTTTTCAGAGCTGTAATCGTTAACTTCTAATCATTGGGCTTCTGATAAAATTTTCCCCAGACTCTCTCTGACTTTACTACATTCACAAAGGCCATGGGATCCTTTTCCCGAATTTTAGGCAGAAGCCGGTGTATCTCATCACCAGAGACCACAGAGTAAAGCATCTTTCTCTCCTGCCCCTGGTAGCAGCCTACTCCCTTAAACAAAGTGGCGTCATGGTTCGTCTCCTGGCTGATCATCCGGTAAATCTCATCTGTCTTGTCAGTAATTATGTACAGAGTATTTCTCTGATACCGCTTAAACAGCAGGTGAAGCGTCTGGGTGGTGACAAACTGGAAAATAACAGAGTACATAGCCTTGTCCCATCCAAGGAGAATTCCCGCCACGCTCAATACCACCACGTTTCCTCCCAGAATATATGTGAATCCATCCTTCCCAAGGCGTTCCGAAATAAAAATGGAAATGATATCCGTCCCTCCTGTAGTGGCATTTCCGCGAAGACAGACCGTCATGGCCACTCCGTTGATAATCCCGCCGAAAATCGACAGAAGCAGCATATCATCCGTAAAGTACAGCGGCGGAAGAAGATCCACCAGAATACTGGAAAGGAAGATGGACAGACAGGACAGGAGCGTAAAATTCCGCCCGATGAACCGGATTCCAATAAAGGCAGGGATGCAGTTCAGCGGTATATTAATGAAAGAATACGGAATCACAATCCCTGTAAATTTTTGCACGCTCTCCTGCACCAGCAGTGAGAGTCCTGTAAAACCGCCTGGTATCAGGCCGGCATGATGGACAAAACTGCTGATATTAAACGCCGATATTCCGGTTCCCACCATGACACACAAAATTCTAAAAGCCATCCGCTTCCAGTTTTCTTCTTTTGTTTTCATTGTTCACCCTTTTGATTCCTTTCTGCCAACTGTGTGGCATATTTAAATACTTCCATGCGCAGGTATAATAGCCGCTTTGCGGCTATTATACCTTCTTTTCCTGGTTTTGTCATTGGGAAAGTCGTTTCTGGATCTCTTTTTCTGAAACTCTGCAGATCCTGGGCTCTTTCCCCAGATAACTGGCGGCAAAAGAATATGTCTCATCTAAAAACCACAGAAATCCGGGCTGTCTCTTTCCGCCCGCCGGGAACGCCGCATCCTCTGGATTGATATGTTCCAGTTCTGTTTTCTGCCGGATTTTTCCCGCGAGTCCCCTGGAAAAATCAAGACTTTTCATTCCTATGGAGAGACCTCTGCCGTCATACTTCATGTAGCTCTCCTTCAGGGACCACAGAGCCTGAAGCGCCCAGGCCTTTTCCTGGCTGCTTCCCAAACCACTCTGCAGAAGCTCCCACTCCCTTTCATGGCAGATCCGCCTGGCCAGGGAGTCTTTATAGGGAAACCTGTGTTCCACGTCAATCCCCGCTTCCTGTTCCGACAGAATGCAGGCGCAGGCTGACTGGCAGTGGCTGAGGTTAAAGTAAATGTCCGGCCATCTGGTAAAATACGGCTTCCCCTGCAGCCCTCGTCGGATTTCTCCCTCTCTCAGCCCCGGGATGCCATATTCTCTCTGCAAACCACAGAGCAGAAGCAGCCATGCCGTGATCCGCTGCCTCTCCTTCTCTTCATTTTTTATTTCTCTCAGAGGCAGCCCCCGGGCCGCTGCGCATTCCCGCAGGCTGCCGGTGGAAACCTCCCCGCTGTATTCACAGATGTAAATCATAACCTCTCCCGCAGTTTTTTCAATGCGTTTTTCTCAATTCTGGACACATAGGACCGGCTGATCCCAAGCCTCCCCGCTATCTCTCTTTGGGTCTGCTCCTTCTCGCCGGACAGTCCGTACCTGCCGCTTATGACCTGCCACTCCCGCTCCGTGAGGATTCCCGGCAGACACTCCCTGAGCCTGCCGATGTTTTTCTCTATCTCCAGCCGTTCCAGAATGTCCACTGGCTCACTCTCCAGCACATCCATCAGCCGCAGCTCTCTTCCCTCCTGGTCCACCCCGATCTTCTCATACATAGAAATCTCCCGGGACAGCTTTTTGCGGGTGCGGAGCATCATAAGCAGTTCATTTTCAATGCACCGGGCCGCATAAGTAGCCAGACGGCTGTTTTTCCCGCTGTCAAAAGTGGTGACAGCTTTAATTAACCCGATTATCCCGATTGAGATCAGATCATCATTCTCATACTCCTGGGACTGATATTTTTTTGCTACATGGGCAACCAGCCTTAGATTGTGCTCAATCAGAATATTTCTGGCTGTCATATCTCCCTCCTTGTATCTGGCAAGATAATACTTTTCTTCCTCAGGAGAAAGCGGCTTCTTAAATGTTTGCAAAAAGCACCTCTAAGCGGTTTTATGTTATAGTATGCCATGATCCGCCTAAAAGTGCTTTTCCTCCTTTTTATTTCTGCATACGGTTCGGCCTGCCTGCTGCCGCAGACAGAAAACCATGAGAATTCTTTCAGGAAACCTTCTCCCTGCGACGAAGAATGTCATACTCATCGGCCAGTCCTCCAAGTCCCACCAAAAGCTGCTGTCTGGCATGGGGAGCGCTGTCCATCTCCTCACCCTCCAGAGAGCGGATGCACTCTACCGTTACAGGAATATTTCTCCCGTCCGGTTTCATAATCTCAATGGTTTCTCCTACCGTAAATTTATTTTTCTGTTCCAGATGGTACAGCCCCTGGTCATTTCGTTTTCCCGCTATGCCCAGATACGTATAGCCCTTTACATAGGCGCTTCCATCGTAGAGCTGTCCGCCCTCATCCGGCCTGCCGAAAAAGAAGCCTGTTCCAAAGGGCCGGAAGGTACAGCTCGCCACCTGTGACAGATACCAATCCATATTCTGTTTATACAATTCAGGATCCTTCCGGTAATCGTCAATGGCTTTCCGGTAAGTCCTGGCCACAGAGGCCACGTACAGGGCCGTCTTCATCCTCCCCTCAATTTTCAGGCTGTCAATCCCGGTCTCCAACAGCTCCGGTATATGACCCACCATACACAGATCCCGGGAGCTGAACAGATACGTTCCTCTCTCGTTTTCTTCCACTGGGATATATTCCCCCGGCCTTTTTTCCTCCACCACGGCGTACTTCCAGCGGCAGGGGTGGGTGCAGGCGCCCTGATTGGCATCCCGCCCTGTAAAGTAATTGCTTAAGAGACAGCGGCCCGAATAAGAAATGCACATGGCTCCATGGATGAAAGCCTCGATCTCCATCTCCGGCGGTATCTTCTCCCGCAGCTCCTTTAATTCCTCCAGTGTCAGCTCTCTGGCAGCCACCACTCTCTTGGCTCCCATCTCATGCCAGAACCGGTAAGTCTCATAGTTGGTATTGTTGGCCTGGGTACTGATATGCCGCTCAATCTCCGGACAGACTCTGCAGGCGATTCTGTACACGCCGGGATCCGCCAGGATCAGGGCATCCGGCCCGATCTCCCGCAGCTCCCTGAAGTAAGCTTCGATTCCCTCCAGGTCACGGTTATGAGCCAGGATATTGGCCGTCACATAGACCCGCACGCCGGCCTTATGGGCGAAGCGGATTCCTTCCTTCATCTCTTCCAGAGTGAAATTTTTCGCCTTTGCCCGAAGGCCAAAGGCCTCTCCCCCGATATACACGGCATCGGCGCCGTAAATCACGGCTGTCTTCAGTACCTCAAGACTGCTGGCCGGTATGAGCAGTTCAGGACGTCTCATGATACCCTCCCTCTTCGGATCTCTATGTCCTCTTTTGTCTTTACGGTTACAGCGGCTCCGTCTCCTGTGGGGAGAATGGATGTCACCAGTCCCTCTGTATGCTTCAGCACGTAGAGATACTCCCTCATGCGTTTGTAGATGGTACGGTTCCTGCGCTCCACAGCATAGTGGGATTCAATGAGCTCCCCTTCCTGAAGCACATTGTCAGATACAAGAAGCCCTCCGGTTTTCAAAAGCCGCAGGGCATCCGGCAGAAAATGAATGTACTGTCCTTTGGCCGCATCCATAAAAATAAAGTCAAAAGAATCCTTCATGGCCGAAAGAACTTCCCCTGCGTCTCCATGGATGAGGGTAATCCGCTCCTCCATCCCTGCCCTGCGAAAATTCTCTCTGGCCTCTGCTATCCGTTTTTCATAATTTTCAACTGTAACAATCCTGCAGCCGCTGTCTGTACTGTCGGCCATCAGAAGAGCGGAAAAGCCAATGGCTGTCCCCACCTCCAGGATTCTCTGGGGTTTCTTAAGGGCAAGGAGTACCTTAAGGAGACTCTGCATCCCGGGGCGGATCACCGGCACCCTGTTTTTTCTTGCATTAGCCTCCAGTTCGTCCAGAAAAGGGCCGTTTCCCCCATCCAGAGACTCCAGGTACACCTCCATGCGTTCCTCAATAATCATAATTTGCTCCTAGAAAGAAAGCTGTTCTACGATCTCTTCTGTGTCCAAATCCACGGCAGAGGTTATCTCATTGTTGATCTGCTGCAGCATCCGGCACATAGCCAGCTCCGCCTTCAAAAATTCATCCGCCAGAGGATTTTTTCGGAATTCCCGAAACTCTTTCCATATGCTGTTCAGTTCCCGATACAATTCCTCCGAGGGCGCCGTACTCTGCAGTTCAAAATTCATCCGGCGCATCTCGTTCATCCGATCCCGGAGCTCCGGCTGCCGGCGAAGCTCTTCACGGACTTTACAGAACTCCTGGTATTCCTGACTCTCCTGTATGGCCTGAACCAACTGCTTTGTATACATTTCAACCTGCTTCATATACTGCCACCTACTCTACTTCCATAATGATGGGCAGGATCATAGGACGGCGCTTCGTCCTCTTCCACAGGAAATCTCCCAGTGAATCCCGGATCATGTTTTTCATCTTGCTCCAGTCTGTGATCCTGTGCTTGATACAGTACTGCATAGTGTCTTCCACCACATCCCTGGCCTCTTCCATAAGATCCTCAGCCTCCCGGACATAGACGAATCCTCTGGAGACAATGTCCGGCCCTGAAAGAATCTGATTGGTGTATTTCTCCAGGGTAAGAACGGCGATCATGATGCCGTCCTCCGCCAGATGCTGGCGGTCACGCAGGACAATATTTCCCACGTCGCCCACTCCCAGGCCGTCCACCAGAAGGGCGCCGGTCTGAACGTGGCCTGTCACCTGGGCCGACTCCTTGTCCAGCTCCAGGACATCACCAGTCTTCAAAATAAAAATATGCTCATCGTCGAATCCCAAATCCCTGGCGATTCCCGCCTGACTTTTCAGATGGCGGTACTCCCCGTGTACGGGGATTGCGTATTTTGGCTTCACCAGGGTATAGATCAGCTTAATCTCTTCCTGGCAGGCGTGGCCGGACACATGGGCATCCTGGAAAATCACGTCCGCCCCTTTCATAGACAGCTCGTTGATCACTTTGGAAACGGCCTTCTCATTGCCGGGAATAGGATTGGAACTGAAGATTACCGTATCTCCCGGTTTGATCATGACTTTTTTGTGCATATTAAAAGCGATCCTGGAAAGAGCCGCCATAGACTCTCCCTGGCTTCCCGTGGTGATCAGCACCACCTGGTCGTCAGGATAATTTTTCATCTGTTCCAGATCAATCAGAGTATTCTCTGGAATATTCAGATATCCCAGCTCCGAAGCCGTGGAGATGATGTTCACCATACTGCGGCCTTCCACCACTACTTTTCTGCCATACTTGTAGGCAGAATTGATAATCTGGCGCACCCGGTCCACATTGGAAGCAAAGGTGGCGATAATAATTCTTGTATTCCTGTGCTCAGAAAAAATGTTGTCAAAGGTCCGCCCCACCGTACGCTCTGATGCCGTAAAGCCGGGCCTCTCCGCATTGGTACTGTCGCACATCAAGGCAAGCACACCCTTCTTACCGATCTCCGCAAATCTCTGCAGGTCAATGGCATCCCCGAATACCGGTGTGTAATCCACCTTGAAGTCTCCCGTATGCACCACGATTCCTGCCGGAGAGTAAATAGCCAGGGCCACCGCATCCACAATACTGTGGTTGGTCTTGATAAATTCAATCCTGAATTCACCCAAGCTGATGGACTGTCCGGGCTTTACCACCTTTCTCTTGGTGGAGCGCATCAATCCGTGTTCATTCAGTTTCCGCTCTATTAGCCCCATGGTCAGCTTCGTAGCGTAGAGCGGAATGTTCAGCTCTTTCAGCACATAGGGAAGGGCTCCAATATGATCCTCATGACCGTGAGTAAACACAAAACCCTTTACTTTGTCTATATTTTCTTTCAGATAAGATACATCAGGAATCACCAAATCGATTCCCAGCATGTCGTTTTCCGGGAACGCAAGTCCGCAGTCTACCACAATAATACTTTCATTGTATTCAAAGGCAGTGATATTCATTCCGATCAGACCAAGGCCGCCAATCGGAATCACTTTCAATTTCATATTCTTTTCTCTCTTCAATCTGCACCTCCATAAAAATTGTTTTTAATCAGTTACTCTATTGTGTCAGAGCTCAATATCCACGTCCTCTAAAAGCTCTGCAAATATCTTCGATACCGCTTCCAGTTCCTGTTCGTCTTCCACAAACACGTATCTGGCCTCTGCCTCCCCATCCTGGGAAAGGTCTTTTAAAATGTAGGCCTCCGCTTCCTCATCCTCTGATTCTGTTACCAAAAGATAGGAGGCGCCATTGATTCTGGTTTCTTCCACCACAAAGAACCCGACCGCCTCTTCTTCACCGACCGGGCAAAAATAAATTTTATCCATCTTCCTTCCTCACTAAACTGTCCAAATAATTCTGCAGGATAAACACTGCCGCCAGCTTATCCACGTACTCTTTCCGCTCTTCTCTGCGCACGCCGCTCTCCATCAGGACTCTGTTTGCCGTAACTGTAGTCAGCCTTTCATCCCACAAAACCACCGGAAGGCCCGTCCGCCTCTTCAGCATCTCTCCGAAAGCAAGGGTTTTCTCCCCTCGCTCTCCCACCGTATTGTTCATGTTTTTAGGAAAACCAAGTACGATAGAGTTCACCTGGTATTCCTGCGCCAACGCTTCAATCCTGGCCAAAGTCCGCCGCAGCTTGTTCTCCTGCTCCCGCCGGATGATCTCCACCCCCTGAGCCGTGATTCCCAAGGGATCACTGACTGCCACGCCCACGGTCTTTGAACCAAAATCAAGTCCCAGTATTCTCTCCACCCGGATTACTGCTCCCAGGATTTATTCTTTATATATGCTCTTAAAAGCTCTTCCACCAGCTCATCACGCTCTACCTTCATGATCATGCTGCGAGCATTCTTATGGCTCGTAATGTAAGTGGGATCCCCGGACATAATATAACCAACAATCTGGTTCACCGGGTTATAGCCTTTCTCTTCCATCGCATTATATACAAGATCAAGAACCATCTTAACCCGTTTCTCAGGATCCGTGCTAATCTTAAAGTATTGTGTGTTATTAATTTCTGCCATATTTCCACGCCCTTATCTAAACTTTGGTTCTATTCTAATATAGTTTTCAAAATATTTCAATGATTTTCTAAAAGGTAAAGATGATCCCCAATCTTTTCCCCCAGCCTTCCCCGACGGCACTGGTTCGTGTAATCCCGATCCGCCGGAAGGGCTCCTTTTATATACTCTTTCGTATATCCTGTATAATATTCCTTTCCCTGGAGGGAAATTTTCTCTTCAAAAAGCACTTCCGCCTCCCGGCCAAGATGCTTTTCCTCAAATCGTCTGCGGTTCTTTTCGCCCAGTTCAATCAGGTAAGCGCTTCTCTCATTTTTTACACTTTCCGCCACCTGATTCGGCATAGACGCCGCTTTCGTACCCTTGCGCCTGGAATATTTAAAAATGTGAGTTTCATACAGGGCAATCTCTTCCAGAAAAGCGGCCGTCTGATCAAATTCCTCCTGGGTCTCCCCTGGAAATCCTACGATAACATCTGTCGTCAGAGCCGGCTCATCAAAGGTCTCTCTGAGAAGATGGCATTTTTCCCGGTACTCTTCCGTAGTATAGCGGCGATTCATTCTTCTTAAGGTGGCATCGCAGCCGCTCTGCAGAGAGAGATGGAAATGGGGACAGAGCTTCTCCAGGCCGCCTATGGTCTTGGCAAACTCCTCCGTAATGATTCCAGGTTCCAGGGAACCCAGCCGGATCCGCTTCACCCCTTCGATCTCATGTACTCTGAGAATCAGCTCCTGCAGGGAACTACCGTGATCCTTCCCGTAAGAACTCAGATGAATTCCTGTCAGAACAATCTCCCGGCACCCGTTCTCTGTCAGCGTCTTCACTTCCCGGCAGACATCCTCCGGCACCCGGCTTCGGATTCTCCCCCGGGCATAGGGAATAATGCAATAGCTGCAGAACTGATTGCAGCCGTCCTGCACCTTCAGGCTGGCCCGGGTATGCTCAGAGGTCTCCTCCACATGGAGATCCTCACAATCTTTTTCCTTCCCAATCTCCGTAATCCTTGAATACACTCCCTGAGGATTTCCCGCTGCCTGATACAGCTCCAGCGCCTCCACCAACTCGCCTTTGCGGTTGTTTCCCAGAACTATATCCACACAGGGATCCGCCTCTACCGCCTCTCTGGATGTCTGGCTGTAGCAGCCGGCAGCCACCACCACGGCCTGAGGGTTCATCTTCTTGGCTTTGTGCAGCATCTGCCTGGATTTGCGGTCTGCTATATTCGTAACCGTACACGTATTTATTACATATACGTCAGCTCCCGGGACAAAGGGCACGATTTCATAGCCAGCTTCCACAAGGAGCTGGCGCATAGCTTCCATTTCGTATGCATTTACTTTACATCCCAGGTTATGAAGAGCCGCTTTTTTGTTCATTTTTAACCTCCATTTCGGCATTTTTAACGAATTCTGCGAATGATCTTCGGCTGTTTTATTCTTGACTTTTGACCACACACCCGTTAATATGGTTATGAAACAAAATAAAAATTTATTGGGAGGATAACAACCATGAAAACAGTACAGATTTCTTTGAATTCCATTGATAAAGTAAAATCTTTTGTAAATGAGATCACAAAATTCAACAATGATTTCGATCTTGTTTCCGGAAGATACGTAATTGATGCAAAGTCCATTATGGGTATCTTCAGTCTGGATCTTTCCAAACCCATCAAACTGAACATCCATGCAGAGGACAATGTTGACGAGATCATGGAAGTTCTCAAATCATATATCTGCTAGTTTTTTCATAACAGCAGCCATATGTCATAGAAAACAGGCCGGACAAGTTTTACTTGTATCGGCTGTTTTTATATTGCATAAGTCCAGTCTCAAAGCAGAAGCCCATGGACTGCTTGCAGGCCAATGGGGGTCTGCTTTTGAGACGACAACAGATATGAGGAAGGAAGGCGATAGCCTGGATTCCGAATATCTGTCAGGATTCCGGGAGTGCAGCGCACGGAGGAATCCGGGGACTTATGCTTATAATGCTTATAACAACACCCAGTCTCAAAGCAGAAGCCCATGGACTGCTTGCAGGCCAATGGGGGTCTGCTTTTGAGACGACAACAGATATGAGGAAGGAAGGCGATAGCCTGGATTCCGAATATCTGTCAGGATTCCGGGAGTGCAGCGCACGGAGGAATCCGGGGACTTATGCTTATAATGCTTATAACAACACCCAGTCTCAAAGCAGAAGCCCATGGACTGCTTGCAGGCCAATGGGGGTCTGCTTTTGAGACGACAACAGATATGAGGAAGGAAGGCGGCAGCCTGGATTACGAATATCTGTTAGGATTCTAATCTATTCTAATCTATTCTACCCAGATCCTCTCCACTGTTTGGATGGCGGTCTCCACCATCTCATCAATTTTCTCTTCCAGCTTTTTCTCTGAACGCTTAATGGCGTTGATGTTTGGCTTTGTCACCGGATGCTTGGCCACGAAAATCGTACAACAGTCCTCATAAGGCAGGATGGAGGTCTCATAGGTGCCGATTTCCTGTGCAATGTCCACGATCTCCTGCTTGTCATCCCCAATCAGAGGACGGAACACAGGCATCGTGCAGACTTCATTGGTGGCCGCAAGGCTCTGCATGGTCTGGCTTGCCACCTGACCGATGCTTTCACCGGTAATCAGGCCCAGAGAATTTGTCTCTCTGGCAAAATGCTCCGCAATTTTCATCATATAACGGCGCATGATTATCGTCAGCTCATCGTGCGGGCATTTATCATAAATATAAAGCTGAATATCTGTAAAATTCACCACGTGAAGCATAATGGGGCCCGAATATTTTGACACGATGCGGGCCAGATCCACTACCTTTTCCTTGGCTCTCTCGCTGGTGTATGGCGGAGCATGGAAGTAAACCGCATCCAGCTTCACCCCTCTTTTGCAGATCCGGTATCCTGCCACAGGACTGTCTATTCCTCCCGACAGAAGAAGCATAGCCTTGCCGTTGGTACCCACAGGCATTCCCCCCGGCCCCGGTATGATTTTAGAATAAATATAAATTTTCTCCCGGATTTCCACGTGAATCAGAATCTCCGGGTTATGGACATCCACCTTGAGGCTGGGAAAAGCCTCCGCAATCCTTCCTCCCAGATAGCTGCTGACTTCCATGGACTCCACGGGATAGCTTTTTCTGGCACGGCGTGTAACCACCTTAAAGGTCTGCTCCCGGATCTCATAGACATTCTGCAGGAAATCAATGATTTCATTTCCCAGCTCATCCAGCCCACGGTCCTCTGTTTTCATAACCGGGCAGATTCCCACTATACCGAATACCCTCTTCAGGCACTCTACCGTCTCTTCAAAATCAAAGGGCTCCTGGCAGTCCACGTAGATTCTGCCCTGCTCTTTGTAAACCTGAAAGGTTCCCTCCGCCTTTTTCAGCCCGTGACGGATCTGCTTCACCAGAGCGTCCTCAAAAAGATGGCGGTTTTTCCCTTTTATGCCGATTTCCCCATACTTAATCAAAAAAGTCTTAAACATACAGTTTCCTCCCAAACAGTACCGTAACCCCCAGTCAGCGATTCCCTATCTGCGCCGGTATCTTCTCAGCACAGGCAAAAGCTCCCCAAGATTCTCCAGGCAATAGTCAATCTCTTCTTCCCTAGTGAAAGGACTGAAGCTGAAGCGCAGTGTAGATTCTAAAAGGGCAGGTTTCAAATGCAGCTCCTCAAGGACAGAGCTCACCGCCGATTTTTTATTCGAAGAGCAGGCGGAGCCTGATGAAACGTAAATCCCTCTCTCCTCCAGCGCATGAAGGAGAACCTCGCTTCTCACGCCGGGAAAAGCAGCGCTTACAATGTGAGGCGCACTCTTCTCCCCCTCTTCCGAGATCACGTGAACCTCCGGCAGATTGGCAAGCCCCCGCATCAGCCGATCCTTCAGTAAAAACAGATGTTCCCTTGCCTGGTCCAGATTCTGATAAGCTTCCCAGGCAGCCACGCCCAGGCCCGCCGCTCCCGGTACATTATCCGTGCCGGAACGCATTCCCTGCTGCTGCCCGCCTCCTAGAATCATGGGATGAATCTTTACCTTTTCATTTACATATAAAAAACCAATCCCTTTGGGGCCATGGATCTTATGACCGCTGACGGACATCAGATCAATCCCCATCCTTTTAGGCAGAATCCTCATCTTCCCATATGCCTGTATGGCGTCCACATGAAAGAGAATGGAAGGTTTCTTTTCCTTCACTCTTCTGCTGATTTCTTCCACCGGCTCAAGAGTTCCCACCTCGTTGTTCACCAGCATCACAGATACCAGAATCGTGTCCTCCCTCACGGCCTCCGCCGCCTGCTGGGGATCCACATGTCCGGTGCCGTCCACAGGAAGAACCGTCACTTCAAACCCCTGATCCTCCAGGAACCGCAGAGGCATCCTCACTGCCGCATGTTCTACGGCGGTGGTGATAATATGGCAGCCTGCCCGCCTGTTGGCAAAAGCTGTGCCTGTCAAGGCCCAGTTGTTGGATTCCGTTCCCCCGGACGTAAAGAAAATTTCTTTTTCCTTTACTTTTAAAGTGGCGGCAATCTTTTCTCTGGCGTCCTTAAGATAATGCTCCGCCTCCACACCTTTTTGATGTCTCGAGGATGGATTTCCATAATCCACCATCATGGTCTTTACTACAATATCCCGCACCGACTCCAGGCATGGGGTGGTGGCTGAATTGTCCAGATAAGCCTCCATAGCTCCCTCCGTATCAAATTCCCGCATAAATGTTTTGTGCTGTTATTCTACAGGAAAACGGCCGCAAATGCAAGCCCCGCTTATTTCTCCATATGAAACATTAAAACAGACAAAAGCGCCATTCCTGCCGTCTCTGTGCGAAGAATGCGCTTTCCAAGTGTAATAGGGACAAATCCACCTGCTGCCGCCTGCTTTACTTCCTCTTCCTCAAATCCTCCCTCAGGACCGATAAAAATTGCCACGGAGTCTCCAGGTTGAATCGTCTTCAGAGCCGCCCTGGTCTCATCCATGCCTTTAGCCAGTTCATAGGGGATCAGCTTTCTGTCAAAGCCTGCTCCGTATGCAGCGGCCTCTTTAAAGCTCATCACCGGCTTCACCTGAGGGATCCGGAGGCGTCCCGACTGCTTAGCTGCGCTCTCCGCAATGGCATTCCACCTTTTAACCTTGCTTTGAGCTTTTTTCTCGTCCAGCTTCACCACCGCTCTTTTGGAAGCCACAGGCACAATCTCACAGGCTCCCAGCTCCACCGCCTTCTGGATAATCAGCTCCATCTTGTCGCCCTTTGGAAGGCCCTGAAAAAGAGAAATGCGGACAGGAAGCTCCGTATCTGCCTCCTGAACCCACATAATCTCAGCATTTACCTGCTCGTCCTGGAAGGAATCTATCCTGCAGCGGTACGCTCTTCCAGCGTCCTCACGGCTGCTTACGGTGATCTGTTCCCCCGTTTTCATTCTGAGGACATTTCGGATATGGTTCACATCCTGGCCCAAAATCCGAATCTGTTTTTCTCCGATCTGCTCCGGCTCAACAAAAAAATGATACATTTTTTACCTCTTTCTGGCCGTCACCGATACCCAGTCATTCTGCCTGGTTACCTCCAAAAGCTCCATTCCGGCTGCTTTCACAGCCTCCGTGATTTTCTCTTCTTTTTCCTCCAGGATCCCTGATGTAATGTACACGCCGCCCTTTTTCAAGTGCTTCACTGCCACTGGGGTCAGGGGGAGCAGCACCTCTGTGAGAATATTGGCCGCTACCAGGTCGAAACTTTCATAGCCCACCTTCTCCTGAAGCTGTTCATCGTCAATGAGATTGCCGATCAGCACTTCCATAGCTCCCTCAGGGATCTCATTGGCCGCCAGGTTTTCCTCCGCGGCAGAAATGGCGCAGGGATCCAGATCTGTTCCCACCGCCTGGGCTGCTCCCATCTTAAGGGCCGCTATAGAAAGGATCCCGCTTCCTGTCCCTACATCCAGGAGACGCATCCCTGGCTTAACGTACTTTTTGAGCTGCCGCAGGCATAGCTGGGTGGTCTCATGCATACCGGTTCCAAAAGCAGTTCCGGGATCAATATGAAGAATGTTTTTATCCCGGTCTTCTTCCTTCACCTCTTCCCAGGAGGGAATAATTAAGATGTCATCCACATAGAACTGATGGAAATACTGCTTCCAGTTATTGATCCAGTCCTTATCCTCTGTCCGAGATTCCGTGATCGTCCCCTCCCCGATGTCCATAAACATTCTAAGAGAGTCCAATTCCTCCCGCACTCTGGCCAGGATCTCTTCTTTATCCGCATCCTCTTCCAGATAAAAACTGAGATAGGCGATCCCGTCATCCTCCGGCCCCTCCGGCAGGATGTCTACAAACATCTGCTGTTTTTCCGCCTCAGTAAGGGGTACTTTGTCTTCAATCTCCACCCCTTCCACACCTGCGTCTGAAAGGGCTGAGATCACCATATCTTCCGCCTGTGACAGGGTCTTTAAGGTAAATTTATTCCAACGCATACTGGCTCCTAATCTTCAAAGGTCTCTTTCAGTTTATCCATAAAGCCTTTCTTTTTAGGCTTTTCCGCTTTCTTTTCCGTTTTGCCGCCGGTTCTTCCCAAGCTGTTCCCTGTCTCCATGTCGAAATCTCTCAGGGCCTGCTTTGCCGCCTCGTTCATCTTGGTTGGAACCTGGATCACCAGGGTAACGTAGTGGTCGCCCCGGAGATTCTTATTTCTCAGGGAGGGTACGCCCTTTCCTTTAAACCTTACCTTGGTGTCGGTCTGGGTACCCGGCTTAACAGTATAAAGGATATCCCCGTCCACTGTACTGATGCGGATCTCCCCTCCAAGGGCCGCCTGGGCGAAGGTCATAGGCACTGTAGAGTAAATATTCATATCCTGCCGCTGGAAAACCGGATGTCTTGCCACGATCACTTCCACCAAAAGGTCGCCTCTGGGGCCGCCGTTCGTCCCCGGCTCTCCCTTTTCTCTGATGCGGATGCTCTGCCCGTTGTCGATACCTGCAGGTATCGTCACCTTTATCTTCTTCCTGCTGGACACATAGCCGGAGCCGGAGCATCCGGGGCACTTCTCTTTTACAATTTTACCTGTTCCGTGGCAGTCTGGACAGGTCTGGACATTCTGCATGGTTCCAAAGAGAGACTGCTGGGTGTACACAATCTGTCCTTTTCCGCCGCACTTAGGACAAGTCTCCGGGTTCGTTCCCGGTTTTGCTCCCGTGCCATGGCAGGTGGGACACTCGTCCTTTAACGTAAGCTCCAGCTCCTTCTCACAGCCGAATACGGCTTCCTCAAAAGTGATGCGGACACTGGTTCTGACATTGGCTCCCTGCATAGGGCCTCTGGCGCCGCCTCTTCTCCTTCCTCCGAAAAGATCACCGAATATATCCCCGAAAATGTCGCCCATATCTCCGCTGAAATTAAAGCCGTCAAAACCGCCGAAGCCGCCGCCTGCTCCGCCCTGTTCAAAGGCCGCATGGCCAAACTGGTCATACTGCCGCCTTTTATCCGGATCACTGAGCACTGCGTACGCCTCCGATGCCTCTTTAAACTTCTGCTCCGCCTCTTTATCTCCAGGATTCATATCAGGATGATACTTCTTTGCCAGGACCCGGTAAGCCTTTTTCAGGGTCGCCTCGTCCGCATTCCGGTCTACTCCCAGAACCTCATAGTAATCCCGTTTATTCTCTGCCATAGCTACCTCCTACACCTAACGATGCCCCTGAAGGCTCCTGCCCTCAGGGGTATGCTGTCTTGGAAATGATTTTCTTCTGAAATTATACTTCCCGGTAATCTCCGTCTACTACATCGTCGTCCTGGGCGGATGAAGATGCATTTCCAGCTCCCATATCCGGTCCCGGACCTGCCTGGCCTGCGGCTCCCTGAGCCTGCTCATAAACCTTGGCGAACAGCTTCTGGGCGCTCTCCATAAGTTTTTCTTTGCCTGCCTTCAGGTCTGCCACCTGAGACTCCGTCATCTCATCAGGATTCGTGTTGGCAACCAGATCCTTCAGGGCCTGCAGATCTGCTTCCACTGCAGTCTTATCAGCAGCGTCAATCTTATCGCCTACTTCCTCCAGAGCCTTCTCAGTCTGGAATACCATAGCGTCCGCATCATTTCTGGTATCAATCGCTTCTTTCTTCTTCTTATCCTGAGCCTCGTACTCAGCAGCTTCCTTTACAGCTCTGTCGATCTCATCGTCTGACATATTAGAGCCGGAAGTAATGGTAATGTGCTGCTCTTTTCCTGTGCCCAGATCCTTAGCGGATACGTTTACAATACCGTTGGCGTCAATGTCAAAAGTAACCTCGATCTGAGGAACGCCTCTCCTTGCAGGGGGGATTCCATCCAGGCGGAACTGTCCAAGGGACTTATTGTCTCTGGCGAACTGACGCTCGCCCTGTACCACATGGATATCCACCGCCGTCTGGTTGTCTGCCGCGGTAGAGAATACCTGGCTCTTCTTGGTAGGAATCGTAGTATTTCTCTCGATCAGCTTCGTAGCTACACCGCCCAGAGTCTCAATAGACAGGGACAGGGGAGTAACATCCAAAAGCAGGATATCGCCTGCGCCAGCATCTCCTGCCAGCTTGCCACCCTGAATCGAAGCGCCCAGAGCCACACATTCATCCGGATTCAGGCTCTTATTGGGTTCGTGTCCAGTCAGCTGTTTTACCTTATCCTGTACAGCCGGCACACGGGTAGATCCGCCTACCAGAAGTACCTTTGAAAGCTCGCTGGCATTTAAGCCTGCATCGCTCAGAGCTTTTCTCACCGGCTCAGCCGTTCTCTCTACCAGGTCATGGGTCAGCTCATCAAATTTGGCTCTTGTCAGATCCATCTCAAAGTGCTTGGGGCCTGTCTCGTTCGCTGTGATGAAGGGCAGGTTGATGTTGGTGGTGGTGGAAGAGGAAAGCTCCTTCTTCGCTTTCTCCGCTGCCTCCCTCAGTCTCTGGAGAGCCATCTTATCATTTGAAAGGTCAATTCCTTCTTTTGCCTTAAAGTCAGCAATCATATATTCTGTGATCTTGTTGTCAAAGTCATCGCCGCCCAGATGGTTGTCGCCGTTGGTAGCCAGAACTTCGATAACGCCTTCACCGATCTCAATGATAGAAACATCGAAGGTACCGCCGCCCAGGTCGTAAACCATGATCTTCTGCTCTTTCTCATTGTCAAGGCCGTATGCCAGGGCTGCCGCCGTGGGCTCGTTGATAATACGCTTTACATCCAGTCCGGCGATCTTTCCGGCATCTTTGGTAGCCTGACGCTGAGCATCGTTAAAGTAAGCGGGAACTGTGATAACCGCCTCGGTTACCTTCTCACCCAGGTAATTCTCTGCGTCTGCTTTCAGCTTCTGCAGAATCATAGCTGAAATCTCCTGGGGTGAATATTTCTTTCCGTCAATGGTTACACGGTAATCGCTTCCCATATGTCTTTTAATAGAAGAAATGGTGTGATCCGCATTTGTAACAGCCTGACGCTTTGCGGGTTCTCCCACCAGACGCTCCCCGTTTTTCGTGAAAGCCACTACGGAAGGGGTGGTTCTGGAACCCTCTGTATTTGTGATAACTACCGGCTTACCGCCTTCCATAACTGCCACGCAGCTATTTGTCGTACCTAAGTCAATACCAATAATCTTGCTCATAATTGAAACCTCCTCGCGTTTCCTTTTCCATTTATTTTGCGCTTCTGCGCAGATCTATATCAAAAACTTACTTCCAGTTTTAACTTAATTTGCCACTTTTACCATGCTGTGCCTTACAACGGCCTCACGGTATGTGTAGCCTTTTTGGAACTCTTCCACAATCACATTCTCGCCGGCTTCCTCATCCTCCACATGCATCACCGCATTGTGGAAATTAGGATCAAACTCTTTGCCCACAGCCTCGATGGGCTTAACGCCGATTCCTTCCAGGGTGGAAAGCATCTGTCTGTATACCTTCTCCATCCCCTCCACAAAAGGATCGTCTTTCTTTTCCTCGGGAATTCCCGCCAGCCCCCGCTCAAAATTATCAATGGTGGGGAGGATTTTCTCAATCACACTTTTGGCTCCCGTTTCAAACATGGCTGCTTTCTCTTTCTCAGAGCGCTTGCGGAAATTATCGAATTCTGCCATCTGGCGCTGCACTCTGTCTGTCAGCTCCTCGATGCGGATATCTTTTTTATCTTTCTTTTTCTTTCCAAAGAATCCCTTTTTCTTTTCCCCATCCTCCTGGGAACCCTCTTCCTCCAGAGACTCTTCTGTCCCCTGGGAATCTTCTTCCCCGGAAGCCTGTTCAGAATTCATGGTTTCT
>LHCFC01400__coassemble_1599_pt1 | contig 23534 bp, 22 predicted proteins | sample LHCFC01400__metabat2_low_PE_019 | metagenome-assembled genome bin LHCFC01400
TAGAAGGTATGACCTCTGGTGCGGTTAAGGGCTGATTCGATTCAGACTATATTTATAAGTCACTTTTTATGCGGCAGAAAATCCTGAAGGATTTTCTGCTGTTCTTATTCATAAAACTGTGAGAGTGTGCGAAGCACACTTTTGTTCTGTTATAGGGCAAAAAAAGAGGAAAGTTTCTTGGAAACTTTCCCCTGCGGTACTGCATTAAAAACTATTTAAAACCCGTATTTTTTCAGAACGTCTTTTGCTTCATCCGTTTCATCGCAGACGCATAATACAGTGTAAGCGCCGGCGCTTTCAATAATAGCGTCATTCTCAAGCCTTTCTGCTTCCGGAGCGTTATAGGAGGCGTACAGTTCCGCTTGGTTATCCACCCTGGTCTGGAAAAGATCTTCAATCTTAGAAGCATTAGCGGCATCCTTAGATTTCACCACGGCGATCTCGCAGGAGGTTGTACCAGAGCTGGTGTAGGCGATAGCTTCCTCTACCGTATCTTCCTCATAGAAATAAATGGAAGGAAGCATATCGGAAGAGGTCTGGCTTAAAGAGTCTTCTGTGACTGTCTTTAAAAGATCTGAGGCCAGAGCCTCCACGTCGATTTCTACATCCTTGCTGCCGCCGCCTCCGCAGGCAGTAAGAGTCAGGGCGGCTGCCGCCGCACAGGCCAGGTACACAATTTTCTTTTTCATAATGATCTCCTTTCAAAATTTAGACTTTATTCTGCTGCACTTTATGCAGTCTGTTCTGTCTCGAACTCTGTTTCGGATTCCGTTTCAGGTTCCGGATCCGAGGAAGAGGTTACATAGTGAGTCTTCAGGTAATTCAGCATCTGTTCGCAGTATTTTCCATAAATATGGATTCCGTCTTCTGAGGCGCCTTCAATCAAAGCGCCGTAGCCGTTGGACAAAAATTCATTAAAATCAATGTAGTAGTAGCCCTGCTCTTCGCAGATCTGCAGAAGAATGGAATTAATGGTGTCCACATTTTCGTTATTGACGTAGCTGCCATAGTTTTGCATGGCGACTTTGTCTTCCTCTACATAAATTACGCTGCAGACATACAGGATCGCATTAGGTTGCAGTTCCAGCAGCCGGTTCATAGCCGATACAAAACGTGTCCTGAAATCCTCCCAGTCATATTCTCCAAGATCGTTTGTGCCAAGCATCACATAAATTTTGTTGTAGGTACCGCCAGACACAGCGGCTGGTACTGTGATATTGCCGTCAACTGTGGAGATGATGGGGTCGCTGGCCATGGTAGACAGATTCATCCCTACGCTGGTGAAAAACTGTCCCTGGGTAATGCCGGAAGCATTGCGGAAACCTTCCATTCTGGAGTCACCGATGAATACGGCGTCTGAGAAATAGGAATCGTCCACTGGCGTGGCTGCTTCCGAGACAATAGCCGGGCTGTTAGGATCAGAGACTGTATCCTCTGTCTGAGCGAGAGCATCCGTCTCAGACGGATTTGCCTGAGGGGTACCGGTAGTGACGGGAAGTCCCGCCAGGGCGGTAACAGGAGAAGATCCGCCTGCTGAAGCTCCTGCTGATGCGTCCAAGGAGGCGTCGTTTTCGGATATTTCTTCTTCCTTCTCAGAGGAATCCGCACCTTCGGAAACAGCGGAGCTGGTCACGGCAGAACGGTGTGTAAACAGTGTCACGATCAAACGCCCTTCAAACAAAACCAAAACCAGAACTACTATAATAAGAAGATTCAGGACCAGAGAGTCCCGCCTCTTTTTTCGCTTACGTTTTTTAGTTGCCATCTATATTCTCCCCGTGTCCCTTTTTCATATATGTATTCTATAGAATCAGAGCGGTTCCTGTGTCAAAAAAACCATAAATTCGATGGAATATTACATGAGACCGCAACTTTATATTATATAGGAAAGAGACATAAAGTCAATAGTCTTGGGCAGAATTAAGGAGAATTAAGAACCTGCCATAAATTCACATTTTCCATTTTTATTAAAGAATTTTTAAATTGATTCTCAGAAGATTCTATACTATAATGATGTCTGATTTACGCAGATTTTAAATTATTACAGGAGATTCTTTATGGTTTTCAGCAGTTTATTATTTTTATTCCGTTTTCTGCCCCTGGTTCTGGTATGTTATTTTATAGCACCCAGGGGAATGAGGAATCTGATTCTCTTTCTCTTCAGCTTGGTTTTCTATGCATGGGGAGAGCCGGTTTATGTAGTGCTTATGATTGTGTCGATTCTGATCTCCTATCTGGGCGGTATTTTTGTGGACCGGTTTAAAAGTGCGGGAGAGATGGGAAAGGCCAGGGCTGCCCTGACCGTATCCTGTGTTCTGAGCCTTTCCCTGCTGGGATTCTTCAAGTACGCAGATTTCGCCATTGACACTGTGAATTCTCTTACGGGAGCCGGTATAGCTCTTCTCCAGGTGGCGCTGCCGATTGGTATCTCATTTTATACCTTTCAGACTATGTCCTATACCATAGATGTATACCGGGGAGAGGCTGGCGTCCAGAAAAATTTTATATCCTTTGGCGCTTACGTTACCATGTTTCCACAGCTTATAGCGGGGCCTATTGTCCAGTATAAGACCATTGATAAGCAGCTTCGGACCAGGAAGGAGACAGCGGAGCAGTTTGCCCTGGGAGTGAACCGTTTTATGATCGGTCTTGGGAAGAAAGTGCTTCTGGCTAACAATGCCGGAACTCTCTGGGATTCTGTGCAGTCTATGACATATTCCCAGGTTCCGGTGCTGACTGCATGGATCGGCCTGGCGGCCTACTCCTTTCAGCTTTACTTTGATTTCTCTGCTTATTCAGATATGGCCATTGGCCTGGGTCACATGTTTGGCTTCCGTTTTCTGGAAAACTTTAATTATCCGTACATATCCAAGAGTATTACGGAATTCTGGAGAAGATGGCATATTTCTCTGAGCACCTGGTTCAGAGATTACGTGTATATTCCCCTGGGGGGAAACCGGGTGAAACCTTTAAAGCATGTGAGAAATATTTTTGTGGTATGGCTTTTGACGGGTATCTGGCACGGCGCCAGTTGGAATTTTGTCCTCTGGGGCGTTTACTACGGAATTCTTCTTTTGGTCGAGAAGTTTTTCCTGGGAAAGTATCTGGAGAAGCTGCCTGCCGTGTTCCGGCATCTGTATTGTATTTTCTTTGTCATGATCGGCTGGAATATCTTTGTGTTTGAAGGAATGGGGGATGTGTTTTCGTATATGAAAGCTCTGTTCGGAGCTTATGGACAGGGATTTTTGGACAGCGGAACCATCTACCTGCTTTACAACAACGCAGTGCTGCTGATCTTTCTGGCCCTGGGAAGCACCATGCTTCCCAGGAAGATAGGTGACTGGATCTGTGCGAAGCTGGAGCGGAAGGATGGCCCTGCGGTCTTGGTGAGAAGTATCTTTTATGTGGCGGTGTTTGTGCTGTCCGTGGCCTGGCTGGTGGATGCTTCCTACAATCCCTTCCTGTATTTCCGGTTCTGATGAGGTGATGGAATATGAATAGACGACAATCATGGAATATTATCCTGCTGTTTTGCATTCTGATCTTTGGATTTACGGCAGCTACATGGGTGACTCCCTCGAAGGAGTTTTCTGATACGGAGAACAGAGCTTTGGCTCAGTTCCCGCAGCCATCCCTGGAGACGGTACTGAACGGTGAATTTGAAAGCGATTATGAAAAGTATCTTTCAGATCAGTTCCCGGGAAGAGACGGGTGGATTGGGCTAAAGACCGATGCGGAACGGGCTATGCTCAGGCAGGAGAGTAAAGATATCTATTTCGCCAAAGACGGTTATCTGATTGAGAAACATACGGGAAGTTTTACCACCGACACGGCCCAGGGGAACATCCGCCTGCTTGCGGGTTTCTTTGAAAAGTATCAGGAGAAATACCAGGGTCATCTGACCGCTATGGTAGTTCCCAATGCCGTGGATATTTTAAGGGATAAGCTGCCGCCTTTTGCCTCACCCTACGATCAGGAAGAGTATCTGGCTTTGGTGCAGAACGCCCTTCCCCAGGAAGTCTGGTTTGATACAGCCTCCATTTTGAGAGAACATAAGGAGGAAGAGATTTATTACCGCACAGATCATCACTGGCAGACGAGGGCAGCCTTCTATGTCTGGCAGGAGTGGGCGAAGGAACAGGGATTTGAGATCCCTTCAGAAGAGGATTACCGTGTGGAGACGGTCACAGAGGAGTTTGAGGGGACAGTTCAGTCAAAGCTGGGTATCTCAGTTCAGCCGGATTCTATCCAGATTTACGTGCATAAGGAAGATCCTTTTTATACTGTGGATGCGGGTACAGGAGAAGAGAGCTACAGCGTATACGATCTGGAGGCTCTGAATACCAAGAGAAAATACGACGTCTATTTTGGAGGAAACCATGCCCTGGTGAAGATCCGTACCCAGGCGGATACAGGGAGAAGGATTCTCCTTATAAAAGACTCCTATGCTCATTGTTTTGCACCTTTCCTGGTCACTGAATTTGACCAGATCGATCTGGTAGATATCCGCTATTATAATCAAAATCTCAGTCAGTTGATAGAAGAAGGGAATTATACAGATCTGATGTTTTTGTACAATGCTTCCGGGTTTGCGGAGGATGTGAATTTTTCCAAGCTGCTTCTGTAAAGAAAAATGTGCTTTGAAGGAGGAATGGCTTTATGAATTTAATTGCCGCAGTAGATGAGAACTGGGGAATTGGATATAACAACCGCCTTTTGGTTCAGATTCCCTCGGATCAGAAATTTTTCCGTGAGGAAACCATGGGAAAAATTCTGGTAATGGGAAGGAAGACTCTTGAGAGCCTTCCGGGGGGAAAACCCCTGCCTGGAAGGACTACATTTGTCCTGTCCAGGAATCCTCTTTTAAAAATCAAAGGCGCTCAAGTGTTCTGTACAGTGGAAGAGCTTTTGGATGAGCTTCAGAAGTATCCATCAGAAGATATTTACGTAACCGGCGGGGAGAGCGTTTACCGCCAGATGCTGCCATACTGTGATACAGCCCACATCACCAAGATTTTTCAAAAATATCAGGCCGATACGTACTGCCCGGATTTAGATTCCTACCAGGAGTGGGTGATCACAGCAGACAGCGAGGAGCGGACCTATTTTGATATAGAGTACCGTTTCCTCAAGTATGAGAGGCGGAAGCCTTCAGAAAGATAAGAAAGCCGATGATAAAGAGAACGAAGATGGCGGCTACTCCCAGGTTGGTTTTTCCGGTGGCCTGGGCGATGACGCCTACCAGAGTAGTTCCCATAAATGAGGCGCCCTTTCCGCAGATGTCATAAATACCGAAGTATTCACCAGATTTTTCTGGGGGAATGATTTTGGCAAAGTAGGAGCGGGAGAGCGCCTGAATTGCGCCCTGAAACATACCCACCAGCACGGCCAGGAACCAGAATTCCCACTGCTTGTCAAGCTGGACGGCAAAGAGGGCAATGCCTGCGTAAGCCAGAATGCAGACCCTCAGAAGAAAAGCGGTGCTGTGCCTTTTTGAAAGCAGGGAAAAGAAAAGAGCGCAGGGGAAGGCCACAAGCTGCGTCACCAGCAGAGCCAGCAGCAGGCCTTGCTCATCCAGGCCCAGAGAACTTCCATAGGCGGTAGCCATCTCTATGATTGTGTAGACGCCGTCGATAAAAAAGAAAAAGGACAGGAGGTAAAGAAAAATATGCTTTTGCCCCTTGATGTCCTTTAAAGTGTTCCCCAAGCGTGAGAAACTGTCCCGGATTGGATGGTTTGGGAGGGGAACACAATTTTTTTGCCGGTAGTTTCTAAGAAGGGGCAGGCTCATAAGGAGCCACCATAGCCCATTCAGGACAAAGGCGGCGGTCATGGCTGTCCGCATGGTAATTCCCAGAGAATCATACAGAAGAACCAGAACCAGGGAGAGGATAAAAGGAATGCAGCTCCCGATATAGCCCCAGGCATAGCCGTGGGAAGAGATTTTATCCATCCGGTCAGGGGAGGTGACGTCCACCAGCATTGAGTCGTAGAAAATCAGGCTTGCATTGTAGCCGGTTTTGGCCAGGACGAATACGGCCAGAAAAAGAAGCCACCAGGATGGCAGGGAGAGAAAGACGCAGCCAGCCACGCCGACTCCCATGCAGACCGCAAAGAGAGGCTTCTTAAAATTCCGGGTATCCGCCAGAGTCCCCAGGGCCGGGCCCAAAAGGGCTACCAGGATTGTGGAGAGGGAGGCGGCATACCCCCAGTATGCCAGATAATTCACTTCTGATAATCCGGCGCTTTCAGCCAGGGAATTAAAGTAAATAGGAATGATGGTAGATACAAGCATGATGAAGGCAGAATTGCCCACATCATACAGAATCCAGTATTTTTCCAGTTTCGTCAGTTTTTTGCTGTCCATAGAGACCTCTTTTCTTATTCAAAATTCCGGTCAAAGCGGCTGTCCAGCTTGGAACCGGTCTGCAGGGAATGGTCAAAGCTTTCCAGCATCCTTACGGCAAGAGGAACCGCCCTCTTAAACCGGGAAAGAAGCTCCTGGCTGCTTTCCGCACAGCGGGGGTTGTCTGGGCGCTGGTGGATGAGACCCTTCATAGTATCATATTTTCCCAAAAGCTTCATGATTCCATTCATAAGAAACTGCTTCCAGATCCGGGGAGCATAGAACAGCCGTTTCACTCTCCGAAGATCCAGAAGGGATGTGCGCACCGTTTGGAAATCCGTGTCATAAAAGGGAAGGATGGCCCTGGCAGTGTCCTCATCCGTAGGGACAAGGCGGTACAGGGGATAAGTGAAGGGATCCCGGCCCAGGAGGCGGAGAAGTTTTTTGTCAAATTCTTCCTCAATCTCCATATGGGCCACCCCGGAGAGCTCCCGGAAGCTCTCCACATAAGGATGGCATTCGCTGTCCAGAATAAAATGACAGATAAATCCCAAAAGATAGGCATACTCCCTGCTGTCTCTGCCTTTTTCAGAGATAACGGTTTTGGCCTTCTCAAGAAAAGGAAGGGCAGAGGATTCATGCAGGGCCGTACCGTACTGGTTCACCTGGTTATGGGAATACGGACGGTAAAAGAAAAAGAGATCCGGGCCCTGCAGGCCGATGCGAAACTGAGTGTAGTGGCTGCGGATAATGTTTTTCAGATCACCCCTCAGCCCCTTTGCTGTTTCCCGGCCAAAAAGTTCATGGGCAAAAATTGCGGGCATATTTTAAATCCTCCGTGTTTGGCGTCAAACTTATTTTTTCTTTTTCTTTGTACTGCGGTATTTTTCCTCACAGTAGCGGCAGCGGTAGATTTCCTTCTCCTTGTCAGCCAGGAAAAAGACTTGATCCAGCCCCTGCTCGATAGAAGTAATACACCGGGGGTTCTTGCAGCTAATGATGTTTACCAGCTCTTTCGGAAGAGTGAGTGCTTCCTTAGAGACGATCTCGCCGTTTTTAATGATATTGACCGTGATCCGGTGATCGATAAAGCCCAGCACGTCCAGATCTACCTGATCCAGGGGAGCCTCGATCTTGATGATATCTTTCTTTCCCATTTTATTGCTGTGCGCATTTTTGATAATCGCCACGCAGCAGTCCATTTTGTCCAGTTTGAGGTATTTGTAAATGGACATACTTTTACCCGCTTCGATGTGGTCCAGAACCACGCCTTCATTCAGCCGTCCTACGTTCAGCATACTTCCACCTCCAATAATGTCAACATTAAAGCCATCCGCACGTACACGCCGTATTGAACCTGCTTAAAGTAAACGGCTCTGGGATCTGAATCCACTTCCACGGCAATCTCGTTTACTCTCGGAAGCGGGTGGAGCACCAGCATGTCCGGGCCCGCCAGCTTCATCTTGGCTTTGTCTAAAATATAGAAATCTTTCATGCGCACGTAATCCTCTTCATTGAAGAAGCGCTCTCTCTGCACACGGGTCATGTATAAAAGATCCAGCTCCGGCAATGCGTCCTCCAGGCGGACGACTTCTTTAAAGCTGCAGTGGTTTGCGCACAGCACATCGTCCCGGATATAGTCTGGGATCCGCAGCTCTTCCGGAGAGATCAGTACGAAGGAAACATTTGGATAACGTACAAGAGCATGAATCAAAGAGTGGACGGTGCGGCCGAATTTCAGGTCTCCGCACAGCCCGATGGTAAGATTGTCCAGGCGTCCCTTCAGAGAACGGATCGTCAAGAGGTCAGTCAGGGTCTGGGTGGGGTGCTGGTGCCCGCCGTCCCCGGCGTTGATTACGGGAATGGAAGAATTCAGGGAAGCCACCAGAGGAGCTCCCTCCTTGGGATGGCGCATGGCGCAGATATCCGCATAACAGGAAATTACACGGATGGTGTCGGCCACGCTTTCACCTTTGGAAGCTGAGCTGGAGTCGGCCGAAGAAAAACCAAGTACGCTTCCACCCAGGTTCAGCATCGCGGCTTCAAAACTGAGTCGAGTTCGGGTACTTGGTTCATAAAATAAAGTGGCAAGTTTTTTGCCTTCACAGGCATGTGCGTATTTCGCTGGGTTGGCTTCGATATCATTTGCCAGATTCAGAAGCCTGTCTAGCTCTTCCACGGAAAAATCCAGGGGACTCATCAAATGTCTCATAGTATCCTCCTTCTGTCATTGTCTAAATATTCTTTCCTACAATACACTATTTAAGAGAGAAATTCAAGTGGCTTTTCTATTTTTAATTGACAGTCATTTCCTGCCTTGGTAGAATACAAAGCGGCGGCCCGGGCGGCCGCCTATAAACAGGATTGTTTTTTAGACCAGGAGGAAGATTTGTGGGTAATATAAAGAAGAGATAGAGAAAAGACGCACCTTTGCCATTATATCACATCCCGATGCGGGTAAAACGACTCTGACAGAGAAATTCCTTCTCTACGGCGGAGCCATTAATCTTGCAGGTTCCGTAAAGGGAAAGGCTACGGCCAGGCATGCGGTGTCAGACTGGATGGAAATCGAAAAGGAGAGAGGTATTTCCGTAACCTCATCCGTACTGCAGTTTAACTACGGAGGCTACTGCATTAACATTCTGGACACGCCGGGGCATCAGGACTTTTCAGAGGATACGTACCGCACCCTGATGGCGGCGGATTCCGCAGTCATGGTTATTGACGCTTCAAAGGGTGTGGAGGCTCAGACCAGGAAGCTTTTTAAGGTCTGCGTCATGCGGCATATACCTATTTTCACCTTTATCAATAAGCTGGACCGGGATGCCAACGACACCTTTGATCTTTTAGATGAGATTGAGAAAGAACTTGGCATCGCTACCTGCCCTGTAAACTGGCCCATTGGCTCAGGAAAGAATTTCCGGGGAGTCTACGACCGTTTTGAGAAGAAAGTAATCACATATACTGATACCCAGAAGGGGACAAAAGAAGGCACGGCTACAGAACTCGCCATGGATTCCCGGGAGCTGGATGAATTTATCGGGGAGGCGGCCAAGGAGCAGCTTTTAGAGGAAATTGAGCTTCTGGACGGCGCTTCGGCGGAATTTGACCAGGAGAAGGTGGATAAGGGAGAACTTTCGCCGGTATTTTTCGGGTCAGCCCTGACGAATTTTGGAGTGGAGTTTTTTCTCCAGCATTTCCTGAAGATGACGACGGCGCCCCTTCCCAGAAGAGCTGACTGCGGCGTGATCGATCCCGTAAAGGAAGATTTTTCCGCCTTTGTCTTTAAGATCCAGGCCAACATGAATAAAGCCCACAGGGACAGAATTGCCTTTATGCGGATTTGTTCCGGCAAGTTCGATGCGGGGATGGAGGTTTACCATGTCCAGGGGGACAGAAAGCAGAGACTTTCCCAGCCCCAGCAGCTTATGGCTCAGGAACGCCATATCGTGTCGGAGGCCTATGCCGGAGACATCATCGGCGTTTTTGATCCCGGCATCTATTCTATCGGAGATACCATCTGCATGCCTGGGAAAAAATTTGCTTATGAGGGAATTCCTACCTTTGCCCCGGAGCATTTTGCCAGAGTGCGCCAGGTAGATACCATGAAGAGAAAGCAGTTTGTAAAGGGAATCAATCAGATTGCCCTGGAGGGTGCCATTCAGATTTTCCAGGAATTCAACACAGGTATGGAGGAGATCATCGTGGGAGTGGTAGGCGTTCTTCAGTTTGATGTCCTTAAGTACCGGCTGGAGAATGAATACAATGTGGAGATCCGTCTGGAGCCCCTTCCCTATGAGCATATCCGCTGGATTGAAAATGAGGAGATTGACATGAACCGTATTGTGGGCACTTCGGACATGAAGAAAATCAAAGACCTGAAAGGCCGTCCCCTTCTGCTGTTTATAAACAGTTGGTCCGTGGGAATGGTGCTGGATCGGAACGAAGGGCTTGTACTCTCAGAGTTCGGAAGGTAGGGTGTCAGTAACTCCTTGCAAAACAGGGATTTTTTGTTATAATGTCTTTAGACCAATTTTAATGATGAATGCAGGAGGTAATCTATGGAAAATACAGAGATCCGTACACATAAACTTGAAAACGAAGAAAAATTCGGCGAAGTACGCATTGCCGATGAGGTCGTGGCCATTATTGCGGGCCTTGCAGCCTCTGAGGTGGAGGGAGTGGCTTCCATGGCAGGAAACGTGACACGGGACCTCATAAGCAAACTGGGGATGAAGAGCCTTTCCAAGGGCGTGAAGATTACCATGGATGAGCGCACGGTGCATGTGGCTCTGGCTATCAATATCCGGTACGGCTATAATGTTCCCACCACCTGCCAGCAGATCCAGGAGAAGGTCAAGACTGCCATCGAGACTATGACGGGCCTGGATGTGGCGGAAGTCAATGTCAAGATCGTAAATGTTACCATGGAGAAGGACGTATAGATAAATAGGAGATATCATGAAGAGAAGCGAGATCAGGGAGAACCTGTTTAAAATGGTTTTCTGCGGGGAATTTCATACAGGAGAGGATGTGGACGGGCAGAGGGACGCCTATCTGGATCAGATCCCAGAACTGACTCAGGAAGAGCATACGTATATGCTGGAAAAGTTCAACTGCATCCGGGATAAAATCCCTGAGATCGACCAGAAGATCAATGAAGTTGCCCGAGGCTGGAAGACAGAGCGTATGGGCAAGGCGGAGCTGGCGATTCTCAGGCTTGCTCTTTATGAAATGCTTTATGAAGACGCAATTCCCGTAAAGGTAGCCATCAATGAAGCGGTGGAACTGGCCAAGCGCTTTGGGGGAGACGACTCCCCGGGGTTTGTGAATGGAGTGCTTGCCCGGTTTGCGTGACCCGGGAGAATCATATGCAGAAGGTTTATTCGGTAGGACAGGTGAATGCCTACATTAAAAATATGTTTGTGCAGGATTTTGTGCTGAACCGGATTTCGGTCCGGGGGGAGGTATCAAACTGTAAGTACCACACCTCCGGCCATATCTATTTTTCATTGAAAGATTCGGCAGGTGCAATGGCCTGCGTTATGTTTGCCAGTGCCAGGAAGGGACTGGCATTTCGGTTATCTGACGGGCAGCAGGTGGTGGTGCAGGGCAGTGTCAGCGTATACGAGAGGGACGGCAGATATCAGCTTTATGCCCAGACGATCCGCCAGGACGGAGCGGGAATTCTCTATGAGAGGTACCTGCGCCTGAAGGAAGAGCTGGAAGAGATGGGGATGTTTGCCCCTGAATACAAAAAGGAGATTCCTGCTTATGTATCACGGCTGGGGGTGGTGACGGCTCCCACGGGCGCCGCTGTCAGGGATATCATCAATATCGCCAGGAGAAGAAATCCGGGAATACAGATTATCCTCTACCCTGCCAAGGTTCAGGGAGAGGGGGCTGCCGAGAGCGTGGCAGAGGGAATTCAAACCCTGGATAGTCTGGGAGTGGACGTGATCATTGCCGGAAGAGGGGGCGGTTCCATAGAAGATCTGTGGGCCTTCAATGAGGAACTGGTAGCCAGGGCAATCTTTGGCTGCGGTACGCCTTTGATTTCAGCGGTGGGCCATGAGACGGACGTTACCATTGCCGATTTTGTGGCAGATCTGCGGGCCCCGACCCCTTCCGCTGCTGCGGAGCTGGCTGTGGCAGATATGTCCGCTGTGGTGAGCCGGCTTTCGGAATATGGAAGGAGAATCTCCAGAAGCTTTGAATACAGGCTGGAGTCTGCCAAGCAGAGAAGGCAGCAGATGATGATGCGATTGCGGTACGTAAGTCCTACCCAGAAACTGTGGGAGATGCAGCAGAGGCTTGCGGAGGACGAGGACAGGCTGCGAAGGGGAATGAATGAAAGGCTGGGGCAGGAGAAGCACCGGCTGGAGGTATATATTGAGAAGCTTAAGGGCCTTTCTCCCCTGGAGAAACTTTCTTCCGGCTACAGTGTGGCTGCTGTTCCCGGGCAGGGAAGAGTCTGGACCGTAAAACAGGTAAAGGCAGGGGATCCGCTGAGGGTCTATCTGTCGGACGGGTATATTGAGAGCAGAGCCGAAACAGTCTTTCCGGCTGCGCCGGAGGGGTTTGAGAAAGGAGAGGCGGATGGAGAAGACAGAGGAAAAGGAAAAAACCCTGGAGGAAGGGTTTCAGGAACTGGAGAGAATTCTCTCGGAGCTGGAAGATAAAGAGATTCCTCTGGAGGAATCCTTTCAGAAATATCAGGAGGGAATGAACCTCCTTAAAGCCTGCAAAGATAAAATTGATTTGGTGGAAAAAAAAGTACTTACGTTGAATAAGGAGGGGCAGCTTGAAGAATTTTGATGAACTGATGAAAATCCGCACAGAAGAGATCAAAGAAAAGATCACGGAATACCTCCCCAAAGAGGAAGGCTTTCAGCGCACTCTTTTTGAAGCTGTCAATTACAGCATGCTGGCAGGTGGAAAGAAGCTGCGTCCTCTTTTGATGCGGGAGACTTACAGAATGTTCGGAGGGAAGGGAGAAGAGATCTGGCCTTTTATGGCGGCCATGGAGATGATCCACACCCATTCCCTGATCCACGACGACCTTCCTGCCATGGATAACGATGAATACCGCCGGGGGAGAAAGACAACCCATGCGGTTTACGGAGAGGCTATGGCTATTCTGGCCGGGGACGCTCTTTTAAATCTGGCTTATGAGACGGCGGTTCAGGCGTTCTTCCTAGAAGGCGACAGCGGGAGAAAGGCCAAAGCTTTGGAGATTCTTGCAAAAAAGACTGGCATGTATGGCATGATCGGCGGCCAGTCTGTAGATGTGGAGAACGAGGGAAAACCTCTTACCATGGAGCAGATCTCCTTTATCTATGAGCTGAAGACGGGAGCTTTGATTCAGGCGTCCATGATGATCGGCGCCGTGCTTGCCGGGGCCAATGGGGAAGAGACAGAGAAGGTGGAGAGGATTGCCGGTAATGTGGGGATGGCTTTCCAGATCCAGGACGACATTCTGGACGTGACCGGAGATCTTAAGGTGCTGGGAAAACCTGTGAAAAGTGATGAGAAGAATCATAAATTTACGTATGCCGCAGTGAAAGGGCTGGAGCAGGCCGGAAAGGATGTAGAAGCGTATTCCAGGGAGGCGGTTCGTCTCCTGGAGGAACTTCCTTACCAAAATGAGTTTCTGCATGAACTGATTTTAAAACTGATCCACCGGAACGCATAAGAAAGGGTGGTAGGATGCTGTTAGAGAAAATCAATGAAGTAAACGATATTTTCAAGATTGACAAAGAACAGCTCCCGGAGCTGGCAGAGGAAATACGGAAATTTTTAATCGAAAAAATCAGCGCAAACGGAGGCCATCTGGCTTCCAATCTGGGCGTGGTGGAGCTTACCATGGCTCTGCACCTGGCCTTCCATCTTCCTGAGGATAAGATTATCTGGGATGTAGGCCACCAGTCCTACACGCACAAAATCCTCACCGGGAGGAAAGACGGCTTTGACCAGATGAGAAAATACGGAGGGATGAGCGGATTTCCCAAGCGAAAAGAAAGCGACTGCGATGCTTTTGATACGGGACACAGCTCCACCTCTATCTCGGCAGGTTTAGGATACGTAAGAGCCAGGGAGATTACGGGGGACAGTTATTTTGTGGTCTCTGTCATCGGGGACGGCTCCATGACCGGAGGCATGGCCTTTGAGGCGCTGAATAACGCCGCCCAGCTGAAGTCGAATTTTATCATTGTCCTCAATGACAATGACATGTCTATCTCTGAAAATGTAGGGGGGATTTCCACCTATCTCAGCAATATCCGCACGGCGGAGGCGTATACGGGGCTGAAAAGCGGAATGGAAAATACGCTGAATAAGATTCCTGTTTACGGGGATCGGATTCTCAGGAGCTTAAAAAACACAAAACAGGGGATCAAACAGTTTTTTATTCCCGGGATGTATTTTGAGGAAATGGGAGTCAAATACTTAGGGCCGGTGGACGGACACAACATCTCTCAGATGGTGAGAGTTTTCAGGGATGCGAAGAAGGTAAACGGGGCAGTGATTGTCCATGTAAATACAAAGAAAGGGAAGGGGTTTGAACCGGCGGAGCGGATGCCCTCCAGATTTCACGGAGCGGAACCCTTTGATCCGGTTACCGGTCTTCCCATAGCCAGGAAGAAAAAGGCGGCCTACACGGATGTGTTTTCCACGGTTATGTGCAAAATGGGGGCCAGGGAGCCTAAGCTTGCGGCGGTGACTGCCGCCATGCCCGACGGCACGGGTCTCAAACGGTTCAGGAATATGTACCGGGAGCGTTTCTTTGATGTGGGAATTGCGGAGGAACATGCGGTGACCTTCGCCGCCGGCCTTGCGGCAGGGGGCCTGAAACCGGTGGTAGCTATCTATTCTTCTTTCCTGCAGAGAGCCTACGACCAGATTATTCATGATGTCTGTATTCAGAAGCTCCATGTGGTCTTTGCTATTGACCGGGCGGGGCTGGTAGGCAGCGATGGGGAGACGCACCAGGGGATTTTTGACCTGTCATTTTTGTCTGGGATTCCCAATATGTGTGTCATGGCTCCAAAAAACAAATGGGAGCTGGCGGATATGCTGAAGTTTGCGATTGGCTATACAGGGCCTATTGCCCTGCGCTATCCAAAGGGGGAGGCTTTCGACGGCCTGCAGGAGTTCCGGGCGCCCATCGTATATGGAAAAAGCGAGATCCTGTACGACGAGGGGGGCCTTGCCCTGGTGGCCGCAGGAAGCATGGTGAAAACGGCCCTCAAGGTGCGGGAGATGATGCGGGAGCTGGGGTATAGCTGCACCCTTGTAAATGCCCGGTTCGTAAAGCCGGTGGATGAAGAAATGCTGGACTATCTGGCAAGGGACCACAAGCTGGTGGTGACCATGGAAGAAAATGTAAAAAACGGCGGGTTTGGAGAAAAGGTGCTGGAGTATTACAATGAGACTGCCGCCAGCGTGCAGGTACTCCAGATTGCCCTGCCGGACGATTATATAGAGCACGGAAGCGTGGAAGTACTGAAGCAGGAGGCATGTATTGATGCGGAATCTGTCTTTAAGCAGATTGTGGCCCGGTATCTTCCATAAGGAGGAAAGTTTATGAAGGAACGTCTGGATGTTCTGCTGGTGAAGAGGGGAATGGTTCCCTCCAGAGAAAAGGCAAAGGCCAGGATCATGGCGGGAGAGGTCTTTGTGGCAGGCCAGAGAGAAGATAAAGCCGGCACCATGATCGATGAGAAAATGGAGATTACCCTGAAAGGGAACAGCCTTAAGTATGTCAGCCGGGGAGGGCTGAAGCTGGAAAAGGCCATGAGCCATTTCAATGTCTCTCCATCCGGAAAGATCTGTATGGATGTGGGGGCTTCCACCGGAGGATTTACGGACTGTATGCTCCAGAACGAAGCGGTCAAGGTCTATGCGGTAGACGTAGGGTACGGGCAGTTGGACTGGAAGCTGCGCCAGGATTCCAGGGTGGTGTGCATGGAGAAGACCAATATCCGCTATCTGCAGCCTTCCCAGGTGCCGGATCCGCCCTCCTTTGTTTCCATTGACGTATCTTTTATTTCCCTTACCAAGGTTCTGGGGCCAGTGTGCAGGCTTATGACCGGGGAAGGAGACCTGGTATGCCTGATTAAGCCCCAGTTCGAGGCTGGCCGGGAGAAGGTTGGCAAAAAGGGTGTGGTTCGGGATCCTCAGGTGCATGAAGAGGTGATCCGCCAGGTGCTTTTGTACGGGATGCAGATGGGCCTGGAGGCAGAAGAACTGGAGTTCTCACCGGTTAAGGGCCCGGAGGGAAACATTGAGTACTTGGTACACTTTCATAAGAATAAAGATTTCCGTGAGGAACCAGGCCCCAGGGAAGAGGCAGAGATACAGTACGACCAAAGGTGGACAGAGAAGGCAGGGACAGTGGTGAAGCTGGCCCACCAGACGCTGGACCAGTAAGGCGGGAGCAGGATGAATACATTTTATGTGATATCCAATACACAAAAGGATCCTGAGCTTCGCAATGCGAAAATTATTCAGGAATTTCTCAGAAAAAAAGGAAAAAAATGCCATATCCAGACTACTAAATCCAATGGGGTGCAGGAGCATTACCGTTACACGGATCCGGGAGGGATTCCAGAGGACGTTGAGTGCGTTCTGGTGCTGGGGGGAGACGGGACGCTGCTTCAGGCTGCCCGCGACCTTGTAGACCGGGGATTGCCTCTGCTGGGGATCAACATGGGAACCCTGGGATACCTGGCGGAGATTGACCGTAAAAATATCCGTCCGGCTCTTGAAAAACTGATCCGGGAAGAGTATTCCGTGGAGCACAGGATGATGATTACGGGGACGGCGTACCATCAGAAGCGGAAGCTTCTGGAGGATATTGCTTTAAATGACATAGTGATTACGAGAGGCGGAAGGATGCGGGTGGTGGATTTTCAGGTGCTGGTAGACGGAGAATTCCTCTGTGGATACAGCGCTGACGGGATTATCGTCTCCACGCCCACCGGGTCTACTGGCTATAATCTCTCTGCCGGAGGGCCGATTGTATCCCCGGAGGCGTCTCTTATGGTACTCACTGCAGTGGCGCCTCATACTCTGAATGCCCGTCCCATCGTCCTCCCGGAGGATGTGGAGATTACCATCCAGATGGGCACGGCCCACGGTGCGGATGCGGACGGAGCGGTAGCCACTTTTGACGGAGATACCATGGTGAGGCTGAATGCCGGAGATAAAATTGTGATTACGAAATCCCAGCGGAAGGCGGCATTGGTAAAAACAAAGCAGACCAGCTTTCTGGAGATTTTGAGAGAGAAGATGAACAAATAGGGAGGTAAGCATGAAGATAGGAAGACATGCAAAAATTGTTGACCTGATTTCAAAATACGACATAGAAACCCAGGAGGAGCTGGCGGAGCGTCTTGCAAAAGAGGGCTATCAGGTGACGCAGGCGACCATATCCAGGGATATTCGGGAGCTGAAGCTGACTAAGATTTCCACAAATGACGGCCGCCAGAAATATGCTCTGATGCAGAACCATGGAGTGGGAATGAATGAGAAATATCTGAGAGTTCTCTCGGAGGGCTTTGTATCCATGGACATGGCTCAGAGTATTCTGGTGGTAAAGACGGTGTCTGGAATGGCTATGGCAGTGGCGGTGGCCATGGACGCCATGCACTGGCCGGAGGTGGCGGGCTGTATAGCGGGGGACGATACCATCATGTGCGCAGTGCGCAGCTCTGAAGACACAGTGAAAGTGATGGATAAGATTAACCGTATCGTTTCAGAGAGGAACAAGCTGTAAGGGAGAGGGTACAGGAAAAAGTATGTTAAACAGTCTGCATGTTAAAAATATGGCTTTGATCCAGGAGACAGAGGTGGAATTTGGCCAGGGCCTGAATATCCTCTCAGGAGAGACAGGCGCCGGCAAGTCCATTATCATTGGCTCCGTAAATATTGCCCTAGGAAGCGGAAATTTTCGGGATTTCGTCCGGGAGGACGCAGAGTACTCCCTGGTGGAACTGGTATTCTCCACGGACAGTCTCCAGGTGAGGGCGGAGATGGAGGATATGGGACTTCCCTGGGAGGATGGGGAGATCATTATTTCCAGAAGATTTAAAGGGGGACGCAGCGTCAGCAGGATCAACGGAGAGACGGTTCCTATTTCGGCGGTGCGCCGGCTGGCACTGGGACTGATTGACATTCACGGACAGCATGAACATCAATCCCTTCTGTCGCCGGCAAAGAACCTGGAAATTTTGGATGAGTTCGCCGGGGATGATGTCAAAAAGAAGAAAGAGCTCTGCCGGGAACAGTACCGGTCTTATATGGCGGTGAAGAAAGAATGGGATCAGGCTCTGGGACAGGAAGCAGATAGGCTCAAGGAGATGGATTTTCTGAGATTTGAGCTGCAGGAGCTGGAGGCTGCTGCCCTGCGCCCAGGGGAGGATGAAGAGCTGGAGCAGGAGTATCGGCTTTTGTCCAACGGTCAAAAGATTCTGGAGGCTCTGTCCGAGGCAGCCAGCCTAAGCGGCTGCGGCGGCAGCGGGGGAGCGGCCGAAGAAATCGGAAAAGCTCTGCGCTGTATCGGCAGCGTTACAGAGTATGACTCTGCCCTGGATTCCCTGGGGGAGACCCTGGGAGAGATTGAAAGCCTGATGAATGACTTTAACCGGGCCCTTTCTGATTATATGGATGAATTTTCTTTTGACGCCCGGGAACAGAACCGGGTGGAAGAGCGGCTGGATCTGATCAATCGACTGAAAGCGAAGTACGGTTCCTCCATTGAGAAGATCCTAGAAGGGAAAAAAGAAAGAGAAGAGCGGCTTGCTCTTTTTGAAAATTATGAGGAATATCTGGAAAAGCTGAAACTTAAACATCAGCAGACCTGGAAGGCGCTGGAGGCCACGGCGGATGAGATTACCAGGATCAGGCGGGAGAGCGCAAAGAAGCTGGAACGTCTGATTCGAGAAAATCTGGTGGATCTGAATTTTCTGGACGTGCAGTTTGAGATTGCTTTCCAGGAGCTTGAGATGCCGGGGGAAGGCGGCAGAGATGAGATCTGTTTCCTTATTTCCACCAATCCCGGCATGCCTCTTCGGCCCTTAAAGGACGTGGCGTCGGGAGGTGAGCTTTCCAGAATCATGCTGGCAATAAAAGCGGTTCTGGCGGATCAGGACGATGTGGGAACCTTGATCTTTGACGAGATTGACACGGGGATCAGCGGACGGACGGCCCAGAAGGTATCAGAAAAAATGGCCGTTCTGTCCTCCACCAGGCAGATTATCTGTATTACTCATCTGGCCCAGATCGCTTCTATGGCGGATCACCACTTCCTGATTGAAAAAAGGCAGGAGGAAGGGATGACCAGAACCAGCATCCAGCCCCTGTCGGAGGAAGAGAGCGTACAGGAGCTGGCCAGAATTCTGGGGGGAGCCAGGATCACGGAAACTGTCCTGGAGGGGGCAAGAGAGATGAAGGATCTGGCGAAAAAGCTGAAGAACCAAAAAGGGGCGTAAGCCCCCTTTTTTAATCCAGCATATTTTCAATGAAGATCCCGTAGCCTTTTGTGGGGTCATTTACGAACACATGGGTTACGGCGCCGATGAGGCGTCCATTCTGTATAATCGGGGAGCCGGACATACCTTGTACGATTCCGCCGGTCAGTTCCAGAAGCTCATCATCCGTTACTTTCAGTATCATACCTTTATTTTCTTCTTTGACATTGTATCTGAGTTCCTGGATTTCAATGTCAAATTCCTTTCTGACGCCGTCCACCATACTGATAATGACAGCGGGGCCTGTCTCTACCTCCTGGCGGTAGCCGATTTCGTACAGATCCAGATGCTCCGCCAGAAGCGGAAAACCTGTGATGGTACCGTAAATGCCTTTCTTTGTGTTTTCCGTGATTTGGCCGATTCTGTAGCCGTCGCTGTAGTGAATCACGCCGGCCAGTTCCCCGGGCTGCCCCTGGGCGCCTTTTATGATTGATACTACTTCTGCATTGTAGAGAAGACCATCGCTGATCTCCATAAGTGAGCCTGTGTCTACATCACTGATTCCATGGCCCAGGGCGCCGAAATTTCCTTCCTGGTCCACATAAGTCAGGGTGCCGATTCCCTGGGTGTCATTCCTCACCCATATTCCGGCTTTGTACTCGCCGTCTCCAGTCTGCACCGGCGTTACCTGAAGCTGCAGAAGCTTTCCGCCTCTTTGCACATCCAACAGCACGTTATGTCCCTGGCTCTGGTTTATGCAGGCTACCAGCTCTTCCTTGGTATTCAGGGGAGTTCCGTTAGCCGCAGTAATGTAATCTCCTGCCATTACAAGATTTTCGGCAGGTATGCAGGATTTTCCGTCTACAGATTCCACGGATCCCGTACCCACCACCAGTACGCCGTTTGTCTCCAGGTAAATGCCGATGGGGATTCCCCCGGCGTACACCTTTTCCCGCTCCACCACCTCTACGCTTACCGTCTTCAGGGGGATTTTTCCGAATATACTGTAGGAAATCTGATAGCTGCCGTTTACATTCCCGGTACTGACACTGGCGGCCAGCTTTCCGTCCGGAAGTTCAGTCTGGGATTTTTCTGCGGAGCTTTCAGGAGCGGCCTGTTTTAAAATAACTTCTTCCTGGATGAGGGTATCCAGCGGAGAAGGAAAAAAAGAAGGAATCTCAGCGGCCCCTGCGACCTGCATGGAATCCGGGATCTGACCCCGCATCAGCAGCCAGCCGCTGTACAGAAGAGCCATGACGCCAAAAAGCAGCATGGTTCTTACAAATCTTTTGTATTTTTTTCTGCCAGACATTCTAACACACCTTTCTTTATCATATCGTAAAAACTCTGTTTTCAGTATGTGGAATCTGAAAGCGTTCCACACTGGTATTTTTTTGGTTCTTTCTGCGGTTTGAAAAAATTTATTTCGAGAAAAAACAGCTTTTTTCGTTTTTTTGCGTCACAAAATCTTATGTGATACGTTTTATTTTGATGATAAGGGGTTGTCGCTGCATCTTTGGAAACGAGAACCGTGTCGGTTTATGAAGATAAGATTTTCTTGCGAATAGAAAGAGTTGTTATATAATACAAGTAGTCCTTGTACATGACAATTTTTGGTACGGGCCATCAAAAAATGCGAGGATGCAACGACAAAATATAAATGGTGAGGAGAGGAATACGCAATGGAAAAACTAAACGTCGCAATTGCGGATGACAACGAGAGGATGCTTCAGCTTCTGGATCAGATTGTCAGAAGTGATGAAGAGCTGCAGGTAGTGGGTAAGGCAGGAAACGGTGAGGATCTGATTGAGATTATCAAGGAAAAGGAACCGGATGTTGTATTGCTTGACATCATTATGCCAAAGCTGGACGGCTTGGCGGTTATGGACCGAATTAACCACGACAAGGATATTAAGAAACCGGCTTTTATTGTGATTTCGGCAGTAAGCCAGGAGAAAACCACGGAGGACGCCTTTGAACTGGGAGCGGATTACTATATACTGAAGCCCTTTAACAATGATATGGTGCTGAACAGAATCCGCCGGGTGAAGACGAGGCAGGAGAGAAGCGCCGGAAAAGAAAAGAAGAGAAAAACTTTTGAGAGCAAGAAAGAATACCTGGAGCATAATCTGGAAGCGGACGTTACCAGCATCATTCACGAAGTGGGAGTGCCGGCTCATATTAAAGGATATCAGTATCTGAGAGACGCCATTATTATGTCCGTGACGGATATGGAAATGCTGAATTCCATTACAAAAATTTTATATCCTACCATTGCAAAACGCCATCAAACCACACCCAGCCGGGTGGAGCGGGCCATCCGCCACGCCATCGAGGTGGCCTGGAGCAGAGGAAAAATGGACACCATAGAAGAATTGTTTGGCTACACGGTAAGCGGCGGGAAGGGAAAGCCTACAAATTCTGAATTCATTGCCCTGATTGCGGATAAAATCCGTCTTGAATATAAAAACCGGGGACAATAAAAAATTTATTCAGAATAAAATTTTATTATAGCAGAATAAACACTTTTCTTTGGGGACAAAATGCGGTATAATCTCTCTATATATAATGGATGATGCGGAGGTTTCTTGTATGAAGAAAATATTATTTGTTACGTCTGAGGCGGTGCCCTTTATTAAAACCGGCGGCCTGGCAGATGTGGCTGGATCCCTGCCAAAGTGTTTTAATAAAGAAGAATTTGATGTGAGAGTGATTTTGCCCAAATATCTTTGCATGAGCGAAGAGTGGAAGAACAAAATGAACTATGTCACTCACTTTTATATGGATCTCTCCTGGCGTTCTCAGTATGTAGGCGTGTTGGAGATGCAGTATGACGGGGTGCAGTTCTACTTTATTGACAACGAATATTATTTTTCCGGGCCTAAGCCTTACGGGAATATCTATCAGGATATTGAGAAGTTTGCCTTTTTCTCCAAGGCGGCTCTCTCAGCCCTTCCACTGATCGGCTTTCAGCCGGATATTGTTCACTGCCATGACTGGCAGACGGGGCTTGTGCCGGTGCTTTTGAAGGATAAGTTCCATGAGGGCGAATTCTTTAGGAATATGAAATCCATCATTACCATACATAACCTGAAATTCCAGGGTGTCTGGGATGTGAAAACGGTTCGGGATATTACGGGACTTCCCGCTTATTATTTCACGCCGGACAAGCTGGAAGCTTACGGGGATGCGAATTATCTGAAGGGCGGCATCGTATATGCGGATGCGGTGACCACCGTGAGTGACACGTATGCGGAGGAAATTAAGACTCCCTTCTACGGCGAACGCCTGGACGGACTGATGCGGGCAAGATCTAACTGTCTGCGTGGTATTGTAAATGGAATCGACTACGATGAGTACAATCCTGAGACGGATAAGATGATCGAATTCAAGTACAACAGCAAGAACTTCCGCAAAGAAAAGATTAAAAATAAGAGAGCTCTCCAGAGAGATCTGGGGCTGGCTCAGAATGACGGTACCTTCCTGATTGGAATTGTATCCCGGCTCACAGACCAAAAGGGTTTTGATCTGATTGCCTATATGATGGATGAGATGTGCCAGCAGGATCTTCAGCTTGTGGTGCTGGGTACAGGGGATGAGAAGTATGAGAATATGTTCCGGCATTTCGCATGGAAATACCAGGGCAAAGTATCGGCCAATATTTACTATTCAGAGGCTATGTCTCACAGGATCTATGCTTCCTGCGATGCTTTTCTGATGCCGTCTCTCTTTGAGCCCTGCGGCCTCTCTCAGCTTATGAGCCTTAGATACGGTACGGTGCCGATTGTAAGGGAGACCGGCGGACTTAAGGATACGGTACAGCCCTACAATGAATATGAGAGTACGGGAACTGGCTTCAGCTTTGCCAACTACAATGCCCATGAGATGTTTAACACTGTAAAATACGCTATGTATGTATACTACAACAGAAAGCGTGAATGGAACAAGCTCATTGACCGGGGCATGGCGGCAGACTTTTCCTGGAGCAGTTCTGCCAGGCAATATGAGGATCTCTACAGAAGCCTGTAGGATCCCAGACAGGATCTGCGGGTGCGGATCTTGAAAATATGAATGATTTTCCTCCTTCTGGGCATACTGAGAGTGTAATCCAGTATACAGAAGGAGGAATTTTTATGAATCAGGGATTATCAGAATTAGATCTGCAGAACCTTCGTCATCTGATCGGCGGCTATACCACTACTCACTGTAAAATGCAG
>LHCFC01400__coassemble_1635_pt1 | contig 20899 bp, 19 predicted proteins | sample LHCFC01400__metabat2_low_PE_019 | metagenome-assembled genome bin LHCFC01400
CGTGAAGCTCAATCAGTATCTTCTCGCCCTTTTTCAGGCCTATGGCTTTCTGTATAATATATTTCGCAAATTTCCTAATTCTTGGATCTTCCATACTCTTCTCCTTATAAGCCTTTCATGGAACGCAGATTCCTGCATTCCATGAAAGTAAATACGGTTAAATTTTTTATTCTGCCCAATGATAGTCGTAAATCGAGTAAGATTTTGCACTGTCGCATACGATATCCGTAGAGTGAGGAATCGCAAAGGTTACAGCATACAGGGGTACAAAGGGAACGTCCTGCAGGAACTTGTCAATAATCTGGGTATAAATCTCTTCACGCTCATCTGGATCAGAAGCCGCCCTGGAGGCTTCAACCAGCGCATCCATATCAGGATCGTTATAGAAGCTGTAGTTTGAGCTTCCTGCATTTACTGAATATACAGGACCAGCCATTACTTCGTCCAGATCGTACGTCTGGCCTACCCAGGACAGGGGCATAATCTCAACCTGACCGTTCCGCATTTCTTCCAGGAACGCAGCACGCTCCATAGGCTCTATGGTGGCATTCAGGCCCATATTCACCAGAACTCCCTGCAGCCATACGCCCAGAGTCGCATACGGTTCTGTATTGTAGGACTTAACTGTGACATCCGCTCCTTCCATTCCGCACTCTGCCACCAGCTCTTTAGCTTTGTCCAAGTCGTAGCTGTATGCATATTCAGAATCATAGTCTGGATTTCCACTCATCTCAGAGCCGATATCTCCGGGATAGCTGATCAGCACGCCCAGCCCGTCCGCACCTACGGCGAGAGCTTCCTCCGGGTTGATGGCATAGGCCACTGCCTCACGCATCCTCACGTCTGCGAAAATGCCGTCCTGGGTATACATATAAACGGCCTCATTTCTGCCGCTTACGTATTCCTCAATGGCGATGTTGTCCGCATTGCTCAAGGTACTGTAAGCTGTTCCGGTAATAGGATTAAACCATACGTCCAGCTCGCCGGTCTGCAGAGCCACTACCGCCGCATTTGTATCCTGCATTTCGAGAAATACAACCTGGTCTATGGAAGCTTCTCCCAGATAATAGTCCGGGTTTGCCTCAAAAGTCAGTGACACATTCGGCTGCCAGTCTGTCAGTACATAGGGACCGCAGGATAACGTAGTATCCACGCTGGTTCCGTAGTCTTCCCCCCACTGCTCATCTCCGTGAGCCGGCATAATGGAACCGTACATGGGCGTCGCCAGAGTTGACATAAATACAACATTCGGCCGTGCCAAAGTCATCTTCACCGTATAGTCGTCCACAGCCTCTGCCGTATCCAGGTCGCCTGTAACCACAGTATATCCAGACGCCTCTTTGAGCATATTCATCGTAAAGACGATGTCATCCGCCGTAAGGGGTTCTCCGTCTGACCAGGTTACATCCTGTCTCAGATGAAAAGTAAACTCCGTGGAATCCTCATTGATTTCCCAGCTCTCAGCAAGTCTCGGTTCGTACTCTCCCTCGCTGTTCTTAACAATCAGCGTGTCGGATATCTGCGCATAGGCAATGGACTCCGGCACTCCTGGGGAATGCAGTCTCTGAATCAATCCATCCGGGATCGCCGTATAGGCAATGTTAATGGGTCTCTCTTCGGCTGCCGCAGCGCCAATACCGCTGCAGATTGTCATTACACCCCCAAGCATGGCTGCAATAACTCTTTTCATTAATTTGTTCATGTCTTTCCTCCTTAGTAGATATTTATTATTAAGTCCCAGTCTCAAATTAATTAACAGGTACTGTCAAAGGCAACGGATAGCCGACAGAATCGGCGGGCCTGTGGCCTGTTGGCAGAACTGATAGGAATCCGGGGACTTATAACCATATATTATGATGCCAGGGTCAAAGGGCCTAAGCCCACATGAGCTTGCTCATAGGTGGGTGAAAGGCCTTAGGATCCGCCCCAATATGAGCATAAAAGTGGGATGTATATCCCACGATATGCGAATATTGGGTAGGATTGTGGGAGTGTGCAGCACGGAACAATCCGTAGGCATCATAATTGAGGGCTTTTGACCTCAATATCAGCTTATTTATTTGTTATATAAAACGCACGCAACTTCGTGAGCATTTTCCACGGGTTTCAGCGGCACATCTTCCCTGGTACACTGGTCGCAGCAATGCTGGCAGCGGGATGCAAATCTGCAGCCCTTCGGCGGATTAATGGGATCCGACACCTCGCCGCGGATGATTTCCTTTTTCCACTGAGTTCCCACTACTGGCTGAGGAATAGCCGCAAGCAGCGCTTTGGTGTAGGGGTGCAGGGGGTTTTTAAACAGTTCCGCAGCCGTCGCTTTCTCCACGCACTGCCCCAGATACATGACCATAATCTCATCTGACATATGCCGTACGACTGATAGGTCGTGGGTGATAAACATGTAAGAAAGCCCCATCTCTTCCTGCATGTCCTGCAGAAGGTTGATGATCTGGGCCTGGATGGAAACATCCAGGGCCGATACCGGCTCATCACAGACTATAAACTCCGGGTTCAATGCCAAGGCTCTGGCAATTCCCACTCTCTGCCGACGTCCTCCATCCATTTCATGAGGATAGGCATTAATAAATCGCTGATCCAGTCCGACTTTTTCCATAAGGTACCCTACCCGGTCAATAAGCTCTCCTTTCGTCTTATAAACCTTGTTGGAAATCAGGGGCTCTGCAATCAACTGAAACACGGACAGCCGGGGATTTAAGCTGGAATAAGGATCCTGGAAAATAATCTGCATCTTCTTATGGTAGGCTTTTTTCTGGGCCCCCTTAAGCTTCAGCAAGTCGTTTCCTTCATACTGAATCTTTCCTGATGTGGCGTCCAGGAGGCCGATCAGAACCCGGCCCAGGGTAGATTTACCGCAGCCGCTTTCTCCCACCACGCCCAGGGTCTGGCCTTTTTTTATGGCAAAATTCACACCGTCCACTGCATGGAGATATTCCGTCTTGGACAGTTTAAAATACTTCTTCAGGTCCACTGCCCTAATCAACTCTTCCATTCTGTACTCCTTTCTCCATCAGATTGCATTTTATCCTGTGGGTGCCATTTTCATAACTGTATACCTCTCCGCGGCGGCAGCGCTCAAAGCACTGCTGGCAGCGGGGATGAAAATGGCAGCCCTCCGGCAGATTCGCCGGGTCCGGCATCAGCCCTTCTATGGGCTTAAGTCTCTTCCGATCCTCCGTAAGGCTGGGAATTGCGTCAAACAGCCCTACTGTGTAGGGATGATGCGGCTTTGACCGGTCAAATACCTCCTCGATCATACCGTACTCTACAATCTCCCCTGCATACATAACCGCAACTTTATCACAGGTCTGGGCCACAACTCCCAAATCATGAGTAATCATAATCATGGAAGTAGACAGCTTTTCCTTCAGCTCTTCTATTAAGTTCAGGACCTGCGCTTGTATCGTCACATCCAAAGCAGTCGTAGGTTCATCGGCTATCAGCAGCAAGGGCTCACAGGCCAGGGCAATAGCGATCACAATACGCTGCTTCATTCCGCCTGAAAACTCATGGGGATAATTTGTTTTTCTCCTGGCTGGTATTCCTACCAGTTCCAACAGTTCATCCACCTTGGCCTCCAGTTCCTTCGGAGACTTTTTTCTTTCATTATGAATATCCAGGGATTCGTAAATCTGTTCTCCCACAGTCATCAGGGGATTTAAAGCCGTCATGGGATCCTGGAAAATCATGGAAATACATTCCCCTCTGATCAATCTCATCTCAGCCTTGCTCTTGGTCAGGAGCTCCTGTCCCTGATACTTAATGCTTCCTCCTGTAATCTGTCCGGTCCGTTCCGGGAGCAACTGCATAATAGCCAGAGCCGTTGTAGTCTTTCCGGCTCCCGTTTCCCCTACCAGCCCTATGGTTTCTTTTTTGTCAATACTGAAGCTTACTCCGTTAACGGCTCTTACGACTCCCGCATCCGTATTATACACTGCCGTAAGATTCTCTACTTCCAAAATTTTATCTGTATTTTCCATCACTCACACCTCAGTCTTTCAGCTTGGGATCAAGGGCATCCCGCAGGCCGTCCCCCATAAGGTTCAGCGCCAGCGCAGTAAGTCCAATGGCAATCCCGGGAAATACTACAATATACGGATACATCGTCATAAACTGCTTTCCTTCGTTCAGCATGGAACCCCACTCAGGAGTCGGCGGCTGAATTCCCATGCCAAGGAAGCTGATTCCGGCGGCATTCAGAATCATAGTGCCCACCGCCATGGTTGCCTGTACAATGATCGGCCCGATGGCATTTGGAATCACATGCTTGATAATAATTTTAAAATTCGACGTGCCGCAGGCTTTGGCCGCCTCTATGTAATCCTGCCCCACTACGGACAGAATCGCCGCCCGCACGATACGCACATATTGAGGGATATTGGCAATCATCATTGCCAGCAGCACATTCATCAAGCTGTTTCCCAGGGCCGTCACCAGAGAGAGTACCAAAAGCATCAGGGGAATACTCATAACCGTGTCCATGATCCTTCCAATCACAGAATCTATTTTTCCTCCGTAAAACCCTGCCACAGAGCCCAGCAGCCCTCCCACCGTGATTCCGATGGCCACGGCGCCGATTCCTACCAGAAGTGAATTTCGTGATCCGTGGATAACCCTGGCAAAGATGTCCCTGCCAAAATTATCCGTCCCGAACCAATGGGCCCCGCTTGGCCCCTGAAGGCGCTCCAGAATATTCTGTGTAATTCCTTTATCATAGGACACAATAAAGTCTGCCAAAATTGCCGCCAGCATAATTGCCGCAAAAATGATCAGCCCCAAAACTGCCGTTTTATTTTTCAAAAACCTGCGCCAGATATCCCCCGCCTGGCTTCTCTTCTTTATTCTGATTTTAACTGTCTTTTCATCCATGTTCTTATCCCTCCGCTATTTTCTTGTGTATCTGGACTTAATGCGCGGATCAATATATGCATATAAAACATCCACAATAAGCATCAGGATGGCGACAAAAGATGCCAGCATCACTGTTGCGCCCGTAACGACCGGGACATCCTTGGAACGAATCGCCTCAATAATCAAGGTTCCTACCCCCGGAAGGGTAAATACAGTCTCGATCGTAACCGTCCCCCCAAGGAGCGCTCCAAAGTTGATTCCTAAAATGGTTACCACTGGAAGCAAGGCGTTTCTCAGGGCATGGCGGAGAATGATCTTGCTCTCCTTCTGGCCCTTAGCCCGGGCAGTGCGGATATAATCCGCCCGGATCACCTCAAGCATCGAAGTTCTTGTCATACGAAGCTGCGATGCCATAAATGGACAAGCCGTGGTAATCCAAGGAAGAATATAATGCTTAAAATCTCCTCCCCCAAAAGATGGCAGCCAGCCAAGGTAGAGAGAGAATAATAAAATCAGCATCATTCCAATCCAGAAACCTGGGAATGATGCAAGGGCCATGGCGATTGCCGTCGCCGAAAAATCCAAAAAGCTGTACTGCTTTACCGCCGACAGGATGCCTACCAGGATTCCCACTACCGTTCCAATCAGAATAGCTCCCACAGCCAGGGTGACCGTTACCGGAAGTCTGGAAAGAATTTCCCCCATAACGGAACGCCCGGACTGCCAGGATTCTCCCAGATCCCCGTGCAGAAGATCTCCCACATAAGAAACATAGCGCACAAGAAACGGATCATTGTACCCCAGCTCTTCGTTTTTTGCAGCGATCTCTTCCTTTGTAGCCTGTTCCCCTAATATCAGAGTCCCAGGATCCCCCGGCGTCAGATCCATAATAAAATATACTATAAAAATAACCGCCAGTAATGTGGGAATCAATGTCAGAAGCCGCTTTAATATGTATTTTGACATACCCATTTTCCTCCTGTTTTCTTTTTTCTGTCACTGGTCTAAAGTCTTGGACTTTGCTTTCTTCTGCTACTCAATTAAAGTGATGCAGTAAAAATATAAGACGTTATTTTGCAAACAACGTCTTTATTGTCTTGCCATTATAATTCAGATGCAACTATCTGTAATTCCTTCGGGTAATGGTTTAGAATCTCCACCCCGTCTTCCGTTACCAGAACCAAATCCTCGATCCGCACACCTACCTCATTTGGAATATAAATGCCCGGTTCGATAGAAAATATCATCCCTGGTTCAGCAACCAGGGGGCTGGCAGATGAGACCTCACCTTTTTCATGAACTTCTCTTCCTATAAAATGCCCCAGCCTGTGAGTAAAATATTTTCCGTAACCAGCTTTTGCAATTATATCCCTGGCCACCTGGTCAATCTCCTTCAAAGGCACGCCCGGACGGATGGCTGCTTCCGCCGCCTTCTGAGCCTTCAAGACCGTCTCATAGACCTGTCTGTGCTCCTCCTTGGCCTCTCCAAAGAAGAAAGTCCTCGTCATATCTGAACAGTAACCATCTGCAACACATCCAACGTCAAACAACACACAGTCGCCATATTTTAAAACCGTATCGTCCGGTTCGTGATGTCCATTTGCGGCGTTGCCGCCGAAGCCAACGGAAGGGCTGAAGGAGAATTTTTCCCCTCCCAATTTTTTGTAGATTGCCAGCATCTGATCTACAATCTCTTTTTCGGAAACCCCTGGACGTATCAGCTTCTTGAATTCTGCCATGGCCGCATCATTCACAGCGGAAGCGCGCCTCATTCTGTCCTGCTCATCTTTATCCTTATGGGCACGGACAGAATCTATGCAGCAGGAGGAAAGTTTATATCCGGCGGCAGCATTCAGTTCCATCAGCCTCAGGAGAAATTTAGCCGTCATACCATCGTCCACACCAAGAGGCTTCTGGTGGTCGATGCAGGTATTCAGCACTTCCACCCCGTCCTCGCCATCCTCATACCAGAGGATCTCCGTGCCTGTGACCTCATCCAAAGTAAAAAGGCGATTGGCAATTAAGCTGTGCCTGCCGTCCTGATTCAGATAAAATGCCCAGAAACGTTCATAGGGTTCTTCATAATGTCCGGCCAGATAGTGAATAGAGTGGGGGTTCGTGATTACCATCTGTTCAATCCCATCTTTTTTCATTGTGTCCAGCACCCGGCATAAACGCTCAGAATTCATTTTCTCACTTCTTTCTCAAATAAACTTTCTCAAATCAATATTGAAAAATCTCTCTTTAAAATTCAAACAATTTCTTGATGAGTATACTATATTTTATACTCTATTTCAAGTACAAGTTTTTCCAGCCTTCGTCAAAAACCCCCAAAAAACGGCCCCGCAGCTCCTCGATTTCAAGAACGATTCCCGCCGATAGAAGGCCGAACAGCAGCCATAAGAACAAAAGCACCAAAACCGGCGTCATGCGCCAGGATATTCCCAAAGCCAGGAAGGTAAGGACCAGCTCTAAAAATCCTGCCATGATACATAAAATCATTCCTCCTGATGTAAGTTCTCTGCAAATTACTTTATCCATCTTTTTAAACCTCCTGCTGATTATTTTTTATCCAGAGAGCATCCCTCTGTTTTCGTCTCTGAACCCACTATAGCAGAGAGCCTGTCCCATAAATCGGACTTGGCCATGGGTTTTCGGATTTTTTCGAAGACAAAGCCAAAAACCTCTTTACTATCCTCATATTCTTATCAAAATCTGGATTTATAATGTCCAGAGATTTTTGACTGATCTTGTACACGGGAGGATTTTATGGAACACTGTATAAAATGCGGCCTGCCGAAGACGTACCCGAAAATAAAAATGGATCAGGAAGGCGTCTGCTGCTTCTGCCGCTTCTATGAAAAACATCAACAGAACCTGGATGACTATAACAGCCTGCACCGCCAGTTTTTGGCCGAAATCGAAAAAGCCAAGGAAAAGGCCAGAAAAAATCACGCTCCCTATGACTGTATCGTAGGATTAAGCGGGGGCAAGGACGGCGCCTATCTGATCTGCCAGCTAAGAAAAGTCTATGGTATGCGTGTCCTGGCTTACACCTTTGACAATGGATTTTCCACGGATTTTGGCCGTCAAAACTGCGAACGACTGAAAAAAGCCATGGATATTGACCACATCTATATCAGCATGAAGGATTCAGAACTGCGCAAATTTTACCGGGCAGCCCTGAAGGTCACCCGGAATTTCTGCAGCATCTGTTTTCACTTTATGCATTACCACAGCCATCTTCTGGCATCCCGCTTCGGAATTCCCCTGATTGTCAACGGAAGAACCCGAAGCCAGATTTATCAGAATGCCTGTGAGGAAAAGGGACTGGAGCCTTTTGAACTCTCACATTCCCTGAAGGAATTTGAGTATCAGATGTTCGGCCGGCTTCTGGACAAGCTGGACGGTCAGAGCTGCGTGGACTTTCTGCCTGAGGCAGAGGTCACTTCCCTGTCTTACTTTACCTATCATCAGGTGACGGACGAAGAAAAAATGGCCTATCTTGAAAAGGAAATCGGTTGGGAACGTCCCAAAAACGCCAAGCCTCATGCGGACTGCTGGGCGCACGAAGCCGCTGAAAAGCTTTTCCTGGATAAAAACGGGTTTCCCCTGCGTACCGGCGAACTGGCTCAGATGGTCCGTAGCAAGGAGCTGTCCCCTGAAAAAGCAGAGGAAATTCTTCTGGAGGACCGCAGGCTCTATGATTCTCCAGATCCTGCCCTTATGGCAAGGTTTTACGAGCGGGTAGGAATGAAGCCCCTGTAAGTTTCCTCCCTGCTGGCGCTGCCTCTCTTTTTGTGTTATAGTAAGATCAAACATATAAAAGAGAGGACTTTTTATGCCCAGCGACGCATTTTTTCAGAGAAAAGGAACAGCCGCCAGGCTTGCCTTTGCCGCAGAATCCTTTCTCCTGGATTCAAGCCTTTCCTCTGAAGACCGAAAATTCTATAGAGATTTTATAGAGCAGCGTCTGAAACAGGCGCTGCTTTTGCTGCTTTCCCGAAAGAATCCTTTTTTACTGGAACAGTTTCTCTCTTCTTTTAAAATCCCTGTAAAAATCCTTCAGGATGCCCTCCTGGCCTTCTCAAAGGAAAACTCTGCCGATTCAGGCTGCTGCGGTCTTCTCCTGCAGGCTCTGCAGGGAGCTTCCCCGGAAGTGCCCGCTTACATAAATCCTTCCATCCCTTCCAGGGAAGAGGCCGCCATGGAAATCCTCTCCCTGCTCAAGGATCAGTGCAGCGAAGCTTTTCCTTCTTTCGCGGGAGCATTCTGCCTGCTAACGCCCCGGGCTGAAAATTCCCTTACAGCTCCTGTATCTTCGGATGGAAAGTATCTTTACTTTCATCCAGAGCGGCTTTGCAGAAAATTTGTGCAGGACAGCTCCATGACACGCCTTGCTTTCCTGCATGTCCATCTGCACTGCCTTCTTCTTCATCCTCTTCAAGCCTTCCAGGGCAGGCAGGAGGATTGGGATAAAAAATGCGACCGGCAGGTAAACCTGCTGTTAGAGGGAAATTTACTGCCCCCGGACTGGCGTCCCAGCCACGGCCTGCCTTCGCCCTGCTGGCATCCAGACAGCCATACGCCCTGGTACAGAAAATCAGCCAGGGGCTCAAACGAAGTCCCTAAGGCCGGCAGTGTCTCCCTCTCTTTTCTGGAAGAGCTTTACACATCCTGGCATCCCTATGCCCCTTCCCTGGATGCTTTCCGATCAAAAAAGGGTTCTGGAAAGAACCGCCGCGGATCCTCCGCCGGCGGGTCCGCCTCCTCCGTCAGCCTTTTAAAAAGAGACCGCTATGAATACCGGAAGTTCCTTGAGAAATTCGCCTGTCCCAGAGAAGAGCTGCTGCTGGATCCGGATTCCTTTGATTACATCCCCTATTGCTACGGGCTAACACATTATGGAAATCTCCCTTTTTTAGAGCCTCTGGAGTACCAGGAGGTAAACCGATTAGATGAGTTCGCCATTGCCATAGACACCTCCGGCTCCTGCTCCGGGGCGCTGGTCCGCCGCTTTCTGGAAGAGACCTGGAGCATCTTACGGCAAAAGGAAAACTTTTTTTCAAAAATGAAGCTGCATTTTATTCAGTGCGATTCCATGATTCAGGAGTACAGAACCTTCACCGGAATTCTGGAATGGGAAGAACATATGGCCTCGCTGAAGGTTTTGGGACAGGGCGGCACCGATTTCCGTCCCGTCTTTACACTGCTTGAAGAAAAGATCCGCCAAAAAGAGATTCAAAATCTTCGGGCGCTCCTGTATTTTACAGACGGCGACGGTATATACCCCAGGGAGAAGCCTCCCTTCGAGACTGCCTTTGTTTTTTTGAACGCTGAAAGCCAGAAGCAGGAAATCCCTCCCTGGGCAATTCTTTTAAATCTGGGGCTGCCTGCAGAGGCGCTGAAAACAGATGTCCTTTGAATTTTTTAGGAGAAAGTATAGAGAGAAAATTATGAATATTAAAGAAGCGAAACAAGAAATTGTACAGACCATTGAAGCTTACACCTCCAAGACACCCTGGGGAGAATATTCCATACCCACAGTTCACCAGCGGCCCCTTCTCTTAATCGGACCGCCGGGAATCGGCAAGACGGCAGTAATGGCCCAGGCCGCCAGGGAGTGTCAGGCAGGCTTTGTGTCCTACACCATGACCCACCACACCCGACAGAGCGCTATTGGCCTTCCTTTTATCCGGGAACAGTCCTTCGGCGGAAAATCCTACTCCGTCACAGAGTACACCATGAGTGAAATTATCGCCTCTGTGTACCGCTGCATGGAGGAGACCGGCTGCCGGAAGGGGCTTTTATTTCTGGATGAGATCAACTGCGTATCCGAGACTCTGGCTCCGGCTATTCTGCAGTTCCTGCAGAATAAGACCTTCGGCCCTCACCGGCTGCCTCAGGGATGGGTCATCGCCGCAGCAGGCAACCCTCCTGAGTATAACAAATCCGTACGGGAGTTTGACCTGGCCACTTTGGACCGGCTCAAGGTTCTCTATGTAGAAGCGGACTTTCCTGCCTGGGAGGAATATGCGGCTTTGGCAGGAATTCACAGCGCAGTGCTGTCCTATCTGCGCCTTCACCCAGACAGCTTCTATCAGATCTCACAGTCCTCTTCCCAGAAAGCCTACGCCACGGCCAGAGGCTGGGAAGATCTCTCCTATCTGCTTCTGGAATATGAGGCCTTGGGATATGCGGTTACAGAGCAGGTGATTTTCCCCTATATCTCCGTGGAAGAGATTTCCCATGATTTTTTTGCCTATTATCAGCTCTGCCGCAAATGGGACGGGGCGCTTCCTGTCTCTGGATTTTTCATGAAAGAGCCTGAAGCCAGAAACTCTCTTCTGGAAAAGCTGCAGAAAAGCTCTCCTGAGGAAGCCATGTATCTGGTTCAGCTTCTTCTGTCCAGGCTGCGCCATGATCTCCGGGAAGAGTCCCAAAAGCACAGCCGCCGCACTCTGTATCGGGAGATGTTTGAAAAGCTGGAACGCTTTCTCAGTCAGGATGGGGCAGCACAAAAAAGCGCCTTTGCCCTGATGGAAGAATTCCTGCAAAAAGAAAGAGAGGTACTCGAGATTCGTTTTACCCACAATCTCTCCGATTCCCGTGAATACTCAGATACAAAAGGGGTTCTGCTCCAGCTCTCCAAACTGCGGTATCAGCTTTCCCCTCAAGTGTACCAGCCAGAGGAAGTTCTCTCTGAACTGAAAACGTTATGTGAAAACACTCCTGATCCAGAAAGAGAGGAAACTTCCGCCGTAACCCAGAAGCTGGAAGCCAGCCTGGAACTTCTGGAGGAATCTGAGAACGACACAGCCCTCTCCTTTTTCCTCTCATCCCTGCTCTCCGACCCAAATTTGGCGGAACACCTGGCTCTCCATCCTTCTTCTCCGTATGAAAAGGCCTGCCGCCGCTTCCAGTACGCTCGCAGAGAAAAGGAGCTGAAGGAAAAGCTTTCATCGCTGTTCACGGATACTCCGTAAACAGCGGCATTCATAAAGATCTTATTGACTTGGAGTTGACTCCAAGTAGTATAATAAAACAAATACTTGTCATCAGAAAGGAGTATTACATACCATGATTTACAGAACTTATCAGGATCTTCAGCTCTCCGCTCTTGGCTTTGGCGCTATGCGCCTTCCCGTAATGGACGGAGACGATTCACGGATTGATGAAAAAGCCGCCATGGAGATGGTGGACTACGCCATGTCTCACGGAATTAATTATTATGACACTGCCTGGGGATATCACAATGGAACTTCAGAGCTTGTGCTGTGAAAAGCCCTGAAAAAACATTCCCGCGAAACCTTTTACCTGGCAGATAAATTCCCCGGATATGACCTTGGAAATATGGATAAGGTACAGGAAATATTTGAAAAACAGTTGGAGAAGTGCGGCGTAGAATATTTTGATTTTTATCTCTTCCACAATGTCTGTGAGATGAACATTGACGCATATCTGAATCCAACGTATGGGATCTACGACTATCTTCTGGCTCAGAAGAAGGCCGGACGGATCCGGCATCTTGGTTTTTCCGCTCACGGAAGCTACGATGTAATGAAGCGCTTCCTGGAAGCCTACGGAAAAGATATGGAATTCTGCCAGATTCAGCTAAACTATCTTGACTGGGACTTCCAGGGCGCTAAGGCGAAGGTGCAGCTTCTGGAAGAGTACGGCATTCCTGTATGGGTGATGGAGCCCTTAAGAGGCGGACGCCTGGCCTCCCTGGAGGAAAAATATGAAGAGAAGCTGAAGGCTCTCCGGCCTCAGGAATCCATTCCCGCCTGGGCTTTCCGTTTCCTGCAGTCTCTCCCCAGCGTAAAGGTGGTACTCTCCGGCATGTCCACCATGGAGCAGCTTAAGGAGAATATCGCTACCTTTGAGGAAGACAAACCCCTGAGTTCCCAGGAAGAAAAAGAACTCCTTGGCATGGCGGATGAGATGGTGAAGAAAATCGCCCTTCCCTGTACAGCATGTCATTACTGTGTCAGCCACTGTCCCCAGGAGCTGGATATTCCTTCTCTCCTTGCCCTGTATAATGAGCATTGCTTTTCAGACGGAGGGTTTATCGCTCCCATGGTTGTGTCAACGATTCCCGAGGAAAAACGGCCTTCCTCCTGTGTGGGCTGCCGAAGCTGCGAGGCGGTATGCCCCCAGCAGATCAAAATTTCCGAAGCCATGGCTGATTTCGCACAGCGGCTTGGCTGAAAACGACACCAAATACAAAACAAGCCCGGGCAAAAGCAAGGCCCGGGCAAATTTGTCATCGTTATTCTTTGAAAGCTGCATCCAGCCGGAAAAGCGGACATCTTCTCAGTTCTCCGGTATAAGCTCCAGACTCCCCAGTACGCCCCAGATATAAGGCGCGCCGTACATTCCCAGGGCTTTAGGACCGGAGATACCGCCCTGACAGACCTTGCGGTATGCCTTCCCAAAGGTACTTCTGGTAATGGATTTCTCCCTTCTGTCCACAAACATTTCCCCGCCCCGGATCTCATATGTAAAAGGAAGCCCCTTTTTCGTATAAAAGGTCTCTCCCTCATGCTTTAAAAGAATCTGCCACAGCTCTTCTTCTTCAATCTCTCTCTTTTCCATAGGCCCCCCCTGATGAAACAGTATGTTGTCATAAATTTATAATATTTTTTTAATAGTGTCAATCCCCGTCCTTCTCTTGACAGATTAAATTTTCAGTGGTAGTATCTGAATATATTTTATGTAGTTTTGAATACTATATGATATGTTTATTATATTCGGAGGTGGTATTATGACTCTCACTATCAGAGAACCCGGCAGTGCGATCACTCATTTCATTGGAATGCTTATGGCGATTTTCGCCACAGTCCCTATCCTGGTAAAGGCAGCTTTTACTTCCGGCGCCACAGGACTGTGGGCAATGTCCATCTTTATGAGCAGTATGATTCTTCTGTATGGAGCAAGCACTCTGTATCATTCTGTAAACTGTACAGGAAAGAAACTGAAAATCTTCAAAAAAATTGACCATATGATGATCTTTGTACTGATCGCTGGTTCTTATACTCCTGTATGCTTGCTGGTGCTGGAGCCCAGTTCCGGCTACACGCTGCTGCTGGCAGTATGGGCCATTGCGGTGATAGGCATGGCAGTAAAAGCCCTTTGGGTAACCTGCCCGAAGTGGTTTTCTTCCATGATTTATATTTCCATGGGATGGGCTTGCCTTTCAGTCTTTGGCCAGCTTTACTCCAGTCTCTCTGCGGCGGCTTTCTTCTGGCTTCTGGCCGGCGGCATTCTTTATACTGCAGGAGGTGTCATTTACGCACTGAAGCTGCCTATCTTCAATTCCAGGCATAAGAATTTTGGTTCCCACGAAATTTTCCATCTGTTCGTTATGGGAGGCAGCCTCTGTCACTTTATCTGCATGTATCAGTATGTGATCTAAAGGTATAGATTTTCCATTCAAAAAACTCTGTGAAAAGGAAATGCTTCCTCTGCACAGAGTTTTTTTGCTGCATTATTAAAATAAGGCTTATTCTTCCCCTGCGGCTCTCTCTATCTCATCCCAGATCTCTTCCCTGCCCTGCTTTGTCTCAGCAGAAAAGGGAAGCAGCTTCGTCCCAGGGCGAACCGCAAGCCCTTCCTTTATGAGCTTAAGCTGTTTCTGAAGCTGGCTTCTCTTGATCTTGTCCGCCTTAGTGGCAATGATAACCGGTTCATATCCGTTGTGACAGATCCAATCATACATCAGTCTGTCATTTTCTCCCGGAGCATGACGGATATCAATTAAAAGGAATACGGTCCTTAGCTGTTTGGAGGTATGAAGATACCGCTCAATAAGCTTTCCCCATTTTTCCTTTTCTTCCTTTGACACTCTGGCATAGCCGTATCCCGGCAGATCTGCCAGATACAGAGCGTCATTGACATTATAGAAATTGATGGTCTGGGTCTTGCCTGGCTGGGCGCTTGTTCTGGCCAGCGCTTTCCGGTTCATCAGCGCATTGATGAGAGATGACTTTCCCACGTTGGATTTTCCGGCAAAGGCCACCTCTGGCTTTGTATTCTCAGGAAGCCTGCTGGTATAGCCGCAGACAGTCTCCAGTGAAACCTGTTTAATAACCATATTCTCTCCTTCTGGTTTATGTTTGCGTCTTTTCCTTTCAGTGGATCAGGAGGCCTTTGTCTTAAACACGCTCCAGAGCAGCCTTCAGAACCTCCGGCATAGTCTTTGCATAGACAAACTGCATACCGCCTGTGATTTCTTCCGAAATCTCTTCCACATCTTCTTTATTTTCCCAGGGCACTATGACCGTCTTCATACCAGCTTGTTTCGCCGCCAGCAGTTTTTCCTTCAGCCCTCCTATGGGAAGCACTCTGCCCCGCAGGGTAATCTCTCCTGTCATTGCCACGTCCGCCCGAACAGGAATCCCTGTCACTGCTGAAAGAATAGCTGTGGCCATAGTGATTCCAGCCGAAGGCCCGTCTTTGGGAACCGCTCCCTCGGGAATATGAATATGAATATCCTTTTTCCCAAAGAAATCGCTTTCAATCTGATACTCTTCACTGACTGAACGGATATAGCTGATGGCTGTCTGGGCTGACTCCTTCATGACATCTCCAAGCTGTCCTGTGAGAAGGAATTCCCCTTTTCCCGGCATCAGATTTACTTCTATCTGCAGAGTATCTCCCCCTACGCTGGTCCAGGCGAGACCTCTGACAATACCAATTTCATTCTCCGGGTTTTTCTTCTGGATGGTATACCTTTTTCTTCCCAGATATTTTTCCAGGTTTTTCTCACCCACCCGGATTTTCGTCTCATTTTCCTCAAGAAGCTCTCTGGCAGCCTTTCTGCAGATGTCTCCGATCTTCCTTTCCAACTGCCGGACGCCCGCTTCCTTTGTATATGCGCTGATGATGGACATAAGAGCCGGTTTTGTAATCGTAAGCTGATCCTTTTTTATGCCGTGGCGCTCCATCTGCTTCTTTACCAGATGATCTTTTGCAATGTGAAATTTTTCATTGGCCGTGTAGCTGTTTACCTCGATGACCTCCATACGGTCCAGCAAAGGCCTGGGAACTGTGTGCAGATCATTGGCTGTGGCCACAAAAAGCACCTGGGACAAGTCTAAAGGAAGCTCCACATAGTGATCCCTGAATTTGCTGTTTTGTTCTGAATCCAGCACTTCCAGGAGGGCGGACGACGTATCGCCTTTGTAGTCACTGCTGACTTTATCGATCTCATCCAGCAGCATCAAGGGATTTTTTACTCCTGCCTGCCGAAGCCCGCTGGCAATCCTTCCAGGCATGGCTCCCACATACGTTCTGCGGTGTCCTCGGATCTCCGCCTCATCCCGAACTCCTCCCAGGCTGATTCTGACGTATTCTTTCCCCAGGGCTCTGGCTATGGAGCGGGCAATGGAGGTTTTCCCAGTACCGGGAGGCCCTGCCAGACAGAGAATGGGGCTGCTGCCCTTATGGGCCAGCACCCGCACCGCAAGAAATTCCAGCACCCTCTCCTTTACCTTCTCAAGGCCGTAGTGGTCTTCGTTCAGAATCTTTTCCGCATTCTTCAGACTCTGGTTATCCTGGGAGGCGTGATCCCAGGGCAATTCCAAAAGTGTCTCGATATAGCCTCGCAGCACGGAACTCTCCGCTGAATTGTTGCCAATTCCTTTTAAGCGGTCGATCTCTTTTAAAAGCTTGGTCTTCACCTTCTCCGGCGCCTCCAATTCAAGAGCCGCCTTTTTATAATTTTCCACGTCAGACAGAAGAGTATTCTCTCCCAGTTCTTCCTGTATCACCTTAATCTGCTCTCTTAAGATATACTCCCGCTGGTTTTTATCCACCCGCTCCTTAACCTTCTGTTGTATCTCATTGCGGATCTGGATAATCTCCATCTCGTTTACCAGCACTGTACACAGAACATCGTACTCTTCCGCCAAATCCATGGCTTCCAGAAGCTTCTGCCGCTCTTCGTAAAACAACGGCAGGTGAACGGCGATCTGTGAAACCAACTCGGAAAGCTCGGTGATCTCCAACGTCTGGCGCAGCATATCTTTGCCAAATTTCTGGTTTAACTGGCAGTACCGTTTCAGCAGCTCATGAAGAGCCCTTACCATAGCCGTCTCCGTGGCCTCGTTTATCTCCAGAGGTTCCCAGACAATCCTCTCTATCTCCCCGGTTAGGTAAGAAGCGCTGTCATCCAGCTCCAAGAGCCGTCCTCTCTCGCAGCCCTCTACCATCACTCGGATAATCCCCTGGGGGAGCTTTGCCACATTTTTTATCTTTGCTTCAAGTCCAATTTCATATAAATCTGGCAAACCCGGATTGTTATGATCCGGGTTTTTCTGAGTTACTAAAAATATTTTCTGATCTCCGCTCATAGCGGCCTCTACCGCTTTTATGGAACGATCTCTGCTGATATCAAAATGAAGCACCATCCCCGGCAGTACTGAAAGTCCCCGCAGGGGAATTACCGGCATCATTTTTCTCTGTTCATCCATTCGTGATTTTTCTTCCTCTCGTTATGCAGTCTCTTCCATAATCCCAAGCCTGCGTTTTCTCCGTCCCTTGGGTTCCTCCTTATAGATAAGAACAGGATCACCCGTCCCCTCGATGAGCTCTTTCGTCACCACGCATGATTCCACGTTTTCCACAGAGGGAAGCTGGAACATAAGATCCATCATGGCATTCTCCATGATAGCTCTCAATCCCCTGGCCCCCGTCTTTCTGGCGATGGTCTTATCTGCAATGGCTTCTATGGCACCTTCATCAAAGGTAAGCTCAACATCGTCCAGACCGAAAAGCCCCTGATACTGTTTCACAATGGCGTTTTTCGGCTCTGTAAGAATCTGGATCAAGGTATTTTTATCCAGTTCATCCAGAGAAACCACCACCGGCACACGGCCGATAAACTCCGGAATCATTCCGTATTTGATAAAATCCTGGGGAAGTACTTTCTTCAACACCTCTCCCACATTGTGCTCATCCTTATCCGCCAATTCCGAATTGAATCCAATGGAGGAATGATCCATCCTGGACTCAATAATCTTTTCGATCCCCTCGAAAGCTCCCCCGCAGATAAACAGTATATTTGTCGTGTCAATCTGCAGCAATTCCTGATGCGGATGCTTTCTGCCTCCCTGAGGCGGAACAGAGGCCACTGTCCCCTCCAGAATCTTCAGCAGCGCCTGCTGAACTCCCTCACCGGAAACGTCTCTTGTAATGGAAGCATTCTCTGATTTTCTTGTAATTTTATCTATCTCATCGATATAAATAATACCGTACTCTGCCTTTTTAATGTCATAGTCCGCTGCCTGTATAATTTTCAGAAGAATATTTTCCACATCCTCACCCACGTAACCCGCTTCTGTCAGAGCAGTAGCATCCGCAATGGCAAAGGGGACGTTCAGAAGACGCGCAAGAGTCTGGGCCAGCATCGTCTTTCCGCAGCCAGTAGGCCCCAGCATAAGAATATTTGACTTCTGCAGCTCCACATCCAGATATTTACCGCTGGTAATCCTCTTGTAATGATTATATACGGCCACAGACAAAGCTTTTTTCGCATCATCCTGCCCGATCACATAATCATCCAGAAAAGCCTTGATCTCCATAGGCTTCAGAAGGTTAATTCCCATCTGTTCTTCCTGGGCATACTCTTCGTCCATCTCTTCTTCTATAATCTCTGCGCAGATATCAATGCACTCGTCACAGATGTAAACCCCGTTAGGACCTGCAATCAGCTTGCGAACCTGATCCTCCGTTTTATTGCAGAAGGAACACCTGATCTTTTCACCATTTTTTCCCGGCATTTTTTCACCCCTATAATTCAATCATTCAAACGAGCTCCAGGAGGCACAACAGCCTCCGAAATCAAATCCCCCGCTGCACTCGCCAAATAATCCATGCTGGCATGGCCGCCTGGCTCCCTGCTGGCGGGAATAAACACAAGTGGGACTGTCACAAAAGTCTTGTAACAGCCCCATTGCAAAGCTATCTAGGCAATACGATCTCATCAATCAGGCCGTAATCTTTCGCTTCCTGCGCACTCAGCCAACGGTCTCTCTCTGTATCAGCCGCAATCACATCCAGCGGCTGCCCAGTATTCTCTGACAAAAGCTGGTTCAGCTTCTGCCTGGTCTGAAGAATCTTATCTGCAACGATTTTAATATCACTGGCCTGTCCCTGGGCTCCCCCGGAAGGCTGATGAATCATAATATCCGCATTCGGCAGAGCAAATCTCTTGCCCTTGGCGCCTCCTGCCAGGAGAAAAGCTCCCATGCTCGCTGCCATTCCCATACACATGGTAGAAACATCACATTTCACATAATGCATCGTATCATAGATCGCAAGCCCTGCGGACACAGATCCGCCCGGACTGTTAATATACAAATGAATATCTTTGTTCGGATCCTCAGATTCAAGGAACAGAAGCTGCGCTACCACCAGGTTTGCACTGACATCTGTCACTTCTTCTCCCAGAAAAATAATTCTGTCCTTTAATAATCTGGAGAAAATATCATAAGAGCGCTCTCCCCGCCCGGTCTGTTCAATGACGTAAGGTACTAAGCTCATATACGAATCCCTCCTATAGCTGATGCTGAACTTATACTTAAACCTCTACTGCCGCCTCGCTGATCAGCTCTGCTGCCGCCTGGACTGACAGATCATTCTTAAGCTGCTCCACCTCGTAATCGCCCATCATCTCTTTTAATTTCTCGGGCTCCATCTTGTAGGACTCAGCCATCTTCTTGATCTCTTCCTCTACACGCTCATCGCTGATCTCAATATTCTCTGCCTTTGCAACTGCTTCCAGCACAAGGCTGTTCTTAATCCTCTTGAGAGCTTCAGGACGTACCTGATCCATATAGGAATCCGGAGTCATACCAGTGAACTGCATATACTGCTCCATGGAAAGTCCCTGAGCCTGGAGTCTTCTGGCAAAGTCATCCGCAATCCGGCGAACCTGCTCATTTACCATAGCGTCCGGGATCTCCATTGTGGCGTTCTCCACAGCTTTGTCCAGAGCTTTTCTCTCTTTCTCTCTCTTCGCTTCCTCTGTCTTTCTATCCAGAAGCTTAGCCCGGATATCGTCCCGGTACTCAGCCAGAGTGTCAAACTCAGACACATCCTTAGCAAACTCATCGTCTGCTTCCGGCAGCTCTTTTACCTTAATCTCATTTACCTTGCATTTAAATACGGCTGCCTTGCCCGCCAGATCCTTAGACTGGTATTCTTCCGGGAAAGTTACATTTACTTCTGTCTCTTCACCCAGTTTAGCGCCGATCAACTGATCTTCAAATCCGGGAATAAAGCTTCCTGAACCGATTGTCAGCGGATAATCTGTGCCCTTGCCGCCTTCAAACGCAACGCCGTCCACAAAGCCTTCAAAATCCAGCTTGATCATGTCTCCGCTCTCAACAGCCCTGTCGTCAATATCCAGCATTCTGGAATTGTTCTCTCTCTCTTTGTCTACTTCTTTATCTATTTCCTCTTCTGCTACAGAAACTTCCGTCTTCTCCACTTCAAGTCCCTTGTAATCTCCCAGGGTCACTTCAGGCTTTACAGCAACCTCAGCCGTAAAAATGAAGGGATTCCCTTTCTCGATCTGGACAACGGAAATCTCAGGCTGCGACACAATTACTTCCTCACACTCTTCCACTGCTTTTGTATATGCATCGGGAATCAGGATATTTGCCGCATCTTCATAGAAAATGCCTGCTCCGTACATCTTCTCAATCATCTTTCGGGGAGCTTTGCCCTTTCTGAATCCCGGAATGTTTATTCTATTCTTGCTTTTCTGATAGGCTTTTTCCAATGCAGCTTCCAATTCTTCCGCCGGAACTTCGATTGTGAGCTTTGCCATATTTTTTTCCAGTTTTTCTACCTGTACACTCATTGTGCCGTATTCCTCCTTCATTCTATTTCCACTCGTTCCTGGAAACCGTCAAAAAGACTGCTGTTTATACGTACGCAGTCATTAAAGTAGTATAGCATACTCCTTAGAAAAAAGCCAGCACTTTTTGTCTAAAAATCAAGCCAAACCCCCCGGAAACCA
>LHCFC01400__coassemble_1649_pt1 | contig 20379 bp, 14 predicted proteins | sample LHCFC01400__metabat2_low_PE_019 | metagenome-assembled genome bin LHCFC01400
GCGGTAGGTTTTGCGCAGGTTCTTCACTCCGATCCCTTTTTTACTCATAAGATAACAACTAACTGCCACAAATAAACCCATTGCAATCCACGGAAACGCTGCTCCCATAAAATCACTAACCATACTTCGTTCCTCCTTCAAACTCAATTTATTTTAATAAAATGAAATTCATCCTTTCAAATTCTTCCATGCAGACGGATTATTCTCTAAGATTGCCCCTACAGTGGGACATCTTTCTAAATCCGAACAGCTGCCGCAAGTAGCAACACCCTTTTTCAATGCACACTGGCGGACGCCGCAGATGCTTTCACAAAATACGGTTTTAACTCCTTCAACACGGCAACCCTGGCAGTTAATATGCTCTGGAAGAATCGGCGCTTGATTTAATTCAGCCCATAGCTTCGCAGTTTTTTCTCGCAAATCTTGGTCGTCATTGATTGTCGCAAGGTATGCGTCACATTTTTCACAATCCAGTCCACAATATGCAATCATATCCTTCATGTCTATATCCTCCCAGGTTTCTCAGTTATCGCTTACTCTGTAACTTTCAGTTTCTTATCAGATCACCTTGTTTCCCATATAACATTCCAGCAGACAAGATGGATTTCCAAAGACTGCTCATTCATTATACAGGCGTTCCCACCTCGATTAAATTACCGTCTAAATCATAAAAACGGATTACCTTCTGTCCCCAGCTATGCGTCATAAGCCGATTTACATATTGAATGGAGGGATACATTTTTTCCAGCTTTTCAATAAAGGCCTCTATATTTCGCTCTTCAAAATACAATTCACATGAATTACTTTTCGGAATAACATCTTTTCCTAAAAAGTTCCTCCAAATTTTTTCATCCTGCAGTACAAGGCCTTCCATTAAAATCATATTTCCCCCATGATCCAGTACCGTTTCAAGTCCGAATAAGTCATGATAAAATTGTCTCGATTTCTCAATATCTTTCACAACAATCAAAACATTCTTTAATTTCATCGTCCCAGCCCCTCCAAATCAAAAAATATCCTGCCGCTAATCTAAGAATAATATATTTATTCCTTTCACGCAATCTCTTTTCAATTCTCTTTGAATCACAGAAAACTTTCGCAAAAATAGGTACAGTAATACAAATATCTATGGTAAAATATACTTGTATGCAGACAGCGTCGTTCAAGAATGCCACCGGCATTCTTGCCGCAAGGCCCATGTCATGCAACAGAGACGGGAGTCGCCCTCATCTGAGATGTACAGTGATTCCCCGGGAGATTATCCCGCATTAAAGGAGGACAAATGCTCTGCCATTTGATTATTGATTTAAGCTGATTTCTCTGTGCAAGGTCTGATCATAGGACGAAACTTGCACAGAGTAAAAATTTTCGTCCTGTATCGGATTTTGCGCCAACTGATTTCATGAAAATCTAAATCAAATAAGGAGTGAAATTCGATGAAACAATTTAATAAATATATCCTATTCTGGTTAACCCAAAGTATTTCGCAATTAGGGAGCGCAATGACCAGCTTTGCGCTTATTTTATGGACGTATGAACAGAAGCATTCTGCCATGGCGGTTTCTCTCATGTCCTTTTGCAGCTATATTCCGTTCATACTTGTGAGTCTGATTGCCGGCTCTTTTGTTGACAGGCATAACAAAAAAGCCGTCATGCTGCTGGCTGACAGTATTGCCGCCTTATGCTCTTTGGGCGTACTATTCTTGTCTCTTGGCGGGAACCTGCAGGTGTGGAATATCTATGTGGTTAATCTGATAATCGGAATCATGAATGCGTTTCAGCAGCCTGCTTCGGCGGTGGCAGTGGGCAGGATTGTGCCCCAGGAGAAGATTTCCAAGGTAAGTGGAATGAATTCTTTTTCCAGCAATCTTACGAATGTTCTCAGTCCGGTTTTGTCCGCATTTATCTTTTCATTTGGAGGCTTAACAATCCTTTTGATCCTTGATCTGGCCAGCTTTTTGATCGCTTTTTTAACTCTGGCATGTGCGATCCATATTCCAGAAGAAAAAATCCAGCATCATAAAGAAACCATATTTGCCGGCGCCAAAGAGGGCTTACGTTTTTTGAAAAGCGAAAAGGGTATTTTATATATTATGCTGACCATGGCGTTTATCAACTTTTTTTCACGGCTAACCTATGAAAATATTCTTTCTCCCATGATACTCGCAAGGAGTAATGGCAGCAATGAAACACTGGGAATCGTCAATGCAGTCATGGGTATCGGAGGAATTGCCGGAGGCACCATCGTTTCTTTTAAGAAAGCGGCCAAGAAGAATGTAAAAATGATCTATTTTTCAGCAGCCTTATCCTTTTTGTTTGGAGATATCCTTATGGCGGTTGGAAGAAATGCCTGTATCTGGTCCCTTGCAGGAGTTGCCGCCAGCCTGCCGATTCCCTTTATACAGGCAGGACAAAATGTAATCTTGTACAGCAAAATTCCAAAAGAAATGCAGGGAAGGGTTTTTGCCGTAAGAAATTCCATTCAATACTGTATGATTCCCTTTGGTATTTTGTTGGGAGGTTTTTTGGCTGATTATGTGTTTGAACCATTTATGAAGTCAGATCACTTTCTGTCAGATTATTTAAGAATGCTTGTTGGAAGCAGCGACGGCTGCGGCATGGCTGCTATGTTTTTAATGACCGGAATATGCGGATTTCTGATAAGCTGTTTTGCGTATCAAATACCTGAAATCAGAACGCTTGATAAGACCTGATCCAAGAATGCACCGGCATTCTTGCTGCGATGTAAAACTGTTCCATGAAACAGTATGGATGCTTCCTGTGTACACTGAATGCACAGGAAACATCCAATTTTTTATGATCGGTTCTTTTCCATCCAATTAATCGCAAAATCTACAATTTCCCTCTGCCGCATATATGTGAGGATCCCGTTTCCCAGGGGCGCTTTTTCAGATTTCCCCGCAGCGTCAAAGTCTCTGCCGATTTCTTCAAAATCTTCCCCATCCACAAACAGGGTTTCATATGCTTTCCATACGCGGCGTCCGTTTTCCATGATTGCGCTGTGCTCGATGCACGTATGCTTTCCCGGATAATCGGCCCGGTAATCGGCCAGATGTATGGATGTGTTCTTTTCATAACCAACTCCCATCAGCAGCACAACTCCGTCCAGTTCGTAGATTCTGTCCACGGGAGAACCAGGGCCAAAAATATTGGATAATGTATGGTCTTTTGTAATGTATTCCGCATATTTTCCCCATGCAGCCATGGAACGCGCCGGATGCTGACTTCTGATCGTGCCCGGCCACTTGCGAAACATCTCTGCAACTGCTCCCATCGTATTGGTAGGTGTAATATCCTTATCATAGGCAGGCCAGTTCTCTCTGATAATAGGCCACCACTCTTCCGGTTCTTCCCAATGCACCCCTGTGGAAGGGTCAAGGTTTTTCCAGCTTTGCGTGGGCATAACAATCGTACCTTCCCGACCTACCGTTTCCATCAAGGCTTCTATGATTACCTGGGCGCCTCCGCATACGAATCCAAGACTGCTCATGGAAGTGTGAACTTCTACCACCTGTCCTTTTCTCAATCCGACACGACTCAAGCTTTCAATTATATCCTTCTTTAAGACTAATGCTCTCTCACTCAAGAAATATTCCTCCCTCTGCGCAATTCGCTTTTGCATATGGATATTATAGCGAAGGACTTTTAAGTGAACAAGCAGAATCGTTTTCTATAAAGTTCAGTCTTGATTTCTTGATTATTTAAGGTTACAATAATATAGACTATTAAATAAGAAATAATGGTGTGGGCGAATCATGAGAGAGTCGTTTTGGAGAACTTTTGATTACCATTCACATCGTTATTTTTTTATTGTAAAGATTGGAGAGTGAGGCTATTGATCAAAAAACTGATGGGCAGCATCCGGGAATACAAATCGGCTTCTCTTAAAGCGCCGCTGTTTGTGTCCATGGAGGTTGTCATGGAATGTATCATTCCATTTATTATCGCAAGACTTGTGAACCAGATCAAGGCAGGCTGTGGTCTGGACGTAATCGCAAAGTACGGAGCGCTGCTGATTGTGATGGCTGCTCTGTCCCTGACTTTCGGCGCCGTGGCCGGTTCTTACTGCGCTACCGCCGCCTGCGGATTTGCAAAAAATCTCCGTAAGGATATGTTCTACAATATCCAGACTTATTCTTTTGAAAACATCGACCGCTTTTCTACTTCCTCCCTGGTGACACGTCTGACCACAGACGTCATGAATGTACAGCTTGCCTATATGATGATTGTCAGGACCGCCATCCGCTGTCCCCTGATGCTGGTATTTTCTTTCTGTATGGCGTTTCTTATGGGCGGAAGAATGGGTCTGATCTTTCTGGTTGTGATTCCTATTCTGGCCGTCGGTCTTGGCCTGGTTATACGCAAGACCATGCCCCTGTTTAAAAGGGTATTCAAGAAATACGATAACCTAAACAGCTCCATCCAGGAGAACATCAAGGGAATCCGTGTGGTGAAGGCTTTCGTCCGTGAGGATTATGAAGAGAAGAAATTTGCCTCGGCAGCCCAGGATGTCTGCAATGACTTTACCCGGGCGGAACGCATTCTGGCTCTGAATAACCCCATGATGCAGTTCTGCATGTACACGGTAATGTCCTTCGTTCTTTCCTTTGGTTCTTATACCATTATTACCACCAGAGGTCTGGCTCTGGATGTGGGACAGTTTTCTTCCCTGCTTACATACAGCTTCCAGATTCTCAGCTCTCTGATGATGCTTTCTATGGTATTCGTCATGATCACCATGGCCAGCGAGTCCGCTCAGCGTATCGTGGAGGTTCTGGAGGAAAAGAGCACTCTGGCAGATCCGGAGAATCCGGTTCGTGAGATCCCTGACGGATCTATTGATTTTGACCATGTAAGCTTTAAGTATTCTGCCAAAGCAGAGAAAATGGCTCTGGCAAATATTGACCTTCATATCCGCTCTGGAGAAACCATCGGTATTATCGGAGGCACCGGTTCTTCCAAAACTTCTCTGATTCAGCTCATCTCCCGCCTTTACGACGCTACGGAGGGTGTAGTCCGGGTAGGTGGCAGAGACGTCCGGGAATATGAATTGGAAACTCTGAGAGACATGGTAGCCGTAGTTCTTCAGAAAAACGTTCTGTTTTCAGGAACCATCAAGGAAAATCTCCGCTGGGGAAACAAAGACGCTACTGACGAGGAACTGGTGGAGGCATGCAGACTGGCCCAGGCAGACGAGTTCATCTCCCAGTTCCCGGAGGGCTATGACACTTATATTGAGCAGGGCGGCACCAATGTTTCCGGCGGACAGAAGCAGCGTCTGTGTATCGCCAGGGCGCTTCTTAAAAAGCCTAAGATTTTGATCCTGGATGATTCCACCAGTGCGGTGGACACCAAGACAGATGCCCTGATCCGCAAAGCCTTCCGTGAATTCCTTCCTGAGACCACGAAGATCATCATTGCCCAGAGAATTTCCTCCGTACAGGATGCGGACCGGATTCTGGTCATGGATAAGGGAACGGTTCAGGCCGTGGGTACCCACGAGGAACTGTTAAAGAGCAATGAAATCTATCAGGAAGTTTACACTTCCCAGAATAAGGCAGGTGATGACAATGAATAGCAGAAAACATATTATTAAGCGTTTGCTGAAGACCTTATTTGAATTTTTCCCTGTTATGATGCCGCTTGTCATTGTCTGCATCCTTTTTAACGCTGTTGTCAGCTCTATCCCCTCTGTATTTATGCAGAATATTATTGCCGTGGTGGAGCAGAACTGGCAGAGCGGCGACTGGTCCGCCGTATCAGAACAGATTCTCCGCCTGGTGTCCATCCTGGTTACCTTCTACGTGCTGTCCCTGATCGCCGGATTTGCGTATAACCAGATGATGGCCGTGATCACCCAGGGATTCCTGATGAAGCTCCGTGAGAAGATGTTCAGCACCATGGAAAAACTTCCGATCCGCTATTTTGACACCCACAACCACGGGGATATCATGAGCTACTACACCAATGATATCGACACTCTGCGGCAGATGATCTCACAGAGTATTCCCCAGCTTATGATCTCCGCTGTTACTGTGATCACCGTCCTGTCCATTATGCTGTACTACAGTCTGTGGCTGACCATTCTGATTCTCTGCGGGGTTGTGGTAATGCTCTTGGCTACCAAGAAAGTCGGCGGAAGTTCAGCCCGCTTTTTCCTGGCCCAACAGAAAACCATCGGCAAAACAGAAGGTTTTATCGAAGAAATGATGAATGGCCAGAAGGTTATCAAGGTATTCAACCATGAGGAAGAAAGCAAAAAAGCCTTTGATGAAATCAACAACCAGCTTTTTAAGGATGCGGAGAGCGCAAACCGGTTCGCTAATATGCTGATGCCCATTCTGGCCAATATCGGCAACGTGCTGTACGTAATCGTGGCCCTGACCGGAGGAACGCTGCTGCTGACGGGCGCACCCAACGTAAGTATCTCGGGAATGGCTTTCAGCATCAGTATCGTGGTTCCCTTCCTGAATATGACAAAGCAGTTCTGCGGAAATATTTCCCAGGTTTCCAACCAGGTAAACTCCGTGGTCATGGCTCTGGCCGGAGCGGACCGTATCTTTACACTGCTGGATGAAGTACCTGAGACGGACGAGGGATACGTAACCCTGGTCAACGCAAAAGAGGTGAACGGGGAAATTATGGAATGCGCCGACCGCACCGGCATGTGGGCCTGGAAGCATCCCCATAAGGCAGACGGTACCGTCACTTACACAAAACTGGCCGGCGATGTGCGTCTCTTTGATGTGGACTTTGGATATACTCCAAATAAGATTGTCCTTCACAACATCACCCTGTACGCCAAGCCTGGACAGAAAGTGGCTTTCGTGGGAGCTACCGGAGCCGGAAAAACTACCATCACCAATCTGCTGAACCGTTTTTATGATATTGCGGACGGAAAGATCCGCTATGACGGCATTAATATCAATAAGATCAAAAAAGCGGATTTGAGACGTTCCATGGGAATCGTTCTCCAGGATACGAACCTTTTCACCGGTACTGTTATGGACAATATCCGTTACGGCAAGCTGGAAGCCACGGACGATGAGTGTATCCAGGCTGCGAAGCTGGCCGGGGCCCACGACTTCATTACCCGCCTTCCAGAGGGTTACAATACGATGATCTCAGGGACCCAGGATAATCTCTCTCAGGGCCAAAGGCAGCTCATCTCCATTGCCCGGGCCGCTGTGGCTGATCCCCCTGTTATGATTCTGGATGAAGCTACCTCTTCCATCGATACTCGTACAGAGGCTATTGTCCAGCGGGGTATGGATGCCCTGATGGTGGGACGCACCGTCTTCGTGATTGCCCACCGCCTTTCTACCGTACAGAACTCGGATGTGATTATGGTTCTGGAGTACGGCCGCATCATTGAGCGAGGCGACCACCAGAGCCTGATTGCAGAGAAAGGAAAATACTACCAGCTCTACACAGGAGCCTTTGAGCTTGAATAGAATGAGAGGGTATGCATCACATCAGATGCATACCCTCTCATTTCTTAAACATACTGTCCAAAGAATCCGACGCAAGGATCTGGTAAACCTCGATTGCCTCCAGGGCACTGATTTCTTCCTGGCTGGTGAGCCATCGCTTAATCATAAACCAGAAAATAGAGCTGAGATATTCCGATATAAGCTCCGGCGTCAGCAGCCTGTGAGGAGGCTCCTTTCCGCTCTCTCTGAGAATCTTTTCTGATTCCTCACGGATATATTTCTTCACAATTTCCCCAAAGGAATTCTGTCCGTCCTGATTTACCAGCTTCCGATAAAAATCTTTATCCTTTTCCATACTCACCAGAATGAACCGAAGGGCCTCGTGGGCGTAGCCGCCCTCCATCAAAGACCGGGAGGGCAGCCAGATTTCCTGGAGGTAAATCCATTCCACCACATCATATTTATCTCTGAAATAGCTGTAGAAAGTAGGGCGCTTTACGTTGGCCCGGTCCGTGATATCCTTTACGATTATCTTCTGAAACCCTTTCTCCATTACCAGCTCTTTAAAACTTTCCGCCAGGGTTTTCTTGATCTCTGTCATGCTTCTTGGCGTTCTCCTTCTGCAAAAAAACCAGTTTCCCTTTTCTTAAGCCTTACATTACTATACTACAATTCTTTTCTTTTATCAAAGGCTTTTCACCCCGGCGAAAGGATTTACTCTTCGTACTGTTTCTGATACAGCCTGTAGTAGGCCCCCTTCTTTTCCATCAGCTCCTGATGACTTCCCGCCTCCTGGATTCCTTTTTTATCAATATAGAAAATCCGGTCCGCTCCACGGATGGTCGACAGGCGGTGAGCGATGACGAAGGAAGTCCTGTTTTCCAAAAGCTTCTGAATCCCTTCCTGAACCAGGATCTCTGTATGGGTATCGATGCTGGAGGTCGCCTCATCCAGAATCAGCACCTTCGGGTCTGACACCATGGTTCTGGCAAAAGCCAGAAGCTGCCTCTGTCCCACGGAGAGCTGTCCGCCTCTCTCGCTTACCAGGGTATCGTATCCATCCTCCAGCTCCATAATGAAATCGTGGGCGTTGACTGCCTTTGCCGCCGCCACCATTTCCTCCTGGGAAGCTTCAGGACGCCCATAGCAGATATTCTCTCTGACAGTCCCCGTAAATAAAAAGGTGTCCTGGGTCATGACTCCCATCTGCCTGCGCAGGCTGTCCAGAGTCACCTGATGAATCTCATGGCCGTCAATGCGGATCTCTCCCGAGGTAATATCATAAAAACGGCTGATCAGATTTACGATGGTGGTTTTCCCTGCCCCTGTGGGGCCTACCAATGCAATCGTCTCCCCGGGCTTTACCTGAAAGCTCACGTCCTCCAGAACCATCCGCTCCGGCTCATCCGTATAGGCAAAGCTTACATGGGAAAAGGTCACCTCCCCCTTCACCTCTGGAAGGGCGTAAGCCCCCTCCTGATCACGGATCTCTGCCGGCGTGTCCAGTATGTCGAAAATCCGCTCCGCAGCAGACAGGTTTGTAATGATTTTATTATAAAAGCTGGCCAGATTGCGCACCGGGCTCCAGAACATGGCCAGATAGGTGGAGAAAGCCATAAAGGTTCCCACGCCGATCTGCTCTGCGCCGATCACCTGAATCCCTATATAGTACAGAAGAAATCCCCCCGCCCCCCAGGTGATCTCCACCAACGGCCCGAAAAGATCCGCAATTCTCACAGCCTCTATGAAGCTGGTTCTGTAGGCTTCATTGCACACCTGGAATTCCCTTCTGGTCTCCTGCTCAGCCGCAAAACTCTGCACGATTCTTATTCCTGAAAAGTCTTCATGTATAAAAGCGTTTAAGTTGGAATTTTTCTTTCTGTGAACCTGCCACAGACGGTGGGCTTTCCCCTGAATCAGCAGCATTCCCCCCGCCAGAAAGGGAAGCGTCAGCAGGGCGGCCAGGGCTAGCTTCCAGTTTTTTACAATCATGATGATTGCCACGCCCATGACAGTCAGCAGATCCGGCAGCAGCTTCGTCACACTGTCTGAATACATTTCCTTCAGGGAATTTACGTCCCCCACTACTCTTGCCAGAATTTTCCCGGTGGGGCGGCTGTCAAAAAAATGAAAGCTGAGACTCTGGATGTGGGTATACAGCTCTTGGCGGATGGTCTGGAGAACACGGTTTGTTACCCCTTCCATTAAGAGCATCCTTCCTCTGGTCCCTGCCATAAAGACTAGGAACATCAAAAAGCCGGCTCCCCCCAGCAGCAGCAAGCCCTGGGCATCTCCCTTTGCCACATATCCGTCCACTGCCTGCTCGATAAGAAGGGGTGTGGCCAGACTCACGGCAAGGGTCACCGCTACCAGCCCAAGAACCGCCGCCAAAGTTTTCTTGTAGACGAACATGTATTTATACAGCCTGGCAAGGGTCTCCCTCTTAGGTACTTCTCTTTGAAGCTCATCCTGATTAATGGCATTTACAGACATTCCTCTCCCTCCCTTCTTCTCTCGTCCTCCGTATGACCGCTCTGTACGCACCAGGTGCGGTAGTATTCCCCTTTCTTCCTGAGCAGTTCCTCATGGGTTCCTCTCTCCGCAATCCTCCTGTCCCGCAGAATGAGAATTTCATCTGCGTGGCGGACGGCGGATACTCTGTGTCCGATAATAATTTTCGATCCTTTCCCCATTTCTTTTAAATTTTTCTGCACCAAGCCCTCGGTCTCCATATCAAGAGCCGAGGTGGCATCGTCAAGAATGAGAACCGGCGTCTCCTTAGCGATGGCTCTAGCAATGCTGATCCTCTGCTTCTGTCCGCCGGAAAGGCCAACCCCTCTCTCACCGATCATGGTCTCATACTGTCTGGAGAGTCCCTTTATAAATCCATGAGCTCCCGCTGCCCTGGCCGCCCATTCCACATTCTCCTCCGGCAGATTTTCCTTCCTGCCGGTACGGACATTCTGGCTCACCGTATCGGAAAACAGGAACACATCCTGCATCACCACGGCCATGGAAGACCGGAGCTGCTTCAGGGGAAGCTGCCGGATGTCTGTTCCGTCCAGGAGAATTCTCCCCTCCGTCACATCGTAAAACCTCTGCAGAAGCTGAATCAGCGTAGTCTTCCCGGAACCGGTCATCCCCATAATTCCCAAAGTCTTTCCCGGTTCCAGGGTAAAGGAGATATCCTTGAGGATCTCATGGCCCTCTCTCTCAAATCCCACTCCTTCAAACCGCACCTGACCTTTTATGGTTTCCAGGGCCGCCGGGTGATCCGGCTCTCTGATCTGAGGTTCCTCCGAAGAGATCCTGCGGATTTTCCTCCAGGAAGCAAAAGCCGAGGCAATGTCATTGCTGAGCCAGCCCAGGATTTCCATGGGCCAGATCACGTTGTTGGCGTATTCCGCAAAAGCCCCCAGATCCCCCAGGCTCATCTTCCCTCTCATCACCAGGAAGCCTCCTGCCACTACCACTCCCAAAAGCAGGCTTTTCCCAAGGAAAGAGATCACCGGCTGATGATCTGCCAGAATCCTGGCCTGTCTCATATTCAGTTCGTAGAATTTCCGGTTGTGGCTGCCAAATTTTTTTATCTCATACGCCTCTTTGGCAAATGCTTTCACCGTGCGCACTCCGGCCAGATTCTCCTGGGCCACGGTGTTCAGGGCCGCTGTCTCCTCGCTGATCTGGTCGTAAACCTTCCCCAGTCCTTTCTCCATCCGCACGGCGCAGATGCCGATCAATGGAAGAAAAATCAGAGGCACCAGCGTCAGCAGGGGATTCAGCCGCACCATAAAAATCAGAACCATGACGGTCTCCACTGCGGCTTCCACTGCCAGGATCCCCAAAAATCCAGCCACAGACCATACCTTGTCGATATCGTCTTTAACTCTGGTCATGACCTCGCCTGTATTGTGACGGTCAAAGAAGTCTACAGACATTCCCTGAAGCTTCTCAAAGAGATCCTTTCGCATGTCACGGCCCACCGTGACGCCTATATAGTCATAGGTAAATTCCTTCACGTACTGAAATACAGCCCTTCCAAGGCCGATCCCCAGAAGTCCCAGCACCAGCGAAAGGAGCAGGCGGGTCTGCCCTTCCCCTATGACCTGGTCAATGATCCTCCTGGTAATCTGCGGGGCCATCATGTCCAGTCCTACACTGATTGCCATTCCTGCGAATCCCAGCAGATACAGATACCAATAGCGCTTCATATAATACAAAAGCGGCTTCATTTTACTCTTCCCTCCCTCTGAATTAAGCAGCGTTTTGTTACAGTATTTTAACCACAATGCGCCGGACAGCCTCCTGGCTGCCGGCGCACTCTGTACCTGCCGCATAATTGTCTCTCTGTCTTTCCCCTGTTTTCAGTATCTTTTATTCTGGGAGAGCCCAAAAACTTTCCCAACAGAAAAACCGCAGCCTGTACAGACTGCGGCATTCGTCCATCATTATTTCCCGGCCTCAAAAATCAGGGGACCGAAAAATCCGAAAGCAGGCTGTCTGTTACAAAACTTGTCTTATTTATATTTGTCATGTCATAATCTCGTATCATATTCTGTCTCATCCTTACAGCCTCCTTTCTTTTTCCTTTTATGATTCGTGTTTCATCCATCATACACAGATTTATCTCTGCCGTCAAGAATTTTTTCAGGGTTCTTCAATCCCCATGCGCCGCATATAAGCGATGGCATCCTTGACCTGATGGAGCTGCCAGACATCCCGGGTAGAAATGGAAATGTCGTAGTAGTCCTCAAAGGCGGATATAATATTCATGATATCAAAGGAGTTTAACTCTAAATCCTTGATAAAGTCTGTGTCGTAAGTGACGTTTTTCTTTCCGGTAACCTGAAAAATAATTTTTCTGAAAAGCTCCAGCATAGAAACACCTCCTATACAAGATGCCGGATAATTTTCTTAGAGGCAGTCTTCGCAAAAGGCTGGTTTCTGATATTAATCATCTGAATCTGCTGGAAGAAGGGCAGCTTTGCGTTGATTGCGTCTACTTCTTCCTGAATTTTGGCCAAAATATCATAAGAGCTCATTCCCTCACTGCGTTCAGGATCGGGATAAATGCTGGCTGCCATTTTAATATCTTCTGCGGAAGAACCGCTGGCAGCGCCATATACCACCACTTCTTTTACCAGCGGGATCCTTCCGATTAATTCCTCCATCTTCTCCGGGGAAACCTTTTTGCCGTTTTTAAATACAATCAGATTTTTCTTGCGGCCTGTGATAAAGAGAAATCCCTCATTGTCGATGTACCCGATGTCTCCAGTCTTAAACCAGCCGTCCTCCATCACTTCCGCCGTGAGCTCCGGAGACTTATAATATCCCGGCATTACGGTAATCCCCTTGATATAGATTTCTCCCTCTACCGACTTAACTTCCAGGGTAGGCAGAACCGGCCCCACGGAACCAAGCTTTCTGTTCTGCAGGCGGTTTACGGAAACCATGGGAGAACACTCCGTGATGCCGTAGCCCTGAAATACATTTACTCCGAGAAGCGCCAGCTCCTGCTCCACATCAGGATCCAGAGCGGCCCCTCCGCAGATAATATTGCGGACGCTGCCGAAGGCTTTCTGGCGGATCTCGTCCAAAGCCTTAAATTTTGGCCCGATTCCTACCTTCTGGAGAGTTGTGGCCAGCTTAAAGAGCTTCTTCAAATCGGCTGTCTTTCCGTTCTGCTCCGCTGTAAGCCAGATCTGGTTTCGGATGGCTTCCAGCATAAGAGGCACCGTGATAATAGAATCCGCATTGGAGAGCTGGAGATCCCGCATTACAGTTCTCATATTGCCGTTTATAATGGAGTGGGCTCCGTGTACCAGGGTACTTAACACGCCGCCCGTCATTCCATACGTATGATAGAAGGGAAGGTGCGCAAAAATCCGGTCGTAAGTCCACACAAAACTGATGCAGTCGCTTGCGTTGTGCAGAATATTTTCGTGGGTGAGCATTACCGGCTTGGCTGTGCTGGAAGTCCCGGAAGTAAAGACAATCACAGCCACCTGGTCCGGGCTTGCCTGGAAGCTGCGGGGTTCTTCCAGAGCCATACGGGATTCATGGCCTGCTGTACACATTTCTTCAAAGGTGCGGATTTTCCCCTCTGCTTTCTTTCCCAGCAGAAACATCTTATCTTCGGGAAGCACCGGCTTGGTCAGAGAAACAAAGGTATCTGTCAGAAAAGCCGCATCCGTGTCTGCCTGGACAAGCATCTGGCGGATAGAGTCGTCCGACTGCTCCGCATCGATACACACCGCAATCCCGCCGCAGGAAATGATCGCCAGATAGGCTACCAGCCATTCATATGAATTTTCACCTATGATCGCTATATGCTTCCCCTCATAGCCGTTCCGGTAAAGTTCTTCACGGAGATCATAAATTTGAGAGGTAAACTCCCCATAGGTGTACAGAATCTCCTGCTGCTGACGTGTATAGTAAGATACTGCCGGCTTATCCTTATACTTCACAGCAACTGTGTCGATAAATTCAGGAAATGTGCGGTAATAATCCACCTTATTCAAAGGTTCGTTTTTCATGATTTCTTTTCTCCCTGTTGTTATATTTTAACGCTGTCATGGGCAGCGCCAAGAGTACATGATTAAAAATTGTGCCTTACTCTGAAGGATTCCAGGTCTGTGGACAGAAGCGCATCCACCACAGCGGGGTCAAACTGGGTATTTTTGCCTTGCTCCAGCTCATCCGCCGCCTCTGCAAGAGAGAGCGCTTTCCTGTATGTACGGTTGGAGGTCATGGCATCGAAGGAATCCGCCACTGCGATAATCCTGGCTTCCTCCGGTATCTGCTCCCCCTTCAGTCCGTCTGGATAGCCGTTCCCGTCCATTCTCTCATGGTGGGCCCGGACAATGGGCACGATATCCTGAAACATGGTAAGGGCAGAGAGAATTCTGGCCCCATCCAGGGGATGCTTTTTAATTATATCAAATTCCTCTTCTGTCAGCGATCCTTTTTTCATCAAAATTTCATCTGAAACTCCGATTTTCCCTATGTCGTGAAAGAGTCCCGCAATGCGCACTCTCTCACAGTAACTCTCGTCTTTGCTCATGGCCCTGGCAATTATGGAAGCACATTCCGCCACCCGGTCTGAATGGCCCCTTGTGTACGTGTCCCTGGCGTCTACCAGGATTCTCAGAGCGTCCACCACTTCCATGTAGCTGCCTCTTAAGTCAGCATAGGTTTTCATCAGCTCATCATTCTTTCTCTCCACCAGAGAGTGCAGCAGCACATTGCTCAAGGCCACGGAAACCTGCCTGGAAAACACCTCCAGAAGCTGTAAACGGTCTTCTTTGGGAGAATCCGGTACCTTTGCCGACAAAAGCCCTATGATTTTACCTGATGGATTGTGGAAAGGGAGCATAACCCAGGGAGCGTCGTACAGGACAGACATTCCCCTGCCGCCGTCCCAAACAGACATTTTCGCTACCCTTAAGTACCCTTCCGTCTCCCCCTGTACCTTGATCAGTTTATCCTGCCCCTTTTCATCCTTTCCCTGGCCAAATTCTGAGGACAGCTCCAGCACATATCCTGAAGCCTCAATCAGCGTGGATGCCGTTTTTAAAATGACCTCCATGACGTGTTCAGCCGATTGGAGATGGTAGATCTCCGGCAGGGAATCCACGATGGCGGACAGGCCGTTTTTATAGTTCTGTATGGTGCGCATCTGTATAATGGACTTGGCGCAGGATTCCACCAGCAGCTCTAACTGGTCAAAGCGCTCATCTTTTTCGTAGTAGCCCTGAATATCAAGAGCCCGAATGGTTTTTATTGGAGGCGCAACACTCTTATGTCCAGTCAGAAGAATAATGAATATATCTTTATTAAATTTTCTTATTTCTTCCACTACCTGATCCCCGGAAATCGGTATCATCAAAAAATCTAAGATGAGAATGTCATAATGTCTTTCCCTCACCCGTTCTATGGCCGCACAGGGATCATTCTCTACGTCTACATAATATCCTGATCTCTGAAAATAAGCCTGAAGAGTTGATGTCATAATGGGATCATCGTCTACGGTAAGTATGGAAAAATTATTCTGTCCTGATCCCTGCCTCTTTTTTCTCATTTTGTAATCCTCCAAATTTCCCTTCTTTTGTTGCAATGCGCTCCAGCGGTATAGACATTCCAAAAATAGCCCCTCCTTCAGGGTTATCCTCATACCAAAGGTTTCCGCCGAAATTTCCATGGACAATGGCCTGGGATATATATAGCCCAAGGCCAGTGCCTCTCATCCCTTTGCTGGTTACCATCTCCCGGAACAGGCGTCCCTTCACCTGACTGCTCACTCCCGGCCCATTATCCTTCACATAAATCTTCAAATACTCCTGCTCCCTAGTCACTCCCAGCACGATCCTTCCCTTTCCGTACTGGGCGTAGGTTGCGTTGGATATAAAATTATCTAAGACCTGAATTAATCCATTTATATCGCCCCGGATCAGGGTTCCCCGCTCTCCCCCGTACTCTATAGTCAGCGTATTCTTGCTGGTATAGAGCTCATGGCGCATCAGCAAAGTTACTCTCTTAAACAATTCATCTATGGTAAATTCAGCCTCAGCGCCTGTCACCACCGTGGTGGCCTGGCCCTTGATGGCTGTAATAACTTCCGACATATAACTGGAAGATTCATGGATCTTTTTAAGCCATTCCTCCATCTCTCCCAAAATTTCCCTGTAATCCTGCTCTGTTACCTCTTCATCCCCCAGGCTTTCCCTGCACTCTTCTACCAGGGCTTCCACCGAGGAAGCACAGCCGGAGATACTCATAATAGGAGTCTTCAGATTATGGGCCAGTCCTCCGATCATCTGTCCCAGAAACGCAAGTCTCTCCTGTTCCATCATTCTGGTCTGGCTCTCCTGCAGCTCCTGCATACTGTTCTTAAGCTGGGTCACGTCCTTGAAAATAACGATGCAGCCCGCATAACGCCTTTTCAGGATAACGGGAGAAACTTCCGTAATAAAATATCTTTTGACCGCCGCATCTTTCTCTCTTACGATAATAGACTGCTCATAAAAGATAGTGGAAAGGCTGGATCTACAGGATTCCGCCGCCGATGTGAGGTCGTAAATCGCAGTGTTGGAATTATTATTGATTCCAGGCCCCATATCTTCCTCTAAGATAAAATCCTTCAGAAAAGCGCCTTCTCTTACTCTGTACTTAGGAGAAAAAATCTGAAAAAAGGGCCTGTTAAAGCTTACGATCCTCCCCCCGTCACTGAGGATCAGATATGCGTCTGAGATCGAGTCCAGAACAAGCTGCGTAGCCATGGGCTTAATGTCAAAAATGTGCAGACAGTATATGGCGATTCCATTCAGGATAACCGTAGTCATAAAGCTCATAGGTGTAGCTGTAATGGGCAGCTTGGAAGTAAAGGTGGATGCCACGCTCACAATCAGAGGGCAAACGCCTCCCAAGGCGAAAACGATACACTGCAAAACATACATCCGGATTCTGTTCTGAAGGGCATACCGGATCATAAGAAACATAGCAATCAAAATACATATGTAGCAGTACGCTCCTGAAACCAGGGAATACGGCCCAAAGACAATCTCGCTCTTTATGACAGAGAACACTCTGTACTGGAGATGGTGCAGGGGATTCGTCCATACCACAATGGAAGACAGGAGGGGAACCACAAACAGCCCCCATGCCCTGGCCGGCATCTTCTCCCAATCTCCCAGAAATGCCAAGGCGATGCACAGATACAAAGCCGGCATCAGAGGGCCTGTGGAATTGGTAACCGCATCCAGGCAGAACAGCACAGAGCTGTTATTGGCATCCACAAATTTCATAATCAGGAGGGCCAGCACCCATACGGCGTAACAGATCGCCAGAGCCATATATAATTTGTGCAGCAGCTTCAGATGCTGGGTTTTCAAGCTCCAGACCATAAAAATACTTATAAAAATCAAAGCCACAACCGCAACAACTGCAAATAGATTGGAAATCATTGCCTGAATGCTCCTTTTCTCCGGTTCCCGGTTTTGTGTCCCCGCTTACAGCGAGGTATTTGCCTTCAAAACAGCAGCTGCGCCTCTTAACAGCGCTTCTTCCGTCAGGCTCTCTTCTCCCACGCCGGCCCTTTGCAGGCACTCCCTGGTCTGACGGCAGACCGGCTCGATTTTCACCAGGTGGCGGCGGTAATTATTCAAAAAATTATACAAAAGCGGATACTCAGTGTTGTCCCGTTCCTTTGCCATGGCCTCCTGCAGGTACTGATCAAATTCTTCTGCCTCCAGGATCCGCATATCCGGCAGAAGCTTTAAGAGCATTTCTCCCATAGAAGCCGGAGCCGGATTCATGATATGCAGGACTGTCCTCCCGCAGCCTCTCAGGGAAACCACGGCTTTGGCTGCAAAATCCACCGGCGTCAGATCCATGGTAAGCGCCTCCAATTCCTTTGGAAGGGCTCCCAGGGCAGCGATGCCGTTGACAAACAGATAGTACATATTATTCTCTGGATTTCTCTGGAACACCCCGTCCTGGCTCCGGCTCACCAGCCGCCCCAGCCTGTACACCTGGGCCCTCAGCCCTTCCTGCTCCATGGCCTTATAAACCTGAGCCTCCGCCAGCATTTTACTCTTCACATAAATATTATCCAGATAATTCTGACCTATATAAAAATCCTCTTCCCCAAACTCTGCCTGTCTTTCAGGAGCGTCCGGCAGATACTCTCCTGATATACTTACAGAGGACATATGATGCAGCGCCGCCCCGGCTCTCAGGGCCAGATTTATGGCCTCCCTGGTTCCTTTCAAGTTGCTGTCCATAAAGGAGGCTTCATCGGAAGAATAATGGCGCACGTCCGCTGCGCAGTGATAGACCGCCTGAACCCTGGCAGCCATCCTCTCATATTCTGCTTCCTTCATTCCCATAAAGGGAAGGGTGATATCCCCGGAAATGGTTTCAATCCTAGCGGCTGCTCCGGCCGCCCAGCCTGCCCCGAAGTACCAGGCCAGAGCTTCATACAGCCTGCTCTTCCCGCCCCGTACCAGACAGATGACCTTTTTAACTCCCTCCGCCAGAAGGGCCTGTACCAGATGGGCGCCGAAAAATCCTGTGGCTCCGGTTACGAATACCGTCTCTGGAAGCTCAGGGCCTGCCCCGGATTTTGAAGGCACATATCTGGGCAGCTCTCTTTTGGCAGCCGAGGATTTCGGGGCCTTTTCTTTCCCTTTCCCAAGCCCCAGCAGCTTCGCCTGCCCGGCCGCTGTGGGATGCCTGTAGAACTCTTCTATACTCATCTGGATCCCCTGGTTAAAGTAATGGCTGAGAGCGGTAAGCACTCCCAGAGAGGTCCCTCCCTGGTCAAAGAAGGACTCATCCTGCTTAAGCTCCTCTCTCCCCAGTACTTCCTTCCAGATCTCCAGAAGATCCTCTACCGTATTTAAAGCAGATTCTTCCTTAACATACTCTTTCTTTACAGGCTCCGCCTTTCCTTCCGCAGCCATTTCTTTCAGCCTGGTCAGATCCGCCTTTCCTCCCGTGGTATAGGGCATCTCCTTTAAAAGATGGAACCTGGAAGGGATCATATAGTCCGGCAGATATTCCCTCATATATTCTTTAAGCTGCTCCTGGGAACCGTCCGCCATGCCCACACAGAAAGCGTGAAGCTCCACTCCTGAATTTTCTTTTGGAATCGGGAGTACCACGGCCTGATCCGCCATGCCCGAATCCATCATCACGTTCACGATCTCATCGATCTCCAGCCGCTGTCCATTTATCTTCACCTGTGCGTCAAGACGTCCCAGACATTCCAGCCTGCCGTCTGTGCGCAGACGTCCGAGATCCCCGCTTCTGTACATCCTGCTTCCCGGTACAAAGGGATCCGGGAAAAAGGCGGCTGAGGTAAGATCTTCCCTTCCTATATATCCTGCCGCCACGCCTTCGCCTGCCAGGTATAATTCTCCCACAGCCGTAGGCAGAAGGCGGTTTTGGTTTTCGTCCATAACATAGACCCGGCAGTTGCCAAGGGGCCTGCCGATGGTCACGTCTTCGTTCTCCTGGAGGTCAGTCATGGTAATATAGACCGCCGCCTCTGTAGGCCCGTACAGATTTACCAGCCGGCCGCCTCCCTGCTCCTTAAACTTAGAAACCAGAGCCGGAGTCACCTGCTCGCCGCCTACGATGGTAAACTGTAGATGCCTGGAGGCCCTGCAGAAGCTTTCATTTGTCAGGCACATGGCCAGACGTGAAGCCGTAAACTGGATAAAACCTGCCTGGTATTTTTCCATCAGCTCCGCCAGCTTCCAAGGAAGAAGCATCTCTTCCTCATCGGCTAGTATAATTGTCTTTCCCATGGCCAGAGGCAGAAGGCTCTCCGTAATAAATATATCAAACACCGGAGTTGTGGCGCAGATCATGGGCCGTGTCACGCACTCCAAAGCTTCCTTCATATTGGCGAGAAGGTTTGCGATGGATCTGTGGCGGATCATGACTCCTTTGGGCTTTCCTGTAGAGCCGGAAGTAAACAGCACATTGATCAGATCCTCCGGGCCTGCCATGGCTCCTGAAAATTTCTTAGGCTCTTCCTTTCCGGGAATGAGAGCTATCTTCCGCAGCTCCTTTGGCAGAATCTCTTCTGTGGAAGCGTCACAGAGGATTCTCTCTATGCCCGCCGTCCGAACCATGTAGAGCAGCCTTTTCTCAGGTAAATCTGAAAGCAGGGGCACATAGGCACAGCCGTTCTTGAGGATCCCCAGCATGGAGGCGAAGAATTCCGGCGTCCGCTTCATGGAAAGCCCCACCCGTTCTCCCGGCCTTACTCCTGCCGCCGCCAGGGCGTTTGCGATCTGGCAGGCTCTTTCTTCCAACTGAATCCTGGTCGTAGTCTGGCCGTGGAAAATCACTGCCGCCTCCTCCGGGCGCCGCAGCGCCTCCCTTCTGGCCCCTTCGTGTACCGGAAGGTTTAAAT
>LHCFC01400__coassemble_1652_pt1 | contig 20294 bp, 14 predicted proteins | sample LHCFC01400__metabat2_low_PE_019 | metagenome-assembled genome bin LHCFC01400
GAGAAAACGGTATTTTACAATAAGAAAGGAACCTTGGTACGCATAAGCGGCAGATATCCTCAAGTGCCGGAAGAAATTGCCGAGAGATCCCTCTCTGTGTCTGCGTCTCCAGTTTCATTTTTAAAGGATTTTAGAGGAAAGACAATATGATAGCGATTATTGATTACGATGCTGGTAATTTGAGAAGTGTTGAAAAGGCTGTGGCTTTTTTGGGCGCTGAGGCGGAAATCACCAGAGATCCTGAGAAGATTTTAAATGCCCAGGGCGTGATTCTGCCGGGGGTGGGGTCTTTCGGAGATGCCATGGAGAACCTGAAAAAGTACGGTCTGCCAGAGGTGATTGCGGATGCGGTAAGGAGAAAAATTCCTTTTTTAGGCATCTGTCTAGGGCTGCAGCTTCTTTTTGAAGAGAGTGAGGAATCCCCTGGAATGAACGGTTTGGGGATCTGCAAGGGAAAGATTCTCAGAATTCCTCCCAAGCCAGATCTCAAAATTCCCCATATGGGATGGAATTCCCTGCGCTATGATCACCCTGGAAGGCTGTTTAGCGGTATACCGGAGGGCTCATACGTTTATTTCGTTCATTCCTATTATCTAAAGGCTTCCGATCCTGAAATTGTAAAGGCTTCATCTTTTTACAGCGTGGATATTCATGCGTCAGTTGAACAGGATAACGTGTTCGGCTGTCAGTTCCACCCGGAAAAAAGCGGCGAAACCGGCCTGGCAATTTTGAAAAACTTTATTAATTTGACAGAGGAGGGATGACAGATGTTTACAAAACGTATCATCCCATGCCTGGACGTACATAACGGACGGGTGGTGAAAGGCGTTAATTTTGTGAACCTTCAGGATGCGGGGGATCCAGTGCAGATCGGAGCCGCATATGGAAAGGCGGGGGCTGATGAACTTGTCTTTTTGGATATTACGGCTTCTTCTGACGCGAGAAACACTGTGGTGGACATGGTGCGCAGAGTAGCGGAAACCGTTTTTATTCCTTTTACTGTAGGCGGGGGGATCCGCACGGTGGAGGATTTTAAGATGCTGCTTCGTGAGGGAGCGGACAAGATTTCTGTAAATTCGGCAGCTATTATGAATCCCCAGCTTATCAGCCAGGCAGCGGATAAGTTTGGAAGTCAGTGTGTTGTGGTGGCGATTGACGCCAGAAAGCGTGCTGACGGAAGCGGCTGGAATATCTTTAAAAACGGCGGACGGGTGGACATGGGAATGGATGCTGTGGAGTGGGCCATGACGGCAGAAAAGCTGGGAGCCGGAGAGATTCTGCTTACCAGCATGGACTGTGACGGCACAAAGGCAGGATATGATCTGGAGCTGACCAGGACTATAGCAGAAAATGTGTCGATCCCTGTGATAGCCTCAGGAGGGGCGGGAACGGTAGAGCATTTCTATGATGCCCTTACGGAAGGAAAAGCAGACGCTGCCCTTGCCGCTTCACTGTTTCATTATAAAGAACTGGAGATCCGGCAGGTGAAAGAATACCTGAGAAAACGAGACGTTCCGGTTCGCCTGTAGACAAGAAAAACCTCAGATGGCTGAAGAGGTCCGGGGGAAACGGACAGAAGAAGGCCAAACTGCGGCAGAGAAAGTGAGGAGAAAAGGGTATGCCCCCTATAGCAAATGACTGGCTGGTTCCTCTCAAACCGGAGTTTTCCAAGCCATATTATGCAAAACTATACAAAAAAGTGAATGAAGAGTATCGTACACGTCTTATTTATCCGCCGGCAGACGATATTTTTAACGCCTTTGCCTTTACGCCTCTTTCCCAGGTAAAAGTGGTGATTTTGGGACAGGATCCATATCATGGGGACGGCCAGGCTCATGGCCTTTGCTTTTCTGTAAAGCCGGATGTGGAGATTCCGCCTTCCTTGGAGAATATTTATCAGGAACTTCATGAGGACTGCGGCTGCTATATTCCGAACAACGGCTATCTAAAAAAGTGGGCGGATCAGGGTGTGCTTCTGCTGAATACGGTTCTCACCGTTCGGGCCCATCAGGCGAATTCACACCGGGGAATTGGATGGGAAGAGTTTACGGACGCAGCCATACGAATTCTCAATGAGCAGGATCGGCCTATGGTATTTCTGCTGTGGGGGCGTCCTGCACAGATGAAAAAAAGTATGCTGAATCATCCCCAGCATTACATTCTGGAGGCGCCCCATCCCAGTCCGCTGTCTGCCTACCGGGGCTTCTTTGGGTGCCGTCATTTCTCCAGAGCCAATAAATTTCTTAAAGAACATGGCATAGAGCCTATTGACTGGCAGATTGAAAATTTAGATAAATAAATTACATAAATACAGCCCCATGGCTCAGTCCATGGGGCTGTATTTTTAAATAGCTTTTTCTGAATTTTCTTGTTTTTGGGCTTTGGACATGTTTTTCTGTGCAGTGGAAAGCATCAGCTTAATTCGGTTTAACTGGTTTACCTCGCTGGCTCCCGGATCATAGTCAATGGCTACGATATTGGAGAGGGGATACTGACGCCGCAGCTCCTTAATCACGCCCTTTCCTACCACGTGGTTGGGAAGGCAGCCAAAGGGCTGTGTGCAGACAATATTGTTTACGCCTGAATGGATCAGCTCCAGCATCTCGCCTGTAAGGAACCAGCCCTCGCCGGTCTGATTTCCCAGAGATACGATATCCTTCGCCATTTCGCCCAGATGGCTGATCTGGGAAGGGGGATCGAAATGCTTGCTCTTGGACAGCTCATCTGAGGCTGCGGCACGAAGCTTTTCCAAAACCAGAATTCCGAAGTTGGCAAGAGAGGCAGTCCGTTTTTTTGTTCCCAGATAATCGCTCTTAAAATTCTGGTTGTAGAAGCAGTAGAGAAGGAAGTCCATCAGATCCGGCACCACTGCCTCCGCTCCCTCCGCTTCCAGCAAGTCAACCAGATAATTGTTGGCGGCAGGAAGGAATTTTACAAGGATCTCTCCTACGATGCCGACTCTGGGCTTTTGTTCCTCCGTGATGGGAAGGTTGTCAAAATCTTTGATGATTTCCCGGCACATGACTTTAAACTGCCGGTAAGAAGGCTTGCCGCTGACAAACTCACAGCAGCGGTCCTCCCACTTCTTAAACAGTTCATTTGCGGATCCTGGCACCTTCTCATAAGGCCGCATCCGGTACAGGCATCTCATGAAGATGTCTCCGAAGACCAGACCGAACATACAGCGTTTCACCATCTGGAAGCTGATGGTAAAGCCGGGATTTTTTTCCAGCTTGCTTAAGTTCAGCGAGATGACTGGAATCTGCTCCATATGCGCTTTCTTCAGTGCCCGGCGGATAAAGCCGATGTAATTGGAGGCCCGGCATCCGCCTCCTGTCTGGGTCATAATCACAGCAGTCTTGTTCAAGTCATATTTTCCTGAAAGCAGAGCGTCCATAACCTGGCCGATGACCATGAGAGAAGGATAGCAGGCATCGTTGTTTACATATTTAAGTCCCATATCCACAGCCTGTTTATTGTCGTTAGGCAGCACTTCCAGATGGTAGCCGGAAACGTTGAAGGCCGATTCCAGCATTCGGAAATGAATGGGAGACATCTGAGGACAAAGGATCGTATAAGTGTCCCGCATTTCTTTTGTAAACAGGACTCGTTCTATGTTGGCCGGAACAATCTTTCTGGGCTCCTGGTTTTTCTGATCCCGCACACGGATGGCAGAGATCAGGGAGCGGATACGGATTTTAGCAGCCCCCAGATTATTTACCTCGTCAATTTTCAGACAGGTATAGATCTTTCCCGAGTCAGTAAGGATATCTCCCACCGCATCGGTGGTAACGGCGTCCAGTCCGCAGCCGAAGGAATTTAACTGGATCAGATCCAGGTCGTCCCGGGTCTTTACGAAATTAGCTGCAGCGTAAAGGCGGCTGTGGTACATCCATTGGTCCATAACGATCAAAGGCCGTTCCACAGGATTCAGGTTGGAAATAGAATCCTCCGTCAGAACTGCCAGACCATAGGAGTTAATCAGCTCCGGAATACCGTGGTTGATTTCTTCATCAATGTGGTAGGGGCGTCCAGCGAGAACGATCCCGTGACGTCCGGTTTCCTCCAGGTATTTCAGGGTCTCGGCGCCTTTCTGGTACATGGCTTCCCGGGTATGGGCCAGCTCATCCCATCCGGCTTTTGCGGCCTCACGTACTTCCGCCTCTGGAATATCCCGGAAGATTTCAACCAGCCGGTTAGAGGCAGTTTCAAAATTCGTAAAAGCAATAAAAGGATTCTCAAAACGCACGTTTTCTGTGCGCAGGGATTCCACGTTATTTTTAATGTTCTCCGCATAGGAAGTAACAATCGGGCAGTTGTAATGGTTGGGAGCATCCTCAAATTCTGTCCTCTCATAGGGAATGCAGGGATAGAAAATGTATTTGATGCCTTTGCGCACCAGCCATTCCACGTGGCCGTGGGCGAGTTTGGCAGGATAGCACTCTGATTCGCTGGGAATCGATTCGATTCCCAGCTCATAAATCTTCCTGGTGGAAGGAGGGGAGAGAATTACCCGGTATTTCAGCTTCGTAAAGAAGCGGAACCAGAAGGGATAATTCTCATACATATTCAGAACCCTGGGAATTCCCACGATACCCCGGTCAGCCTCATCCTCCGGAAGGGGTTCATAGGAGAAGAGAAGCTTGTTCTTAAATTCAAACAGGTTTGGAATATTCTCCTTGTTGCGTTCCTTGCCGATTCCACGTTCACAGCGGTTTCCGCTGACAAACTGGCGTCCGCCGGAAAAGCGGTTGATAGTAAGACGGCACTGGTTGGTACAGCCCTTGCATTTTGCCATGGAAGTCGTAAACTGCAGGCTGTTGATCCGGTCAATGGAGAGCATGGAAGTCTTAGCGCCCTCCTGATATCTCTCACGGGCGATCAGGGCGGCGCCGAAAGCCCCCATAATCCCGGCGATATCCGGGCGGATGGCCTGGCAGTCAGCGATCCGTTCAAAGCTGCGCAGGACTGCGTCATTGTAGAAGGTTCCCCCCTGGACTACGATGTGACGGCCCAGGGAAGAAGCGTCCGATACCTTGATAACTTTATAGAGAGCATTTTTGATTACAGAGTAAGCAAGTCCGGCAGAAATATCGGGAACCTGCGCTCCCTCCTTCTGGGCTTGTTTCACCTTGGAATTCATAAAAACGGTGCAGCGGGTGCCCAGGTCGATGGGGTTCTCGGCGAACAGAGCTGCCTTTGCAAAGTCCTCCACAGAATAATTCAGGGATTTTGCGAAAGTTTCAATAAAGGAGCCGCAGCCTGAAGAGCAGGCTTCGTTAAGCTGTACGCTGTCAACCGTTCCGTTTTTAATCTTAATGCATTTCATGTCCTGCCCGCCGATATCCAGGATACAGTCCACCTCAGGGTCAAAGAAAGACGCCGCATAGTAATGGGAGACGGTTTCTACCTCTCCTTCATCCAGCAGAAGCGCAGCCTTAATCAGAGCTTCACCGTAGCCGGTAGAGCAAGACCAGGCGATCCGGGCCTCCGCCGGGAGCTGTCTGTAGATATCCTGCATGGCGCGAATGGTGGTCCGCAGGGGGCTGCCGTTATTGTTGCTGTAGAAGGAATAAAGCAGCGTCCCATCCTCCCCTACCAGGGCGGCTTTTGTGGTAGTAGATCCGGCGTCAATGCCCAGATAGCAGTTGCCTTTGTAGGAGGAAAGATCTTCAAGCTTCACGTGGTTTTTCTTCTGCCGTTCCTGGAAGGCCTCATAGTCCTCCTGATTGGCGAAGAGAGGCTCCATTCTGGCCACTTCAAATTCCAGATGGATGGGTTTGGAAAGCCGTTCCCGAAAATCTTCCAGGGACAGGGAGACATCCTCTTTTGCGTTTAAAGCAGAACCGATGGCAGCGAACAGATGGGAATTTTCCGGCATAATGGCGTGCTCTTCGTCCAGCTTCAGGGTGCGGATAAAGGCTTCCCGAAGCTCTGAGAGAAAGTGCAGAGGCCCCCCCAGAAAGGTTACGTGGCCCCGGATCGGTTTTCCGCAGGCTAAGCCGCTGATGGTCTGATTGACTACAGCCTGGAAAATAGAGGCGGAAAGATCCTCCTTGGTAGCCCCCTCATTGATCAAGGGCTGAATGTCGGACTTTGCAAAAACTCCGCAGCGGGCTGCAATGGAATACAGGGACGAATAATTTTTTGCATACTCATTTAGTCCGGAAGCGTCTGTCTGAAGAAGAGAAGCCATCTGATCGATGAAGGATCCGGTTCCCCCGGCGCAGATCCCGTTCATTCGCTGCTCCACGCTTCCTCCTTCAAAATAGATGATTTTTGCATCCTCGCCTCCAAGCTCAATGGCCACGTCCGTCTGCGGGACGTAATGCTCCAGGGAGGAAGCCACGGCGATTACTTCCTGCACAAAAGGGATCCCCAGATGGTTGGCCAGGGTAAGTCCCCCGGAGCCGGTAATGACCGGAGCAACAGAAAGATCCCCTAATTTTTCGGCAGCCAGGCTGATAAGAGCAGAAAGAGTCTCCTGAATGTTGGCATAATGACGCCTGTAATCAGAAAACAGATGCTCCCCTTGAGGGCTCAGCACGGCAATTTTTACCGTAGTGGAACCTATATCAATTCCTAATGTATGTAGTGATTGATTTTTCATATCAGAAATAATCAAGACCTCCTTTTCTACTTTCAAAAAAGAATCCAACAATTCACAATAAGTCTGACAGAAACTAGATGGAAACATAGTTTCTTGTCAGTTGGCATGATCTAAAATTTTACTTATGTGAACAATACTACTCATTATACGACAGATTTTGCAAAAGATCAAATCACTTGCAAACTTAATATTTTCCATATATACTAATATTTCCGGAGGATTATATTTTAGAAGATTTTTGAGTATGACATCTGAGGGGCCGACAGGCAATTCAGAGAAAAAAAACAAGAAAATAAAAAGAATTAAGAAAAAGAGAGAGAGGATTATGTATAGAATTTTAAAGAAAGACGGAAGAGCAAAAAGAGCGGAGCTTTCTACGGTTCATGGAACTGTCCAGACCCCGGTGTTTATGAACGTGGGAACAGCCGCCGCAATTAAAGGGGCAGTGGCAACCACGGATCTGGAGGAAATCGGAACCCAGATTGAACTCTCCAATACGTACCATCTCCATGTGCGCCCTGGAGATGAAATTGTAAAAAAGATGGGCGGGCTTCACAAATTTATGAACTGGAAGCGTCCCATACTTACGGACTCCGGGGGATTTCAAGTGTTTTCTCTGGCCAGTCTGCGGAAAATAAAGGAAGAGGGGGTACAGTTTCAGTCTCACATTGACGGACGGCGGATTTTTATGGGACCGGAGGAGAGTATGCAGATTCAGTCCAATTTGGCCTCTACCATAGCCATGGCCTTTGACGAGTGCCCTTCCAGCCGTGCTGAGCGGGAGTACGTACAGCATTCCGTTGACAGGACTACGCGCTGGCTGGTTCGCTGCAAAAAAGAAATGGCCAGGCTGAACAGCCTGGAGGATACTATAAACAAAAATCAGCTTTTGTTTGGCATCAATCAGGGAGCTGTTTTTGATGATATAAGGATTGAACACGCAAAACAGATCGCACAGCTTGATTTGGACGGCTATGCGGTGGGCGGACTTGCCGTAGGGGAAACCCATGAAGAGATGTACCGGATTCTGGATGCTGTAATTCCTTATCTGCCGGAGGACAAGCCCACATACCTTATGGGGGTGGGAACTCCGGTAAATATCCTGGAGGCCGTGGAGAGAGGCGTAGATTTTTTTGACTGCGTATATCCCAGCCGCAACGGACGTCATGGCCATGTCTATACGGCAGATGGAAAACTGAATCTCTTTAATGCCAAATACGAGCTGGACGACAGGCCCATCCAGGAGGGATGCGGCTGTCCGGCCTGCAGAAATTACAGCAGGGGCTACATCCGCCATCTGCTGAAGGCGAAAGAGATGCTGGGGATGCGGCTGTGCGTTCTTCATAACCTGTATTTCTATAATCACTTGATGGAAGAGATACGGGAAGCCATCGAGGCTGGGCGTTACAGAGAGTTTAAGAGAAGCTGGATTGACAGATATGAAGGCGGCAAAGAGTGACAGTCCTGGAAAAAGAATAAAAAATACTTGATGAAATGACATTAATTGTGTATGATTGAAGAGATAGGCTTTTCTGGAAGCCAGAACTATATGGCAGAACCGGATAAAAAAGGAGGAAATGAAAAGATGCTGAACTTGATGACAGATGCGTCAGGCGCAGGCGGTATGGCTGTAATGCTTATTTACATTGTAATCATCGTTGGAGCGATGTATTTCTTTGCAATCCGTCCACAGAAGAAAGAACAGAAGAGAATGGCTGCTTTGCTGGCATCCCTGGAAGTGGGGGACACGGTTGTAACCACCAGCGGCTTTTATGGAGTTGTCATTGATCTGACGGATGAAGACTGTATTGTAGAATTTGGCAATAACAAAAACTGCCGGATTCCCATGAAAAAGTCCGCGATTGCGGAAGTGGAGAAGCCCGGAGAGGCATAAACGAGCTGGTTGTTACTGCGGCTGCGCAGGGATGCGGAAATATCTGCTTCCTGGCGCAGCCCTTTTTGATTTTCTGTTACTATTCACAGCCGATTCAAGCTTCCGCACAGAGACGGCGTGCTCGCACGTAAGGCACTGTGCGGAAGCTTGAATCAGGACTGTGAATAGTGGCGATTTTCTTTAAGTTCAGCGATTTACCGTGATGAAATAGTTGAAATATGTACAAAAATACATTATTATAGGATCTATAGCTTTTTTCAGGAAAGGATGACTAAGGTATGAATTACAAAATAGCCGTAATACCCGGGGATGGAATCGGCCCGGAAATCGTCCGGGAGGCCCGGAAGGTACTGGATCAGGCGGCAGCCAGATTCGGCTTTACACTTTCTTATACAGAACTGCTTTTAGGTGGAGCCTCTATCGATGCCCATGGAGTACCCCTGACTCAGGAAACCATTGAAGGGGCAAAATCCAGCGATGCGGTGCTGATGGGATCCATCGGGGGAGACGCCCGTATTTCTCCCTGGTATAAGCTGGAGCCCAGCCTGCGCCCGGAGGCCGGACTTCTGGGGATCCGCAAGGCTCTTAATTTGTTTGCGAACCTGCGGCCGGCTTATTTATATGATGAACTGAGAGCGGCCTGCCCGCTGAAGGAAGAAATAATCGGAGAAGGCTTTGACTTGATGATCGTGAGGGAGCTTACAGGCGGCCTGTACTTTGGAGAGCGCAGAACCATAGAAGAAAATGGAAGTAAAAAAGCCATTGATACTCTGGTATACTCAGAAGATGAGATTCGCCGTATTGCCGTGAAGGCCTTTGAGATTGCCAGAAAGCGCAGAGGCAGGCTATGCAGTGTAGATAAAGCAAATGTTCTGGACTCTTCGAGACTTTGGAGAGCGGTAACGGAAGAGGTGGCAAAAGATTACCCGGATGTGGAACTCAGCCATATGCTGGTGGATAACTGCGCCATGCAGCTTGTGAAGGATCCAGGACAATTTGACGTGATTCTCACCGAAAATATGTTTGGAGATATTTTGTCAGATGAGGCCAGTATGATTACAGGATCCATCGGGATGCTTTCTTCCGCATCGCTGAATGAGACGAAATTTGGTTTATATGAACCCAGTCATGGATCGGCCCCTGACATAGCGGGAAAAGGAATCGCCAATCCGATTGCCACGATTCTTTCCGCGGCTATGCTGCTGCGCTATTCCTTAGATCAGGATGAGGCGGCGGATGCTGTGGAAGAAGCAGTTAAGAGCGTCCTGGCGGAGGGATACCGGACCGCGGACCTGATGTCAGAGGGATGTATACAGACCGGTACTGAGCAGATGGGAGACCTGATTGCTGGGAAGGTTGCTGGAAAGTAGAGAGAAGGAGGAGAGGAAAATGAGAAGTGACGCAGTAAAGACAGGAGTGCAGCAGGCGCCCCACAGATCGCTGTTTCATGCCCTGGGGCTGACAGAAGAGGAAATGAGGCGGCCGCTGATCGGAATCGTTAATTCATATAATGAAGTCGTTCCGGGACATATGAACCTGGATAAGATCACAGAAGCGGTGAAGCTTGGAGTGGCTATGGCAGGCGGTGTGCCAAGGGAGTTCCCGGCTATTGCTGTCTGTGACGGAATCGCCATGGGGCATCAGGGAATGAAATACTCTCTGGTTACCAGAGACCTGATCGCTGACTCAACGGAATGTATGGCTATGGCCCACCAGTTTGACGCCCTCGTAATGATTCCCAACTGTGACAAAAATGTACCGGGTCTTCTGATGGCTGCGGCCAGGCTGAATATTCCCACGATCTTTGTCAGCGGCGGTCCGATGCTGGCCGGAAAAGTAGGAGGGAAGAAGAGAAGTCTTTCCAGCATGTTTGAGGCAGTGGGAGAACATGCGGCAGGGAAGATCAGTGATGAAGAGCTGTGCGAATACGAAAATAAAACTTGTCCTACCTGCGGTTCCTGTTCAGGCATGTACACGGCAAACAGCATGAACTGCCTTACAGAAGTGCTGGGGATGGGGCTGAAAGGAAACGGAACGATCCCGGCAGTCTATTCTGAGAGAATCCGTCTGGCGAAGCAGGCAGGTATGCAGGTAATGGAGCTTCTGAAGAGAAACATCCGTCCCCGTGACATTATGACAAAAGAGGCTTTCTTGAATGCCCTGACAGTAGATATGGCTCTGGGATGCTCCACCAACAGTATGCTGCATCTGCCGGCCATTGCCCATGAAGCAGGGATTGAACTGGATGTGGATCTGGCAAATGAGATCAGTTCCCATACCCCCAACCTCTGTCATTTGGCGCCGGCAGGTCCTACATACATGGAAGACTTGAACGAGGCAGGCGGCGTTTATGCGGTGATGAATGAGCTTACCAAGAAAAATCTCTTGAATCTGGACTGCATGACGGTAACTGGAAAGACCGTAGGAGAGAATATAAAAGGATGTGTAAATATGAATCCGGAGGTCATCCGCCCGGTAGAGAATCCCTACAGCCAGACGGGAGGCCTGGCGATTCTGAAAGGAAACCTGGCGCCGGATTCTGGTGTGGTAAAGCGGTCGGCGGTAGTGCCGGAAATGATGGTACATGAGGGGCCGGCCCGAGTGTTTGAATGTGAAGAGGATGCCATTGCAGCCATTCTGGGCGGAAAGATCCAGGCGGGAGATGTGGTGGTAATCCGTTATGAAGGCCCCAAAGGGGGACCTGGCATGAGGGAGATGCTCAATCCTACCTCCGCCATTGCCGGCATGGGACTTGGTTCCAGTGTGGCGCTGATTACGGACGGAAGGTTCAGCGGCGCCTCCAGAGGGGCGTCCATCGGCCACGTTTCCCCGGAAGCGGCAGTGGGCGGCCCGATTGCCTTGGTAGAAGAGGGAGACATCATCCGTATCAATATCCCAGAGTGCAGGCTGGAGCTGGCTGTCAGCGATGAAGAGCTGCAGGAGAGGAGAAAGAAATGGCAGCCCAGGAAGCAGGAGCTTCACGGGTATCTTGCCAGATACGCTTCCTTGGTGACTTCTGGAAACCGAGGGGCGGTTCTGGAGCTTCCAAAACAGTAAAGAGAGGAGAATGGTGCAATGAGATTAAATGGCTCTGAAATTGTAGTAGAATGTCTGAAGGAGCAGGGAGTAGACACAGTCTTCGGATATCCGGGAGGCGCTATTTTGAATGTGTACGACGCCCTTTACAAACACAGCAGCGAGATTCGTCACATTTTGACCTCTCATGAACAGGGAGCTGCTCATGCGGCGGACGGTTACGCAAGGTCCACCGGAAAGGTAGGAGTATGTCTGTCAACCTCCGGTCCGGGGGCTACGAACCTTGTAACTGGAATCGCAACTGCTTATATGGATTCTGTCCCCATTGTGGCGATCACGGCCAATGTGTCGGTGCCCCAGCTTGGAAGAGACAGTTTCCAGGAGATTGATATTGCGGGAGTCACAATGCCCATTACAAAGCATAACTTTATAGTGAAGGATGTGACAAAGCTGGCAGATACCATCCGCTGGGCTTTCCGCATCGCAAAAGAGGGAAGGCCTGGTCCGGTGCTTGTGGATATCACAAAGGATGCCACGGCAGACGAGTGCGAATATGAGTATCAGAAGCCTGAACCCATTGAACCAAGCACGGAGTATATCCGGGAATCGGATTTAGATATGGCTGCGGAGATGATCAACCGGAGCCGCCGGCCGTTTATCTTCGTGGGAGGCGGGGCTGTAATTTCGGGAGCCTCCCAGGAGCTGAAAGAACTGGCAGATAAGATGCATGCGCCGGTGGCAGATTCTCTTATGGGGAAGGGCGCCTATAACGGAGAGGAAGAGATGTACTGCGGCATGCTGGGAATGCACGGCACCAAAGCGGCGAATCTGGGCGTTACCAGATGTGATCTGCTGGTGACAGTGGGAGCCCGCTTCAGCGACCGGGTAGTTGGTCAGGCCAAGAGCTTTGCCAAAAATGCCAAAATTCTGCAGATTGACGTGGATCCTGCGGAGATCAACAAAAATATCGTAGTGGACGCCAGCATTATCGGAGATATCAAAGAAGTACTGAAAAGGCTGAATAAGAAGGTTCAGGATACAAGACACGATGATTGGGATGAAGAGATTAAAGAGCTGAAGAAAAAATATCCCCTGAAATATAAGGAGGAAGGCCTCTCAGGTCCCTACATTGTGGAAGAAATCTACAATCTTACCAGAAATAAAGGGATTATCGTTACAGAGGTAGGGCAGCATCAGATGTGGGCGGCGCAGTTTTACAAATACACAAAGCCCAGGGTGCTTCTGACCTCAGGAGGGCTTGGCACGATGGGATACGGGCTGGGGGCCGCCATCGGAGCTAAAGTGGGCAATCCTGACAAGACCGTGATCAATATTGCGGGAGACGGATGCTTCCGAATGAACATGAATGAGATCGCCACGGCGGCCCGGTATAATATTCCTGTGGTCCAGGTGGTGATAAATAACCATGTTCTGGGAATGGTGCGCCAGTGGCAGACGCTTTTCTATGGAAAACGGTATTCTCAGACGATTCTTCAGGATAAAGTAGATTTTGTGAAGCTGGCGGAGGCTATGGGTGCTGAGGGAATGCGTATTACCAAAAAAGAGGACTTTGCGCCGGCACTGAAGTATGCCATAGAGCTTGGCAGGCCTATCGTGCTGGACTGCCAGATTGAGGCGGACGACAAGGTATTTCCTATGGTAGCGCCGGGGCAGCCCATTGCGGATGTCTTTGACCAGGATGATATTGCCCAGGAATAAAATTTTTTCAGGGAGAGTTTAAAAATAAGATTTGACAGAGCTGTGTTTGACATAAAGGAGGAGAGAACTGTGAGCAGAGTATATAATTTTTCGGCAGGTCCGGCCGTCCTGCCGGAAGAGGTGCTGAAAGAAGCCCAGGAAGAAATGCTGGATTATAGAGGATGCGGCATGTCCGTAATGGAGATGAGCCACCGCTCCAAAATGTTTGAGTCGATTATTGAGAAAACGGAGGCGGATTTCAGAGAATTAGCGGGAATTCCCTCAGAGTATAAGGTACTGTTCCTTCAGGGAGGCGCAAGCCTTCAGTTTGCCATGATTCCAATGAATTTAATGAAAAACCGGGTGGCAGATTATATTGTCACCGGCCAGTGGGCCAAAAAGGCATGGCAGGAGGCTTCAAAATACGGGAAAGCAAACAAAATTGCCTCCAGTGAAGACAAAACCTTTTCTTATATTCCAGACTGCAGCGACCTTCCTGTGAGTCCGGAAGCGGATTACGTCTATATATGCGAAAATAATACAATCTACGGCACGAAATATAAAAAGCTTCCTGATACCAAGGGAAAACTTCTGGTTTCAGACGTTTCCTCCTGCTTCCTCTCCGAGCCTATGGACATTACAAAGTACGGGATTTTATACGGCGGCGTCCAGAAAAATATCGGACCGGCAGGCATGGTGATCGCAGTAGTCAGGGAAGATCTCATCACAGACGATGTGCTTCCTTTTACTCCTACCATGATGAAGTATAAGACCCATGCGGACGCCGGATCTATGTATAATACGCCGAACTGTTACTGTATTTACATGTGCGGCAAGGTCTTTGAATGGATCAAAAAGCAGGGCGGTCTGGAAGCCATGAAAGAAAGGAATGAGAAGAAGGCTGCGGTTCTGTATGATTTTCTGGATCAGAGCAAAATGTTCTCAGGAACCGTTGTAAAAGAAGACCGCTCCCTGATGAATGTTCCTTTCATCACCGGCAATAAGGAGCTGGATGCTAAATTTGTGAAGGAATCCTCTATGGAAGGATTGGTAAATCTGAAGGGACACCGCACAGTGGGCGGAATGAGGGCAAGTATTTATAACGCCATGCCTATGGAGGGCGTTAAGAAGCTTGTGGAGTTTATGAAAAAATTTGAAGAGGAGAATATGTGATGTACCGGTATATGTGTATGAACCAGATATCGGAGGTTGGGATCAGCAATTTCACAGAGAAATATGTGAAAACCGACAATGTTCAGGAGGCCCATGCGCTGCTGGTACGCAGTGCGGACCTTCATCAGGCGGAGCTTCCTGACAAGCTGCTGGCCATTGCCAGGGCCGGTGCCGGAGTGAATAATATTCCCCTGGAGGAATGTTCCCAGAAGGGCATTGTGGTATTCAACACGCCGGGGGCAAATGCCAACGGAGTAAAGGAGCTGGTATTTGCCGGTATGCTTCTGGCTGCCAGGGATATCATCGGCGGAGCAAACTGGGCAGCCTCCAGAGAAGGGGACCCGGAGGTGGCTAAGAAGACAGAAAAAGAAAAGAAGCGTTTTGCGGGAAGCGAGCTTTTGGGGAAAAAGCTGGGGATTATCGGACTGGGTGCCATCGGCGTCCAGGTGGCGAATGCGGCCTACCATTTCGGAATGGACGTATATGGATTCGATCCTTATATTTCTGTAGAAGCGGCCTGGAACCTTTCACGAAATATCCATCACATCAGCGATGTGGAAGAAATTTACCGGAAGTGCGATTATATCACCATCCATGTGCCTTTGACAGACTCCACCAGACATATGATCGATGCCAAAGCGCTGGAAATGATGAAGCCAGGAGTAGTGATTGTAAACTATTCCAGGGATCTTCTGGTGGATGAGGAAGCGGTGCTTTCTGCTATAGAGGCTGGGAAGGTGCATCGCTATGTGACAGATTTTCCAAACGCCGTCACGGCGGGAAAACCAGGTGTGATCGCCACGCCCCATCTGGGAGCCTCCACTGCGGAGTCTGAGGATAACTGCGCCGCCATGGCAGTGAATGAGCTGAAGAATTTTCTGGAACACGGAAATATCCGCAATTCAGTCAATTATCCCAACTGCGATCTGGGAAAATGTACGGCGCCGGGCAGAATCGCCATTTACCACAGGAATGTTAAAAAGATGATCAGCCGGTTTGCTGAGATTCTTTCTGATACCAACATCCGAAACATGAGCAATACAAGTAAAGGAGCTTATGCGTACACGCTCATTGACCTGGATGAAAAAGCGGATCCGGAAATTTTAAGCAGGCTGGAAGCCATCGAGGATGTAATAAAAGTACGCAATATTGTGAAACAATAGGGGAGGAATGAATGGCAGATATAAAACCTTTTCGCTGTATACGCCCGCTTCCTGAGCTGGCGTCACGGGTGGCGGCCCTTCCCTATGATGTCTACAGCAGGGCGGAGGCGGCTGCCGAGGCGAAAAAAGATGAATTATCCTTTCTGAATATTGACCGTCCAGAGACACAGTTTGCTCCTTCTGAGGATATGTATTCTGAGAAGGTATACCAGAAAGCCCATGATATGCTTTGGGAACAGGTCGAGAAGGGAATTTACATACAGGAGAGAGAGCCTGCGTATTATATATATGAGCTGACCATGGAGGGCAGGGCCCAGACCGGGATCGTAGCCTGCGCTTCCATAGACGATTATTTAGGCGGCATTATAAAAAAACACGAAAATACCAGGCCGGAAAAGGAAGAAGACCGGATACGTCACGTAGATGCTTGTGACGCACAGACAGGGCCGATCTTTCTGGCCTACCGGGGAGATGAAATTATTTCTGAAATCATCCGAGAGACAAAGGAGGAAGAGCCTCTCTTTGCTTTCCAGGCCTCTGACGGAGTACTCCACAGGGGATGGGTGATCTCAGAAAAAAAGAAAGTTGAAGAGATCCGGGAAGCCTTTTTGAAAATCAATCAGATTTATATAGCGGATGGCCATCACCGGGCGGCTTCGGCGGTAAAGGTGGGATTAAAACGCCGAGCCAGGCATCAAGGCTTTGACGGGACGGAGGAATATCAGTACTTTCTGTCTATTCTGTTTCCGGCTGAAGAACTGATGATTATGGATTACAACCGGATCGTAAAAGACTTGAACGGGAAGTCTGCGGAAGAAATTTTAAAAGCGCTGGAGGAAAGCTGTGAGATCCGGCCATGTCCGGCTCTTGTGAAACCTCTGCAGAAAGGCTGTATGACCCTGTATCTGGCCGGCAAATGGTACACCCTGAAATTCAGAAATACAAAGCCTGGCCAGGATCCTGTGTCGGGACTGGATGTGTCATTGCTGCAGGAAGAAATTCTTGAGCCTATTTTTGGAATACAGGATCCCAAAACAGATCCCCGAATTGAATTTATAGGGGGAATCAGGGGGATGCAGGAATTAAAAAAGAAGGTAGATGAGGAGGGCGGGGCGGCTTTCGCCATGTACCCCACATCCATCTATGAACTGTTCCGGGTAGCGGATGCAGGCCTTCTGATGCCGCCGAAATCCACCTGGTTTGAGCCTAAATTAAGGAGCGGGCTTTTCATTCACGGAATTGGTGAAAAATAGATAAAAATTGGAAAGTGAAATGGTTTTTTCGCTGTAATTTCGCTGTGCCTTCTGCAGGTATTGCCAAATTGCAGCGTTTTTTTTAGTTAATTTACCACTTATTCTTGTCATTGTTTGAATAAAATGATAAACTATATTCATATCAAAATTAAAGCCTTGGGAGGGTTACCATATGGATGAGAAGTTGTATAAGATGATGGATTGGGCTGGTGTGGAGGCGATTGTATATTCCGAAGAAGATCATCCCCATGATCTTTTAGGACCGCATCTGACCGAAGAAGGTGTAATGATACAGGCGTTTGTTCCGGGGGCAAAAGAGATCTCTGTGAAGATAAAGGGCGGTAAAAAAACTTATCCTATGGATCTGGAAGATGAGGCGGGGTTCTTCTCGGTTTTAGTTCCGGGAAAACGGATTCCGTCTTACACATATGTCGTGACCTTTGAAAATGGGGCTGAGCAGGAATTCGCGGATCCGTATAGTTTTGCGCCTCAGATTACGGAGAAGGACACGAAGAAATTCAATGCAGGAATCTGCTACAACATATATGAAAAGCTGGGTGCGCACCCCATGACCATTCACGGCGTGGAGGGAGTGTATTTTGCGGTCTGGGCGCCTAACGCTATGAGGGTCAGCGTAGTCGGCGACTTCAATCTGTGGGACGGACGCCGCCACATGATGCGAAGACTCTGGGATTCCGGGATTTTTGAGATTTTTATTCCCGGACTGGAAGCAGGCACTCTTTATAAGTATGAGCTAAAAGCAAAGGGAGGTCTTACATACTTGAAGGCGGATCCCTACGCCAATGCGGCGGAGTTAAGGCCGAATACAGCTTCTGTCGTGGCAGATCTGTCTAAGTTCCAGTGGACGGACCAGAAATGGATGGAGGATAGGAAAAAATCAGATACAAAAGAAGCTCCCATGTATGTGTATGAGATGCACCTGGGCTCTTGGAGAAAACCCCAGGACGGCAGAACCTTTTATAATTACCGGGAGCTGGCGCCTATGGTGGCTGAGTACATAAAAGAGATGGGATATACCCATGTGGAACTGATGCCGGTGATGGAGCATCCCTTTGACGGCTCCTGGGGATATCAGGTTACGGGCTACTATGCTCCCACGTCCAGATACGGCACACCGGACGACTTTATGTATTTTATGAACTATATGCACAATCAGGGGATCGGAGTGATCCTGGACTGGGTTCCGGCCCATTTTCCCAGGGATACCCACGGCCTGGCTGCTTTTGACGGCACCTGTCTCTATGAACACCTGGATCCGAGAAAGGGAACCCATCCCCATTGGGGGACGTTGATTTACAATTACGGAAGACCTGAGGTTAAGAACTTCCTGATTGCAAACGCCCTGTTTTGGAAGAATGTTTATCACGCCGACGGAATCCGTATGGATGCAGTGGCTTCTATGCTGTATCTGGATTACGGGAAAAACGACGGCGAATGGGTGGCGAATATCTACGGGGGAAACGAAAATCTGGAAGCAGTGGAGCTTTTGAAGCATCTGAATTCTATCTTTAAGAAAGATAAGGACGGTGCTCTGCTGATTGCGGAAGAGTCCTCCGCATGGCCGAAGATTACCACCTCGGTGGAAGACGACGGGCTGGGCTTTGATTATAAATGGAATATGGGATGGATGAATGATTTCCTGGGTTATATGCAGTTGGATCCCATTTTCCGTTCCCATCACCATGGAGAACTTACCTTCAGCATGATCTACGCATACAGCGAGAACTTTATCCTGACTCTTTCTCACGATGAGGTGGTTCATGGAAAGAGTTCTATGATCGGCAAGATGCCCGGCAAGAAAAAGATGAAATTTGCCAATCTGCGGGCGGCTTACGGATTTATGGCGGCCCACCCGGGGAAAAAGCTTCTCTTTATGGGACAGGATTTTGCGCAGTTTTCTGAGTGGAACGAAGAAGGAGAGCTGGAGTGGGAAGCTCTGGAGGGAAAAGAGCATCAGCAGCTTCAGGCTTATGTGAAGGCCTTAATTGCCTTTTATAAAAAGCATCCTGCTATGTACTGCAGGGATTATGATCCGGTAGGGTTTGAATGGATTAATAATATCTCTGCCGATGAAAATATGCTGGTGTTTATGAGAAGGGGAAAGGTTCAGGAAGAAGATCTGCTGGTAGTATGCAACTTCTCACCTTTGGTATACGAGAACCATAAGATCGGCGTTCCCTACAGCGGGAAATACAAAGAGATTTTCAACAGTGACAGCGCTGAGTTCGGCGGCGATGGAAATACGAATCCCAGAGTAAAGGTGTCAAAGAAGAGCGAATGCGATGAGAGGGAGAACTCCATCCATGTTCTTGTTCCGCCTATGGGAATTTCCATTTTCAAATGTACCCGCACAGAAGAGGAAGAGACAGCAAAGACGGTTAAAACCCGACGGACCAGGAAAGCAGCTTCCGGCAAGAAGGCATCTTCTGCCGCTGAGGAAGCTGAAGTTTCACAGGCAGAGACTGTAGAGGAAGCTGTGCCTTCCAAAGAAGACAAAGGAGCAGAAATTAAAGAGGCGCCTGTAAAAGAGACCGCAGCGGAACCAGCCGGCAAAGAAGCTCCTGTACAGGAAACTATGGCGGTTCCCGAAAAGGAAGTTTCCAAGAAAGATGCGGCGGAGGCAAAGAAGCCTGTGAAAAGGGCTAAGAGAAGCGCAAAGAAAGCATCGGATAAGAAGTAATGAGAGCTGCAGGGCCCAGTCACAGGACGGAAAGGAGCGAAGAAATCGTAAATGGCGAATGGAAATAAGGAGCAGGAGCATATTCATGTACATAAAAGAGAGGACGGAACTGTATATGAGCATACCCACTCCCATTCACACACGCACACTCATACGAATACGAAAGCGGTATTGAACCGTCTTGCGAGAGTGATTGGGCATCTGCAGTCAATTAAGCATATGGTGGAGGATGGAAGGGACTGCAGTGAAGTGCTGATTCAGCTTTCAGCTGTAAAGGCAGCTATCAACAATACAGGCAAAGTCATCCTCCAGGACCATATTCAGCACTGTCTGGTAGATGCCGTGGAAACGGGGGATATGGAGGCAGTTCAGGAGTTAAGCAAGGCCATCGACTCCTTCATAAAATAAAAAGTTTGGTTATGTTCACCCAAACGGTTAAGGAATGTCATCCTCTCAAAATAAACATATTCCGAAAAAGGAGGTGTATGTTATGGGACATTTTAGTTTGGCAGAAATTTTACATAACAGCAATTATTTAGTATGCCTGACCGGGCGTGAGATGATCGTGGAAGATGGAATTGATTCAATGCGGGATATGAAAACCGCCTATGAGATTGAGCTGAAGTATGGGTATTCTCCCGAGGAAGTGTTCAGCGCCCAGTTTTTTTCCACCAGATCAGAGCAGTTTTATGAGTTTTACAGGGAAGAGGTGCTGGCGCAGGAGAAAGAACCTGGAAAAGCCTACTACGCCCTGGCGGCTTTGGAA
>LHCFC01400__coassemble_1689_pt1 | contig 18973 bp, 13 predicted proteins | sample LHCFC01400__metabat2_low_PE_019 | metagenome-assembled genome bin LHCFC01400
TTTGGATTCAACATTTTTACACACATATCTATAATATATCTGGGTGTAAAATATTGCCCCATCCCTTCTTTCTGGTTCTGGTTCACAAGATGCTCAAAAGCATCGTCTATGATTTCCAGATTAGAATTAAACAATTTAACATTCTGCAGCTCCTTTACGCAGGACTTAACCGTAGCCTTCTGCATATTCAAAACAGAATTCGGCGGAAAAACGCCTCTCCATTTGCTTTGGGCTCTCTGAAACAAATGATTGATCTTTGCGTAGATTTCCTCTGGTACATCACTTTCTGTGGCCCTGAACTCCATAACACGGAATCTTGAATCATCTATATCCTTCAGCGGCACATTGTAAGTATTCATTCCCACTGAGACAGCAAGGGCATCATTGCTTGAGCTCTTTTCATCATAAAGTTTCGTAAAAATCAGCTTAAAAATTTCTTCAAAAGCCTTATCACTTGAATCATTCGCTCCAAAGCGCTGTTCTACTTCCAAAATAATATCTTTTAACGTCTCTGTCTGGAGCCGGTCAGCCTGCATAAGCTGTTTAAAAGTAAATCTTCGTCCTTCTTTCCATTCCCGAATATCTTCCCCCGCTATGGGAAACCTGTCCATGATCAACCGCTCTTCATACAGAGGCGCATCATAAAATTCAGGAGCTTTATTCCCATTTACAAGCACCCCCACCTGGGGATGCTTTTGATTACAGTAGCTCTGCATCTGCTGAAAAGGGGTGGTGGATTCCGCATCCCAGGTTTTATGATAATCGCTGACTTCCGGCCGCTTTACCTCTATAATCATATCGATCTTCTTAAGATCCTTATCGAAAACAGCTATATCAATTCTTTTGTCCATGATCACCTGCTTCCCAGCAAAAATCACAGGTTCTTCAAAACTCAACTGTTCCTTTTTATAATGATACTCAGTCATAAGTTTATATGCATAGTACTGCCGAACGATCTCTTCAGGGGTCAATTCAAAGTAATCACCCTCGCCGTTGAGTCCCCTTACGACACACTCTACCCCTGCCTTTCCATCTTTTCTTATCTTAATTCTTTCATTGATCCAGTCTCTATCCTCCTGTTTAAATTGTGCCAGATGATTATATTCTTCTGCCGTTAAAATATCTTTAATTTCCATGTTCCATACCTTTCTATTCCCGTTCAGCTTCTTTGTACCGTTCATAGTTCTTCACTGTCTGCCGGGAAAATAATTCCCTGCTGTCTGCGCACCTGATCTATAATCTCCATCTCAAGCCGGGAATTCTGCAGATAGGGATGATCATATTGCTTCTCCTGAATCAATCTTAAAAATTCCCGGATCTCATAGGTCATATCTGTATCTATGGATGATATTTCCAGAACCTCATGCTCTCCCCTTCGGCTGTAAATAACCGCCTTTCTGGGATTTGACACCTCCTGGATCACCATAGAGCCTTCCTCTCCCTGTATCTGGCTGGAAAGCCGGGAATCCGTGATTTTAGAGTAGATCAGTTCCGCCTGCATCCCCTGATACTGGGCCAAAATCGTCCCTGCCCCATCCGCTCCGTTTGAGAGCTTCAGGCTGCAGCTCTGAATGCTTTCCGGCTTTCCGAATAAGGCCGCCATAAAATGAACGCAGTAGGATCCGATGTCCATAAGGGCTCCGTTTGAAAGCTCCGGCTTAAACGCATTCTCAATAATCCCCTTCTTAAAATTATCATACCTGCTGGAATACTGGCAGTACTGAAGGGTCGCTCTTCGGATTTTTCCCAGCTTGTACAGATTTTCCTTTACTGCCCGAAAACCGGGAGTATATACATTCCGCATAGCCTCCATAAAAATCACCTGATTTTTCAGGGCCGCATCCTCCATGGCCTGAAACTCACGCACATTGGACGCCACAGGCTTTTCACACAGCACATGCTTATGGGCTTCCATCATCCTGATACTCTGCTTTGCGTGATAGCAGTTAGGGCTTGCCACATAAACCGCATCGATCTGGCTGCTGGCCGCCAAATCCTCCAGGTTGTCAAAAAATAACTGTGCCCCATATTTTCCCCCATACTCCAAAGCCCGCTCCATGGATCTGGAGTATACTCCTTTCAGGCAGAATTCTTCTGTTTTTTTAGCTGCCTTTATGAATCTATCTGTAATCATATTTGTCCCTATCACTGCAAAATTTACTTTCATGCCTTCTCCTTCCCTGTGCTCTTGGCCCAATTTTTCCAGGTACTCTACCGGATCATTCTTCAGCATACTTCAGTTTTTCAGCTTCCTAAACTGTGAGATAAGCATATGGTTGGCCCATTGGTACATGTCCATAGTCTCATATTTCCTGTATTCGCACTCCAACGATCCCACAATAAACAGATAAATATCGTACCAGAGGATTCTGCGTTCCTCCGATTTGGTAAAGCTGGCGGCGCCATATCCTTTCCTCTGAAACCTACTTCCAGCAGCGGATCGCCCCATATGCACCTCTCCCAGTCGATCAGTCCGGTAATCTCACCATGGGAGACGAAAATATTCCCGTCCCAGAGATCCCAATGTACCAATCTGGGCTCTGTTACCTCTGCGAAAATATCTTTATCCTGCTCCAGATGCCAGAACAGTTCATCCACGGGAATTTTCAGGTCCACGTTTCCTCTTCTGGCATCCTCGATCCCTGCCTCCAGCATCCTGCGAAAGACTGTATACCAGTCTGTCCCCTGATACTGGGGCTGTCCCGGATAGCCAAAACAGGGACAGGCGATGCGGTTAATCTCCCTGCATATCTTTCCCGTCTCCTCATATATGGCATCCATCTGATTTTGAGTCAGGGTGTCTTTTATTTTATTTACGCTGCTGCCCTTCAGCTTTTCCATAAAGAAATACGGAGATCCGCAAATCGCACAGCTCTCATCGTAGCCCAGAACCTTCGGCACTGGAATCCCGCCATGCTCCAAGGCTTTTTCCATGGCCCCAACCTCCGCATACATCATGTTTTTTTCATGAGTCATAATCCTGACATTCCAAGCCGGGGCAATCTTCAAAACCACTGATTGTCCGCTGCTCAACGTCACCTCATAGGCCACGTTAAAATACCCCTCTGTCAGCTCTCTGTAAGACTGGATTTTAAGAGGATGGAAGAAGCGCTCCACCATTCTCTCAAGGGTCTCTTCACTCTGCCTGTTCTTTGTCAAACTTTCCATAGTTCCAGTTCCTCCCGCAGTTTAAAATCCCAAAATCAGAATCACCAGGATTCCCATTGCGATGCGGTACCATCCAAAAATTTTGAAATCGTGCTTTTTAATATATCCCATCAAAAACTTTATGACTAAAACTGAAACCAGAAAAGCCACCACAGTTCCCACTCCCAGAATTACCAGCTCCGTTCCCGTAAAGGAAAGACCGAATTTCAGGATCTTAATCGCGCTGAGGCCGAACATAACCGGCACTGCCAGGAAAAAAGTAAACTCTGCAGCCGCCACTCTGGACACTCCTATGAGAAGAGCTCCCACAATGGTGGAACCCGACCTGGATGTGCCGGGGACAATGGACAGCACCTGAAACAGGCCGATTATAAAAGCTGTTTTGTAGGTAATATCCTCCAGATTTTTTACTGCAGGCATCCGCTTTTTATTCCAGTTCTCCACAAGGATAAAGGCAATACCGTAGACAATCAGGGCTCCCGCAATCACCTGCGGGGTATGGAAATGGGCCTCTATATAATCGTCAAAAAGAAGAGTGACGGCAGCGCCCGGTATACAGGCAACCACGACCTTCATCCATAGAGAAAAGGTATCTTTTCGGACCACCGGCTGGGATTTATCCTTAAACTGAAAAGGAAACATCTTATTCCAAAACAGCATAAGGACTGCCAGAATGGCCCCAAGCTGGATGACAACGAAAAACATTTCTTTGAAGGCATCACTTGTATTCAGGGTAATGAATTCGTCTACCAGAAGCATATGCCCGGTGCTGCTGATGGGAAGCCACTCTGTAATTCCTTCTACGATTCCAAGAAATACAGCCTTTAAGATCTCTATGAAACTAGTAGTCATTCTCTTATGCCCTCCCCGCTTTTTATTGCGTATACTTTTACTGTCTGGCTCTTAATACTTTCCACGTTTCTTCTCCTTTTTATTCCTATAATTCTTCATTCCTATGATTCTTCGAGGATCTTCTCATCTGATTCTCCAATCCTCACGCTAAGCCTCCTGATTTTCTTTCCCTGCCAAGCTCCCAGAAAGCCACTGCGCTGGCCGCCGCCACATTTAAGGAGTCCACCCCATGCCACATGGGAATGCGTACCGTGTAATCGCAGTCTGCAATGGTATCCTCTGACAGCCCATCCCCTTCTGTTCCCAGAACAATAGCCAGCCGTTCTTCTTTCCTTAAGCAGGGATCGTCAATTTCTATGGCGCTGCTACTCAGGGCCATCGCCGCCGTTTTATAACCCAGACTGCGAAGCATCCGGCTCCCCTCCTTGGGCCATGCATCCCTTCCTTCCAGAAACGTCCATGGAATCTGAAACACAGTCCCCATACTTACCCGGATCGCCCGACGATACAGGGGATTGCTGCAGCCGTGGGTTAAAAGAATTCCATGTATGCCAAGAGCTGCGGCTGACCGGAAAATGGCGCCGATATTCGTTGGATTCATTACATTTTCAAGAACTGCGATCCTCTTTCCTCCCCGGCATACTTCCTCCGGTGCAGGAAGCGGCGGCCGGTACATGGCACAGAGCATTCCCCTGGTAAGCTGAAATCCCGTGAGCTGAGTCAGCACATGAAACTCTGCCGTATAAACAGGCACCTGAGGACATCTGGCAATCAGAGCTCTCCCCTGGCCTTCCACATGCTTCTCTTCCATGAGAAAGGAAATAGGAATACATCCCGCATCCAAAGCCCTCTCAATGACCTTTGGACTTTCCCCAATAAAAATTCCTTTCTCCGGCTCATGGCGGTTTAACAGCTGCCCTTCCGTGTACCTGGCATAAAGATCCAAATGAGGATCCATAAAATCTGTGATCTTTATAATCTTTGCCCCATATTTTTTCTCTCCTTCAATTAATTTAAACTCTGGTATTCTACTCTTTCAAGCACGCTTTAGTATACCACAGATTTCCAGGTAAGAAAATGATTCATGAGCGCAAAGATCCTGCTTGCGGCAAGATTTGTTCCCCTGTATAATAAAATCATTAGTGGGGATTAAATCAATATACGAAAGGAAAATCTGTTATGTTTCTGGACGAACTGGATGCCTTAGATCAAAAAATCATACAGCTTCTCATAGAAAATGCCCGCATGTCCTATTCTGAGATCGGTGAGAAAACCGGTATTTCACGTGTGGCGGTAAAAGCCCGCATTCAATCCCTTGAGAAAAGGGGCATTATAGAAGAGTATACCACCATTATCAATCCGCAGAAAATCAGCGGGGCGGTGTCCTGTTATTTTGAAATTGAGATACAGCCGGACACCTTTCTCCAGGCAGTAGAAATTCTAAAGGCCAACGATACAGTCACTCAGATCTACCGGGTTACAGGGAACAGCCGGCTGCATGTCCATGCGGTAGCCGCCTCCGGAGCTGAGATGGAAGCACTGATTCAAAATGTCATGGATCCCCTTCCCGGCCTGCAAAGCTGCAGCTGTAATTATATCCTGTCAAGAATCAAAGATATTAAGGGCCTGCGGCTTTAATCCGCAGGCCCTTCCACACTCTCTATTAAATAAACTTCTGTCTTCTCACTCGCTGTACCAGTTCCCGGTTATCTTTGGTATGGACAAACATATTCAAAATATTCTCCACCGCTTCATCGGACTTCATGCCGTTCAGCGCCCGGCGCATGATATAGACCGCCTCCTGTTCTTCTTTATCCAGAAGCAGGTCTTCCCTCCTGGTACCAGATTTAGGGATGTCTATAGCCGGGAAAACTCTCTTCTCAGAAAGCTTCCTGTCCAATACCAGCTCCATATTGCCGGTACCCTTAAACTCCTCATACACCACGTCATCCATCTTGCTTCCGGTATCCACCAGAGCCGTGGCCAGAATGGTCAGGCTGCCGCCTTCTCTCATCTTACGGGCAGCTCCAAAAAAGCGTTTAGGCATGTACAGGGCCGTAGGATCCAAACCGCCTGAAAGTGTACGGCCGCTTGGCGGCACGGTCAGGTTATACGCCCTGGCAAGGCGTGTAATACTGTCCAGAAGAATGGTCACGTTTTCTTTGTGCTCTACCAGTCTCTTGGCTCGTTCGATCACCATCTCGGACACTCTTTTGTGATGCTCTGGAAGTTCATCGAAAGTAGAGTAAATCACCTCCACATTTTCTCCGCAGATGGCCTCTTTAATATCCGTCACTTCTTCAGGCCGCTCGTCAATCAGCAGAATCAGCAGGCGCATCTTCGGATCATTCTGCAGAATGGATCTGGCCACATCCTTCAAAAGAGTCGTCTTACCCGCTTTTGGCGGGGAGACAATCATTCCTCTCTGGCCTTTGCCGATGGGAGAAAAGAGATCCACAATCCGCATGGCAATGGCTCTGGAGCCCCGCTCCATGCGCATTCTTTCATCTGGGAAAACAGGAGTCATATCCTCAAAATTATACCGGCGCATGGCCTCTGAGGGATAACGCCCGTTAATGGATTTTAAAAACAAAAGGGCACTGAATTTTTCCTGCTGGGATTTAATCCTGGTATTTCCCGAAATAATATCTCCAGTCTTTAAGTTAAATTTCCGTATCTGGGAAGGCGACACATAGACATCATTTTCCCCGGGGAGATAATTATCGCTGCGGATAAATCCATATCCGTCCGGCATTACCTCCAAAATCCCGCTGGCTACGATCCCGCTGTCCAGTTGGGAAAGCTCTGTAGGCGGCTTCTCCTGGCGGCCTTCTCCAAAACCTTCCAACTTCTCGGGAGCCTGCGGACTCTCATGATTCTCACTGTTCCTGTAGTTTTCTCTCCGGTCCTGACTGTAGTTCTCTCTCCTGTCCTGGCTGTAGTTCTCTCTCCTGTCCTGGCTGTAATTCTCTCTACGGTCCTGGCTGCTGTTTTCCGTGCGGTCGCCTCCGTGGTAATTTTCCCTCTGCTCGCTCACATAAGAGCTGTCTCTTCTGCCGCCGTAACTGCTGCCAGGTTCCCTGTGCTGGAAAACGTATCCGTTCTCCCGCCTCTGCCGGTTTGGGGTATAAATCCTTCTCTCAGGAGTCTGCGCAGCGCTGCTTTCTCTTTCCTGCCGCTCTGTGCTCTCCTGGGAGCTGTCTGTATTTCCCGCCGGTTCCTCTTCCTGCCCCCGGCTCTCCTGCACGTTATTTTCTTTCTGTCCTTCCTCCAGGACTTTCTTCTCACTCTGCTCCTGACTCTCGGTCTTCTCCTTCTCGTCCATTGCCAGCATGGCCTCAATAAGCTGACTTTTTTTCAGCGCAGATATACCTTTCATTCCCCTTGCCTTGGCTAGTCCTTTTAATGCAAGCAGGGAAAGAGACTCATATTTTTCTCTCATATACACCTCGTTTTTCTGTTTTATCCTTTATTTTAATGGAATCTAATATGTTTTGCTTTTGGGATGTTTGTCTGAAACGACAGAAACGCTACAAAACTTATCTTCTTTTATTTTTATAATATAACATAACGTCTAAAAAAAAGAAAGCACTTTTTTGCTGAGGCAGGCAGACTGGGCTATGGCTGTTTGGCTCGCTGCTTGCGGACATAAGAAAATGATTCAAGAGGGAGCTGCCGTAAGCTCTGACACAGCAGCTCCTCCGAAAATACAGCGTTTACCCTCTCCATCCAGCCCCAATTCCTCCGGCCATACCAGAGGCGCCGCAGAGCAGCAGAGAAGACAGAAGCTGCACCCAGTCCCCTCTGAGACTTCTGTCTCCCATCCCGGATATCAGGAGAAGAATCAAAAAATAGAGAATCCCCACGCCCAGTCCCCAGAAAAGGCGTCTTTTTCCCGCTTTCAAAGCCCCATACCATCCTCCGGCCAGACAGGCGATCCCATATATGCACAAAATTCCAATACTGATCTGTCCCGCATCCAACTGAAACTGCAGGCTCAGAAACGCAAAAAGAAGCAGGAGAAGCGCCGTGACCACATATGTAAGCAGCACTGCCTTCCCCAAAATCGAAGCCGCCCTTCTCTTTCCTACCCATCTGTCCATGCCAAATCCTCCCATTTAATATCTCTGTCAGGCAGAACTTATATTGTCCTGAGATATTATATGTATCAGAAAGTCTCTGATATTCCTGAAAGGATTAAAAAGACTGATTTATGTATTTCAAGAATGCCACCCGCATCTGAGATGCAATACAAAACACCTCTGCTGGAATGGCCAGGATTTACTCCTTTCTTTCCAGCAGAGGCGCTTTTATTCTTCTTAATAGTATGTCCTTTAATCCTGAATCAGTCTAGTGGCCCACACTGCGTTTCCGCTGATCCCGCTGACGATAATTCCCTGGGATCTTCCGGCTGCATGAATGACCTGCCCATTCCCGATGTACATGCTTACATGGTACACATATCCGTTCTTGGCATAGAAGATCAGATCTCCCGGCTCTGCCGAGCTTATGGGAATCTGCATACCCGTTACAGACTGAGCGTCCGCCACTCTGGGAAGAGAATAGCCAAAGGTCGCATACAGTGTCTGGACAAAACCGGAACAATCTGCTCCATTTGTAAGGCTCGTCCCGCCCCATACGTAAGGATTTCCTACAAACTGCAGGGCATAATTTACCAGCGCTTCCCTTGTCTTGGCCGCCTGAGAGGCTTCCTTCACAGAAGTTACCGTGTAGTAACATGCCTTATTATCCTCAGGAGCCACCTGCGTCACAGCTTGGGACAGATTATTTTCTCCCTTGTCCGAGACGACTGAGGAAGCTGCGCTTCCTGTCTTCAAAGACGATGCCTGCACAAATCCTCTGGAGTCCCCAGATTCTACATATACCCAGTCAGAACCAGAATCAGCCAGAATGTAGCAGAGGCCTCCCTGGGATAAAGTCCCAATCACCCTGGATGAAGCTTTCTTCTGCTCATAGATCTGCAAATCTCTGGAAGCAATGGCAAAGACTTTGTCCGCCATGACCTCCTGTACGGTAGTATGAGTATAATCGAAAGCTTCATTCTCTGTTCTCGCCACTGTCAGCCTTGCAGTTGGAAGCTCTTCCTCACCTTTTATCTTTACAATGCGGTCTGCCACCTCTCCGGCAGCAAGATTCTCAGCTTCCACAAATCCTCTGACATTTCCTGATTCTATGTATACCCAGTCGCTGTCCCCGTCTGCAAGAATGTAACAGATTCCATAGTATTCCAGCTTTCCTACTTCCCGGGAATCCTCTGATTTCTCTTCATAAATACCGCATCCCTCAGGATTAGATACCACTGCGTAATCCTTTTCCACCTGGGTAAACCGGTATTCCAGAGAAATATCCGGAGGGGTTACGATATTCTGGTGAGCAATCAGTTCCTCATTAGAACCATACTCTGATGTCTCGGATTCACTCTCCGTCTCTTCCTCAGGATCGGTCTCACTCTCCGACTCGGTTTCGCTCTCGGATTCCGTTTCACTTTCAGACTCCAAAGTGCTTTCAGACTCTGTAGTGGTTTCAGAGGTCTGAGTACTCTCTGTCTGTGCCGCTGTCTCACCTGCCGTCTCAGATTCTGTCTGCTCGGAAGCCGTCTCCGTCTGGCTTCCGGTTTCCGGCACAGTCTCCTGGGGCGTTGTCTCAGGGCTCTCCGTAACCGGCGCTTCCGTGGCAGGCGGATTTGTCTGCGGCGCAGATGTCTCCGGTGCGCTCGTCTGGGGGGCGCTTGTCTCCGGCGCAGATGTCTCCGGTGCGCTCGTCTGGGGAGGGTTGGTCTGGGGTGGATTCGTCTGAGGCGGATCTGTCTGAGGCGGGTTGGTCTGAGGCGGATCCGTCTGAGGCGGATTCGTCTGCGGAGGGTTGGTCTGAGGCGGATCCGTCTGAGGCGGATTCGTCTGCGGTGGGTTGGTCTGAGGCGGATCCGTCTGCGGTGGGTTGGTCTGAGGCGGATTCGTCTGAGTCGAATTGGACTGCGGCGTCCCGCTTGTACTCGATGTGTAATTCTCATTTCCGCCGTCTCCCTGGGAAGAAGCCTCCGAGGAAGGATCTGTCTTTTCCACTTTTGTCACTTCTGCTGAATTCGTCTCAGAAGCTGCCGCAGGGACAGCCGCTGCAAGTGTACAGCACAAAATAGCTGTCAGCAATCGCCTTTTTCGCATTTACTTTATCACCTCGAATTACATTTTGATATTGTCATTTCTTTCTTCGTTGATACTGGTAAAAACTATATTTTCTAAACAGTTCTATATTTTAACACATTTCCCTGAATCTGTAAAACCCTTTTCTCCCTCTCTCCTTCTTAACTCTTTTGCAAAATTCACGCAGGTTATTGGAATTTAAATACAAAAAAAGAGCAGACTATACGTTTTTATGTATAATCTACTCTTTGAGAAAATCAATCGAGAATCAATCTTTATACTGCTTCCATACCTACCTTTAAAGCCTTTTTATTCAACTCCAGAAATTTAGGTTTAATATTATCTTTTAAAATCTCTTCCCAATCAATCTGTTCTAATCCCATGGATTTGATGATTGTGCCAAGAAGAATTATATTGGCTGCTTTCTCATTTCCCAACTCTGCCGCCATACGGGTAGCATCCACCACTCTGGCCTCTACGTGAGATTTGATCTCATCTAAAACATCCTCGGGGTAGTCTTCCTCCCCTGTAATCACAGACATGGAGGGAATCTCTTCATTGTTTACCACCAACACTCCCTCCGGCTTCAAATAATCCAGATTTCTCAAAGCCTCCATCTTTTCAAAAGACACGATGATGTCTGCCTGTCCCTTCTCTATAACGGGTGACATAACCTTATCGCCGTAACGCACCTGTGAGGATACGCTGCCTCCCCTCTGGCTCATACCGTGAATCTCACTCATTTTCACATCGTAGCCGGCTTCCATCAGTCCGGTAGTCAGAATCTTGCTTGCAAGGATGGTTCCCTGGCCTCCCACGCCTACCAGTAAAATACTTTTCGTCATGACTTAATCCTCCTTTACGATGGCATCCTTCGGGCATACCTGGGTGCATACGTCACAGCCTACACACTGGGCATGGCTGATCCGCACTTTTTTTGAAGCCTTGTCATAAGACAGGGCAGGGCAGCCGGTGCGCAGACACGCCTTGCAGCCAATACATTTCTCTTCATCCACTTTATTCTTTGTGCTGAACATTCCCCCGAACTCTTCTTTATCAGCCTGAGAGAACTTTTTCAGTACACAAGGCCATCTTGTTATGATCACGGAAGGCTCATCCAAAGCCAGACATTTATCCAGGGTCTCATCTACCAGAGCCAGGTTATTGGGATCAATGACATACACATGTTTGATGCCGATGGCCTTTACAAGACTCTCAATACTGATCAGAGTAGTCGACTCTCCCTTAGCCGTAAAGCCGGTACCCGGATTCTCCTGATGTCCCGTCATACCTGTGATCCGGTTATCCAGAATGATGTTCACTGTGTTGCTTTTATTGTAAACGGTATTGATCAGTGAGTTAATTCCCGTGTGGAAAAAGGTGGAATCTCCCAGCACCGTCACAACCCGGCGTCCTGAATCCCCCAGGTTAAAGGCTCTCTGTGCCCCATGGCCCAGACTGATGCTGGCTCCCATGCAGACGGTGGAATCCATGGCTGAATAAGGTTTGCTGGCCGCCAGTGTGTAGCAGCCGATATCTCCGCTGATCATGATATTTTTCTTTTTGCCCAGGCGGTAAAACAATCCTCTGTGGGGGCAGCCGGCGCAGAAAGTAGGGGCACGGCCGATCAGCTTGCTCCTGTCAAAGTCAATCTTATTGGTATTCTTCTCTCCCAGACATTCCCGGATTACATCCGGGGTAAGCTCGCCGGTATACGGGAAGACATCTTTCCCAATGCAGGCGCATCCCTGCTGCTTTACGAACTCTTCAATGTAGGGATCGTTCTCTTCCAGAATATATACCTTATCCACCTTGCTGCAGAAATCCCGGATCAAATTCGCCGGAAGGGGATGGGTAAATCCAAGCTTCAGATAGGATGCACGATCGCCGAATACTTCCTTCGCATAATAATAGCAGACTCCAGAGGCAATTACACCCACAGAAGTATCTCCCATCTCCATACGGTTAAATGGGGAAGTTTCACTGTAAGCTGCCAGCCTGTCCATCCTCTCCTGAAGCTTTACCCGCAGATTTCTCGCCATAGCCGGAAGGCAAACGTATTTGGCCGGATTCTTCGTCCATTCCTTCAACGGAACTTCCTTTCTCTCCGAAAGCTCTACAATGGATTTTGAGTGACAGACTCTGGTGGTCATGCGGATCATGAAAGGTGTGTCATACTCTTCGCTGAGATCAAAGGCCGCCTTCATCATATCAATGCATTCCTGGCTGTCTGACGGTTCCAACATAGCCAGCTTGGCCGCTTTGGCGTAATTTCTGTTGTCCTGCTCATTCTGCGAAGAAAACATTCCCGGCTCATCAGCCGTGACAATAACATTTCCCGCATTTACTCCCATATATGCCCAGGTAAACATAGGGTCAGCCGCCACGTTCATCCCCACGTGCTTCATAGACACCATACTTCTGGCGCCTGCCACTGCGGCTCCGATAGCTGACTCTATGGCAACCTTCTCATTGGGCGCCCATTCTGCATAGATTTCTTTATATGTAGCAAGATTCTCCAGAATCTCCGTGCTGGGAGTGCCTGGGTATGCGGAAGCATGGCGGACGCCAGCTTCATAGGCCCCTCTTGCAATGGCCTCATCCCCGGTCATTAATTTCTTCATGTTCTTCCTCCGTTCTCTCCGCCTGAAGCGTTTTTATTCAAAATCCCATGCCGTCACAGGGACTTTTCCCCTGGATTGACCAAAAGTAAATTTATTGTAGCATATTCCGCCAAGAAAATACAGGAATTTTGAAAAATTGTTGCCTCACATCTCCCCGCACAGGGCGTGATTGTTTACAGAGTCCAGCACATACCAGAAATCCTTCACTTCTTTTACCTGGACAATTCCCTGAAGCCCCGGCAGCTCAGGGCAGATTTCTCCAAACTGGTCCGGCAGATTCTCCAGCATCTCCGGGCAGTAGCGCACTGTCGTCTCTTTTTCCCAGACAGCCCCGTACAGAATCTCCGCTTCCACCAAATCCTGGAACATGTGGCTGCCATAGCTGAGTTCCGGCATATATCCGGCACGGCTTTCAGATACCTCGCAGATTACGGAAAAATTGCGGATATCGCCAAAGGTAACCGGTACCCCCAGTTCCGGCGACGAGGTTCCGATCCGTCCAGGCACAAGAAGCATCGTACTCTTCTTGAGTTTCCCGCAGTATTCATTAATCTTTCCCACCGCCTTGGCCGCCTCATATTTTTTTGCATATGGATACTGATAATATCCGATTGGATCTACAAAAATCACAAGATCGATCTTTCTCTTGTCTGACGGCCCCATGGAAGCGTCCTTCAGCTCCAGAAAAACGTTTTTAAACTTCTGTTCTTCCAGAGCTATCTGACGCTTCCTGGCGTCAGTATACAGAGAACGGCATTGGAGAAGATTAACCACAAACTCCCCTGACTCATCCATATTTACCGTATATTCAATGTCCACCGGATTTCCATAACATTTCTCCAGCGTCTTCAGCACCCTCTGCATCAAACCTGTAAATTTTCTGTTTTCCAGAAGCTTCTGGAGACTGACAAACCACACTTCCCGGTTTGTCCCCTTTTCCCTGAGAAAATCCTCCGCTTTCCAGTCATGCTCCAGCACCAGTTTTTTATACCATAGCGGCAGCTCCCCCAGCAGCATTTCCAGCCGCATCTCCTTAGTAGAATTCGCCCTGCAGTCCAGAACATCCACGTTTCTCTGGGAAAATTTATGCTTTTCCTCCACAGTTGTAAACACAGTAGCGCCAGGATGATCCAGATTCGCCAGCCTAGGATAATCAACTCCTGTACGATCCACAGCCTTTGTGCCAAGTCCAATTACCAGCCTCAGCATCCCTGCCCCGGGATCCATATCCGGCAGCCACTTATAGGCGCTGTGGCTGTAGCCCACGCCAGCCACACAGGGGAAATAATATCTCCCGTAGTAGGAGCCCGACACTCTCTGCACCAGCACGGCCATCTGTTCGTCCTTATTCTCAAGCTTCCTCTGTCTCCGGTATTCCAAGGCATCCCGGTTCATAGCGCTGGCATACACTGTGCGCACCGCCTCTTCAAATGCTTCCAGCCGTTCCCTGGGGCTGCCCTGGTTTACGCAGAAAACCGACTCATACTTTCCGGCGAAGGCATTCCCATATCCATCCTCCAGGAAACTGGATGAACGTACAATAAAAGGACTCTGGCCAAAATATTCCACCAGATTAATAAACTGTTCCCGAATTTTTGCGGGGAACTTCCCGCTGGCAAGTTTTGCCTTAAGCTCTTTTGCGGCTGAAAAATACCCTTCCTCCGTCCGCTGACGAATCCTCAGCCTCCAGCAGTCATTGAAGACAATATACGTATAAAACACATCCGATCCAATGTAAAAAGAATCATGGGCCTCACTGTAATCAAGAAACTCCGGTATCTCCGCCTCTGCTATTTTCCTTGCCAGGAGCATACCGCAGGCTTTCCCGCCTATGGAGCCGCTGCCAATCATCCTGTCCCGGAGCTGAAAATAGTCTTCCGGCTCAAAATACTTCTTCACCAGATTTTTCAGTCGGCTGTCTCTGGTCACTGTGCTTTCAATGATCTGCTCCTGGGTCTCCTGGTCAAACTGCCCCTGGGAATACTTCATCTTCGCCAGTTGGAAAAACCGGTCATGGCTGTCATAATTTTGATCCTGGCTGCCTGCGGACGCCTTCTGCAGGGTTCGGTAATACCTGCTGATATCCACCCCATTTTCCAGGAGGGCAAAAGTATTCTGCTCTTTTATATAGCAATAAGGCAGAAACATATGCTCGGAATACCGGTTCCACACCTTCAAAGGCTGAAAGTATATCCTCTGTTTTTCTGAATACACATCCAAAAGGAGCTGAGTTGTGTCCCGGATTCTGGCCACGGCGTCAAAAGAATGTCGGCCTCTTATGAGCGGGAAATACGCAACTGTATCAAGCTCGAACAGATACGGACAGGTCACCCTGAAAAAGTTCCCCATCATCAGATCCGTATACCAGACAGACTGCAGCTCAGAGAGGCAGTCAAATACATAGAAAGTTTCCTTCCCCTCCCGGGTAATAAGGTTATAAATCGCCACGGTAAACGACTCAAACTGCTGATCCGGGTCAAACCGGAAGACCTCTACGCCCTCCATTTCCTCCAGAACCGGCTCATGCTGGGCAAAACGTACATAGATCACTCTCCGCCCGTCCCGAACAGCCTGCCTGGCAAAAGGCCTGGCAAACAGCCGAAACTCTTCTACATCCGATACCTGCCATACCACATTGTCCCCCAGGCGGATAAAATCCAGAATTTCATCCAGCTTAGGAAAACCACTTTGAATTCTGTCAAATGCTGCCATAGTTTCCACCCTCCCATCTATAAAATTTCCCTCATTCCTGTTGTCGTCTCTTAAGCATGGCCCCAACGCACTGCAAGCAGGCCTTGGCGCCATGCTTTGAGACTGCACGCTCCTGTACTCTGTATAAGTCCTCGGATTCCTCCGTGCTTCGCACTCTCGGAATCCTAACAGGAATTCGGAATCCAGGCTCCGCCTTCCTTCCTCATTCCTGTTGTCGTCTCTTAAGCAGAGCCCCAGCTCCCTGCGTGGCAGGCCCTGGGGCTCTGCTTTGAGACTGCTCGACCCCATACTGTATAAGTCCTCGGATTCCTCCGTGCTTCTCACTCCCGGAATCCTAACAGGAATTCGGAATCCAGGCTTCGCCTTCCTTCCTCATTCCTGTTGTCGTCTCTTAAGCATGACCCCAACGCACTGCAAGCAGGCCTTGGGGCCATGCTTTGAGACTGGACTTATACAATAAAAATGCAGAACAAGGAGGGCAGCTAACCTCCTTGTTCTGCTTACAAAAATTATATCACAATTTAAAAAGAAAATGTACGGTAAATCTATGTTTTGTATCAAAAATAGCTATACTGCTGCCAATAATATCGCCGCTGCCTTCCAATTTTCTTTGGGCCGCCAGATCAGCTCTCCGCCAGTTACCTCCACCTTTTCCTCTGTGTCAGAGTAGATTTCGCAGACTTTGCAGGGCGTTCCCTGGGGAAGGGGCAACCTTATCTCTTCCGGAAGCTGACCTCCAAAGGTATGGATCACCACAAAGGCCTCTCCGTTTCTCCCCTGGCGCAGGATTCCCTGCCAGCCTTCCGGGTGGCGCATCTTCTCAATCTGGGGACTTAAATGGTAGGTCTGTCCCTCTTTAATGATGGGGGCGATTCTCTTATAAAAGGCGATTCCCTTATCTATGACTTCCCACTGGCTCTGGCTTAAATCTGTTACATCACCGGAAAGACACATTCTTCCCAGGAAAGTGGCGGCTACGGAATAGGCGATGCGCTTCCTGGAATCCGACTTGCGGATTACTGCCCATATCTGGCTCTGTCTTGGCAGGATGGCTCTGTGCAGGTTTGCCGCAATAATCGGAATTTCCACGCATTCGTGAGCATCAGAGAACGATGCCATACTGGTGGCCGCCATAAAGCCCGGTTCCAACCGGTGGCCGCCGGAAGCGCAGTTTTCCAGAATAATTCCTGGAACTTCACGCTTCACTTCCTCCAGAAATTCCATAGTCTCCATCATGTTCCGGCGCAGCCCCTCTCCTGGAGACTCCGTACCGTCGCAGCCGATCCCTATGGTATCGTTATAGTCAATTTTCATATATTCAAAGCCATATTTTTTCAGAGTGCCGATAACCCGCTCCCTCAGATATTCCTTCACCCATGGATCAGACATATCCCAGAAACGGCGCCTGGTGGTAGTCAGCACTTCTCCGTCCAGATGAAGCAGATGATCTGTATTATGATATGCCTGGGAAGCCTCGCCCACGTTCTCAATCTCAAACCAGATTCCGGCTTTCATGCCTTCCCCGCGGATGGCATCCACTGTCTTCTCCATTCCTTCTGGGAAAAGGCTCCGGGAGGGAACATAATCCCCCATGCTGATGTCCCAGGGTACCCCGTCCGCTTTGTACCAGCCGCAGTCAATGACAAAATAGGAAAATCCCTTTCCCCGGATGGCTTCCAGAATCTTCATAATATTCTCATGAGAGGGACAGCCCCAGGTAGTGCAGTATTCATTGAAGATAATCGGAAGATCCTGCTCCGACGACGGAGCAGATTCTGCTGCCTCCACCCCGGACTCCACAAGCCTCTGACATAAAATATCCAGAGAATCCGTATGGGCTGTAGTCAGAACTGCCGTAGGCGTACAGAAGCTTTCTCCCGGCTGTATTTCCTTTTTCCAGTGTCCAAAATCGCGATCCGCCAGACCGCCGCTTATGGCAATGTTCTCATCAATTCTATAAATCTCCATCTGCCAGGATGCCGGGTGTAAAAGCTGAGCCCCCCAGAAAACGTGGCTTCTTGTATCTTCCATAGCTAGAAACGGAAAATAGTGATTTACAGGCATAGAACCCACCTGGCCAAAGCGCTCACAGCGGACAGCTCCAAGGCCCCAGGACGGTTCAAGCTGCAGCTCTTCCATCGTCTGCGATAAAAGCCGTCCTTCCTGGCTCCACCGGGCCTGAAGTCTGTGAACCAAAATCTCTCCTGAGCAGTCTCCCGGCAGGTAGGGGGAAATCTGCTCCATAGAGAAGCTGGAGAGCAGAAGCAGCGTCACCGGCTTATTTCCCTGATTCTTGTACTGACAGTAGGTGCGGACAAACCGATCCCCCTCCTTCCAGGTCAGGGTGTGAAGAACCTGGTTCCCTCTGTCATCCTCCAGAAGAGTTTCTATCCTGCTCTCCCTCCCCTGTTTTTTAAGCTCCTGCCCCTTCTTTTTCATCCGCCAGGTACTCTCGCCATTGCGCAGCGTATGGCCTGGGGCATATCCTCCATTGTAAATGTCCCCGGCAATCTGGATCTGCACAAGGGGATCCAGCGCTGCCTTTTTCCCTGGTATGCTCTCCACAGGACATTCCTTCGGAAATAACATTAATCCCACATGTCCATCCTGATCCTCTGTGTAGCGTACCGTCATGTCACCAAATTGATAATCCATTTTTTATCTCCTCTCTTGTTTTATCCCTATAAAGATGTATGATTTAATATCCTTTTTTTATTTCTTCCGGCAAATACTTGGCCAATTCTTCCACCAATTTATACACCTTAGTCCCAGGTGCTATCTCTGTCGGTGTTTTGCCTTGTCCATCTTTTATAATCCGCTTTGCATATCGTATCGCTAACTTCGGATTCCCATGCCGCCTCAATATTTCAAATATGTTCTTCATATTTTTCTGATATTTTCCAATCCCTAACCCTTGGAATTTATCATTTAAAAATGAAATATATTGTTTTCGATAATTATTAGAAGTGTAATATGCAAAATGCAGCAAGAACCAAAACTCAATGCATTCGTTGCTCCACGCCGTTCGATACTGCAAATGCGGATTATCTTTACACAGTTGTTTTGCCCGCAATTCAACACCATTAAAATCTTTTGCCGGAAAACTGTCTTTATCATATACACACCAAATTTGCCCTTTTTGGATTTTGTTTTTTCTCACATATGTTTCTGCCATACTGATTACACGCATTGTTTCCGCCTGACATGGTTCAATTTCAATCAGTACCATATTACGGTAAATTGGATTTTCTTCAATATGCCTTTTAAATCCTTCAAAATATGATGGCTCTGTCTGCTGTCCTTCGCAGAAAATGTAATATCTGAATTCTTTCTTTTCAAGATACTCCTTACGGCGCTTTTTCTTCCACATTTCAGTTCCGGCTTTTTTAGGCATTAACCAACCCCCAATCTATAATTTTTCTGAGATATGGATCTGCACCATACTTTCCCTCCAGA
>LHCFC01400__coassemble_1725_pt1 | contig 17857 bp, 17 predicted proteins | sample LHCFC01400__metabat2_low_PE_019 | metagenome-assembled genome bin LHCFC01400
ACCACAGGCACCTGAAGCCTGCGCGTCTGCCAATTCCGCCACCTCCGCGTCCTTGGTGAGCCGCAACTCACGAAAAATATAATACAACATCTTTTTGGATTCGTCAACACTTTTTTTCATTTTTTTAAAAATTTTTCCAGAAAAATCTAACGCACAAGACTATTCTAAATCGCAGCAAATCTTTCAATCATGCCAGAGAAAATAAAAAAGGTAAAAACCTTGATTTTTCAAAGCTTTTACCTTTCTCGCTGCGGAAGATGGGACTTGAACCCACACGGCACGAATGCCACAAGATCCTTAGTCTTGCTCGTCTGCCAGTTCCGACACTTCCGCGAACAGATAGAATTATAGCAAGCAATCATCCAAAAGTCAACAACAAATTTAAAAATTTTCCAGCAACTTTAAATTCGCTTTAAATCCCTCTCTCCCGGAACTCTCTCTCCAGCTCCAAAGCTTCCTGCAGCGTATGCTGCCATCCATATTTTTTCAAGTCCACCTGCCAGGCTCCCTCTCGGAAATTTACTTCTATCCCTTCCCCCTCCAGCAGCAGCTTCTGCATTTCAAAGGTTTCAAAGGCAGCCGCCCCTGTAAGCTGTCCTTTGGCGTTTACCACACGGTGTGCGGGTACCTCTCCCACCTTGCCTCTGTTCAGGGCGTATCCTACCTGTCTGGCATTCCTGGGCCTGCCGCACAAGAGGGCGATCTGTCCATAAGTAGCCGCACGCCCTCTGGGGATCTTCCTGCACACAATCCCCGCTCTCTGATAAAAATCCATCCTCTTCCTCTTTTCTTTCGTGGAATTCCCCGCCGTACATCCTTCTCACGATTTCTTCAATATCCGATTCCCTCATCACCACATCCAGAGGCTTTTTTCTCTCTGATCCGCACACAGCAAACGCCATTAGGTCCATAGCAAAAACCTCCGCCCCGGCTTTCATAAACCAGTTTTTCTGGATTTATTATAACCGTGACGGAGGCTTTTTACAACCCGGTCCTAATAGCCTTATCGTTCCTGTCTGCGTCTGCCTTTAGGCGGGAACACCCTTTCTTATTCTGCTCTCTTATCTGCTCTCTTCCCTGACTATCCTCTCCATCTGTTCCCACTTCTTCTCCATGTCAGACACCAGTTTAAGCTGCGTCCTGCAGCGGTCCAGGTTCTGATCCTCATAGTGGATCGCAAAGTACTGATCCCCGTCCAGATAGTCCGTTAAGAAGCGCAGTCCGCATTCCAGGGTCATCGTCTTCGCTCCCATGGGAAGGAGTTTGATCTCCCTGTCCGTAAGTCCCGGGCAGGCAGTAACAAAGCCTCTGGTGTAGATCCTGAATTTTCCCAGATCCATCTCTACCTTGGAAAGATCTTTCTCATCCTCTGCCGCAGTAGCCGCCCCGAAGCGGATAGAATCCCCGTAGTCGTACAGGCTGAGTCCCGGCATAACCGTATCCAGGTCAATTACGCACAATGCTTTTCTGGTTTCTGCGTCAAAGAGAATATTATTCAGCTTCGTGTCATTGTGGGTAACACGCACAGGAAGCTCGCCAGCTTCCCGCAGGCTCTGCAGAAGCCCCATCTCTTTTTCTCTCTCCAGCACAAAGCGGATCTCCTTTTCCACCTGGACAGCTCTGTTCTTCACATCCTTCTTCAGAACTTCGTGAAAAATTCTATACCGGTTAGGAGTGTTGTGAAAATCAGGAATCACCTCATAAAGCTGGCTGATGGGAAAGTCCTTTAATTCTTCCTCAAAATGCCCGAAGGCTACTGCGCTCTGATAAAAGTCCTCATCCGTCTCCGGCGTCTGCAGGCAGAGAGATCCCTCCACGAAATCATATACCCGCCAGTACCCGCTTTTGTCCGCAAGATACGGTTCCCCAGCCCGGTCAGGCACAAGGTTCAGCACGCTTCTGGGATCGGCGGCCGTTTTCTTCAGGTGTCTGGTCACCAGGTCAATGTTTTTCATAAGATCCGGGATGCTCTTGGTCACATGCTCATTCATCCTCTGCATCACATATCTGCGGCCGCTTTCTGTAACCACCAGATACGTAAGGTTAATATGGCCGCATCCGTAAATCTCACATTTTACAGGTGATGAATCAAATGAAAAGCAGGATAATACGTGCTGTACAGTCTTTTCATCCATAGCGTTCATTGCCAAAGCTCCTCTCTGTAAATTCCCTGTTCTTTCATTTTTTTGATGGCGTCCACCACAGTCTTCAGATCATCATGGTAGGTGACTCCGTACCACACCTCTTCACAAGGCAGGACTTTTACGGTCACTTCCTTTTCCTCAATCTGCTGATTCACCACCGTTGGCAGGAAATACTCGCATTTTTTAGGATTTACCGGAAGATTCTCTTCCAGAAATACGGGGAACCGCCTCCAGAGCACATCCAGGATGTTTTCTGAAAATCCCCAGAGATTCATGGAAACTACCCTGTCTCCGGAAAGCTCCTTATAATTAATGCCGTCCTGTGTATAACGGGCATTTTCTCCATCTTTATAGATCTCCGTCAGCTCAGTGATGCCTTTAAGAATTCCCTTCTCCACCTGGCACACTCCCCTGGCCACAGAACCGTTTTCTGTAACTGTATTGCGCAGCCTGTAGCCCACCATGGCGTACTGTCTCTCATCCTCAGAGTCTTTTAAGAAATTGTAAATTGCCGAGAAAGCGCTGGCCCCATAAAAATCATCTGCATTGATCACTGCAAAAGGCGCATGGATCACTCCTTGGCAGCAGGCAATGGCATGTCCCGTGCCCCAGGGCTTCTCCCTGCCCTCCGGAACCTCAAAGCCTTCCGGGAGCCGCCCCAGCTCCTGGAAGACGTATTCTACCTGGAACCACTGTTCCATGCGGTTTCCTATACTTTTTCGGAAAACTTCCTCATGCTCACGCTTTATGATGAACACTAGCTTTCGGAAACCGGCCCGGTAAGCATCGTACAGTGAAAAATCAATAATAATATGTCCTGACTCATCTACCGGCTGGATTTGCTTTAGCCCGCCGAACCGGCTTCCCATCCCTGCTGCCATGATCACCAGCACAGGTTCTTTCTTTGTCATACGGTCACATCCTCTCTCAGAATTTAAATCAAGCTCTGAAAATATTTACAGCAAAATGAAGCTGCCTTTGCCTTCCCAAAAAAGTAGAGTGATGCCGCACGGCATCACCCTACTCATATGCCTGTCAGGCAGACGTTATTTTCCGTAAGTCTCAGCCATATATTCTTCAACTGTATCGGCTGTAACGGCTGTGGGCGGGAGGGGAGTATATCTTTCCACTTCTTCTCCCTGAAGCAGTTGGATACAGCAGTCAATCAGAAGACGAGCATGTTCTTTTCCGCCGCCAAGTCCGATGGATCCCTTTAAAGGATCGCCGTTTGCGATATTCTGGCATTCCTGCTCCGTAGCGTCCACGGAGAAGAGAAGATAATCATCGTACTCTTCAGCAGATACAGCCGTCTTAATTGCTTCATTTCCGCCTACGCCTACGCCGGAGGAGATACCCAGGATCACCCGGTTGTCCGGATATGCCTGCATAAAGTTCTCTGTTACGGAAACACCCTCTTCCGTGGAGAGTACCTCCTGGCTTCCCAGAAGCTCAGCATTGGGATACATTTCTTTCATAGCCGCTTCTACAGCGTCACCTTCCAGAACGCCCAGCTCAATACTGGGGATATTCTCAAATACCCATGTGAACTCTCCATCCGGGTACTTCTCATCAATAAAGGGCGCCGCCATCTCAACCAGGGCTTTTCCCGTGGCATCCGGGTCCAGAGCCAGATTCGTCTCCGCCCCTTCAAAGTCCGTGGAGTAGGAAACCACTCTGATGTCCGCATCCAGAGCCTCCTGCACTACATTCTGTACTGCCGTTGCGTCAATAGGCAGGATTACGATAGCGTCGCAGTCGCTCATGATAAAGTTTTCGATCTGGGAGATCTGCTTCTGAGCGTCCTCGCCGCAGTCCACATAAGTTACGTCGCAGCCCAGCTCTGTTCCATAGGCTACCGCTTCCTCAACCAACTCCGCCCATACCGCATTGGACAGATTGTAAAAGGAGAACCCAATCTTATAGTTTTCGCTTTCTTCCGCAAATGCCGTGGTTCCGAGAGCCAGGGTCCCCATCATTGCCGCTGCTAGAATTGCAATCCTTTTTTTGTTCATTTCTTTTCCTCCTTCGTATATTTTTATATTTTATCTATCGCCCTCTGCCTGAGGGCGCTAAATACTAAGTCACTCGTTCTCTGAATTAATGGCCTTCAGCTTCTTTACCCGCTCTGCGCTGCGGCTGATGCTTGCGTCGTATACCACGGCGATCAGGAGCAGGATACCTTTTACCACCAACTGCCAGTACTCATTAATATTCATAAGAGTCATGCCGTTCTCCAGGAATCCCATAATCAGCACTCCAAGAACCGCCTGGTACATGGTACCTCTGCCGCCCAGGTTGCTGACGCCTCCCAGCACGCAGGCTGTGATTACGTTGAATTCAAATCCCGCTCCGTTAGAGGAAAGGCCGGAATTCGTCCTGGAAAGAAGCAGAACCGCCGCAATGGCAGTCAGGAATCCCGAGAGTGTGTGGGCGATCATTTTCACCGTACCGGTATTGACACCGGCCAGTTTCGCCGCCTCCTCGTTGCTTCCCACCGCATACAGATATCGTCCGTACGGAAGCCCCGACAGAATAAAATGGCCGATAATCATGATAATGACCATAATGATCAGGGAGATCGGTATTACCCCGATGGTTCCCTGGCCCAGCAGGCTGAATCCCTCTGGAAACCCATAGATAGGAATTCCATTGGAGAAGAGGTAGCTGATTCCGTTCAGCGCCTGAGAGACACCCAGGGTCACGATCATGGGATGAACGCCGGATTTCACGATAATCACGCCGTTGATAAATCCGATCACAGCCCCCAGCACCAGGCTCAGCAGTATCGCCGCCACCATGGGAATCCCCTGCTGCACCATAAGGAAGGCACAGAATACATTGATCAGAGAGAGCTGGTAACCCTGAGAAAGATCAATACTGCCCGCAATCAGCAGCAGAGTCATACCGACGGAACAGATACCCAGGGTATTAATCTGGCGGCTGACATTCAGCAGGTTCCTGATATTGGTGAAGTTGGGCGCCGTAAAGCTGAACACGATAAACATCAGAATAAAAACCATCAGCACCCCATACTTGCTTATAATTTGAGATACACTTTTCTTATTTTTCATTTTCCACACCCCCAGAGGAATATTTCAGGACAGTTTCCTGGCTGAACTCTTCCGCATCCAGGCTTCCCGTATACCTTCCCTTCGATAATATAATCAGACGGTCCGACATTCCCAGCAGTTCTCCCATCTCGGAAGAAATCATGATGATAGATTTTCCCTCTTCCACAAGCTGGGTCATCAGTTTGTAAATTTCCGCCTTGGCGCCTACGTCAATTCCCCGGGTCGGTTCATCAAAAATGAATATCTCGGGATTGGCTCCCAGCCATCTTCCCAAAATGACTTTCTGCTGATTTCCGCCTGACAGATTCTTTACCTTCTGCATCAATCCCGGCGTCTTGATGCCCAGGGCATCCACCTGATCCTGAGCATATTTTTTCTGGGCCTTCCGGTCAATGGCGGCATTCTTAGTCAGCTTCTTGATCGTAGACAACGTCAGATTGTCCAAAACTGTCATGCCTCCGATGATCCCATGCTTTTTCCGGTCCTCAGGAACCAGGGCGATCCCCTTTTTAACTGCGTCAGAGGGCGAGGATGGGTTGATCATCTGACCGTGGAGATAAAGTTCCCCGCTCTGTATGGGATAATACCCAAAGATCATCTCGCACAGCTCCGTACGCCCAGCGCCGATCAGGCCGCCCAGCCCCAGGATCTCCCCCCTGTGAAGCTGGAAAGAAATATTCTTTACCCCGTTTCCAGAAAGGTTTCTGGCCTCAAGCACCACCTCGTCGGTTTTGCAGTTCCGCTTAGGAAACGTCTGGGAAAGAGTACGTCCCACCATCATTCGGATCAAATCATCGTGATCGGTATCCTGAATGTCCTTAGTTCCTATGTATTCCCCGTCCCGCAATACGGACACACGGTCCGCCAGCTCAAAAATCTCCTCCATGCGGTGAGAAATGTAGATAATGGTAACTCCCTCTCTCTTCAGAGTTCTCACGATGTCCATCATAGCCTCCACCTCATTGGTGGTAAGAGGCGCTGAGGGCTCATCCATAATCAGGATTTTCGCATTGTAGGAGACCGCTTTGGCAATCTCCACAATCTGCTGATACCCGGTCGTCAGATCCTGAACCTTGGATCTTGGATCCAGCTTGATTCCCATGCGGGCAAAAATTTTTGCCGCCTCTTCGTACATGGTTTTCCGGTCAATCATCAGACCTTTTTTTCTGAAATTTCCCATGAAAATATTCTCAGCCGCTGTCAGCACCGGAACCAAGGTAAATTCCTGATAGACCACGGCCACCCCCTTTTCTCTGGCCAGGGCCGGAGTCAGTTCTGAGAAGGTCTCACCGTTTATGGTTATACTTCCTGCCGTAGGGGTAATGGCTCCGGAAATCGTCTTGATCAGAGTAGACTTTCCGGCTCCGTTTTCTCCGCACAGGGCATGAATCTCTCCCCGGCGGAAGCTTAAATTAATATGATTCAGCGCTGTAACACCAGGATACAGCTTTGAGACATCTTTTATTTCAAGAATGTTATCTCCCAACGTAACATCCCCCTTCAGTACCGTCTTGTTTTACGTGCCGCATCTGCTTCCTACTTCATTCCCAGAAGGTGATACATAGTCTCACAGGGATAGCTCATATCAATAGGAGGCTGGCCCTTCTCCTGTTCTGCCAAGGCCACACGGCAGAAATCCAAAGCTCCGTCCAGAACAAAGGCGGGTACGTTATATTCTTCATACATGCGCTTCACATAGCTTAAGTCTTTTGTCCCGAGAGCCAGCGCAAAATCCAGCTTATATTCTCTGTCCATATATTTCTTTGTGTAGAAGGTAGAGGTCCAGTTCTTTAATACAGAATCCTCAAACACTTCAAACAGATCTTTGGGATCAAAGCCCATTTTATCCATCAGCGGGAAAAGCTGCGCAAACATCAAGGCTTCTGTCAGGCTGATAAAATTGATGGCCAGCTTAATCAGATGGCCGGTACCGCTGGGTCCTACGTATTTATAAGACTGGCAGTATGCGTCGAAAAGCTCTTTTGCGTTGTCATAATCTTCTTTGTCTCCGCCCACCACAATGTCCAGTGTGCCTGCCGCAGCTTCGTCCGGGCCCGCCATCAAAGGAGCGTCCACGAAAGCGCCGCCGGCAGCCTTTACTTCCTCAAAGAGTTTTTTGGTGGAGATGGGATAGCTGGTGGAAGTATCAATAATCATCTTATCCTTAACGCCTTCCTGTATGAAAGCGTGAACCGTTTCCTCTACGATCTCTGATTTTGGCAGGGACAGAAAAACGTAATCACTCCTGCGCAGCACATCCACAGGACTTTCCGCCAGGTATGCCTGTCCCTGGAACTGCTCCATAGCCGGCTTATACACGTCATATACAGTCAGCTCATTTCCCTGCTTAATAAGGTTGGAGCAAATCCCCTTCCCGATATTTCCCAAACCAATAAATCCAACTCGTTTCATAAATATGCCTCCTTCATCTTAAGTACATTTATTGCATAATTTTTTACAGTTCCAGTTTAGTAAAGGTCAGTCGCAGCCGGTATTCCCGCGTCTGATCCGGTTCGATCCACTGCAGCAGTCTGCCTGTATTAATAGAATCCGGCAGTCCGCACCAAGGTTCTATGCACATGCTCTCTTCCACCCAGGAGCAGAGCACCAGGGCCTGAAATTCAGGATCTGTATGGCATAAAACTCTATAGCCGTCTCCCCTATTATCAAAGATAAAACCGCCCTGAACCGGAGTGTGGAATACATCGTCCCAGTACAAAGACAAATCCTCCGGAGCCGCTCCCGGCAGATCCAGATGGCGGACGTAATCATAATGCACCTGCATATCCTGCTTAAGGGATGTCTTTTTCTTGTCCGTAGCTTTAAAAAACGGATGCCATCCAAGGTAGTGAGGCATGGAATCCTGAGATAAATTTGTGATCCTGAAGACCGTTTCCAGACAGCTTCCTTCTATGCGGTACTCCGCCTCCAGCTTAAAATCAAAGGGATAATACTGCTCTTTCCAGGAAGGGCTGTTTCCGATCCAAAGCCTCACCCGATCCTCCCGGGCTTCGGCCACGGCAAAGACATCGTTTTTCACCAACCCGTGCATGGGCATACAGTACTTTTTCCCATTCAGGGAGTACGTATCGTCCGTGGTTTTGCTGGAAAAGGGAAAGAGAATCGGCATCCCCCCCGCCGCCATAGGAGCAGTTTCCAACTGCTTGCGATCTATATGCAGAATTTCTTTCCCCTCCAGATATATCTGAGCAATCATGCCTCCATGGGCTGGTACAATCTCCGCACTTAAAGTTTTTTCTTTATTACTGATAAATAACGAAGCCATATCTGACACCTCTATCTAACGGAAATCTATATTTGGTTATTTTCACTCACTCTTCCGCCATTTCTGACAAAAAATATAAGTTTTGCGCCGACTTTCCAAAAACGCTTCATCATTTTTACTTTTTTCTCATCGTTATTTCTATTATATCTGTATATTTTTGACAATTATAGAAAAATCCCTCCCTACTTTAGAAAAATTTTTCGCAAAAAGAAATTTTCTCTCCTTTTTGAAAAGAAATTGTCAGAATGATGATTTTCTGGTAAATTAAAAGAAAGAAAAAGAGAAAGCAGTGTAATTTATTATGAATGTATTTTATAACAACGAGCAATTATTAAAGCTAATTTCCAGCATCCATGAACTCACGGGAATCTTTATAAATATCCATGAACTTTCCGGAAAAGATATTCGGATCCGAAACGCCCACACTGACTTCTGCCGGACGATTAACGACCTGCCTGAGGGCCATATCCGCTGTGTCAACTGCGATGCGGAGGCATCCGAAATCTGCAAGGAGATCAAGACGGCCTATCATTACCGCTGCCATGCAGGTCTGTGCGAAACCTTAATTCCTATTCTGGAAAACGGCGAGGTAATCTCCTATCTGGGGTTTGGCCAGCTTCTGGATGAATCTCCTTTAGAAGAGCAGTGGGCCCATACAAAGAGTGCCCTTGGCTGGTATCCCGGCGACATAGAGGATCTGAAAGATAAATTTTTCAAAATCCGCCGTTATTCTCAGCCAAAGACTATGGCCCTCACTGAAATACTGAAAGTAATGGCCTCCTACGTACAGTCCAGCAACGCCATAGCCTCCACAAAGTATACGGATCTGCAGCGGCTGGAAATGTATCTCTCCCAGCACTATGCTGAGAAGCTTTCTCTTCAGTCTCTGACAAAAGCCTTAAATTTTGGAACCACAAAGCTTTCCGCTCTCTCTAAGACTCTCTCCGGCGGCCACACCCTCACCTGGCTGATCGCCTCTCACCGGGTGCAGGCCGCCCAGAAGCTTCTGCTCTCCACAGACAAGCCTGTCTCTGAGATCGCATCCATTGTGGGCTATGAAGACTACAACTATTTTACAAAGGTTTTTAAAAACATTGTGGGAACCACCCCCAGCAATTTCCGCAAAACCGGAACCACATCAGCACCGCAGGATTGATTTTTCTTGTGTGTCTATGATAAAATTTTCTAAACACTACGAATACAGGAGGCGAAGAAATGGAACGTTATTTTGGCGAATCAACCCCTAAGCTTGGCTTTGGACTTATGAGACTTCCCAAGGATGCTTCAGGGAAAATTGATATGGAACAGACGAAACAGATGGTGGATCTCTTTATGGATGCCGGGCTGACGTATTTCGATACAGCATACGTTTATGACGGCGGGGACTCTGAGCGGGCTGCCAAAGCCGCCTTAGTAGACCGCTATCCCCGGGATAGCTACACCCTTGCCACGAAGGTCTGCGCATGGTCCGGCGCTCACGATGAAGCCACGGCAAAGCAGCAGTTTTACACCAGCCTGGAACGAACCGGGGCCGGCTACTTTGATTATTACCTGCTTCATGCCCTACAGGCGGGAAATTACAAGCTTTATGAAGATTATCACCTCTGGGATTTTGTAAAAGAACTGAAGGAAAAGGGACTCATCAAACATTGGGGCTTTTCCTTCCATGCAACTCCCCAGATCCTGGATGAGCTTCTCACAAAGCATCCTGACGCAGAATTTGTACAGCTCCAGCTCAACTATGCGGATTGGGAAAATCCTGACGTAACGGCCAGAGAAAATTATGAAGTGGCAAGAAAACACGGCAAATCCATAGTGGTCATGGAGCCTGTGAAGGGCGGCGCCCTGGCAAGCCCTCCCGATGATGTACAGAAAATCTTCCGAGAAGCATCTGCTGATTCATCCTTTGCCTCCTGGGCCATCCGCTATGCCGCTTCCCTGGAGGGAATTATCACAGTACTCTCCGGCATGTCCAATATGGAGCAGATGAAGGACAATCTGTCCTACATGAAAAACTTCCAGCCGCTGAACGAGAGGGAGCAGGATGCGGTCCGCAGGGCGCAGGAAGCTTTCCATGGGATGAAATCCATCCCCTGCACGGGATGCCGCTACTGTACGGAAGGCTGTCCCCAGAACATTCCTATCCCTGACATCTTCTCGGCCCGAAACAAGCAGCTTATCTGGGGCCAATTAGAAGAGGGACGGATAGCGTATGAAAAAGCAGTGAGCCAGGGCGGAGCGGCTTCCGACTGTATCGCCTGCGGCCAGTGCGAGAGTGCCTGTCCTCAGCAGATCCCCGTGATCCAGCGGCTTAAAGAATGTGCGGAGGTTTTTGAATAACAATAAACTCTTGACTTAGTCTTTACTCCAAGGTGGATGCGTCTTGACCGAGGGGATTGAGTCCCTCACGGGCTGAAGAAGAAAAGGGAGTGTCGGTTCATATCGGTTTTTAGCCCCTGACATGCAGTGAAGAGACAATCCCAGAGAATCCGGGCTTTTTTAACCCGAATTCTCTGCGGAATTGTCTCTTCTTTATGCTTTCTCTTCATCTGGATAACAGGCCTGCCCCCGCTTAGAACTATCTATTTTCCACAGTCTCTGTCTGTCATCGCTTTCCGCTGCCGTGGCATCTTCTGCATCTGCCCCCTGAGCAGGCCGTGCAGCTAAGTCTCTGCCGACCGATAATCCCCGGCATATATTTATATACAACGCCGCTGCCGCCGCAGGTCGAACATCTTCCGCTGCCACCACACCTCGGGCAGTCCTCTTTTGATAAAGATGATAAAGACGAGCCAGACGACTTTTTCTGCCAATGTGCGTACAGCGTCTTGTATGTCAGGATCTTTGCTGCCTTAGTGGAAGCTTTCACCCTTGTACCGCCGGTCTTGGCCGTGTACCAGCCCTGGAAAGTATAGCCGCTTCGTTTGGGCGTGGGAAGTCCCGTCAGCTTGCCGCCATAGGTCGTCGTCAGTGTGGATTTACTGCAGGAACCGCCGTTTGCATTCAGCTTGAACGTCACTTTTTTGGAATTTGACACCCAGTGTGCGTAATAGGTCGATTTCTTTTTGATCAGGGTACTAGCGGTAATTTTCTTGCCGCCGGTCTTCTTTGTATACCAGCCCTGGAAAGTATAGTTCTTTCTTGCAGGCGTAGGCAGACTGCCTATTTTCTGGCTGTATTTGACTGTCCTGGTCATCATTGAATTCTTCAGTGTCCCTTTGTTGGGATTGAAGGTCACTTTGTATGATTTTGTCTTCCAGTGCGCATACAGGGTATGGGCAGACGCTGTGCTTACCTTTGTCTTATTGGTGACACGGCTGCCGCCGGATTTCTTTGTATACCAGCCAGCAAAGGTATAACCGGTCCTTTTCGGGGTGGGCAGACTGCCATAGGCTGAAGCATAGACTGTTTTTATACTGGATTTACTGCAGGAGCCGCCGTTCGCATTCAGCTTCACCGCATAGGACTTCGCTGTCCAGTGCGCATAGAGGGTCTGTCCAGGTGCGAAATTGTAATTCGTCCCATTGATTTTAATCCCGCCTGTGGACGACGTATACCAGCCAGCAAAGGTATAGCCGGTACGTGTCGGCGTCGGAAGAGAGCCGGAACTGTTCCTGAGTACGTACAGGGAGGCCGTATCTGTCTTCCCGCCGTTCGCATTCAGATAAACACGGACCGCTTCAGCCGATGAAAGGCGGATATTTTTCACCATATGCTTCTGGTAGCCAAATGCATAAAGATCCGTTTCTGCTGAAAATCCGAAATAGCACAGATTTGGAACAGCAAAATTGGGACAGGAAAAGACCGTCGCTCCGTCCTGGGTGACTGTGACCGTGCCGTTCAGATATTTGACCACTACACTGTGCCAGGTACTGTCACTGTATACTACGCCGGTGCTGTCATTCAAGGATTCATGCGTATGGTCCTCTTTATATTTCATCGCCCTGATATAATATCCGCTGAAGGGCCGAAATTCAATGGCGTAATAATTGGTGCCGAAAGTTCCCGAAGAGACGTCCTCTTCAGCAAACAAAAGATCAAATCCCTTGCAGGGCTTATACTTATAATCACCCATCCAATAATCAAAAGAAAGGGTAAATCCGCCTCTCGTATCCAGGGGCACCGAATACTGCAGCCCGCCGCTGACATCAGACTCTGACTCGGTCAGTGTGCATATCCCGTTGGAATATACGGCGGTCCCGGAAGTCGTCCACGATGCCGCCAGCACGTGAACCGGGAACAGCATTGTAAACAACAGCAAAAATAAGCCCAATAACGTCCGTTTTCGTTTCATCCGCATCACGCTCCTTCCCTGCAGGCCCAAATCCGTCCCGCAGCTTACAATGTCGCTCTGTAAGTTTATTCCCTTTTACCATCCCACTCCTGAAGCTGCCGCCTTCATGACGCCTGCCAGAAGCATAACCCATATGGGGTTCATTTTAAATTTGCGCAGAAGCACCAGGCAGACTGCAAAAATCACTGCCAGGCTCCACCTGGTATCCTGAAGAATCACTTTTCCCCCGCTTCCCCAAAATGCCGTAACCAGAATGGAAAGCCCTGCAGAAGCGATCAGCGCCACTACCGCCGGGCGCAGAGAACCAAGCACCCCCTGAAGGACTGCCATATTTCTGTATTTAAGATACAGCTTTGCAATCAAGGTGACAAGCACACAGGAGGGAAGAATACAGCCCAGGGTCGCCGCCAGCGCTCCTGGAATCCCCCCAATCTTAATCCCTACAAAGGTGGCGGAATTAATGGCTATAGGGCCTGGCGTCATCTGAGAAATCGTAATCAAATCCGTAAACTCTTCCATAGTCAGCCACCCGTACCGGGTCACTACCTGCCCCTGAATCAGGGGCATAGCCGCATACCCTCCGCCGAAGCTGAACAGGCCGATCTGAAGGAAGCTGAGAAAAAGCTGCAGATAGATCATAGCTCTCCCCTCCTGCCTGCCAGCAAAGTCCGCACAGCCCCCAGCAGCCCGCAGACAAGTATCACGTATACCACATTGATGCCAAAGATCCAGGATGCCGCAAAGGCTCCCGCCATGGTCAAAAGAGACAGGGGATCCTTTTGGTCCGCCATCCCTCTTCCCATTTCGTACACCACGGAAGCGATCACCGCTCCCACCCCTGCCTGCATCCCTTCCAGCATCTGGCTGATGATGAAATTGCTTCGGAAAGCATTGTAGAAAACAGAGATCAGGGAAATAATCACAAAAGGAGGAATGACCGTGGCCCCAATCGCCGTGACAGCCCCCGCCATGCCCGCAAGCTTATATCCCACCACAATAGCTCCATTTATGGCGATGGCTCCGGGAGAGGATTGCGCTATGGCGATCAGATCCAGCATCTCCTTCTCTTCAATCCAGTGATACTGATCTACAAATTTTTTCTTCATGAGAGTGACGATCACGTACCCGCCTCCAAAGGTAAAAGCGCTGAGGTACAGAGTAGAAACAAATAGTTTTAACAGAACTTCTCTTTTACTTTCCATGGCCTCTATTATACCTGGCTGCTGCCTATCCCTTCAGCCCCCGGGCCTGGCGATCCATATCCTCCACTACGATATCGTAAATCTCCCCCAGAGAAGCACAGTATTCCAGCACCTTCCAGGGTTCGTTTGTATGGAAATGTATTTTAATCAATTCCTCATCTCCCACGGCCAGCAGACAGTCTCCCTTAAAATTCTCCGTAAAATAATCACTGATTGCATCCTCATCCAGATCTGTCCCCTCGATGAGAAGCTGTGTGTCATACCGATATTCCAGCATAGTAATTCCTCCTTTGATTGGCAATTTATGTTCGTTTTCCCCAATTATAGCTCAACTTCCCGGGCATGTCAAAAACGGCATCCGGAAATTCCGGATACCGTTTCATTTCATAGGTCACATCTTAATTTGCGCGAATCTCCTGGCGCATAAAGCCTATATAGGAAAGGGCGAAGGTTATCAGCATCATAGCTGCCAGCCCTACCAGATGAGGCCATACCAGCAGAAGACTCTGGCCAAAGCTTAAATATCCCGAGATAGCTCCCACCAACTGATCCATGGTCACTGCATTGATGGCTCTGACCGTAGGATTCATGATTGTTGAAACCGCTTCACTGTACAGATAGTAAGGTGAAATCCGGTTCAGCCCAAGCTCCAGTGTATAATTTCCCATGGAGTTTACAAGGGCTTCATATTCCGTAGTTACCGGATATACGGCATTGGCCACAATGCTGGCCACCAGGCTCATGAAAATCGCAAAGAAAATCCAAACAGCAATGGAAGCCAGCGCAGAAGTGGCCGTATGCCTGCACAGCACTGAAAAGAGTATGGACAGCGCCAGCCAGAAAGCCACGTATACCACCGTGAAGAAAAGGAATACAAAGATCCGCAGCACCTCTTCCGTCTCCGGCACGAGGCCGGTTACATACATTCCGACTGCTCCAATGGCGATCCCCATGGAAAAAACCATGATGGCGATTACCGCAGTGCCTGCCAGGAATTTACCGATGATAACTGAGTCCCTGTAAATCGGCTGGGATACCAATCGGTTCAGCGTCCCGCCGCTTCGCTCACTGTTTATGGCGTCAAAGCCCAGCGCCAAGCCTACAATGGGCCCCAGCAAAGCGATAAAGGAGGTGAAGGAGGGAATAGAGCTGCCTCCTGACGTATACAGCTTCAGAAATATAAAATTGCTGTCGCTTTCCAGCGCATCCTCCAGGCCCGAAATAGAGCCGTACAGACTGGCAAAACTGGTCACCACGATCAGAAGCAGAATAATCAGGAAGCGCTTGCTGTTTAAATGGTCTCCCAGCTCCTTGCAAAACAGTGCGTGACGCCCCGTCCGGGATCTAGGCTTTGCCTTTTGAGGCTTTTCTGAATTTAAGACCTCTCTTTTTTTCTTTACCAAACTGATTTCTTTCATCACTCTGTCCCGCCTTTTCAAAATAACGTCTGTAGATTTCATCCAGGTCACCGCCCCGCTGATGCAGGTGCAGTACGGTATATCCGTTCTCCCCCAGGTACTTTGAGAGTTCTGCCCGGATATCCCTTCTGGCATGAATCAAAAGCAAATCACCCTGCTTGTCAATTTTTTCAATTCCCGCCTGAGACTGCAGCATGCCCAGAAGTTTATCATCGCAGGGCGCAGTCCCAAGCTCCAGTTCAAAGTGACCGTCTTTGCGGATCTGATCCTCAAGCTCTTTCAGATTTCCGCAGGCTATCAGCTTACCTTCTACAAAGATGCCTACCCGGTCGCATACCTGCTGGATCTGGTGAAGCTGATGGGAGGAAATCAAAAGCGTTCTCCCATCCTGCTCTGACAATTCCCGCATCAGGCTTAAAAGCTCCCGCATTCCTTCCGGGTCAATCCCCAGAGTCGGTTCATCCATTATGATAACCTCAGGATCTTTGATCAGCACATCGGCAATGCCGAGACGCTGTCTCATACCTTTTGAATAGGTGGAGGTTCTCTTATCCGCCGCCTGGGTCATGCCTACTCTCTCAAGAAGCGTATCAATCCTTTTTTCCAGCTCTTCTCCTCCCAGTCCGTTCAGCCTTCCTGTGAATCGGAGGTTCTGGCGTCCAGTCATGTCCCCGTAAAATCCTACGTTGTCGGGAAGATAGCCTACCACGGATTTTACTGCCAGGGGATCCTTGGTACAGTCTTTGCCGTTGATGGACGCTTTGCCTGCGCTTGGCTCTGTAAGCCCAAGAAGCATAAGGATCGTAGTGGTCTTCCCGGCTCCGTTAGGCCCCAGAAGCCCGAAGGCTTCACCCCTTCGCAGAGTAAGATTCAGATCATTGACTGCCACTTTAGCTCCATAGCGCTTAGTCAGATGTTCTGTGACGATCACTGCGTCATTTTTCTGTACCATACTTATCGTCTCCCATATTTCTTAAAGATATATGCCAGAGCAGCCGCCAGAACTACAATAATGCAGACTGCCACGATCCCCCATGTGGTAGAAGTCTGTACGGAAACTCTGAACTCAGCCGAATCAGATACCTCGTCATTGCTGATGGAAAGGGAGGTCACATAATCTCCCGTAATGGCATTTTCCGCAGGGGTTATATAAGCGGTAATTTCCTTTGTAGCGCCTGCCTCCAGAGTATCAATGGTGGATTCATCAAAGCGAACTTCCCAATCCGTGGGAGCAGAGGAAGTCAGGTTCAGGTTGGCAAGATCTACATTTCCTGTGTTCGTAACACTTAAGGTCACGGCCTTTTCTTTATTTGCCTCAGCATCCAGGCTCAGATTTCCGGTAGGAGTGGAAAGATCCACGCCGTACGTTCCCGTAATAGTCACCTGCAGATCCGCTGACAGGGAATCATCTGCTGAGATAGCGGAACATGGAATCGTATAATCTCCTGTCTCCACATTCTCCGGCGGTGTAATGGTGACCGTCATACCCTGGCTGGTTCCTGCCTCTACGTTCAGGCTTGCCACGTTCGTAGACTCTCCTGAGGGAGTAAAGGTGGCCTGCCATCCTGAAGGCGTCTCCGCTGAAAGACTGTAGGACTGATCCGTGCTTCTGTTATTAACAATGGTCATGTCAAAAGTAAAGGTTGTGCCCGTAGCTCCCTGCTGCTCTGGGTACTCAGAAGTAAAGGTGCTCTGCCCTACTTCCACCTGGCCCACCGTAATCTCCAGGGCCAAAGAAGACTCATTTCCGTTCCCCGCATCGGCGCTCAGTTCGATGTCATAGGAGCCTTCCTCCGCATCCTCTGGAAGTGTCAGCGAGAACTCCGCCAGGGCAGATTCCTCTAATGCAGACTGCCCGTCAATATGTACCCTGCTGATCTGGCTGTCGCCGCCCTGAAAATAACCTTCCCAGCCTTCCGGAATGGAGACTACAGACAAATCCGCATCGTATGCGTTTCCATCCAGGCTGGCAAAATCCAGTTCAAAGGCAATGGTTTCCCCCGCCAGGGCCGTAATGCCTGGGTACGCAGTGCTCATGGAAATCCCTTCCCCGGAAGACTGCGTCTCTGCACGCACTGTCTCTTCGGATTCCTCCTCTGCCGCAAGGGCTGTAAAAGATGCGGACAACACAGATGCTGCCAGGAAAGAAGCTGCCATAAGTCCCATGCCCGTCCTTCTTCCCATTTTTCTTACACGATTCATACTAGTGTACTCCTTTCTCAGCCGCTCATTTCTACAGTCTGCGGGACTGTATCCCGGGAACTTATAAGCGGTTAATTATTATACTGGAGTATCTTAGAAGATTTTTGTGTTTCTCTATTGAAATTCTTATGATTTTCTTATGAAAGTTCTGTGAAAATCCTGTGTCCTGGTTTCCTGCAGAGCAGAAAAAAGCTGCCTTTTGGATCTCTCCGCAAAGCAGCTTTCCCTTTGTTTTTCTTA
>LHCFC01400__coassemble_1773_pt1 | contig 16717 bp, 14 predicted proteins | sample LHCFC01400__metabat2_low_PE_019 | metagenome-assembled genome bin LHCFC01400
TAAAGAACATTTGCAAATAAACACGATTTGGAGCGCAGGACAAAACCTGCTCCCGTTTTATCAGCAGCCCATTACGGATAGATCTATTTTGGACAGTGTGAAATCATCCGGAAATTGGCGGAAAAAGGCCCTTGCGTCATTGTAGGGCATTGTGCTGACAAGGTACTGGATGATACTCTCCGCATTTTTACACACGCAGATATGAAAGCAAGGATAGAGCGCAAAATCCGGCAGGGTATTCCCGGCTCTGTTCAAGAGGTAGAACATCATATCAAAGAGATTGACAAAAAACGCAGACACTATTATGAGCATTACACAGATGTCAAATGGGGAGATATTAAGAATTATCATCTCTGTATCAACACCACACATAACTCTTTGGAAAGCTGTGCGGATGCTGTAGCTGTCTTTGCAGAACATTTCAGGAGGTAGATTATATGGATTTACTAAAAAGTCCAATTCAAAAGTTATATAGGAATTTTCTTGTCCCATCCTTATTTTCAGCAGTCGTTACTTCCATTTATAGCTTTGTTGACATGATTGCGATTGGGCGGGGTGTAGGCCCGGAAGGAACCGCTGCGATTTCTATTGCAACCCCCATTTTAGGGATCATCTCTTTTTTTGGTATCCTCTGCGGTGTAGGTGGGAGCGTATATTTGGGAAAAGCACGCGGCGAAGGAGCAACAGAAAAATCAAACGCCTATTTTTCAGCGTCGCTTTTTCTTGCAGTTGTTGTGACCATTTTTGCATGGGTGGGATTTATCGTCTTTTCAACCCCCATCTATCAATTTTTTGGCGCTACGGAAAATCTGATGCCCTATGTGCAGGAATACACGAATTGTATTGTCTGGACAATGCCATTTTTTATTCTGTCGGCGTACCTCACGAACATTGTGAGAAGTGACGGCGCTCCAAACAAGACTATGAAGGCAGTCATAATCGGCGGCGTATTTAACATATTTGGAGATTGGTTTTTTGTGTTCCCTATGGGGTGGGGGATGTTTGGCGCGGCCCTTGCCACTGTCCTCGGAATGATTATTCAGTTTGTCATATTGTGTTCCCATTTCTGTAGCAAGAAATGTGGACTGAGGATCGTAAAGCCGTTACGACCTCTCCGGGCTTTCCGAAACATACTGCTTACAGGATTTAGTTCCAGTGTTGTTTCAATTTCACTCAGCATCCTGACAGTCATTCTCAATAAACAGGTTGTCCGTTATGGCGGAGAAACAGCGCTGGCCGTGTTTGGTGTGGTAGTTACCTTTTTGCTATTGTTCCAGAGCCTATTTGCCGGTGTGGGGCAGGCAATACAACCGATTGTTTCAACAAACTTTGGAGCCGGATTCAAACAGAGAATTCGTGATGTTGATAGATTTTCAATGATGACAGCGTTTTTTATGGGGGCGGGATTTACCTTGATCGGCGAGCTGTTCCCTTTACAGATCATTCGGCTGTTTATTGATGCAACCCCTGAAATTTTGGAAATTGCGCCTAAAATTATCCGTATTTATTTTCTTTCGTTCCTTTTGATGGGTGTTAATATCCAGTCAATTTATTATTTTCAGTCCATACTGAAAGCGAAATTGGCGACGATTTTGGCTCTGCTGCGTGGCTTGCTATTCAGTGGGATATTAGTGTATCTGCTTCCGTTGTTATGGGGGCTTGATGGCGTGTGGTGGGCAATGGGAATTGCTGAGTTTTTGGTTGCTATCCTGTTGATTCCGCTGAGGTGTAGCCATAAGAAAAACTCTTGATATACGGATAATAAAATCAAATCAAAGAAAAGAGGTATTTTACAATGAACAGACCTTATATTACCTGCTATATGCTGAACTCACTGGATGGAAAGATCATCGGGGAGTATTTCAATACAGAACGAGGCCGTGAATACATCGCCAAATATGAGCAGTTTCATGACAGGATGGACGCAAAGGCTTGTATGTTCGGGCGGGTTACTTTTATGGATTGGCCATGGCAATTAGCCCCCGGAAACAAGCCGGAGTTTCCAGAAAATGTTCCTCATATAGACCGGACGGACTATGTGGCAGATGTGGAGGCGGATAAATACTGCGTTGCTATCGACCAGTCGGGAAAACTTGCATGGGGAGCGAATGTGATGCTGCGCGGTTCGTCCGACATTTACACAAACCGGGTGGGCGACCATATCATTTCTGTCCTGACGGAAAAAGTTTCCGATGCCTACCTGCAATACCTCCGGAACATGAAAGTTTCCTATATTTTCGGCGGCAAGGAAACGCTGGATTTCAAGCTGGTGGTTGAAAAACTTTATGCCCTGTTTGGGATCGACCATCTGCTCTTGGAAGGCGGCGGACACCTTAATGGCACTTTCATCCGGGAGGGTCTGGTAGATGAGTACACTGTGCTGCTGGTTGCCACGGTGGACGGCGGTTCTCCCAATGAGCCAGCCAAGACTTCTTTTGAGGCAAGCTCAAATCAAGAGCCGATGATTCCAGTTGATTTTACTGTGAGAAAGGTAGAAAAGATTGACGATACCGGTCTGCTGATAACATTTACCAAAAATAAATAAGAGACAATTTGCAAAGGAGAGAAGTTTTATGAAACGTATTTTAGTAATACAAGGCGGCGGAAGGCCAAACGGAAACACGGCCCAGCTTATCGCCGCTTTCGTGGAGGGAGCGAAAAGTGCCGGGCATCAGACGGAAGTTATATCGCTTCTCAAAAATGAGGTAAAGGACTGCTTGGGCTGTAACGCCTGCCGGTATGGGAAGCCCTGTGTACAAAAGGACTCTTTCAATGAAATGGTTCCCAAAATTAAATCGGCTGATTTAGTTGTGTTTGCTTCGCCGCTGTATTACTGGACATTTTCAGCCCGCTTGAAAGCCTTTATTGACCGCTTCTATTGTATGGCAGAGGAATGTGAACCTTCGTTGGGGAGGTATGAATCCTATCCTGTCAAAGACAGCGCCCTTCTGATGACAGCGGCAGATAACTTTTTTTGGACCTTTGAGCAGGCGGTGTCCTACTATCAATTTTCATTGGTAAACTACATAGGCTTCCACGACCGGGGAATGATCCTTGCCGGGGGTTGCGGGGATACCAATGGAGCAGGCAAGATTAAAGAAACGAAATGGCTTGAAAAGGCGTTTGCTTTTGGGAAAAATATCTATTCCAACGAGTAATATGGCTAAAAAGCTCAAAATAGAGAAGCATTGCATTTGACAATCGTTAGGTGGTGGTAATATGGGAAATTAGCTGTATTGGATATATCTGAAACCGGTGTACAGATTGGTGAAAAATTAGCACTCCTGCTTAACGAAAAGCAACAAAAAGAGCTTGCTCAATATCTTCTTGAGGATATAGTATCAATTGTTGATGCAGGTGCAAATTCAGCAAAGCATAACTGGCAACAGGATAGTCCTCTCACAGAAATACGGGAAGGCGATTTATACCTCTGCCTGGAACAACGGCTTGTAAAAGTCCGTGAACAGGAAATTTTTTTGACTGCAAAAGAGTTTGATATATTGTTTTTACTTGCCAGCAATCCGCCTTATGGTTATATCAAAGACCCACAGGACAAGAAGAAATGGATTGTAGATGAAGAAGCGGCTAAGGTGGTGCGGCGTATCTTTGATCTGTGCATTGCAGGGAAAGGGCCGATGCAGATTGCAAAAATCCTGACAGCCGAAAAGGTTCTGACCGTTACCGCCTACCATGCAAGACAGAAAGGCTGGACAATGCCGGAGCATTTGTATCAATGGTGTGCAAAATCGGTTTCCGGTATTTTGGAACGGCGGGAATATACCGGCTGTACCGTCAACTTCAAGACCTATACCAAATCCCTGAAATTTAAGAAACGGCTGCAAAATCCAAAAGAAAACCAGCGGATATTTGAGGGAACACAGCCGGCAATCATTGAGCACGGACAATGGGAACGAGTACAGATTCTCCGGGAAAATAAACGCAGACCGACCAAAACCGGCAAGACAAGTATGTTCTCCGGCCTTGTCCGTTGTGCTGACTGCGGAGCTAAGCTCTACTATTGTACCAGCAACAGCTACAAAGATGATTCGCAAGACCATTTCGTCTGTTCCAATTACAAGAGCAATACCGGTTCCTGCCGGATTCATTATATCCGTGAAATTACGCTGTATAAACGGGTGCTGGAATGTATTCAACAGACCCTGACTTATGTGCAACTGTTTAACGATGATTTCACACAGGAAATGCTGATGCAGGACGAGGTCAGCCGGAAAGCGGAACTGACGTAGAAACGGAAAGCCCTCTCCAGTGCACAGAAGCGTATGGAGGACTTGGATAAAATCATTCAGCGCCTTTATGAAGATAATGTATTGGGAAAACTGAGCGACCTCCGTTTCCAGAAGTTATCAGCACAGTATGAGACAGAGCAGGCAGAAATCCGACAGCTTTCCGAGACACTGGAGCGGGAAATCCAAGAAGAAGCTAAACAGGTTTCTGATGTGGGGCGTTTCTTACAGCTTGCAGAACGGTATTCCGATATACAGGAACTTGACGCCGTGACAGTCAACGAACTGATTGAAAAAATCGTCATACACAGCCCGGAGAAAATCGATGGGAGAAAGCATGTGACGATTGAGATTTATTTTACTTATGTAGGCAAGATTCGGATTCCGCTTCAGAAACCGGAACTGCCTGCAAGTACGGAAAAACCGGCGTGATTTCCACCACGCCGGTTCTGCCGGGAAATTTCATTTACTTCCTTATGAGACTCCGCCGAAGGCAAACAGCCCTTTTTCTCCGAAATGCAGCAGTTTTTAATTCCTCCACCAGCGACCGGAGGCCCCGCATGGCAGGATCAGTCCGCTTTCTGTCACCGGAAGGCCGATTTCCTGGGAATCTACCTGGCCCTTGAAAGCTTTCAGCTCCGTGGAAATCATATAGGTCAGCACGGCGGGAGCCAGTCCTGTGGTATAGGAATTTACCAGGAAAAACAGGGGGTCCTGGCTCAGAAGCTTCACACACAGCCGGATGAAGGGATGGATAGAGTCCTCGATTTTCCAGATCTCGCCTTTGGGGCCCCTGCCGTAAGAGGGCGGATCCATGATAATGGCGTCATAATGATTTCCCCGGCGAATCTCACGCTCCACGAATTTCATGCAGTCATCCACCAGCCAGCGGATGGGAGCTGCAGAGAGCCCGCTGGAAGCGGCGTTTTCTTTCGCCCAGGTCACCATTCCCTTGGAAGCGTCCACGTGAGTGACAGAAGCTCCTGCTGCCGCTGCTGCCAGGGTGGCTCCTCCTGTGTAGGCAAACAAATTCAATACCTTTACTGGGCGATTGGCCTCACGGATTTTCTGTGAAAACCAGTCCCAGTTAGCCGCCTGCTCCGGGAAGAGACCTGTATGCTTGAAGCTGAAGGGCTTCAAATTAAAAGTAAGCTTTTTATAGGAAATACTCCACTGCTGCGGCAGATCAAAAAATTCCCATTCGCCGCCGCCACGGCTGCTCCGGTGGTAATGGCCGTTTTTCTTTTTCCAGCCTGGATTCCGTCTGGGCGTGTCCCAGATCACCTGTGGATCGGGGCGAACCAGCAGATACTTTCCCCAGCGCTCCAGCTTTTCACCTTTTGAGGTATCGATCACTTCATAATCTTTCCATTGGTCTGCAACCCACATAATTTCCTCCATATAATATAAATGATGTTGAGGTCAAAAGCCCTCAACTATGATGCCTACGGATTGTTCCGTGCTGCGCACTCCCACAATCCTCCCCAAGGCCTTTTGCCCCTGGCATCATATAAATTCTAAGATCCGTATCAACGCACAAAAACAAGAGAAGTATAACAAAAACAGGCAAAAAAGTAAATCACCCCTTTAAAGCTTCTTAAGTTTCCTGTACAGGTCTCCCATAATGGCTTCACGGTCCAGGGTGCGTATATTGCGCATCAGAGGGCGGCGGTAGTCGAAGCTCCAGGTGAGCTGGTCCGTAATAATAGGTGCAGCGGTGATTTCGCTGGTACTCCAGGCGGGATCCATGAGAACGGCGAAGGCGGACACGTCCCAGATCTCTTTTCCCGTGGCAAAGGATTCGGCCCGGAAGCCGGCCACGTTCTCAATAAAATAATCACACAGAGGATTCGCCCCTCCAATAAAGCTTCTCAGGGTGGGAACGCTGGTGATCAGGTGGGAGGATACGTAGTAGGCCGGCACGTGGACTAGGGGCACTCCGCAGTCAAAGAGGATCTGGGCCGCATACTTGTCCCGGTTTACGTTGAATACGTCCGGTGATTGGCTGAAATCATTTCCGCCCAGCCAGACCACCACCAGATTTTGAATGATTTCCGGGGCGCTCTGGATGGCTGAGGCCACATTCGTAATGGCTCCGATGGCTATGATATAAAGAGGATGTTCGGGAGAATATTCTTTTGCCAGGCGGACGATACAGTCAGCAGCGTCAGAAGGCACAGGCTCTTTTGAAGGTTCCATGAATCTGGGGGAGCCTTTTTTTACGAAACCATCCGGGATGTTTTCACGCCCCATGAGGTTCAGCAGGCGGAAAATCTCCTGGTAGCTTAAGAGCATTCCCTCCTGGGGGTCCTGAAGCCCGTCGTCAATGACGTAAGGGGCGGCCAGGATGGCTCTTATATGAAAACGCTCCGGGGAGAGAAGGGCGTATGCAATGGCGAACTGGTCGTCGATTTCGTTGTTTGTATCACTGTCGATGAGAATATCGATTCTTCCCTGGGGAAACTGAAGCATTTTAATCCGGGTAACTTCATCAATAAATGGGTACATATAAAATCTCCTTTCTGCTTAGGCACATGCTGCTATGATCTTTTTTATCATTGATACCTCCAATTTTCAACAAGAGAATCCATGAAAAATGCACAAAAAAGAGAGGGTAAAATTGTATAAATAGCAGAAAAGCAATAAAACATTTGATTTTTCTTTTAGAGCATGGTATATTAAATTCACAAATGAAAACGTTACCGGAAACGTAACCGGTAACTAAAAAATAAAAGGAGGGTTATTATGTCAAAGAAAAAAATTTCATGGGTGCTGGCTATGACTATGGCAGCAACGATGCTGGGCGGCTGCCTTACCGCATCAGCAGAAGAGAGCAGCTATGACGGAACGATCCGCTGGCTGAACTACAAGCCTGAGGTGGCTGACGCTATGCAGGAAGTAGCAGCAGCTTACACAGAGGAGACCGGAATCGATGTTCAGATTGAGACCGCTGCTTCAGGACAGTATGAGGCTACTCTGACTGCCAGAATGGACAGCTCAGATGCTCCGGCGATTTTCGTAATCGACAGCGTGAACATGCTGAATACTTGGAAGGATTATATCTCTGATCTTTCCGACACAGAGCTTTATTCCATGGTAACAGACGATTCCTACACCATGAACGATGGAAACGGAACCATCTATGGTATTTCCTATGCGCTGGAGGCATGGGGCATCATCGTAAATAAGGAGATCACGGACGCATATTTCGCATCTCCCAATAAGAGCACAGAGTATACCTCTCTGGATGATCTGTATACCTTTGACGCTCTGAAGGCTGTGGTAGAAGATATGACGGCTCTGAAGGACGAGCTGGGAATCCAGGGCGTGTTCGGAACCACTTCTCTGAAAGCCGGCGATGACTGGAGATATCAGACCCATCTGCTGAATCAGGCTCTGTACTGGGAGTGGGGCGGAAATGAAAATATCGACCTGAATGGATCCGTACCGGAGTTTACATTTGAGTATTCCGATAATTACAAGAACATCCTGGATCTGTACCTGAACAATTCTGTGACAGAGCCGAAGATGGTTGGAACCAAGACAGTAGACGACTCCATGGCAGAGTTCGCTCTTGGACAGTGCGCTATGATCCAGAACGGCGACTGGGCTTGGAACACCATTGCAAACACAGACGGCAAGGTTGTTAAAGATGAGAACGTTGTATTTATCCCCATTAGCTGCGGCGTAGAGGGCGAGGGCGACATGGGCCTGAACGTAGGCGGATCTCAGTATATGTGCATCAACTCTCAGGCATCTGAGGAAGACCAGGCTGCAGCACAGGATTTCCTGGTATGGCTGTTCAGCTCTGAGACAGGAAAACAGTTAGTAGCTGAGAAGCTTCAGTTCGTAACACCGTTCAGCACCATGAGCGATGCTACCTACACCAATCCTCTGTACGCAAGCGAGGCTGCTATCACAGAGGCTGGCAAGACCGCATACTGCTGGGCTGCAAACCTGATCCCGGATCAGACCTGGAAGGACAACATGGGCGCTAACCTGCTGATGTATGCGCAGGGCCAGATGGAGTGGGACGATGTGGTTTCCAACGCTGTTGAGACATGGGAAGTTGAGAGAGACATCACCAACACTGCAAACGGATATTAATTAAAAAGCTTGTCATTGCCACGGTTTTGATTCCCTGCCCCTGAGGGCCGGGAAGTAAAACCGGCAGAGAATTAAAAATTTAAGGGGCTGCCGTAAAATGTAAGGAGGGATATGAAAGCCTTCAGAATTCATTTTCCGGCAGCCGTTTTTTAAAATTTCCGCTGCGGGAACCGCGGCACTGGAGGAGAAAGATGCAGAAAATATATAAGAAAAAGAAATATCTTGCGATCTTTACGCTGCCCACTCTGATCGCATACGCCATTGCCTTTGTGGTACCGTTCTTTATGGGATTATACTTATCCTTCTGCAATTTTAAGACTATCGGAAACGCTAAGTTTATTGGGCTGTCCAATTATGCGTACGTGCTTTCAGACAGCAATGGCTTCCTGGCAGCGCTTGGTTTTACGGTAAAGGTAGCTATAGTAGGTGTAATCTCCACGAACGTGATTGCTTTTGCCCTGGCCCTTCTGCTTACCAAGGGACTGAAAGGGACGAACGTCTTCCGTACGGTTTTCTTTATGCCGAACCTGATCGGCGGTATTATCCTGGGCTACATCTGGCAGCTTCTGCTGAACGGTATTCTGATTCAGCTTGTGGGGGCGGATATTACATACAGCTCCACTTATGGATATTGGGGAATTATTATCCTCTATAACTGGCAGAAAATCGGATATCTGATGATTATCTACATTGCCGGCCTGCAGTCCATATCGGGAGATCTTCTGGAGGCAGCCAAAATTGACGGGGCTACCTATTGGCAGACCCTGAGAAAGATTATCCTTCCTTTGGTTATGACATCCATCACCATCTGCAGCTTCCTGGCTCTTACGGACTGCTTCAAGATGTACGACCAGAACCTGGCGCTGACCGCAGGCGCACCGGGTACCCAGACCACCATGCTGGCTCTGGATATTGTAGAAACCTACTACAACCGTGTGGGATTCGCTGGCGTGGGCCAGGCCAAGGCGGTAGTCTTTACGGTACTTGTATTTGTGATCGCCATGATCCAGCTTAAAGCAACCAGATCCAGGGAGGTGGAATAAGAATGAAAAAGAAGCAGACAATCAGCAATGTCATTATTTATATCGCTTTGACCATCCTGTCGGTGGCATTCCTCATTCCCATCCTTTTGGTCATTATGAATTCCTTTAAAAATAAGCTTTTTATCTCCACCACGCCCTTTGAGCTGCCGAATGAGCAGAGCTTCATGGGGGTAAAGAACTACGTGGAGGGCCTGACGAAGATACACTTCTTTGACAGTATCGGATATTCACTGTTTATTACGGTATTTTCTGTTTTGGCTATCGTGATTTTCTGTTCCATGACAGCTTGGTATATTACGAGAGTAAAGGGAAAATTGACTACAGCGATTTATTATCTGTTTATTGCCAGCATGGTGGTTCCTTTCCAGATGGTTATGTATACCATGACGAAGACGGCAAATGTCCTGCATCTGGATAACTATGTGGGAATTGTGGCCCTGTACCTTGGCTTTGGAGCCGGAATGTCCGTATTTATGTATTCTGGTTTCGTAAAGGGAATTCCCATGGAGCTGGAGGAGGCGGCTCTGATTGACGGCTGCAGCCCCTTTACCATGTTCGTGCGGGTGATTTTCCCTATTTTAAAACCCATTTCCATTACAGTGGCGATCCTGAATGCCATGTGGATCTGGAACGATTACCTCCTTCCCTATCTGGTAATCGGAACGAAGTACAGAACCATTCCTGTGGCGATCCAGTATCTGAAGAGCGGATACGGATCCATTGACTACGGCCATCTGATGGCGGCTATCGTAGTGGCCTTGATCCCCATTGTTATTTTCTACTTCGCATGCCAGAAATACATTATCGAAGGCATCGTAGAGGGTGCGGTAAAAGGCTGATACGGCAGGAAACATGGCAGCATGGAGGAGACAGAATGAAGAAGCGGTACACAGATAAGATATACAGCGGCTGGATGGGGAAGATGATCGGAGTCATCCATGGCGCCAACATTGAAGGATGGACCAGGGAGACCATAGAGGATGTCTTTGGGGAAATCCGGGATTATCCCTTTCGGTTTACAAATTTCTGCGCAGACGATGATATAAACGGGCCGGCTTTTTTCCAGAGAGCGGTTCTGGACTATGGAGGCGAACCCAGCCTGCAGGAGATGGCAGACACCTTTTTAAATTATGTAAGCGATGGACACGGATTTTTCTGGTGGGGCGGGTACGGCGTGTCCACAGAGCACACGGCATACCAGAACCTGGGAGAAGGAGTTCCGCCCCAGCAGAGTGGAAGCGCTAAGCTGAACGGGAAGGTGCTGGCGAACCAGATCGGCGGCCAGATCTTTTCTGACTGCTGGGGGCTGGCCTGTCCGGGGGATCCAAGGAAGGCCGCCGGCCTGGCGGAGCGGATGGCATCTCTCACCCACGATGAAGAGGGGCTGCAGGGAGCCAGGTTTGTAGCTGCGGCCATAGCGGCCGCCTTTGAGGCAGAGTCCGTGGAAGAGATTCTGGACCGGGCTTTTGAACAGATATCGCCTGAGAGCTGCTACGGGGCCATGGTTCAGGATGTCAGAGGCTTTACAGAAGCGCACCTGGAAGACTGGCGTGTCTGCTTTGACTATGTAAAAGAACATTATGACTACCGGTTTTATCAGGGGGTATGCCACATCATTCCCAATGCGGCGGTGATTGTCCTGGCTCTCCTGGCTGGAAAAGGCAGCTTCCGGGATACCATCAATATCGCGGCTATGTGCGGATGGGATACAGACTGCAACGAGGGAAATTTGGGGACCATTATGGGCGTTTACTGCGGCATGGAGGGTATTCCCAGTGACTGGCTGCCTCAGGTTCATGACCTGGCTGTCTGCTCAAGCTCCCTGGGGGGTCTGAATATACAGACGGTGCCGCAGTTGGCGGAGACGACTTTGAGAGCGGCCAGGATCCTGGAGGGAAAAGACGATGAGGGTGATTCTGGGGAAGCGCTTTGGAAGGAGATCCTGGGAAAGCCGGAGGGATTGTATTTTCATTTTCAGTTTCCCGAAAGCACCCATGCAGTCCGCACTAGGAATCTTCCTGACTGCGGAAGCCTGATCCAGAACACTGAGGAATGTGCCTGGATTGGCAGCCGTTCCCTGAAGATTACGCATCCTGTGTTTGGAAACAGCCAGTGGTTTTCTGTATACTTCCGGACGTATTACTGCCCGGAGGATTTCCAGGATAACCGGTACCAGCCGGATCTGTCGCCGGTGGTCTATCCCGGGGATAAGATTCAGTTTCATTACCGTTTTGGAAAGGAAAATATAGGGAAGAAAATCCGGGTACAGGGATATTTTACGAACAGGCTGGACGGAAGAGAGCAAACTGTCTGGGATCGGGAGATTCAGATTTTGGACGATCAGTGGAAGAGCTGTGAGATCCAGCTTCCTTCCGGGGAAGACATTCTGATCAGAGAAGTGGGAGTGAAATTGATCGGAGCGGATGTGGCGGTTCGGGAACAGACATCTCCCTTCTCTCTTTATCTGGGGGATGTGGAAATCGTGCCGTCGCCGGATTACTGCATGACAGCCGGAGGGCTGTTTACGGAAACGTGGACGGCAGTGGATGTGAATCCCGCCGGGTTCAGCTACCTTCGGGGAGTGGCTGAGGTTTACGATAAGGCTCTTTGTATCTCAGGGTCAGGAAAGCCTGCGGAAATGTACACGGGAAGTCTAAACTGGAAGGATTACCAGTTGGAAGGAAAGATGGAGCCGGTGTCAGGGGAAGAGCATTATCTTCTGGCCAGGGTCCAGGGCGGAATGCGGTGGTATGGAGCTGGATTTACCGTATGGGACGGAAAAAAATACGCCGCTATTCTGAAAAAGAACGGAAAAATTTCCACCCTCTGCCGGGTACCTTTTGAGTGGGAGACAGGCAGAGTATACGGCTGCTCCTTTAAAGTAAAAGGGAATAGCCTGGAGCTTTCGGTGGATGGGGAACGGCTTCTGGAATTTGAGGATAAGGAAGTTGTTTACGAAAAAGGCTGCGTCGGCATGGGAAACCAGAGGATTTCCCGGACAGCATTCAGAGAATACGCAGTGAAAGCCCTCTGAGACGAAATTAGATACAGCAGGATGAAAATGGAAAAGGGAGGAGACAGACATGGAAGTAGATTACAATCCGCAGCTTGGGTACAGAAGGACCATTTTCCAGGGAAACTACGATTTCCTGACGGGTATTTCATCCTTTGAAAGCCGCAGGGACGGCTTATACATTACGGCAGACACTTACCGGGGAGAGAAGGTGCCGGTCAAAATCTGTTTTTTCACGGATACAGCTTTCCGGTTTCAGATGTTTCCTGATCCGAAGATACAGGAAGGGCCACGTCCCGTTTTTTCGCCTAAATTACTGGAAATGGCCAAAGCCGGAGAGACGGAGGATTATTATTGGTATAAAACCCAGGGCACGGAGCTGAGATTTCAGAAAAAGTTCTGGGAAATGTCCGTATATGTCCAAGGGAAGCTTCTGTCCAAGGAGCAGGTTTTTGACACGAATGTGGACAACCGATGGAAATGCCTTCCTGTGGGATTTGAGACGGACGAGACAGGAAACTGCATAAAAGTCAGAGAGAATATGTATCTCTTTTCTGATGAATCCTTCTGGGGATTAGGAGAAAGGTTTACGGAGCTGGACAAAAGAGGCAGAAGGTTTCAGTGCTGGCAGAAGGACGCTCTTTCCACCAATACGGAGGATTCCTACAAGGGCCATCCCTTTTTTATCAGCAGCAGAGGGTATGCGGTTCTTCTGAATACCTTCACCAGGTCTGTCTTTGATATGGGGCGAACCTCTCAGGTGAGCTGGCAGATGGAGGCGGAGGAAAGCTATTTGGACTACTTTTTCTTTGGGGAGCCGGAGGGAGATTATAAGGCCCTGCTTCGTCAGTATATAGACTTGACGGGAGGGATTCCCATGATCCCCAAATGGGCTTTTGGCTTCTGGATGTCCAAATGTTCCTACCAAAACCGCCGGGAGATCGAAGAGGTGGCGGAAAGGGCGGCGGAGTATGACCTGCCCCTGGATGTGATTCATATTGATAACTGGCAGCGAAAGGAAAATACAGGCACATGGGAATGGGATCAGGAACGCTTCCCGGATCCGGAAGGGATGATCCGGTGGCTGAGAAAACGCCATATCCATCTGAGTCTTTGGATGTATCCGTACCTGGATGAAACTTCACCGATGTTTCCAGAACTGGAGGCCAAGGGCTACTTTGTGAAAAACCGGGAAGGAAAGACGGCTCTGTTTTATTCCACGGCGGATTCTGTGTCAAAATGCGGGTGTTTTGATTTTACCAATCCTGATTTCTTGGAGTGGTATAAGGGACGGGTTATGCCTGTGCTGCGCATGGGCGTCTCAGTGATAAAGACAGATTTTTCCGAGGCAGTTCCCGAGGACGCCCTTTATTGGGACGGTACGGGAGGAATCCAGGGCCATAACCGCCTGACGTATCTCTATGCGGAGACTATTTACAGGTGGATGGAAGAAGCCGGAAAAGAGACGGGGAACATTCCTATGCTGTGGGGCCGCAGCGGCTATGCGGGATCCCATAGGATTCCCGGCGCCTGGGCGGGAGATTCCTCCAGCGCCCTGAATAACCACAGCGCTCTTTTGCGGGGCGGATTAAGCATCGCCATGTCGGGAGTTTCCTTCTGGGGCTTTGATATGGGGGGTTTTTACAGCACGGACTATCATGGAAACGAATGTCCTCCTACGGAAGAAGAGTATGTACGATCTGTGCAGCTTGGGTTCTTTATGCCCCTGTCAAGGGCTCACGGCAAGACAAACAGAGAGCCCTGGAATTTTTCCGGCAGGGTCTTAGACATAGTGAGAAGATACGATAAAATGCGCCATGAGCTGATTCCGTATCTGTACAGCTCCGCCTGTGAAAGTCATCTGCAAGGAACGCCCATGCTGAGGCCGCTTCTGTTGGAGTATCCCCATGATCCGGCAGTCAGGAACCAGGAGCTTTCCTATATGCTGGGGGATAGTCTGCTGATAGCGCCTCCTTTTGAGAGAGACACCTACTCTGTCTGCCTTCCCCAGGGAAAGTGGGCGAACGTGGCTGCGGGAGAAATCCTGCAGGGAGGCTGTTATCTTGATCTTTGTCCCGGCCTTGAAGAACTTCCTGTTTTCCAGAGAGAAAACTCCCTGGTGCTGCGCCTGCCGGAAGAATATCAGTCATACGTTCCGGAGGGACCCTTTAGGGAACTGAATGGAACCTTGTTCTATTCCCAGGAGATGGACGCTGTCTATTACGATGAATCAGAGGACGGGAAGACAGAAGGACATAAATTTTGTGCGTATGAAAAGGATGGATTCCTCTGCGTCGATACAGAGCTGAGGCTGAAAAGACTGGAGGTTATAACCGAGAAGACCTTTCGGGGAATTGTCATAAACGGACGTCTCCAGTCGGAGGAATGAAATCATTTTGTGATGAAAAGGAGAAAAGAAATTGAGGGCGAGCGGAATTTTGCTTCCGGTGACCAGTCTTCCGTCTAAATACGGAATCGGCTGTTTCTCCGAAAGTGCATATGAGTTTGTGGATCAGTTAAAGGAAGCGGGACAGCGTTTCTGGCAGATCCTGCCTCTGGGCCCCACCAGCTTTGGGGACTCTCCCTACCAGTCCTTTTCTACTTTCGCCGGCAACCCGTATTTTATCAGCTTGGAAGAGCTGATCCGGGAAGGCGTGCTGACGGAAGAGGAATGCGATGGGGTAGATTTTGGAGACGATCCGGGAAGCGTGGATTACGGAAAAATGTATCTGGGACGTTTCCCACTGCTGCGTAAGGCCTATGAGCGGAGCGATATCAGCAAAAATCCGGAATTTGCCAGTTTTATGGAAGAGAATGCCTGGTGGGTGAAAGATTATGCTATTTTCATGGCGGTGAAAGATCTTTTTGAAGGAGAAAGCTGGGATCACTGGCCGGAGGATATCAGAAAACGCTGGGGGTATTCCATGGAATACTACCAGAGAGAGCTTTACTATGAGATTGAGTTTTACGAGTACATTCAGTTTACGTTTATGAAGCAGTGGACCAGGCTCAAGGCTTATGCCAACCAGCAGGGAGTGAGGATCATCGGAGACATTCCCATTTATGTAGCCTATGACAGCGCTGACGTGTGGGCCCACCCTGAGCTATTTCAGTTTGATGAGAACTGTATGCCTACGGCAGTGGCGGGCTGTCCCCCTGACGGCTTTGCCGCGGACGGGCAGCTCTGGGGGAATCCTCTGTACCGCTGGGACTATCACCGGCAGACGGGGTATTCCTGGTGGATGCAGCGCCTGAGTTACTGCTATAAGCTCTATGATGTGGTGCGGATCGACCACTTCAGGGGATTTGACGAATATTTTTCTATCCCGTACGGAGATACCACGGCCCAAAACGGCCATTGGGAAAAAGGGCCGGGAATTGAATTTTTCTATCGGATGAAAGAATGCCTGGGAGAAAAAGAGATTATTGCGGAGGATCTTGGATATGTGACAGATTCTGTCCGCCAGCTCGTGCGGGACAGTGGATTCCCGGGAATGAAGGTGCTGGAATTTGCCTTTGATTCCAGAGACTCGGGAAGCGCAAACGATTACCTGCCCCATAATTACATCTCCAACAGTGTGGTATATACAGGAACCCATGACAACGAGACACTTACAGGCTGGTTTGAAAGCATCCGCCCTGATGAACGGGAGATGGTGCGCAATTACCTCAATAATTATCTTGATTCAGATAAAGAGATCTACTGGGATCTGGTGTGCATGGCCATGAGAAGCGTGTCAAAGCTCTGCGTAATCCCCATCCAGGATTACCTGGGATATGACAACAGCGCCAGGGTCAATAAACCCTCTACCATCGGCACCAACTGGAAGTGGAGGCTGAAAAAGGGAGAGATTACCCATGAGCTTCTGAAGCGCATCCGGGATCTCACTATGTGGTACGGAAGATATTACGGATAAGAAAGGGAACCCCTTCCCGCCAAGAGCAGGCTTTTGCAAAAGCTTGACGTTCGGCGGGAAGGGGTTTTTGTTTTCAAAAGGGTGTTTTTCTCTGAGACGGATAAGTGATGGATTGTAAAGGCTTGTGGTGTTTGATATAATGTATTTCGCATCAAGAGTAAAATATTTAAAGGAGCTGACAAGGTGAACGATATTAGGACATTATTTGAAAGGCCATTACCTTCTGCAAGAAGCGGGCCTTTCTTTAATACATTTTCATATCCGACTAAAATATCACCCGAGTCAATAGCTGTATATATTGCTGCAACAACGAAGCCAGGTGAGACAGTTTTGGATACCTTTGGGGGGAGTGGAAGCACGGGCATTGCAGCACTGTTGTGTGAATACCCTACA
>LHCFC01400__coassemble_1861_pt1 | contig 15366 bp, 14 predicted proteins | sample LHCFC01400__metabat2_low_PE_019 | metagenome-assembled genome bin LHCFC01400
TCATTCTATCAGAGAAAAGTGACATCCCGGTGACTGGAAGGCTTATCTGATCCGTATTTCAAAGCAGGCGCCTCCCTCTGGAAGATTCCGGGCGGTCAGACTTCCGTTTTCCATTTCAATTATGGATCGGGCCAGAGCCAGGCCGATTCCGCAGCCTTTTCCTTTTTCGTTTTTTCCCCTGTAGAACCGTTCAAAAAGGTGGGGCAGGTCTTCCTTGGCAAATCCCTCGCCCTTATCCCAGATACGGATTTCCGTACATAAAAGATCCCTGGAGTAGTCACAATAAATTTTTTCTCCCCTCTTAGAGTGTTCCATGCAGTTTTTCATGAGATTTATCAGGGCTTCCATGGTCCATTCCATATCTCCCAGGATCTGTATCTGCCCTTTTTCCGGAATTTCCACAGAAACGCCTTCCTGCCGCATAAGCTCCTCCAGGTTCTCTGCTGCCAGCTCCAGGACTGTGTATACGTCCACAGTCTCTTTTTGCAGCTTCAGCGCCCCCGAGTCTATTTTGGAAAGAGTCAAAAGAGCTTCTTCCAACCGGTTCAGTCCTTCCAGCTTTCTGCGGATGGACTGGCAGCGAAGGCTCTTCTTTGAGGATTGACAGCCGGGGAGTTGATCTTTTTGTATCTCTCCTTCCAGAAGCTCCAGGGTGAGCAGGGCGCCTGTAATAGGTGTTTTCAGTTGGTGCGCAATATCCTCCAGATGCCCGGCAAACCTCTCTCTGGCCTTTACCGCCTCGTCTTTGACCGCTCGCAGATTCGTCACCGTCTTATAGATCTCATCCTGCAGGCGGGAAAAATCATCTTCTCTTGGGCAAAGCAAAGTCCCAGATGCCTGTGTGTTTACCTGCTCCAGATATTCTGTCAGCTCCCGGATCCTTTTTCGGTTTCTGCGGTCTGTATGCCAAAAGGGAAACAGAAATCCCGCTGAAATTATAAAGGCGGCCAGAAGCGGGTGCCATCCCCTGCTGGCTGTACCCCTTTGAAAATCCTCTTCTTCGTACCCAAACTGTTCCAGATAATCGTTTCCCTGGATCCTCTTATTCCCTGCGTCCTGATACTCCTTCAGCAGGCCGAGAACCTCCCCCCTGGAATTTGGATATCGCTCCAGGCAGGTCTGGACATAAGCGCCAAGATGGGAAAAAACTGCTTTTTCATACTGCCTCTCCCATAAAGAAGACAGGAGCAGAATCCCTGCCAGACAGATCAGAACCGGAAGTAAGCTCCCGGCTGTTTTCTTCATCCCTTTCGTCATACTCTTTCCTCCATCCGATAGCCAAAACTTCTCACTGTCCTCAGGCAGGCCGGGTGATGAAGCTTCTCTCTGAGGCGCTTCATGGCAACCGTCAATGTATTATCATTTACAAAGCTTCCTCTGCTGTCCCACACCTGGGAAATCAACTGCGCTCTTGTGACAGTCTTTCCTTTATTTCTCAGAAGAATCAGCAGGATCTCATACTCCGGCTGGCTTAAAAGTACTTCCTCTTCTCTGCAGCGCACCTGCTTTCTCTCTGTGTCCAGAAAAATTTCATCGCAGGAATAACGGACGGACTCCATCCCTCCTGTACGGCGCAGCAGAGCCACAATCCTGGAATACAGCACCTCCAGCTCAAAGGGCTTCACCACATAATCATCGGCTCCGTTTTGAAAACCTGCTACCACATCTTTTGCCTCTCCCCGAACCGTGAGAAAAATAATAGGGAGCTTTGGCCAGCCACGGCGGATCCATCTGCAAAGCCCGTCTCCCTGCCCGTCCGGAAGATTCCAGTCTATGAGAGTCAGATCCGGCAATTTTGTTTTCACAGCCTTTTTCATATCCTCCACAGTCGGGAATAAGGAGACATAACATCCTCTCTGCTCCAAGTATTCTTTTACCGCCTGTCCGATAGACAGATCGTCTTCGGCATAAAATATGTGAACCATGCTTTTCTCCTTAATGCTCTCACTTAAAACCTTTTACTCTGCTGCAGGAATCAAAAGGAGCAGGCTGTACAGAAGATCTATTCTCCTTTTCACCGCCTGCTCTCTTGCCTTTTGATTCATAGTTGAGGGCTTTTGACCCTGGCATCATCTTTTTCTTTTGGAATGGAATTTAACTATTTCCACCCCTCCATAACCCGGATGATTTCCTCTTCATAGCTGTCCCGGTACTCTTCCTGACGGCCTCCGTCTCTTACATTGCTCTCTGCCCCGTATCCGTCTTCCTGAAACTCCCAGACGTGGTAGCCGATGCCTCTGTACTCAAAGTCCACGCTTCCCAGCCCGTCTTCCTCTGTATACTGAAAAGGCCATCCTTTTTCGTTCAGGTAAACCTGAAGTTTTTCAAGCCTCATGTCTTTATAACCCCAGCTTATCCACAATTTCTTTCAGCGCTTCCCGCACCGGAGATCCCTGGGGAAGCTGTACAATAGGCTTTCCGTCACAGTCGTACCGGTAGACCATATCATCGTGAGGAACGACTCCCAAAAGGTTAAGCTCCTGCTTTTTAACTTCTTCCAGGGTGCCCTCATCCAATTTCCCTTCCGGAGCACGGTTTACGATCAGTCCCACCTGCTTGGGTTTGAAATTCAGCTCTTTCATCAGCTTTGCGATTCGCCCTGCGGCCTGTACGCCTCTTCTGGAACAGTCGCTTACCAGAATCGCTGTCTCCATAGTTGGAAGCAGCCCTCGGCTGATGTGCTCCATGCCTGCCTCATTGTCCACCACTACGTAAGGATAATGGCTCTGGAGCTTCTGAATCTGAGTCTGTACCAGTCCATTTACAAAACAATAGCATCCCTGTCCCTGAGTTCTTCCCATTACCATCAGGTCATAATCTTTCTCTTCTGTAAGAGCATCGGAAAGTCTCATCTCCAGATACGCCTGCTTCGTCATTCCCGCCGGGATCTGGTAGCGGCTGTCCACTCCGGCCCGCTCGATCTCTTCCCTCAATTCACCCAGAGTGATCTCGGTCTCTACTCCCAGCACCTCATTCAAGTTGGAATTTGCGTCCGCATCCACAGCCAGAACCGGCTTTCTCCCTGACTCACACAAGTACTGTATTAAAAGTCCGCAGAGGGTTGTTTTCCCCACTCCGCCTTTTCCTGCAACTGCAATAATATGTGCCATACTGTTCTCCTTTCTTTTATCGCAAAATTCTGATCGTTCTTTTTAATTCTCGCAGGGCCGCTGCACAAGGAACAAGTGGTCCTTTATGTCCCGGCACTACCTCTGATTATAAACTTTCTCATAAAAATTGCAATCCCGATTTTACATTAAGTCCAGTCTCAAAGCAAGGGCCCGGGGGCTGCTGGCAGACCACGGGGGCTATGCTTTTGAGACGCCCACAGGTATGAGGAAGTAAGGCGGCAGCCTGGATTCCGAATACCTGGTAGGATTCTGGGAGTGCGAAGCACGGAGGAATCCGGGGACTTAATGTATTCCTGCATCCAGTCTCAAAGCAAGGACCCGGGGGCTGCTGGCAGACCACGGGGGCTATGCTTTTGAGACGACCACAGGTATGAGGAAGTAAGGCGGCAGCCTGGATTCCGAATACCTGGTAGGATTCTGGGAGTGCGAAGCACGAAGGAATCCGGGGACTTGACAATGCTGTCGAACTGCTAAATGATATTTTTGAGACGTTTTCCCTTTTTTTACTGTCTAATAATTGAAAGCATGAAACACATGCTGCTGTACGTACAGCCCATCTTTTCGCAGGCCATAAATTTGAATTTGGACTGCAGAAGCACTGCGGCGCCCTTAGATTTTATGAAAGGAACTTTTATGAAAAACCTGGTTAAAAAAGCAAGAAAAAAGGATCCCGATGCCTTTACGGAGCTGATCCAGTCCCAAATGCAGAATCTCTATAAAACTGCACGGGCGATTCTTTATAATGACGAAGACGCTGCGGACGCTATCTCCGAGACAATACTGTGCTGCTGGGAAAAGCTGGATCAGCTTCGGGAGGATCAATATTTCCGTACCTGGATAACCAGAATCCTTGTAAATAAATGCAGGGATCTTCTGCGAAAAAAGGAAGCTCTGAACTGGACAAATGAAATACCGGAAATTCCCGAAAATGATTCAGGATTTATAAACGCAGAGTGGAAAGAGGCCCTGAACGGTCTGGATGAAAAGTACCGGCTGGTTCTAATGCTCTACTATATAGAGGGTTTCAAGACCAGCGAGATCAGCCAGATTCTGGAAATGCCGGAGAGTACTGTGCGCACCAGACTGGCAAGGGGACGGGATCAGTTGTCGGACACTTATCGGGAAGAAAGGAGAAAAACCGTATGAAAAAACAGGATGCTATAGAAATTTTACAAAAAGAAATTGAGATACCCAAAACAGTCCAGGAAAAAGCGGACGCTGCTTTAAAGCAGATCCAGGACAGCTCACTGGGATCTGGCGGAAAGCTTCTTCCCTACAGACAAGCTGCCCGCCCTGGAAAACATTTCAGGAAAAGAGCTGCTGTGGCCGCCGCTGCCGCCGCCATATCTCTTTTTGCCTTGACAGGGGCCGCAGCTGTATACAGGAACTGGAGCCGCAGCCTTTCTGAAGGCCTTCATATATCAGAGGAACAGCAGCAGGAACTGGAATCAAACCAGATGGCCTCCTTCGTGGAACAGTCCTGCACAGACAATGGGATCACTGTGACAGCTCAGCAGAGCATTACAGACACTTATTACACCCATCTTTCTTTTAAGATTGAGGGATATCAGTTGGAAGCCGGGGCTGAGCCCTTTTTGGAAGTTAAAAACATTACCATAGACGGCCGTGAGGATTTTGATTGGAACGCAAGCTTTTATAATGGAATCGTTTCAGACGGCAGCAGCCGTCCGGTTCTGGCTGACGGTTCCTCCCTGGAATCCCTGGAGACAGACGAAAACGGGCTGATCCCAGAACTTTCTTATACCATGGAGGACGGAAGCCTGGAATATCATATGATTCTCTCAAAGACCGATGAAAAAGGCTATTTTCTGGATAAGCCCATTCATGTGGAGCTGAAAAATCTCGGCACCGTAGCCAAGGCAGAATATTTCCCGGATGTGGAAGGAAACTGGACCTTTGACTGGACTCTCCAGGGACACAGCATCACCAAGGAATGTGACTTGAATGTGCCTCTGGGAGATTCCGGGGCGACGGTAACTCATGTGGAGATCTCTCCCCTCTCCCTCACTGCTGAGTATCAATTCCCCCGGCAGGAAATTACCGGAGAGTATATGGATGAAAATCAAGAAGTTCAGAAATATACTTTTTTCACAGAACCGCCTGCTCTTATGGGCGTCAGGCTGAAAGACGGAACCACCTACCCGTCCTTATGTATGGGCCCCGGAAGCATGGGATATCTTGATGAAGATTCTGATACGTATCTGTACTCTTTTGCCATTGACCGGATACTGGATGTGGAGCAAGTAGAATGCCTTCTGTTTCTGAAGGAAGCTTCCGCTGAGGAAAGCTCCCTGGAGACGGCAGAATTTTACGAAGTTCCCATTGAATAGTCTTTCCCCGGGGAGCTTAAAGCCTGCCTACACAGGCAGGCTGTCCCTGACGCACAGAGTTCCATAGCCCAGCTCGCTGTTGGGCCACTGTTCAAAGCCCGGAAGCTGCCTGGCCCCTCTTTGAAGATAAGATTTTACTTTCTCTCCGTACAGAAAGGGATCATTCCCTTCCTGTATGCCCCACTCCATCAGCAGCGCTGCGGCCCCTGCGACAAAAGGCGCCGCAAAGGAGGTCCCCGTAACAGAGACATAGCCTCCCCCCGGAGATGCTGTGGTTATTTCCACTCCAGGGGCTGCCAGATCCGGCAGTGTGTAAAATTCTTCCCGGGGCCATCCCCTGCCGGAAAACACTGCGTACTGCTGGCGCCTTGCGTCATAGGCGCCTACGCTGATCACTCTTCCTGCCGTGGCCGGTATTGTCATAGTGGCTGTGGCCGTGGGCTGCAGAAATCTCGTCCCCCGATTCCTCACCCTGGCATCTGACAGCCACATATTATACGTTCCGTCCACAATCCTTTGGGGCATCAAAAGAATTTTCCAGGTACCTTCATCCAGATAAGTATCTCCGGGGATAAATTCTATATAGATCTCCTGCAGTCCCTGATAGGGACTAGGTGTCCCATAGTACACCAGAAGCTCCGTTTCCCCAAGCCGGTACCTGGCCGTTCCGGCTTCCTGGCCCAAAGGCCCCGCCTCCTGGCCGTTTGGATGGATCACCGTAACCTTGTACTGATCCACATAATTTTTCCAGATCTGCAGGCTGAGCCCTGTCTCGAACTCACTGATCTGCAGTTCAATTACGGCAGCCTCATCCATAGGTACCCTTCCCGAGGCATGGCCTCCTGTTCCTCCCTCATTTCCAGCCCCTACCGATATAACGTTTTTCCATTGATCCGCCATATAGTCCAGGTACGTTTCCAGAAGAGAGGTGCCCCGGTGGGAGCCGTAAACATTTCCAAAGCTCATATTGACGGATACAGGCTTTCCAAATTCCTCTGCTTTCCGTATAACGTACTCCACAGCCTTCATCACCTCTGCCGTCCTGGGGAAGCCATCCTCAGGCGCCATCCCAAGCTTCACCACCAGAAGATCGCTCTCCGGCGCCATACCCCTGTACCGCCCTCCCGAAGCCCTTCCGTTTCCTGCGGCAATGGCAGTCACCTGGGTTCCGTGGCCGCTGAAATCCTGCTCCGGCACAATCTCATATCCCTGCTCCCGGCTTCCTGCAGACAGCGCCCGGTTGATTTCTTCCTGGGTGTAGATTCTTCCCGCCTCCTGATCCCAAAGTTCCAGGATGCGGGTGCTGCCGTCCTCCTTCCTGAAATCAGGATGAAAATAGTCCACCCCTGAATCTATGACCGCCACGATCACTCCCCGCCCAAAGAGATTATACCTGGCGCTCTGTACTGCCGATACGCAGGAAGCGGCTCTTCCTACGTCTAAAGTAAAAAAAAGCCGTTTGGGCTTTTCGATATACTGTATCTCTGGAAGGGAGGCCAGATATTCCAGATCCTGCTGGGGGAGTACCAGCACACCGTACCCTCCCGAAAGAGGGGTAAACTCCCAGTCCGGCCGGACCCTCTCTTTAAAATCTCCGCTGTACCGTATGATGACCTGCCATGTTTTTTCCAGAGGATTGTAGCCTGCCTCCAGATCCGGGGATTTTTCTCTCTCCCGGATCGTTGCGTCCAGGGCAAGATTCAAAAGGTTTTCAATTTTTTGATCGTCCATATTAAACTTTTTATGTCCTTTTTTTTACTATATTATCTCTCTTGCAGGTTTATTCCCGCGAGGGTCAAAGACCCCGTATGCTTGCATCGGGGTCTTTGATTCATTGCGGTTTAGCCTGATGATCTGATGCAGATAAAAATCCTCTTGACTTTCTGGGATTCTGGAATAAAATAAATCTGTTTTGTAGACATATTTTAATTTTTGAGGTAAATGAAATGGCAAGACAATACGTACAGGACATGACTTCCGGAAACGAAACTTCCCTTCTGCTGAAGTTCTCGCTTCCCATGCTGATCGGAAATATCTTTCAGCAGTTTTACAACATGGTGGATTCTATCGTAGTGGGAAATTATGTAGGCAAAGAGGCGCTGGCCGCCGTAGGTATGACTGCCTCTTTAAACTTTCTGTATTTCAGCCTGTGCAACGGCTTTGCCACCGGCGCAGGCGTCCTGATCTCCCAGTACTTTGGAATGAAAAACGAACGGCGTGTAAAAGACTCCATCGGAAATTCCCTTTACCTGATGCTGGGAATGGGGGTTCTTATGAGCGTGGTTTCCGTACTGCTCTCCGCCCCCATTTTAAGACTTCTGAATACGCCGGAAAACATCTTCCAGGATGCCCTGCTGTATACCAGAATCGTCTGCGGAGGCCTCTTCTCCGTGGTCCTTTACAATGGGATCGCCGCAATGCTCCGGGCCCTGGGGGACTCCACTACGCCTTTGATTTTCCTGGTGCTCTCCAGCATCCTCAACATCATTGGGGATCTGGCCCTGGTGCTGGTATTCCACATGGGAGTGGCCGGGGTGGCCATCGCCACCATCGCCGCCCAGCTTCTGTCCGCCCTGGGCTGCATCGCGTACGCTGTGCTGAAAAATCCCTACTTTCGCCTGAAAAAAGAAAATTTCCGGATCAGCTCCAGCCTTCAGTCTAAAATGCTCCGGCTTGGCATCCCCTTCGGCGCCCAGGGAAGCCTCATTGCGTTTTCCTGCGTGGCTCTCCAGAGCGTAATCAACCGCTTCGGCTCCGATGTCATCGCTGCTTTTACCGCCACCAACCGCATTGAACAGTTGGTGCAGCAGCCCTTTAATTCTCTGGGAACGGCTCTGGCTACCTTTACGGGGCAGAATCTGGGAGCCGGAAATGTGGACAGAGTGCGGACAGGCTACAAACGTTCCTGCCTGTTGGTGGTTATCTTCAGTCTTCTCATGTGCGCCATGATGTTTATATGGGGCGAGGACTTCGTGGGCCTCTTCGTGGACGATGCCAGCGTAATCGCCATAGGAGGGCGAGCCGTACAGATCACCAGCCTGTTTTACATTCCCCTGGGAATGATCTATATTGCCCGCAGTCTCTTAAACGGATCTGGAGATTCCGTCTTTGCTTTTATCAGCGGTCTTGCTGAAGTAGCCGGACGCATCGGTTTCTCCATCGGACTGTCCGCCATCCCCGCTCTGGGATACTGGGCGGTCTGGTACACTACGGGACTGACCTGGCTCATTACGGGGATCGTATGTATGCTCCGCTACGCCCAGGGAAAATGGAAAAAGATCGTTCTCACGGACTAAGCCAATCTTCTACCCGGTTCACACTCTGGAGATCTCCCAAAGGGATCTCCAGATCTTCAATCCAAAGCCTTCTCTGTGCTGTGTCAATTTTGCGTACCCTGCCCTCCAGGTGCAGGCGCTCTTCCTCCTGGTAATACTCGATCTCCGCCAGGTCTCCCGGATGAAGCTCATGAAGCTTTCGATCCAGCTCTTCTTCCTGATCCTCTGACAGAATCCGCCGCTCCTCCAAAATATGTTCTTTTTCCGCCAGGGCTTCCCTGAGTCCCTTCAGGGCATCAAAGGGCATAAACTGCTTGGCCCTGTCCCTGCAGTCCATCTTACCTCTTCTAGCAGCCACTCTTATGACCTCCTATCTGCCGGTTCCTCTCCATAGTGGTTCCCGCCGCCTCAAGATCCATCCCCCGGAGAATCGCATTTTTTCCATACCGTTTTTTTATCTTAAGGGCAGCATCCGCAAGCCTCCGCTCCCGCTCTTCTTCCTGGGGATCCGAGAACAGGTCCAACTGCCTGTACGTCTCTTCTTCCAGCCTTCCCAGGCTAAGCGTCATCCTCCGCACAGGATATCTTCTGTCTGTGATCCGTCGGTAAAGCTCCAGTGTCCGGGAGAGAATCCTTCTGTATGAGCTAGTGCAGCTTCCCATAGTCACAGAACCATTGGCCGCCTGGATGCCCAGTGAATTGGAGTACCCCACCATCAGCGATATCACAGAGGCTGCCAGATGCTTCTCCGCCAATTCCAGGCACAGCCCATCTGTCATCTCCTTCAGGATCAGCTCCCCCTCTTCAAAGGTGTAATCCCGGGGCAGAACCTGGCCGCTGGACAGAGAAGAATGCTTAGGCCGGTAATTCTTAATATCCTGCATAGTCACAGGCTCCCTTCCCCAGGCGTGATCTATGAGAAGCTCAGCGTCAATGCCGAAATTTTTATATAGAAGCTCTTCATCTGCCTGGGCCACCTGCCCCATAGTTAAAATCCCAAGCCTTGCCAGGCGGTTCTCCGTCCCCCGTCCAATCCGCCAGAAATCCGTGAGCGGTCTGTGGTTCCACAAAGTCTCCCGGTATCTTTTCTCATCTAGGCAGCCAATGTGTTCCGGCGAATGTTTTGCAGTAATATCCAAGGCCACCTTGGCCAGATAGAGATTCGTCCCAATTCCCCCAGCCGCCGTGACTCCTACCGTCTCTCTGATATCTTCCATAATCTTCAAAGCTAACTCCCGGGGCTTGGTCCGGTACAGAGGCAGATAGTCCGTTACATCCATAAACGCCTCATCAATGGAATACACGTGGATGTCTTCTTTGGAAAAATATTTCAGATAAACTTCATATATATCAGCCGAATACTGGATGTAAAGCTGCATCCTGGGGGTGGCCGCTATATAGGGAATGTTGGCGGGAATCTCAAACACACGGCACCGGTTCTTCACCCCCAGAGCTTTCATGGAGGGTGAGACCGCCAGGCAGATGGTCTTATCCGTTCTCTCCATATCCGCCACAACTAAATTGGCCGTCATGGGATCCAGCCCCCGCTCCACACATTCCACAGAGGCATAAAAAGATTTCAGATCTATGCAGAAATAAATTCTTCCCATGGCGGCTCATCCCCTTTTCAACGATTCCTGTTATTCTGGTATAGTAGTGTTTCCTTTCCTGCAAGGAATATGCGCTGTACTTTGATACTGAACTTATTAGTACTATACCACATTTGCTCAAATCGAACAAGTGTTCTTTTTTGGAATCTTTTTACAAATCCAACCCAAGAATATTCTCACTATGATATAATGCCGTTAGACATTATACCTTTATCGAAAAGGGGAATCAAAGTGAAATATGAAATGAAAAGCAGAAAATTCCGCAGCCTGCAGCGGCTGATGGCTGGAGCTGGAATTTGGATGAGTCTTTGGCTGTTCTGGGGCCTGTACCCCCGGGCTGAATCTGTAAAACCAGTAGCTCAGGTAACCTTTGAGCGGGAATACACGCAGGAAGGCGACGCGACTCTGGAACGTGCTTTAATCACAGGGCTCACAGAGGACAGAACTGTTGTCTGGAGCGTTGAGACAGAGGGCTATCCGGCCGCTCAGCTCACTCAGTGCAATGAGTTTGGCCTGTATGGCGATGCTTATTTTTATATGGAGGGCGGCAGCCTGATTAAGCTGAATCTCTCGGACGGGAGTATTGTCTGGCGCTGTCAGTGCCAAGGATCGCCTTCATCAGAGGCAATTTTGTTCGGAGAGGACGGCTGTATTTATTACAGCGGATATTATGGGCCCGCTTTTGCGGCCATAGATGAAAATGGCAATCTGATAAAAATGCTGGATGAGATGGATATCCCCTACTACTGGCCCTACAAGCTTGCTTTTACGGCAGAGGGAGAGATTTCTATCTTTTTTGAAGGATCAGATTCCGGCAGAGGCGGAGTTGTCAATATAAATCCGCAGACCTTTGAATACTACATCTCCCAGCCTGGAAACAGTACAGAACCTCTGGATCCCATGCTGGAGAGTTTATTAAAGAATATCGCCGCCGCAAACAGCGATGCTTCCAGGCTGGCTGCTTTCTGCCGCATTGATTTGGACGGAGAAGGGAAAGATGAAGTCATTGTCCGCACCTATACTTCGGAAGCCACAGAGGGCGGACGTTACATTTATAATATCTATCTCTGCAGTGTTGTAACAAACCAGTATACAGAAGCGGCTGAAGGAGAATTTTACTCCTACGCAAGTGAAGAATTCGTAAGATACAATGAGGCCCACAGAACGCTGGCAGTAAACTGGTCCTATGCCGATGAAGTAAACTTTGTGATTTATGCCTGTGAAAATGGCGAACTGTATGTCCTGGACGAGACACAGGAGGATTTATCCGATCTGCCGATGCTGCATTTCCAGGAGATTGAATTTTAAGTCCTCCATGTCTCAATCCTAAGGCAGGAGGGCGTTTCGCCTCCGCCGTAAACCGTCTGAAAGGCTTTGCGTTTCCTGGCCTGCTCTCCCCAGATCCCTCTGTAATTACAGTGGATATGGTACTCTGGATAGTTGGATGAGGAAATGTCAAGCCGCAGGCGCTCTCCTTTTTTTACAGTGTAGCATACGTCCCACATATCAATCTTCACCTGTGTGCGGGTGTGGGGTACATAAGCTTCCCCCGCCTGGCTGCCGTGGCTGAGGGAGGCAATGGAAGAACGAATATTGTAGGCCTCTCCTTCCGGCGTCACCCGCATGACCTTAGCTGTAAATGACGTATCTTCACAGTCAGAAGAAACCCACAGCTCTGCCTGCATCCGTCCAAAGATCCTCAGATCCTCTGTCAGAGGATCTGAGATAAAGGTGAGCACATCGTCTCTCCATCCGGGAGACGGCTGAAGGAGGCTTCCAATGCTTCCCCAAGAATAGAGACATGACTCGCTTCCCCAGGATTTTACCGGATGATCCGGGTCATAGATATAAGAGGCTTTTCCCTCCTGATTTTTCTCCTGGACAGTCAAAGAGCCCTGTCCGGAATCCCCTCCAAAAGAGAGATAGAATGCCGTTTCTTCCCTTTCTCTCTGCACCTTGTGCTCTGTTTTCTGCCACTTGTCCTCTCCAATCTGATACGTCCGCACCTCTTGGCAGGGCAGCTCCTTCCGCTTCAGAGTCTGTTCAAACCATTCCAGAATCATTTGGATTTCACTGTTTTTCCCATGGTCTGTCTTCTGTCCCTGGATGCAGACTTCAAAACCGTGATTCCAGGGCCCGATGATCAGACGGCTGTGTCTCTTGGAGATAGGATTGAGCTTGTTCCACGCCTCCAGGGCGCTCCCCAGGTGGTGGTCATACCAACCCTCCGCTATGAGCAGAGGAATCTGCACCCTGCCTGGAATCTCATCCAACTGCTGCCACCAGCCCTGCTGCCAGTATTTCTCTTCCTTTCGAGTATTGCAGACGTATTCCCTGTACCAGGGAACCTCCCCTCCCCAAAGGGCCGTGTCCACTTCCTTCTGGGGCATATAGCGGCACACCTGATCATAATCGGCCTTTACCTCCCATCCGCAGTTCTGCATACTCCAGGAGGTCAGCACATCCTGTCGGAACATGCCTTTTTCATAAGCGGATTTAAAACGGTCTGTCCCATAATGGGTGAGAGCCATACTGGTCATATAAGGCGACACTGCATCCGCCATGGCCCAGCCTGCCGCCGCCAGGTAAGAACAGCCCCAGTACCCTATATTTTCTGTCCAAGGCTGTCCTACCAGCCATCTTACCGTGTCAATGCCGTCGTTTCTCTCATTTACATTGGGCGTCCATTTTCCCTGGGACTCTTCGATTCCCCGGCAGAACTGGAACACAAAAGCATATCCCCTTTTCGCCATCTGTACTCCGTGTATCTCCAAAGCCTCTGCGTGGGAAGGATAGCAGGATCTCTGCAGAATCACAGGAAAACTCTCCCGTCCTAAATCCTTTGGCTTAAAAATAAAGGTGTGCAGGCCGACGCCGTCTCTCATAATGACGAAGTCCTCTTCCCTGGTGAACTCCCTGCAGACTTCACCGTATCCGCTTTTTCTGTATTCTTCCGTCAGCGCTTCTCTCTGTCCCATGTTCTAACCCTCCGTCTCTGTCCTGCCACAGTCATATCCCCCTTAAAGTTTGGAATAAAAGGACTCTACCATCCAGCCATTTTCTCCATCCAAAACCAGATCCATCTGTCCTGAAACTGTAAATGGCTCCTGCCCTTCCCCTGCAAATTTCAGAGATACCTGGAAATCGTACCAAGCTTCTCCTTCTTCCTGGGAAGTCTCTTCCAGAGTGATCTCTTCCACACTCAGATCCTGCCCCTTATCCTGTACCATTCCGTACAGCCGTGCCAGCCCCCGCTTAGCCATCAGGTCCTGCCAGGCCTCTTCACTCATCCGGCAATAGGGAGACATCGTCTCCAGAGCTCCTAGAATGGAATCATAAGAATACGTGAACGATTCCTCATTCTCTCCCAACACTGTAATCTCTATCTTTCCTGAAGTCTCCGTGGATTTGGTATCCTTCTCCGTGGATTCTTCGGTCTCTCCCGCCTCTTCGGAGGCAGCTTCCAGTTCTTCCAAAATTTCCCCCTCCAACTGCTCCTGCTCCTGTGAAAGGGTACTGAGAACAATATCTGCCTGTGCAAAATCAACTGTATAAAATGCCTTTAAAAAATCCTCCGCCGCTTCGTTAGGGGCCTGTGACAAAAAAGCTTCCTCGTTTTCCTCTTTGCCTGCGATAAAAATACTGGTAGGGCCGTCCGCCCCGCCTATCACCGCCGTCTCCCCTGCCAGGGCAATGTTTCCCCATGACAAAGGCAAAGCCCCTGCAAGGACGCAGCAAAAAATTTTCCACTTTCCTCTCTTCATAGTCTTCCCTCCCTCGTGTACATTTGACGCAGACCCTTCTCCAGCTACTTCCATTTTTAGTAAATTTATCTTAACATATCTGTAATCTTCTGTCATCTTTTATCTTCCCGGCATGGTCCCCATGGGAGAAATTCTGTCAGTCTTTTTCTTTTCCTCTTTTCCGGCTATTCTTTACAATGCCTGCCGCAATGAGAAGAGCCCCTGCCACGATTCCCAAAATGAGAATCAAAGCGAAAATATTGGCATTTAAAGTTTTATCGCTGGCCCAGTTTGAAAAATCTGCCAGAAGAATCGTAATCTGCTTTTTCTGCTCAGCAAAATATGCGTATACATCATTGGAAAATACCGTCCAGACACTTCCTGTTATTGTAATGATTCCCGCTTTGATCCATCTGTTCGCCGGAAGATATCTTGCCACAAGAAAGATCAGCCACACTCCGGCCATCAAAATCAGCGCGATTGTAAAACCGTCTCTCATTCCTTCTACATCGCCTGAATGACTGCATATTTCAAAAATTGTGAGGAAAAGCCATACCGTGTCCCATGATATCGCAATTAACGCTTTTTTATCCGACAGTACGGGCGGTAAAGTAATATCCCTGATCACGAAGGGGAACAGAACTACAGACAATCCAAAAATTGTCGGTATTACCCATAAAATGAATTCACCGCCGCCATTCATCGCATCTACAAAGAAGAAAATCAGTATCAGCGCAAATACTCCTGTCAGAATACTCCTTACCACTCTTTTTTTGGAAGACATCAGCGGAACGACAGTGAATGCCGCTGTCAGAAGCATCGAAGCTGTTACCACCGCAAAAACTCCCATACCGCCTCCGCCGGCTGCCGATACAATAAATGTTACGACTACGGGAATTAACAGCAAAAGAGCGATAACAAATCCCGCTTTATATGCAGCGTTTCTTTCCTTTTTTGCATGTCTTTCCAGAACGCCGGACGTTTCTGTTCTGATAATTGCATCCACGGTATGATTCTTTAATTCTTCATAAGTTTTTTTGCAGCTTTCGCAGGCTGACAAATGACGTTCCACGAATTCCCTGCTGGCTGAAGTACATGCTTCGTCATAATAAAGAGGAAGCAAATCCTGTACAATTTCACATTCCTGTGAATGATTCTGTTTCATTTTCTCCCATCCTTTCCTGAATCTTAATTCTTGCCCTGTGATAAGTAACCCTCGCCCAGTTCTCTGTTTTTCCGAAAATCAATCCTATCTG
>LHCFC01400__coassemble_1883_pt1 | contig 15049 bp, 16 predicted proteins | sample LHCFC01400__metabat2_low_PE_019 | metagenome-assembled genome bin LHCFC01400
TGCGCTACTTTAATCCCATCGGCGCCCATAAAGCGGGAGTGATCGGGGAAGATCCCAAGGGAATTCCCAACAATCTGGTTCCCTATATTGCGCAGGTAGCGGTAGGAAAACTGGAGAAACTGGGAGTGTTCGGCGACGATTACGACACCCCGGACGGAACTGGAGTCAGGGATTACATTCATGTGGTAGACCTGGCAAAAGGTCATGTGAAGGCTATGAAGAAATTCCAGGAAGAACCTCAGGTGCGGATTTACAATCTTGGTACAGGAAAGGGCTACAGTGTCCTGGATGTGCTCCATGCCTTTGAGAAAGCCTGCGGAAAGACTCTTCCGTATGAAATTAAACCGAGACGCGCAGGAGACATTGCCACCTGCTATGCAGATCCGTCCAAGGCGAAGAGAGAGCTTGGCTGGGAGGCAGAATATGGAATCGAGGAGATGTGTCAGGATTCCTGGCGCTGGCAGTCTATGAATCCGAACGGATACAATGACTGAAAATTGCAGCCGTTTGGGATAGCTAAAGATTCAAGCGATCCGTAAAAAACACTGGACGAATTTGCAGGTTTATGAGAAAATATCTGTGAAGAATGAACAACTGAAAGGAGTCTTAAAATGATTTATTCACGTGAAGTAGAAGAAATGTGTCCGGTAGCTCAGGGCGTTCATCATGGCGCTGCACCGATACCGGAAGAGGCAAAATGGGTTCAGGCGAAAGAAGTAAAAGACATTTCCGGCCTGACACACGGCGTTGGCTGGTGTGCACCCCAGCAGGGAGCCTGCAAGCTTACTCTGAATGTTAAAGAGGGCATCATTCAGGAAGCTCTTGTAGAGACCATCGGATGTTCCGGTATGACTCACTCAGCGGCTATGGCATCTGAGATCCTTCCGGGGCTGACTGTAATGGAAGCTCTGAACACAGACCTTGTATGTGATGCGATTAATACGGCTATGAGAGAGCTGTTCCTGCAGATCGTTTACGGCAGAAGCCAGTCTGCTTTCTCAGAAGACGGACTTCCGGTTGGCGCTGGTCTGGAAGACCTTGGAAAAGGTCTGAGATCTCAGGTTGGTACAATGTACGGGACATTAAAGAAAGGTCCTCGTTATCTGGAAATGGCAGAAGGTTATGTAACCGGTATTGCTCTGGATGCGGACGATCAGATCATCGGATATCAGTTTGTAAGCCTTGGCAAGATGACTGACTTTATCAAAAAGGGTGATGATCCCAACACCGCATGGGAGAAGGCAAAAGGCCAGTATGGCCGTGTTGCGGACGCAGTGAAGATCATCGATCCCAGAAAAGAGTAATGTGACCATATACATAGGTGAAGGAGGAAAACTTTAATGGCTTTATTTGAATCGTATGAAAGACGAATTGACAAAATCAATTCTGTTTTGAACAGTTATGGAATTGCTTCTCTTGAGGAAGCAGAGAAAATCACCAAGGATGCCGGTCTGGACGTTTACAATCAGATCAAAGGCATTCAGCCCATCTGCTTTGAGAACGCATGTTGGGCCTACATTACCGGAGCGGCTATCGCTATTAAGAAAGGCTGCAGAAAAGCGGCTGACGCAGCGGCAGCCATCGGCGAAGGCCTTCAGGCTTTCTGTATTCCCGGTTCAGTTGCAGATACACGTAAAGTAGGTCTGGGACACGGAAATCTTGGCAAGATGCTCCTTGAGGAGGAGACAGAGTGCTTCGCATTCCTGGCAGGCCATGAGTCCTTCGCTGCAGCAGAGGGTGCGATTGGTATCGCTGAGAAGGCAAACAAAGTTCGCCAGAAACCTCTCCGTGTTATCCTGAACGGACTTGGAAAGGATGCCGCTCAGATTATCGCCAGAATCAACGGATTTACATATGTAGAGACCGAGTACGATCCCTACAAGAATGAAGTGAAGGAAGTGTTCCGCAAGGCATACTCTGAGGGACTTCGTGCGAAAGTAAACTGCTACGGCGCTAACAGCGTTCCAGAAGGCGTTGCCATCATGTGGAAAGAGAACGTAGACGTTTCCATCACCGGAAACTCCACCAACCCCACACGTTTCCAGCATCCGGTAGCAGGTACCTACAAGAAAGAGCGCCTTGAGGCAGGCAAGAATTACTTCTCAGTAGCTTCCGGCGGCGGCACAGGACGTACCCTGCATCCCGACAACATGGCAGCAGGACCGGCTTCCTATGGTATGACAGATACCCTCGGCCGTATGCATTCAGACGCTCAGTTCGCAGGTTCTTCTTCCGTACCGGCTCACGTAGAGATGATGGGTCTGATCGGCGCAGGCAACAACCCCATGGTTGGTATGACCGTAGCCGTAGCCGTTTCCATCGAAGAGGCTGCAAAAGAAGGTAAGTTCTAAGCGAAAACCGCATAAAATCAACGTTTTTGGGCTCCCGGGCATCGTTCCGGGGGCCCTTTTTCTGAGTCTGCGTGAGCTGGGATTTGGTGCATTTTGGGGTGAAAATAGAAAAAAGTCAACATTTGGTCAACATTCGTTTTCAATGTTGACGCAAATCATGTTGACTTTTTTTGAAATGGCCAGATGGAATTATAAATACATATGATTCAGGATAGAACGTCCCCGGACCTGGACGGTATCTGTTAAATGATTTGTATAGATATAGGTAGTTGAGAGCTTAACGTGTCCAAGGCGTCTTTGAATATAAATATCATCTGCTCCGTTTTCAACAATCTTTTGCTTGGCAGTTCGGGTTTTATCAGCAAACCATTGGACCTGACGATTAACTTCTAACTGCTGTGTGGATAGTTTTATATCGGCTCTGATTAGCCCGAATGCCTCGCCTAACCGTAATCCGCAACGGTAACCTAATAGTAAATGGATGTGATTTACGGTTCCGTATGGAAAACGGACAAAAATTTCTTCCATTTTTGAAGGAAGAATGTATATATGGGGGTCTGAACGTGTAGGCACTTTTGGCTGTTGGTTAATGGGTATTTTTAACCTGACTGCTGGAGAATAGGCTATGTATTGATTATCAGCAGCGTAACCGAACGCTTTGGTAAGTATCCCTTTGACGCCGGAAATCGTGTTAATGGCAAGCCCACGATTAAAAAGTTCTTTAATAAAATCCTGTAATATAGCTTTGGTAATCGCTTTCACCCTGTAATTGCCAAGGGCTGGTTTGCTTTTCATACCCAGCTACAGTAACGTCTTTTAGATCCATTCGACAATCTTTTTCAATCCAAAGATCGAGAAAATCCGATAAAGACATTTCGGAGGGAATAATAAGTTGTCCGGCATTTTCATATAATTCTTGAGCCTTTTTTCCTGCCTCCTTAGCTTCTTTTTTTGTTTTGAAGCCGGGTCCGTTTTTGGAGCCGGTAGAAATCGGGAACGCCGTTTGTCAGGACGACGATCAGGAGTGATCACAGAGGAATTTAAGGGGCAGGAAAATACAGCCTACCACGATATTGCAGCCCTGTTTAAAATTTACCGTTCCGTAAACTGGCGGATGCAGATCAAGATCAATCAGGTCCGGCACCGGTTTCAGATGGAATACGGGATGGATGTGGATTCTTTTTTGGACAGTATTTACCAGGCTGGGATGAATATTGACCTGGATTTGGCGGGAGAGAAGGAACGGATCGAAGCCATCAACCGGTCAAATAAGTTCCTGAAGCTGATCGATGAGGCCGTGGAGCTTATGAGAAACTACCATCCCAATGGAGAGCGTTACTACTGGGTTTTGTATTACAGCTATATGTCCGCATACCAGGCAGAAAATGTCGAGGAGATCCTGGACAAGCTGGAGCCCCATTTCCCAAAGCTCACCCGGATACACCAGGCTACCTACTTTCGTTGGCGTGAACAGGCTTTTGAGGCGGTAAGTGGAATCTTATGGGGGTACGAGGGGGAAAATATGCAGATTTTGGAACAGTTTCGGGACACCTGCAAACCGGAATAAACTTATTTTCGATACTGTTGACACAGATTTTCCGAAAAAACTATAGTGAATTTGCAAAGGCGCATACATGGCGCATAAAACAGGGCAAAAGCCAGAAAGGGGAAACAGCATGATTATTTCGGTAGATACGGGGAATAAGCTGATCAAGACAGAAAACATGGAGTTTGATGCGGGCGTGGAGGTTTTAGACCAGATGCCCGGGGAACGGGAGGAAGTGATTTCATATAAGGGAAACTATTATAGGATCACCAGCCGCCGTCCTGCTTATCTGGAGGACAAAACAGAGGATGAGCGCTATTTTATCATGGTTCTTTTTGCGATAGCAAAAGAACTGGAGCACAGGGACGGACCGGAGACAAGGGTAGCCAATGGACTGATCGAAGTGGAGCTGTTGATCGGGCTCCCACCGGCGCATTACGGCAAACACCGCAGGGCATTCCAGGAGTACTTCCACAGAGAAGGAAGCGTGATCGATTACCTCTACATGGGGCAGCCTTATAAGATCACCTTTTCCGACGTCCGGGTATACATACAGGCTTATGCGGCATACTGCCTGGTGGCCGGACAGAAACAGCTGTCCAGATATCCCAAAGTATTGCTCATTGATATAGGCGGATTCACAGTTGATTATATGATCCTGCGGTTTGGTCAGCTGGATCGGAGCTATGTGGATTCCATGGAGGAGGGCGTGATCAAACTGTACCGGAGCATCAAGGCAGGCATCCGTCAGAGATTCGGACTTTTACTGGAGGAAGCAGACGTGGACAGCATCCAGCGTGGCGAAAAGGGGAGCCTGGAGACGGACGTGACGGAGCGTGTAAAAGAAATAACTGCAAAATACGTTTCAGACCTCCTGGGAACCTTCCGCGAGATCGGCATTGATTTTGGCACCACCCAGACCGTGTTTGCCGGGGGAGGCGCGATCCTGCTCAACCAGGTGATCCAGGAAGTCTGGAAGAAATACCGAGGACAGTATTTTATCATCAATGATGTATGTGCAAATGCGAAAGGGTATAAGCTGCAGTACCTGGCCGAGAAAAGGGAGGAATCTGAATGAGCAAGCAGGACCCGTACCGGTTCAACCTGAGATTTGACGACACGGACAGCGATCATCAAAAAGTATGTGATTTCCTGAATTCCTGTGGCCGGAAAAAGACCCGGTATATTGTGAAGGCATTTCTTGCTTATTGGGGGATAGCAGGGGCAAAAGGATCAGAGGAGCAAAGGAAAGAAACCGTGGAACCAGAGCCGCCAGGAAAAGAGCACTTTGTCACGGTCGAAGCAAAAGAGTATACTGCAGATGATGCAGAAGTTTCCCTGGTGCAGAGAAACTATCAGATGTTTGATAATCTTGGAAGGGAGGAGTTTTGATGAAGAATAAAGAGATTTGGATTTGCTATGGAATTGGAACAGCCCAATCATTAGGCATTGCATTTCTGTGCGCAGGCATTCCGGCAGGAACGATGCTTGTCGCGGCGGGGACGGGAGCCTTGCTGATCCATACGACAATGGCATTACTCCAGGTAGGAAAACAAAAGGTGTGTCCAAACTGCGGTGCATGGATCCCCAAAAAGGACCGGATCTGTGGAGAGTGTGGATTCCGGTACTACGAGGGCGTACCGGAAGAAAAACTGACAGAATACATCAGCCGGGAACAGGAAACGGAACGTTCCTCCGAACAGATTGACTGCGATTTTGAGCAGATTGAAACACTTGCCGTCGAAGAAATGCTGGCGTGTGACGGGGATATTGAAACTTTCCTTAAAAACAGGGGAAAAGAAGACGATTTTTCGTGAGCACCCTGCGGCCGGTGCTGAAAATACATGAGGAAAGTAAGAATTTGCCGATCATGCAATGATATGATAAAAATGCTGTTTTTGAGAAAAAAGCAACCGGAATCATAACTCCCGGTTTACGATGCATAAAAGAATACATCCGTCCTGCTTCAGGATATTCAGCCGGGGGTTGAGGGGCTGATAAAGCATTCAAATTGCAGGCAGGAAAAAAGAAAAAAATCGTATTTTGTAGGCTGTCAGGATTTACTCCTGACAGTCTCTTTTTTTACCTGTCGGATTCTGCTGTATTATCGCAATTCCCGTCAAAAACTGCCGGGTGCCTCTCGACAAAATAATGCTGTCGTATTTCGGTCTCGCGGCCCTCCTTTTTTGGATTTTTCAGGAACAAACCATCGAAAAATCTAAAATAAGGAGAGCAAACCTATGTATCATGACGAAAAAGATCTGGTTGGCCAGTTCAGTGCGTATTTAAAAGTGTCGATTAAACATGCGCGGCAGGAATATCTGGAAAAACAGTCCAGAATAAGAAGCAATGAATTTCCGGTGTTTGAAGGGGAAGAAGCGGAAGATTTGGAGGCGGAAGACGTTCTGCGCCAGGCGATTGAGCTGTCGGACAGCCTGGAACGCGGCATCATAGAAATCCGGCTGCTGCTGGACCAGATCGAAAGCACCTCTTTGTATCATGCGTTTTCCAGCCTGAAAAAAGAGCAGAAAGAGATCATGGTCCTTCGTATTTTCTAGATCGGAAAGCGGTTTGGGATGACCCCAAAGAAAGCAGAGAATACATATTACAACGCCATAAAGAAAATAAGGAAGATGATTGGAGGCGGGAAGAATGGGATTTGAAGAACTTTTTGCGAGAGCAAGGAAATCGGAACCGCAGGCTTTGCTGGAGCTGATCGAAATGTACCGGCCCCTGATGATCAAGTACGCCAAGATTGACGGCGTTTTGGACGAGGATCTGTATCAGGAATTTGTATACCGGCTGCTCCTGTGTGTAAAGAAATTTCCATACGGGGAAGAAAAATAAACCATATCTTGTGACATAATGGTTGACAGGCACAAGATATATGCTTAAGATGAAAGTGTAACGGATTTTCTTCTGCCATAGGGCAGGATCGATTTTTTGTTCCGGGGAAGGCCGGAAGCTGATTTTTTGGCGGAAGTCTGCCGTTATCGTATGATTGCAGAAAGGCACTGATTATTTGAAGAGAATAGTCAGTGCTTTTTTGTTGCCGGAAAGGAGGACAGGAGGGAAAGATAAGGATATACTGGAAGGAAGACAAAAAATATGTTATAGTGAATCCATACCAAGGAATGCTGAGGTGATGACAATGGCTGCAAAAAATAAAGTGAAGACAGACACCGTGTTAAAAGATTTCTGGCGGGATAATGCCAGATTTGCAGATTTATTCAATGCGGCATTATTTCAGGGTAGGCCAGTGATTCACCCGGAAGAACTGGAGGAATCGGACACGGATATTTCGTCCATCCTGGAATTAAATGGACATATGGAAACGGTGCAGAAGATTCTGGATGTGGTGAAAAAGAGCGTACAGGGCGTTGATTTTGTGATACTGGGACTGGAAAACCAGCAGCGCGTCCATTTCGGAATGCCATTGCGGATCATGCTGGGAGACGCGTTCGGTTACCTGAAGGAGTACCAGGAGGTTGCAAAAAAGAACAAAGCGCAGGGTTATTGGGACGGCCCGGATGAATTTCTCTCCGGATTTCGCAGGGAGGACTGCCTGCATCCAATGGTGACCATCTGCCTGTACTACGGAGAACGGGAGTGGGACGGCCCGCATTCCCTTTTGGATATGCTGAAAGTCCCGGAGGAGCTGCGCCCGGTGGTGAATGATTACAAAATGAATCTGATCCAGGTGCGCGAGAGTGAAGATCTTCCGTTCCACAATGCGGATGTACAGACTGTTTTCGAAATCAGCCGGAATATCTACAAAAGGGACTATAAAAAGATTGAGGAAGTGTACCAGGATAAGGAATTTTCCTCCAAACTTGGCGTTGTGATCGGAGCGATCACCGATTCCCAGGAACTTGTAAATCAAGCCTTAGAAAGAAAAGGAGGCAGGATGAATATGTGTACGGCATTGGAAGAACTGAAAAAAGAAGGAAGAACTGAAGGAATCACTGAAGGAATTATAAAAGGGAGAATACTCGCCTACTTTGAACTTGGAGTATCCCCGGAGGAAATTGCAAGGAAAACAAAGCTCACTGTAAAAGAAGTGGAGAAGATATTGGAAGAAAATGGCGAGCTGAATCTGGTATAGTTTTTGATGTGTAGAAGGGCGGGGCGGCATAGCTGCCCCGGCCTTTTCAAAACTGGAAAAAAACGGTGGTTGAGTACAAAGCCATTTTTAAAGAAGTATCCTATAAGGAGCCAATATGCAGGAAACGTATACAGTGATAGAAATTTTTGAACGGGATTATGGCTGTGAGGAACGAGAAGCGGGACAGGAGGATCTGGTCCAAGTAAAACTGCGCTCAAAATCCGGTCAGGAGAGCGTGCTTTTGGTATCGGATGCCAGTTTATACGAGCAGGATATCAAAGAGGGCTTAGAGGTCTTTCTAATCGAAGGAAAACTGCAAAAAGTTCTGGGAGCAGACTGGGTGCAGGCGTGCAGCCAGAGCATGGATGTTCCGGGATTTTTAAAGCAGATGGACCGTCTCAGGTCAGGAGAAACCACCATCTGTCCTTTTTGCGGGGGAGTGGTTTTCATGACCGCATCAGAAAATGGAAAGGATACCTTTTCCTGTGATTCCTGCGATATGTATTTTTCCACAGAGTGTACAATCCGATAGGAGAAAAGAAAAAGATGAAAGTTGAAGAGGAACGCGGAGTCCGGGTCTGGGTGGATGCGGATGCCTGCCCGGTGGTTGGAATCATAGAACAAATTGCAGAGCGCTATCACATCCCGGTCACGCTTTTGTGTGATACCAACCATATGCTGAGATCTTCTTACAGCACAGTAAAAGTCGTCGGCGCCGGAGCGGATGCGGTAGATTATGCCCTGATCGGATTGTGCCGGAAAGGGGATGTTGTAGTGACCCAGGACTATGGTGTGGCGGCGATGGCTCTGGGAAAACAGGCCTGTGCGATCCATCCGTCTGGGAGATGGTATACGGATGAGACCATTGACCGTATGCTCATGGAACGGCATCTTGCGAAGAAAGCAAGGCGCTCCTGCGGGAAACATCATTTGAAGGGGCCAAAGAAGCGGAGCAAAGAGGACGATGAACATTTTGCAGATGCTTTTGAAAAGCTGGTCTTACGGGCGCTTGCAATGCACGAACCAGGCAAAGCCTAAAGTGCGACGAAGAAGCGTCAGAATTGCGACGGGCGTGATATTGACAGATGATTTTAAACTTTATACAATGGTAAAGTAAAGTTTTGTGCATGTGGACAGCGCGCATGGAGAGCCACAGGATTTTATACAGAGGACAGCCATTATGGTTGTCTTTTTTTGTTGCCAAAATGCGAAATTAAAAAAGGAAGGAGGGGTGTGATTGGCAGGAAAGATCAGGACAAAGAAAACCGATAAGAGACGTTACATGCCGGGGAACCAGAACGTAAATCTGGTTCCCCGGATTGCATTTTTTACGTTTTTAGCAACCACACTGACAGCCATGACCGGGATGCCGGTCTTTGCATCGGATATTTTCGGGACTGCGAAAAACGCTATGCAGACAGTCTACACGGATGTGGCAGGAATTGCCACGGTGACGGCTGTTGTGTGTGCTGCGGTGTGTTTGTTTTTGATGAATTTCTCCAAATCCGGCAGGACCGTTGATGAATCCAGAGCATGGCTGAAACGGATCGTGGTCTGCTGGGCGGCGCTGATGACCCTTGGAGCCATCGTGACATATCTGGAGAAGATCATTCCGAAAAGTATGTTTACCGGATAACTTTAAAAAACGAGCAGATGCCGGCGCTCTCCCGGCATTGGAAAGGACCGTTACAGAATAACCGTATGACCGCACGATTTTATCTTGTAACGGCTCTTGAATCCTATCACAAGATATGTTATATTATAGACAGAAAAAGGAGCAACCGCCCACAAAGTGGTTAGCCTCATAGTTAGACAATAAGCCTACCTAATCCGCCAAGATTACAAGGTAGGCTTATTTATTTTCGCTTGTTGTTCCTATCGATATAGGCAAGCAGCGCAACCAGAAACGAACCGCCCAAAAATAACAGGCTTAAATATCCATTTGCACCACCTGGTACCCCCCTCTTTTTCAAGTATAGGGAGGCTACCACCTTGTAACACGATTGCTCCGTACAGAGAGTATATCATATCTCATAGAACAGAAACAGTCCTTTTTTATCTTTTGATGGAATTTTAGAAAACGGCTTTTTGCAACTCGCGGTAATTTCTGGCGGTCAATGTCTGCCAACACACGTTCTGTCAAGACCCCTCCGCCATGCTTACCAGTCCGACATCTAATAATGAAATAAGACAATCCAATAATGGACTGCCCCAATTATCACATATTCTTTTTGATTTGCTTCTTATATTTGTAATAAGTACTCCTCGAAAGTCCGACCAGACGCATACAATCAATATCATTCAAACTACCGATGAAGTCTTTAGAATGTTTGATTATCTCCTGCTTTGCTTTCTTAGTTTCTATTGTAGTTCCCTCTGCCCGTCCGATCTGCTTGCCTGCTGCCCTTGCCCTTGCAACCCCCTCTTTAACTCTCATGTGCAAGTAATCAACTTCTTGTTCGGCTGTATTAAAAGCTATTTCTATTTGCTTCTTAGCGAGTATCATAAGATATTCATTAACGCCTTGCAATATACAATCAACATCACTGCCAGTTAATGCAATCTTACTTTCTAAAGCCTGCCTGAATACGTCTGTATCAATGTGCCTTTCCTATTTTCGGACGGACGATAAAGGACGGAGATGTCATATCGTTGGTGAGAAAGTTTCTTGTCAGCGGAGTGATGATAGACGATGAGTATGAAGATACGATAGTCGGCACGCCGCAGGGAGGGAATATATCGCCGCTACTGACAAACATCATGCTCAACGAACTGGACAAGGAACTAGAGGCAAGGAGACTGGACTTTGTCCGGTATGCGGATGACCTGATCATCATGGTTGGAAGCAGACAGGCGGCAGAACGAGTGATGAAGAGCGTAACAAGATTTATAGAAAATAAGCTGGGCTTGAAAGTGAACGCCGAAAAGAGCAAAGTGGACAGGCCAAAAGGGATAAAGTATCTGGGATTTGGCTTTTACTATGACTCATTTGCCAAAGGATATAAAGCCAGACCACACCCAAAAGCAGTTGCAAAGTTTAAGGCGCAGATGAAGAAGGTCACAAGCAGGAGCTGGGGAGTGAGCAATGCCCATAAGGTGAAGAAACTCAACCAACTTATCCGAGGATGGATAAATTACTTCGAGATCGGGAGCATGAAAGGACTATGCGAACGATTAGACAGTAACATCCGTTACCGGCTGCGTATGTGCATCTGGAAGCACTGGAAAACGGCGAAGAACAGAGCAAGGAATCTGATGAAACTGGATGTACCAAGGTGGGCGGCGTTTAAAATAGCATACTGCGGAGATCGATACGCAAGACTTGCCTACAACGGATGGGTACAGAAAGCCATAAGCAACAAGAGACTAGCCGATTTTGGGCTGATCTCTATGAGAGACTACCATGCCGAAAGGCGAGTTACTTGTTAAGTTGGTCGAACCGCCGCTTGCGGAACCGCATGAGCGGTGGTGTGAGAGGTCGGAAATTTCTCAATTAGAGAAATTTCCTCCTACTCGATTGAGTCTGCGTGAGCTGGGATTTGGTGCAAGGTGTTTTCCGGCAAACGTTCTGCAAAAGATAAACAAAGCATTTTATCGCCATATATACTGCACAATCTGTGACTTGTTCCATACCGGAATCCGTGATAAAATAACGAAAAGAAAGACAAGGCTGCGAAAAAGACCGCAGGCCGGGAAGGAGTGATACGGTGGCAAAAACCTTTCATGTGACAGGACCTTGCATTCCAGCCAAGCATTACATGGCAGATATGTCGGGACGCATCGGCCAGATTCGCAAAATGGTGGATGCCGGGGCGTATTTTACCATAAACCGGGCGCACCAGTATGGAAAAACAACAACGCTGGCGGCGCTGGAGAAAGAACTTAGCAAAGATTATCTTGTGGTATGGCTGGACTTTCAGGCGCTTGGAAGCGCGGCCTATCAGAATGAAAATACATTTTCCCTGTCCTTTTTGCAGCTTTTTTACCGGGAACTCAGACGGCGGAAGGTTGACAGGATTCCTGGAATGGAAATGCTCCTGACGAAAATGCAGCGGAGCATCGAAGAAAAAGAACCGGATTTTGACCTTATGGAATTGTCGGCGCAGCTTCTGGATATCTGCAGCGCCAGTGATAAACCGGTCGTCCTTATGATCGACGAAGTGGACACCGCATCGAATAATCAGGTGTTCCTTGATTTTCTGGCACAGCTTCGCAATTTCTATCTGGAGCGCGATACCAAAGGTGTTGCTGCCTTTCAATCGGTCATTCTTGCGGGGGTTTATGACATCAAGAACCTGAAACGCAAGATCCGCCAGGAGGAAGACCACAAAACCAACAGTCCGTGGAATATCGCGGCAGATTTTGAGGTGGATTTAAGCCTGTCTCAGGATGGGATCGCAGGGATGCTCGGGGAATACGAAAAAGATCATAATACCGGGATGGATATCCCAAAGATCGCAAAGCTGTTGTGGGAATATACCTCCGGCTATCCATATCTGGTATCCCGTCTTTGTAAATTGATGGATGAAAAGATTGGAAGCGAGAGCGGGGAAGAAAAACAGGCGGCCTGGACCAGGGAAGGCGTTTTAAAAGCGGTGCGTATGCTGCTGATGGAGAGCAACACGCTGTTTGAATCCCTCATCGGGAAACTGTCCGATTACCCGGAACTGGAAATCATGCTGAAAGATCTGTTGTTTTTCGGGAAACCCATTACCTATAACCCGACCAATCCTGTGATCGCTTTGGCGATGATGTTTGGTTTTGTGAAAAACCAGGATGGGAAAGTGATCCCGGCGAATCGAATCTTTGATACGCTGCTGTACAATCATTTTCTGTCTATGGATGAATTAAAGTCCTCTAAGATCTATCTGGCGTCCCTGATGGACCAGAACCTTTTTATCCGGGATGGCCATCTGGATATGAAGAGGATATTGGAAAAGTTTGTTTTGCATTTCCATGAACTGTACGGAAACAAAAAAGAAACGTTTTTGGAGGAAGAGGGCAGGCGTTACTTCCCTCTCTACCTCAGACCGATCATCAACGGGACCGGAAACTACTATATCGAAGCCCGCACCAGAAGCCTTGGACGGACGGATATCATCGTGGATTATCGCGGGGAGCAATTTGTGATCGAGACAAAGATCTGGCGCGGAAACGAGTACCATTTGCGGGGAGAGCGTCAGCTGGCAGAATACCTGGAGGATTATGGCCTGAGAACCGGTTACCTGCTTAGTTTTAACTTCAACCAGAAAAAAGAGATCGGCATCCACGAAATAGAAGTGGAGGGAAAGCGGATCATTGAGGCGGTTGTTTGACTCCCAGTTATGAAACAGAAAAAGGAAACGGGGCTGCATCCGAAGATTTTCAGGTTGATGTTACCGAGAAGATCGATCAGGAGGCGAGTCTTATGTGTAATCTAAGTGACGGACAGAAATACAAAGCATTTTATCAATGATGTAAGGTAAGAATCCGGGGTTTTACTCTGAGCACAGGGAACCCCGGGTCTTTTTTGTCTGCCCATGTCTGGCAGAGGAAAGGAGGCGCTTATGCGGATTTGGGACAGACCGGTGAGAACAGCCACCGGTGAAAAAGATATTCGTGAAAGGAGCTGGTGCCTTGTGAGTGACAGCTTACATATTTTCGCTGGGCTTATTTGAAAAGTTTTCTTATAAAAATCGTTATCTATATTTTTGTGTAGAAGAAAAATTTTTGTCTTGCTATCATCACCTTACAATCAAGTATTGATAGTTTCATTGGAACAGCAGGCAACCAGTTTTGGAAAATCTGTGATTTCAATCCATTTACGGTGAGAAACAATAATACCGTTGTTTCGGAGTTTGGCCAGATTGGTAGTGACGTTCACAAGGCTGATAGCCAGGGTATCAGCAATTTCCTGTTGCGTCAGTTCAATCCGGTGGGGCGTTCCGGTTGGAGAATGGAGCGAAAACAGATATAGCAGATTACATACCTTGATAAATGCGTTATTGTAATCCTGGTGAGCGGATTCATAAACAAACAAGTTGATGTACATAGAATACGTCTCCAGAACACAGGCATTTAAGGACATATTTTCCTGATACATTTGGTAGAAATCTTCTCTGGTAAACTCCAGGGTCTCTACTCTGGTTAAAGCCTCTGTTCCCATAGAAGCCTCAATCTTGAAAGCAGAGTTTTGGCATCCTGGAAACACCGTTCCATTACTGTGAAAATGCAGAATTTTGTGGTAGCCATTCTCATGCTCCACAAAGGTTTTGGCAATTCCGGTTTCAATGTAATATACATACCGGATTGTTTCACCCAAATTCCAAATCATATCACCTTTTTCAAAAACACGGCGGCGATGGGGTTTGGAAAGGAAATAGTCATAAAATTCTACATAATCATCAGAAAAGAAATAACGGGGAATCAGCATAAGATTACCTGCCTTTCTGGGAATTGCTTTCAGTATACCACGAATCTGCGCGGCTGCCTACAGTGTGCGGAGAATTGTCACAGGGTGCGCCTGTTTCAGGTGTAGTCGGAGTTGGAGAGATACGGACTGGGGAACAGGCGGAAGCGATACTAGAGAATGATATTGCAGATATGGTGGCAGTAGGGCGAGGACATCTGTGCTGTCCTGACTGGACAAACAGGATATTGCATGGACAGGAAGTGGAAGTGTGCCGTAACTGTAGAAACTGTATGTGGTATATTGATGGACGGAAATGTCCGGCGGTGAGGAAAGGAGAGGAATAATCTATGAAAGTTTTGTTGATAACTGGAAGTCCCCATAAGGCTGGAACGACTGCTGCTCTAACGGAGCAGTTTATAAAAGGCGCAACTGAGGCAGGACATGAGGTATTCCGTTTTGATAGTGCTTTTGCCAAGGTTCATCCCTGCATAGGATGCGACAAATGTATGACAGGAAAAAATCCCTGCGTGTTTCAGGATGATATGCAGAAACTGATTCCTAAATTGTTGGAAGCGGATTTGGTTGTCTTTTCAACGCCGTTATATTACCATGGTTATTCTGCACAGCTAAAAGCCGTCATTGACCGGTTTCACGGT
>LHCFC01400__coassemble_1892_pt1 | contig 14876 bp, 10 predicted proteins | sample LHCFC01400__metabat2_low_PE_019 | metagenome-assembled genome bin LHCFC01400
CTTATGGGCTGCCGCTTTCTGTTTTTATGTACTCAAACTTTATTGCTACTATACCGTATGAATTGGATGAAGCGGCCTTGATTGACGGATGCTCCAGATATTCTATTTTTCTCAGAATTATTTTACCGTCCCTTAAGCCTGTAACAGCCAGTGTTATTATTTTGACATCTATAGGAATTTGGAATGATTATTCCTTCCAACTATATATCTTACAGAAGCCTGATTTGAGAACCATTACATTGATGCTTACAAGTTTTTTTGGAGAAGGCAATACGGATTTGAACGCAGCGGCTGCAGCGGCATGCCTGACCATTGTGCCATTGATTGTTATCTATCTGTGTCTGTCTAAATATTTCGTTCAAGGAACTGTAGACAGTGCTGTGAAATAGAGGCGGGAGGAAATAAGAATGAATTTGCGTGAGGATGTAAAAAAAGAACTGCTTGTAGCGGCTCACCGGGGAGCGGCTGGAGGAATCATACCATGCAATACGCTTGCATCCTACGATGCAGCCATTGCCGAGGGAGCTGAGATTGTGGAAATTGATGTGACAAGGGCAAAGGATGGAACCTTATTTGCGTTCCATCCTCATATGGAAGCCGCTCATCTGAACTCAGCCTGTGAAATACCGGAACTGACAGCCAGGGAAGTTAAGAAGCTGCGTTATGTCACCAGTGACCGGGTTCCTACAGAGTATGGTGTCAGTACACTGGGGGAGGTTTTTCAGCATCTAAAAGGACGATGCTATATTAACATTGATAAGCTGGAAACAGATATTGGCGGCATTGCTCAAGCAGTACGTGAGTATCATATACAGGATCAGGTTATTGCAAAAACATGGGCGGATCAGGAGCTGTTTAAGCAAGTAGAGAAGTATGCGCCTGATCTTCCCTACATGGTTATGATGAGAGAAAAGGATGTGTGGACAGAGCATCTGAAAGATTTGAGGCTTAATTATCTGGGGGCTGAAGTAATGTTCTCATCGGAGGAAAGTCCTCTGGCTCAGAAAGAATACGTGGAAAAAATGCACGCAATGGGATATTATGTGTGGTGCAATGCTATAGTTTTTAACCCGGAAGTAGTCTTTGCAGCCGGGCATTCTGACGAAATATCTGCGGTAGGCTTCCCTGAAGAAGGATGGGGGTGGCTGGCCGACCGGGGTTATGATATGATGCAGACAGACTGGGCTGGCGCCGCAGTCAGATATCTAAAATCATCGGGGAAAAAATACCGGCACTGTGAGGAGTGGGAAAGATGCTGAGAGAGCTGGAAAGGATCATGCAGGAAATACAGCCTTTGTTTGTGTACAGAGGAAAATTAATCGTTAGCGAGAAAGATGGACATGCAAATTATGTGACGAATATTGACACAGAAGTACAGGATGTTCTGAGGGAAAAGCTGGGCCAACTGATACCGGAAGCAGCCTTCATCGGGGAAGAACAGATAAATGGGACATTGGGAGAAGGGCTTAGCTGGGTGGTAGATCCCATAGACGGTACGATGAATTTTATGCGAGAATGGAATTTTTCAGCAGTGTCAGTTGCCTTGCTGGAGAAAGGAAAGCCGGTTTTGGCATGTATCTATCAGCCTTACAGAGATGAAATTTTTATGGCAAAGAAAAACGAAGGGGCTTTTTTAAATCGGAAGCCGATCTCTGTGTCCCAGACTCCTTTTAGAAAGGCTCTGGTTGGTTTTGGAACTTCTCCGTATCAGCCGGAATTTGCGGAGCGGAGTCTGAAGCTTGCTTGCGCTTTCTTAAAGCAGGCCGGCGATCTTCGCAGGACAGGCTCTGCAGCGTTAGATCTGGCCTATGTGGCTTGTGGCAGACAGGACATTTTTTTTGAGTTACATTTATCTCCTTGGGATGTGGCAGCAGGTGCTTTGCTGGTGGAAGAAGCCGGCGGTGTATTTCAGATGCCAATGCTCCCTGAAATACAATTTTCTGGAGAGACTGCAATACTGGCATCGAATTTGGTTTGTGCCGAGGAAGCACTTCGTCTGTATCAGGAATACAGTTCAGGGAAAGAGGGTCAGTGTTAATAAGGCCGCTTTAGTATACAAAGGGCAGCAGCCTAAGCCGCAGAAGAGAAGCGTATTCTGCGGCTTTTCATATGCTGAAAGAAGATAATTTAAAAGAAAGGAGGAACTGAATGGAAAATTTTATTGCGGCGTTTTCTGGCTGGAAATTAGGAGAGTTTGAGTTGGAAGCTTTTATAAAGATTATTCTGGCGTCTTTTTGCGGCGGTCTAATTGGACTGGAAAGAGAGATAAAGGGGAGGCCCGCAGGGATGAAAACTTTTTCATTGGTTTGTATAGGAGCAGCGCTCATCATGATTACCAATGATTATATTGTACGATATTTGTCATATGGTTCTGGAGATCTGGCAAGGATGCCGGCTCAGGTAATAAGCGGGATAGGGTTCCTGGGGGCTGGTTCGATTATGGTTACGGGCCACAACCAGGTCAAGGGCCTAACCACTGCCGCAGCCCTATGGGTGACGGCTGCTTTAGGAATTGCCATTGGATGCGGATTTTATTTTGGAGGAATTTCCACAGCCTGTGTGGTTTATTTTGTCTCACTTCTGTATCGATACTGTGACCGGAAATTGATGGAAAAATCTAAAAATATGATGGTTTGCATCGAAGGGGAAAATGAAGAAGCTATGCTTTACTTAGTCAGCTACTTTCATGAACAGAGCATTCGGGTAAAATCACTCCAAAGAAAGGCTGATCATAAATGGTACAGGAACGATATCTGTGTAACCCTGGAGCTTCAATTCCCAAAGCGAACGCTGCATAGAAAAGTTTTGGAACGGATCAAAGAAATGGAGGGCATACGGTATGCGGAGGAAGTTTAGAATAAAGAATTTGTTATTCAGATAAGAAAAGAACCGGGTTTAACCCAAGGTTCTTTCAGAGGTGTTCATCGGGTGCCTCCTTTGATCAAAAGCGAAATGGTCTTCTGATCAAAGGGCCGCCCTCGTTACCTTTAAAAACAACCAGTAACGAGGGCGGCCGCACATTTTATTGACTGTGAATCGTAACCTTTCATTGCCGCAGATCCACATAGCCGGTCTCCAACTGCGACTCATTAAATTCAAAACCGCCCGCATTACCGCAAAGGCCGAGATACAGATAGCCCAGCTCATCTTCATTTACGAGAAATCCCATGTTTACGGTCACGGTTTCCCCTGGCTGCAATACATCGATATAGTTCGAGCCATTGAAACCGCCGCTGCTCTTTACGTCATAATACTGCATCTCCGATGTCATTCTGCTGGTGCAGTTAATATAGTCGCATTCCTCTCCCCCTACCAAATGCTGCCGGTCATAGAATGCGAACCCGTCCTCTGTTTCCTGAATCTGCACGAGATTTCCCAAAAACAGCATATTATATATCGGTGTCTCTCCTGTATTTTTGTATTCCACAGGGACGTATACCAGCTTTTGGTTTACTATTTCCGTATGCAGTACCTTTTCTGTGGTATTGACGCCGTCTCCCAACTTCACATACTGTATTTCATTTGGCAGAAGTTTTCCATTTTCATCTGTCTGAGCCGAAAGATGCTGATCGATATATTCCGGATCGAGGATGGAAAGATCATCCAGCACCTGTACGCCCGTCACTTTTACTTCAACAGAATCCGTGTGAAGGTTCTCACCATTTTCATCGTGCGCAAAAACTTCTATTGTAAAGGAATCCCCGACCGCATGCGTATTCTGCATCTCTTCTACGGAAGCGCTCACCTTCGGTTCGTAAATTTCTGTCTCAGCCTCCCCGTAAAGGCTATCGAGATAATCCCTCCAGCGGATCTTTGTCGTATGCTCCTTTGAATTCTCCTGCTCAATGATCTCAATACCTTCCACAAACTGCAGGCTCTCCTTGCGGCTGACATTATCCGCCACGTTTAGCTGCAGGACAAATCCTGCTTCCGGATAGGAGACGTAGATGATCCGGTCAAACTGTACCCCGGCGGCGAGCCCCACTTTCCTCGTCAGATACGCTGCGTCATGGCCGTTCACTGTGATTTCTTCCATACTTACGATATTTTTATCGAGTAACTCAAAATCGTCCTCATCCTCCAGCACGAAAATACAGGAGCTGATGCCGCCTATCCAGGGCTGATCCGCATAATACCACTGATAGCCGCCGGGGGCCTCCACCATTCCTTCCGGCAGATACGTCGCTCGGATCGTTGGATTTTCAAACGTCTTCGCCAGGTTTACAGTATTGTCCTTTACAGCCGTGCCCCCTTCCGTTATGCTATCTGTGACCGTATCTGTCTCTGTCACAGACTTCTCGGAAATGCTGTTGCCCATCTCAACCGTTGTCTTTACTCCATATTTGCCGACCCTCTCCGCCACTATCTGGTACAGTTTTGTTCCGGCAAAGGCAGTCGTTCCAAATATCATTGCCGCCGCAAGGATCAGAACCGCCATCCGCTTCGGGCGCTTTCCGGCACGCCTTCGCCCGTCTTCCATTTTTACAGTACATCTCATCTCACTGTTTTTTCCATAATCATTTTCCGTATTTCCGCTATCCTTTAGCTGCTCTGCCACCTTATCCTCTATCATACGCTGTATCTCTTTTGGCATATTCGGGAATTCATTTCTGATATCTTCTATTCTCACTGTCCTGACACCTCCGGCTCTAAATCATTTCGCAGTCTTCTTCTTGCCCTTGCCAGTCTGTTTTTTACGGTACTCTCCGTTACCTCCAGCAACTGTGCAACTTCTTTTACGCTGTATCCCTCTATGTAATACAGCGTCACACAGATGCGAATATCCTGCGGAAGCCGGATGATTGCCTGATACAAATCCGAATAATCCTCCCGCTCCGCCGCTTTTTCCTCCGATGGATAATCCTCCAGCGACACGATCCGTTTTTCACGCCGCATCGTTATATAGCACTCGTTGATCAGGATCCGTATCAGCCATGTTTTCCCGTATCTGTCATTTTGCAGCGTATGCAGCTTCGCAAAGGCCTTTACAATGGTTTCTGATATCGCATCCGAGCAATCCGCATCATTTCTCAGAAGCGTCTTCGCTACATGGAACATACTTTCTGAGGATGCTAGGATCAACTCGCCCAGTTGTTCTTTATTCATAAAAAGTTTTCCTTTCTGCCGGCCAGCTTTTCATCTTACATATGTTAGATGTTTAAGAGACAAAAATGGTCTTCATAATTGTGCGGATTTTTTATTTTTAAAGACTTTTTCCTGCGGAAAGCGTCAAAGGATTTTCACGGAATACAATAATAAAAATGTGCTCCGCGCATCTATGTGATTTTAAAAATCAGGCGCGAAGCACACTTTCTTCTTATTTCTTTTTACTGCGATTGTGCAGCTTTTTCTACTTCACCGTGGTCTTGCAGGTCGTCTTCAATTTCCCTGTCATCACTGTATGACCGCCCACCGGAGCGGAACCAAATATGCCGCTGCTCTGCAAATTTGATGCCCTGTTGCTTGCAGAGGGGTCCTCGATTTTAGCGACGTCTCCAGGTATCCCTGGTAAAGAGAAGAAGCAGCGGGAAGATCTCCAGTCTTCCGGCCAGCATGTCAATGGTGAGCACTGCGGTAGAGAAGTTTGAGAACACAGAAAAGTTTCCCATGGGTCCCACCAGCTCAAGGCCAGGTCCGATATTGTTTAAGGCGGAGGCCACCGCAGAGAAATTTGTCACTAAATCGTGGCCGTCCACTCCCACCAGCAGAACCGAAATGACGAAAAACAAAGCGTAGGCAACGAAGAAGGCGCTTGTAGTCCGGATTACCTCAGGTTCCAGAACACGGCCGTCCATCCGAAGTTTTTTTACGCTTCTGGGATGGAGCATAAGGTGGAGTTCCTTGCGGACGCTTTTAAGCAGGATGATCAGTCTGGAAACCTTAATGCCGCCTCCTGTACTGCCTGCACAGGCGCCGATAAACATCAGCGTAACCAGGATTGACCTGGGGATCACCGGCCAAAGGCCAAAGTCCGCCGATGAGTAACCGGTAGTGGTAATGATGGAGCCCACCTGGAATGCGGCGTGGCGCAGAGCCTCCCAGACGGGATACATATCCGATAGCACCAGTGTGATGATCAGGATAGAGACTAAAATAATGGCGAGATAGCAGCGAACTTCCTCCATGGAAAGCGCCTGTTTAAATTTTTTCCGCAGAATCAGAAAATAGGCAGAAAAATTGATTCCGAACAGGATCATGAAGATTGTTACCACAATCTGAATATACGGGGAATAGCCCGCCATACTGTCATTTTTTATGCCAAAGCCTCCGGTTCCGGCCGTTCCGAAGGTGATGGTCAGGGTGTCAAAAAGGGGTGCTCTCCCCAGCAGAAGGAGAATAATTTCCGCCAGAGTGAGAGCGATGTAAATAATATAAAGGATCTTGGCTGTGGATCTTACCGTGGGAACCAGCTTATTCACCGAAGGGCCAGGGCTTTCCACTTTCATGAGATTCATGTGGGAACCGCCTTTTATCTGAAGGAAAGCAAGAAGGAGTACAAGGACTCCCATACCGCCCAGCCAGTGGGTAAAGCTTCTCCAGAAGAGCATGCATTTCGGAAGGATTTCCACGTCCGTTAAAATACTGGCCCCTGTAGTGGTAAAACCGGAGACTGACTCAAAAAGAGCGTCGATAGGGTTGGGGATGGTACCGGTAATGACAAAGGGTACTGCCCCCATGATACTTAAAAGAATCCAGGAGATTGCCACGGTGACAAAAGCCTCTCGGGAATAAATCACGGCCCCTTTGGCCTTCTTCCTGGAGAGAAGAAAGCCCAAGGCAAAGCAGAGCGCTCCTGTAAAAGCAAAGGACCACCCTGCGGTCTCGCTGTAAAGCAAAGCGGTTATGAGAGGGAAAGCCATAGCGGCTCCTTCAATATACATCACATATCCAAGAATATATTTTACGATTGCGAAATTCATTTCCTCACCTGCTGCCTATTTTTTCTTCAGTATGTCTTTGAGATCATTTAACCCTTTTGCCGTGGTGACCACAATCACTGTGTCTCCAGGCTGCAGAGCATCCTGGCCTCTGGGAATCAGAATCTGGCGGTTTCTGTTGATGCAGGCGATCAGGAGGTTATCTTTCAGCTCCAGGCGGGAAAGGGGAACGCCGGTGACCTGAGGCGTTTCCTTGACGGAAAATTCCAGCGCCTCTGCCTGTCCGTCTAAAATATGATATAAAGTTTCCACGTTGCTTCCCAGAGAGTTTCCCATGGCCCGGACATAGCGGAGAATATAATCCGCCGTTATGTAACGGGGATAGATAATGCTTCCCAGATCCAGACCTTCCACTATATCGTCAAAAGCAATCCGGTTTACCTTTGTGATCAGCTTAGCGGAAGAAATTTTCTTGGCAAAAAGGCTCAAGAGGATATTTTCCTCATCCAGGCTGGTAAGGGTGACGAAGGCCTCGGCATTGGAAAGACCTTCCTCCATAAGAAGCTTTTTATCTGTTCCATCCCCGCAGACAATGGTGGCCTCCGGGAGCAGCTCGCTTAGCTCTTCACAACGGTTTTCGTCAATCTCTACTATGGTGACTTTAATTTTCATCCGCAGAAGGAGAGAAGACAGGTAGTAGCCCAAAGTCCCTCCGCCTACGATCAGGACGCTTTTAACCTGCTGGGTGGGGATCCCGATTTTGCTGAAAAATTTAGCGGAGTTTTCCGGTGAGGCAATGATGGAGATGCGATCCTGATCCTTCAGAATGAAATTACCTGAGGGAATGTAGACCTTTTCCTCACGTTCCACTCCGCACACAAGGATATCACAGCGGAGCTTTTCCATTATCTGGGCAATGGTCATGCCTCCAAGATTAAATTCGGGAAGGAGCTTGAATTTCAGAAGCTCTACCCGGCCCTTGGAGAAGGTATCCAGCTTGATGGCGGAGGGAAAACGCAGGAGCCTGGACATTTCGGTGGCGGCTGCGAATTCCGGGTTGATGATCATGGAAATTCCCATCATTTTCTGGATGAAATGAACCTCCTTATTGTAGATGGGATTGCGCACACGGGCGATGGTGTGGCAGTTGCTTACTTTCTTTGCAATCAGGCAGCAGAGCAGATTCAGCTCGTCCGATCTGGTCACTGCAATGAGAATATCTGCCTCTTCCACGCCGGCCTCGGATAAAACCTGGATACTGGAACCATTGCCTGTGACGCCCATAACGTCAATAGACTCCGAAAGCTGCTGGATTTTTGCCGGGTTTGTATCCACGATGACTAGTTCGTGGTCTTCATCCCTGAGCTGTTCCGCAAGGGTGGTTCCCAATTTCCCACAGCCCACTATAATAATTTTCATACTGACCTCCCTATTGTATGCCTGAATCTGTATCTCTGTGATGTAACAGGAGAGCAGGTTCGGGATTATATATAATTGATGACTGCTATGATTATAGCACCAGTACAGGGCGCCGTCATTAAAAATTATAAAGAGACGGTAAAAAATGCACCCAAAAATATCCTCTTGTCTGCGGAAATTGAGTGACAAGTTCCGTGAAAAATGGTATAATCTTATATATTTGCAATAGGAATCCCATTGTTGTACAAGTTTAAAACTAAGTTGTATAACAATACACCTGCAAAAAAGGACGAGGAGGATTAAAAATGAGCGCAAGAGATACGATTGTACAGGGAAAGGCTGTGCTGGGGATTGAGTTTGGCTCCACCAGAATCAAGGCGGTGCTGATTGATGAGAAAAATGTGCCGATTGCTTCCGGCAGCCATGACTGGGAGAACCAGCTTGAGAACGGAATCTGGACTTACAGTCTGGAGGCTATCTGGGCCGGTCTGCAGGACAGCTATGCTAAGATGGCGGAGGATGTAAAGAATCAGTACGGGACAGAGATAAAATCCCTGGCCGCCATTGGCTTCAGCGCCATGATGCACGGATATATGGCCTTCAACGAAGCAGGAGAGCTGCTGGTTCCCTTCAGAACCTGGAGAAACACCATCACAGAGCAGGCTGCGGAGGCTCTGTCAGAGGCATTTGATTTCCAGATTCCTCAGAGATGGAGCATAGCCCATCTGTATCAGGCAATTCTGAACGGTGAGGAGCATGTAAAGGACGTTGCCTTTATGACGACTCTGGCTGGTTATATTCACTGGAAGCTGACTGGTGAGAAAGTGCTGGGAGTAGGCGAGGCATCCGGTATGTTCCCCATTGATATGGAGACTAAGGATTATGACGCCGGCATGGTGGCCAAGTTTGACGAGCTGACTGCGCCCAAGGGCTTCCCCTGGAAGCTGGCGGATATTATGCCCAAGGTGCTGGTAGCCGGGGAAAACGCCGGCGTACTTACAGAAGAGGGGGCAAAGCTTCTGGATGTATCTGGCAATCTTGCCGCAGGGATCCCTCTGTGCCCGCCTGAAGGAGACGCAGGCACGGGTATGGCCGCTACCAACAGCGTTGCCCAGCGTACTGGAAACGTGTCGGCGGGTACCTCTGTGTTTGCCATGATCGTACTGGAGAAGCCCTTAAAGAAGAGACATCCGGAAATCGACATAGTGACCACGCCTACAGGAAGCTTGGTGGCTATGGTTCACTGCAACAACTGTACCTCTGACCTGAATGCCTGGGTAAATCTCTTTAAGGAGTTTTCAGAGGCCTTCGGCGTGGAAGTAGACATGAATAAATTGTTCGGAACCCTCTACAACAAAGCGCTGGAAGGAGATCCGGAGTGCGGAGGACTTTTGGCTTACAATTACTTCTCTGGCGAGACTCTTACGGGCTTTGATGAGGGACGGCCGCTCTTTGTGCGTACGCCGGAGAGCAAATTCAACCTGGCAAACTTTATGAGAGTCCATCTTTTCACAGCTCTGGGAGCTCTGAAGGTGGGATTGGATATCCTGTTCAGAGAAGAGGATGTGAAGGTTGACCGGATTCTGGGACACGGCGGATTGTTTAAGACAAAAGGTGTTGGACAGAGGATTATGGCGGCGGCTATGAATTCTCCTGTTTCCGTAATGGAGACAGCCGGAGAGGGAGGCGCATGGGGAATCGCCCTTCTTGCCTCATATCTGGTGAACAAGGGCCAGGACGAGTCCCTGGAAGCATTCCTGGATGAGAAGGTATTCGCAGGAAACCAGGGAATCAGCATGGATCCCGATGCAAAAGACGTGGAGGGCTTCGATATCTTTATCGAGAGATACAAAGCAGGGCTTCCCATTGAGAAGGCTGCGGTAGATACTTTAAAAGCATAACTTTTAAGGGGCTGTTGCATTTGCTTAGTGCAGCAGCCCTTTCACGTGTTTCTCAGATTTCCTCAAAAATAACCTGTTCTTCTTCCAGCTCCAGAGCCACGCAGTAGCCGCTGGCATTGCGCAGCTCTTTGGGAAGATCCACCTCTACGATGCTGTTCCCTTCACAGGCCTTCATGAATCTGGAGACAAGAGGCTGGCCGGTACTCACCAGATAGGCTCCTTTTACATGGTTGGCGATATTTAAAAGATCCACCCGGGGGCGGGGCTTTAGGACATGGACGTAGAGACGGTGGCTCTTTCCTGTAAATTCAATTCCCTCTGCCTCATAGGGGTACAGAGGCAGCCGGTCTGTGCCAAAGATGGCTTCTGCATTTTCGGATACATAGCAGCCCACCTGATCCAAGATTTTTATACTTTCCTCTGGAATGCTTCCGTCGGCCCTGGGGCCTACGTTCAGGAGATAATTTCCTCCCCGGCTGGTGATTTTTAAGAGAATTCTCAGCACATCTTCAGGATTTTTCCAGTTTGTGTCCCAGCGGTTATATCCCCAGGTATCATTTAAGGTGGCAGGTACCTCCCACATGCCCGGATAGGGGAGCCTGGGAATGAAATTATCCCCCATGGTGGCATAATCCCCCAGATGATTTCCGATTCTTCCGCTGATCAGGCACTCTGGCTGCAGGGATTTTACCAGATCCACCAGTTCCTTGCTCTGAGCCGGGGTCATATCCATAGGCGTGTCAAACCAAATCAGAGAGATTTTTCCATATTCAGTGAGAAGCTCCCGAAGCTGCGGTTTTACCAGCTCGTCCAGATATTTCTGAAAATCCTTTCCCTCATTGTTTTTTCTGTATACAAAACCGTTGGGGTCGTGCCAGTCTTGAGCCTGAGAGTAATAAAGGCCCAGGCGCATCCCGTGGCGTTGGCAGGCTGTTTGCAGCTCTCTGAGGATATCGCGTCCGTCAGGAGAGGCGTCTGTGACATTATAGGGACTGCAGGCGGAGTGGTACATGGCAAAGCCCTCATGGTGCTTTGCTGTAAAGACCAGGTATTTCATGCCCCAGCTTTTTGCTTTGCGGACGATCCAGTCGGCGTCGAAGTGCTGGGGAGAAAATTTTTCTGCCAGTTTTTCGTATTCCTCTGCCGGGATGTCCAGATCATTCATGATCCATTCTGCGATGCGGTCTGTTTTTCTGCCCTTGTATTCTCCGGCCAGAAGGGAATAAAGTCCCCAGTGGATAAAAAGGCCAAATTTCGCCTGAGTGAACCAGTTGTCCAGGGGAGTGGCTGCTGTTGAATTTGTCATGGATAACCTCCTGTATAAAATTTATGCGTCTCAGATGCGGTGCCTCCCGCCTCAATAGGCGGCAGGTAACAAAACTTACGTATTCGTAATCCGCACTGCCGTGCTCCTTGCTTATACGGGTATTATATAAAGAAGGAGAAGAATGTCAAGTGAGAATAAAATTGAACTTTTGAACTATTGAAAAAGAAAATAAAAATAATATTGAACTAATCTCTGGAGCGTGGTATAATTCAACAATGAAATTGAACTTTAGGAGGGAGAGAATGCAGCAGGGAGTGTTTGCATACAGATTGAAGGAAGCTATGAGCCGTCAGGGAATGAAGCAGATCGATATGATCCGTGCTGCGCAGCAGCAGGGGATCAAGCTTGGGAAAAGTCATATCAGCCAGTATGTAAGCGGAAAAACGGTTCCCAGGGAGGATATGCTCTGCTTTCTGGCAAAAACCCTTAAGGTGGAGCCGGAATGGCTCAAGGGAGAGGAACAGCCTGAAGCGAAAGAGGAAGAACCAGAGCTGTACGAAAAAAATCCGGGAGGAATGAAAATGAGGGAATTTAAGAAATCTTCAAAATTGAACCATGTATTGTACGATGTCCGGGGACCGGTGGTTGATGAGGCGGAGCGAATGGAAGAATCCGGGACTCAGATCCTGAAGCTGAACATCGGAAATCCGGCTCCCTTTGGATTCAGGACTCCTGATGAGGTGATCTATGATATGCGCCGGCAGCTTGCGGAGTGCGAGGGATATTCCTCGGCCAGGGGACTTTTTTCAGCCAGGAAAGCCATTATGCAGTATGCGCAGACAAAGAAGATCCCCAATGTCTCTATAGAGGATATTTATACGGGCAACGGCGTCAGTGAACTGATTAATATCTGTATGTCCGCACTGCTGGACGACGGGGACGAGGTGCTGATCCCTTCCCCGGATTACCCTTTATGGACCGCCTGTGCGACGCTGGCAGGAGGAAAGGCGGTCCATTATGTCTGTGATGAACAGTCCGAATGGTATCCAGATATCGAGGATATCAAGAAAAAAGTAACGGATCGTACCAAGGCCATCGTGATCATCAATCCCAACAATCCCACGGGAGCACTCTATCCCAGGGAAATCCTGGAGCAGATCGCGGAGGTGGCAAGAGAGCATCAGCTCATCCTGTTCTCAGATGAAATCTATGACCGGCTTGTGATGGACGGGGAGGAACATATTTCCATCGCATCCCTGGCCCCGGATCTTTTCTGCGTTACCTTCAGCGGCTTGTCTAAGTCCCACATGATTGCGGGATTTAGGATTGGCTGGATGATTTTAAGCGGCAGGAAGGATCACGTCAGGGATTATATGGAAGGGCTTAATATGCTCTCCAACATGCGTCTTTGCTCCAATGTACCCGCCCAGTCTATCGTTCAGACAGCGCTTGGAGGACATCAGAGTGTCAAAGATTATATCGTGCCGGGAGGGCGGATTTATGAACAGAGGGATTATATTTACAAGGCTCTGAACGATATCCCCGGGGTTACTGCCGTAAAACCGAAAGCAGCCTTCTATATATTCCCCAAGCTGGATCGGAAAAGGTTCAACATCACTGATGATGAGAAGTTTGCCTTAGATTTGCTGAGGGAGAAAAAAATTCTGGTGGTCCACGGCGGAGGATTCAACTGGCAGCAGCCAGACCATTTCAGGATTGTGTATCTTCCCAGGATCGAAGTGCTTAAGGAGTCTATGGAGAAACTGGGTGACTTTCTCAGTTGGTACCGGCAGTAGCCGGATAGAAAAACCGGCGCAGCTATCGCTGCGCCGATTCCTGTTAAAATTATGGGGCGTCTTTAATCTCGCTGTGAAGCTCCTGCAGGGATTTTACTTCACCGTTTCCGTGCTTGTTTACGTAGCGGATGCCCTTGGCCGTAGCACGGGCGGCGGCTATGGTAGTCATATAAGGAATCTTTGCCTTGATGGCTGCCTTGCGCAGGTAGCTGTCGTCGTGGACATCGTCTTTTCCCACAGGAGAATTGACGATCAGGTCGATTTTTCCATTTGTAATCAAATCCAGGATGTTGGGACGTCCTTCATACAGCTTATTTACCTTCTCGGCGGGAATGCCAGCAGAGGTAATTAGCTCATAGGTGCGGCCGGTGGAGAGGATCTTAAAGCCATCGTCCGCAAAACTCTGGGCAATCTCCACTACCTCAGCCTTATCCTTGCGGTTTACAGAGATCAGCACTGTACCGGAAAGGGGAAGCTTGGACTGTGCCGCTTCCTGGGCTTTGTAGAAGGCTTCGCCGTAATAGGTGGAAAGTCCAAGGACTTCGCCGGTGGAGCGCATCTCCGGACCCAGAAGGGGATCCACTTCCGGGAACATATTGAAGGGGAATACCGCTTCTTTCACTCCATAGTATGGGATGTGCTGTTCCTTCAGGCTTTCTACCGGCGACGGACGTCCTGTGATTTCGGATGTAATAATGTCCGTGGCAAGAGGTACCATGCGGATATTGCATACCTTTGAAACCAGGGGAACGGTTCTGGATGCCCTGGGATTTGCCTCCAGGACGAAAACTTTTCCGTTTTCAATGGCATACTGCATATTCATCAGTCCCTTTACATGCATTTCTTCTGCGATCTTCTTCGTATATTCCTTTATGGTGCGCAGATTCTCCGGTGTAATGTGAACGGAGGGGATGATGCAGGCTGAGTCCCCTGAATGAACGCCGGCCAGCTCAATGTGCTCCATAACTGCCGGCACAAAAGCATGAGTTCCGTCGCTGACAGCGTCGGCTTCGCATTCCAGGGCATGATTCAGGAAGCGGTCAATGAGGATGGGACGGTCCGGGGTGACCCCTGTGGCAGCTTTCATATATTCCCGAAGGCTGTCGTCGTCGTATACTACTTCCATTCCACGGCCGCCCAGCACGTAGGAAGGACGAACCATAACCGGATAGCCGATCTTTCCGGCAATCTTAAGGGCTTCTTCGATGGTGGAGGCCATACCGGATTCAGGCATGGGGATTTCCAGCTTCTCCATCATCTCACGGAAAAGATCACGGTCCTCTGCCAGATCAATGACGGCAGGGGAGGTTCCCAGGATCCTCACTCCGTTTTTCTCAAGCTGTGAGGCAAGATTCAGGGGGGTCTGCCCGCCGAACTGCGCAATTACGCCCAGAGGCTTTTCTTTCTTATAGATGCTCAGCACGTCCTCCAGGGTCAGAGGCTCAAAGTAGAGTTTGTCTGAGGTATCGTAGTCAGTGGAGACCGTTTCAGGATTGCAGTTGACAATGATGGTCTCAAAGCCTAGCTTTTTCAGAGCTAGAGAGGCGTGTACGCAGCAGTAGTCGAATTCGATTCCCTGTCCGATACGGTTGGGGCCGCCTCCCAGAATCATAAT
>LHCFC01400__coassemble_1898_pt1 | contig 14819 bp, 17 predicted proteins | sample LHCFC01400__metabat2_low_PE_019 | metagenome-assembled genome bin LHCFC01400
ACGAAGTGCTTTTTGTGTCATAGGAAAGCACTTTCACGCTTTAGCGTGGCAATGTTTTTCCTATGACACAAAAAAACTGCTGCACATTTTACATGTACAGCAGTGATTATTTTTTGAAAACCCAGAGTGCCGTTTCCCATATTTTGACTCCTAGCAAAGCTAGGTGGGTATCCGCAGAAACAGTTTCTGCCTTCCACTGCTATGGAGGCCTGACATACGCTGTTCGATATAGGAATCCCATAAAAGTAAATGTAGGTTCAAAATTAAGGGAGTGTCGCACACCCCAGGAATTTAGTTTTCAGGATCTGTCATGAATATTATACTCTAGTATATGCAGATCTGCAATAATATTTTCATAAATCCAAAAAAATCCGACAAATATTCAGCTAGCCATAGGCATTCGCTGTGCTGACCGCAAGAATATGTTACAAAAGAGCAAAATCTGCTTTAGGCCTGAAGGCCCTCAAAGGTCTTGCGGATTTCTTTAATAAAGTCTTCACTGTTCAGCACGGTCACATCCTCCAGGGTGGTAATCAGAGCCAGATCCTTCGTCATCCGCCCGCTTTCAATGGTCTGAAGCACAGCTTTCTCCATACGATCCGCATATTCCTGCAGTTCGCTGATGCCGTCCAGCTCACCTCTCTTTCTCAGGGCTCCCGTCCACGCAAAGATTGTAGCCACAGAGTTGGTGGAGGTTTCCTCACCTTTCAGATATTTGTAGTAGTGGCGCTGTACCGTCCCATGGGCCGCCTCGTATTCATAACAGCCGTCAGGGGAAACCAGCACGGAAGTCATCATCGCCAGGGAGCCAAAGGCAGAGGAAATCATATCGCTCATTACGTCTCCGTCATAGTTTTTGCAGGCCCATATAAAGCCTCCCTCTGATTTCATGACACGTGCCACCGCATCATCAATCAGTGTATAAAAATAGCTGATTCCTGCTTTTTCAAATTTTTCTTTATATTCCTTATCAAAGATCTCCTGGTAGATATCTTTAAATGTATGATCGTACTTTTTGGAAATGGTATCTTTCGTGGCAAACCATAATTCCTGTTTCGTATCCAGAGCATAGTTAAAACAGCTCCGGGCAAAGCTTTCTATAGATGAATTCAGATTGTGCATTCCCTGCAGGACACCCGGCCCCTTAAAATCAAAAATAGTTTCCCGTGTCTCTTTTCCATCCTTGTCTGTAAACACCAGCTCTGCCTTCCCAGGCTCCCGGATGATCATCTCTGTATTTTTATAGACATCTCCGTAGGCGTGACGGGCAATGGTGATGGGCTTCTTCCAGCTTCTCACATAAGGTTCAATCCCCTTTACAGTGATAGGCGCCCGGAAAACCGTGCCGTCCAGAATCGCTCGGATCGTGCCGTTGGGACTCTTCCACATTTCCTTCAGATCGTATTCTTCCATACGTGCCGCATTCGGTGTGATGGTAGCGCACTTTACCGCCACTCCGTATTTTTTATTGGCATTGGCACTGTCAACGGTCACCTGGTCGTCTGTAGCATTTCTGTTTTCCAGTCCCAAATCATAATACTCGCTTTTTAAATCAATATAGGGGAGAATCAACTCATCCTTAATTATTTTCCAGAGTACTCTGGTCATCTCATCCCCGTCCATCTCTACCAGCGGGGTTTTCATCTCGATTTTCTGCATTGGCTTTTCCTCCGTTTCTATTCCCAGCTTTCCGCCACTTGATTTTATCATTTCTTAGGCCGTCCGTCAAATTTTTTGAGGAAGCCGCTATTCACGGGCCCAGTTAAAAGAATATTTTACAGCTTTGTTCCATCCCTTCAGCCTTCGGCTGCGCTCTTCCTCCTCCATCTGAGGGTAGAAAACGTGATCCGCTTTCCAATTTTCCCGAATTTCCTTCATATCTTTCCAATAGCCTACGGCCAGACCGGCCAGATATGCCGCACCTGCCGCTGTAGTCTCCGTGGAGAAGGGGCGGTATACTTCTTTGCCAATCACATCCGCCTGATACTGCATAAGGAAATTGTTGGCGCTTGCGCCGCCGTCCACTTTTAACCCGGCCAGCTCAATCCCAGAGTCAGCCTCCATGGCACGAATCACATCATAGGTCTGATACGCTATAGACTCAAGGGTAGCCCGCACGATGTGGTATTTATTTACGCCCCTGGTAATTCCCACAATGCATCCTCTGGCATACTGATCCCAGTAAGGCGCTCCCAGGCCTGTAAAAGCCGGAACCACGTAACACCCGTGAGTGTCCGGAACCCGTCCGGCAATCCATTCCGTGTCTGGAGCAGAATCGATGAGATGCATTTCGTCCCGCAGCCACTGAATTGCTGCCCCGGATACAAAGACTGATCCCTCCAGAGCATAGGTAATCCTGCCGTCCATTCCCCATCCTATGGTTGTCACCAGGCCATTTTTTGAATAAACCGGCGTGTCTCCTGTATTCATCAGCAGGAATCCGCCCGTTCCGTATGTATTTTTTACTTCCCCCTTTTGGAAGCATGCCTGACCAAACAGAGCTGCCTGCTGATCCCCGGCAGCGCCTGAGATCACGATGGAACCGCCTAAAAATTCCGGCGCAGTCCTGCCGTAAACCATACTGGAAGGCATAACCTTAGGAAGCATGGAAACTGGTATCTCCAACTCTTCCAGTATTTCCTGGTCCCACTGGAGCGTATTTATATTAAAAAGCATAGTGCGGGAGGCATTGGAATAGTCCGTTACATGAACCTCCCCTTTCGTCAGCTTCCAGATCAGCCAGGTATCTACCGTGCCAAACAAAAGTTTTCCCTGTTCCGCTTTTTCTCTGGCTCCATCCACATTTTCCAGAATCCATCGGATCTTTGTAGCAGAAAAATAGGGATCTATCACAAGGCCAGTCTTTTCGTGAAATTTTTCCGTCAATCCTTTTTCTTTTAGCTTATCGCAGTATTCCGAGGTTCTCCTGCACTGCCAGACAATGGCATTATAAACCGGCGTCCCAGTCTCCTTGTCCCAGACAATCACTGTCTCCCGCTGGTTTGAAATCCCCAGAGCGGAAATATCTCCGGCTGACGCTCCAATCTTCGACATTGCCTCCACAGCCACGCCTAGCTGCGCAGACCAGATTTCATCCGCATTATGTTCTACCCATCCTGGTTTTGGGAAAAACTGCGTAAATTCTTTCTGCGCCACACTGCAGATTCTGCCTTCCCGGTCAAATAAAATGCAGCGGTTGCTGGTGGTCCCTGCATCCAGCGCCATAATGTACTTTCCCATCTATGCCACCCTTCCGTTTTTTATTCCCGCAAGCATCGAGCGGGGTCTTTGACCTTTATCATACTATATTTGTCCCTGTTAGGCAAGTTGCAGTGTCCCCTTGGATTCGGGAACCTAAGTCCCCGAATCCAAGATGGGCTACAGCAGCTTTGCCAGATCCGGCATCCCCCATCCCTGCCAGTTTGGAGGAAGTCCCAGATCTCTGGCGCTTTCCTTCAGACGCATCTTCACTTCCACATTGGTCAGCCATGGATATTTAGAAAGCAGCAGCACCGCACAGCCGGACACTACGGGAGCAGCCATAGACGTACCGCTTTTTGCCGCATAGGGCTTTCCTTTTCTCCACAACGTACTGCAGGATAAAATGTTAGTGCCCGGAGCCACCAGCTCCGGCTTACAGATACATTGCCCTGTAGGACCTCTGCCGGAATAGATTCCCCTTCCCGCCGTGCCTGCCGTATAAAAGCCGTCTGCCGCTCCCACGGTAATCACTTTGCGGCTGTTGCCTGGAACCGTAACGCTTCCCGGCCTGGGGCCCAGATTGCCTGCAGCCACCACTACGGTAATCCCCGCATCCCACGCTTTTTCCACCCATTCCACCAGCCGAAGAGAAACTGCATCTTCCTCTCCTTTATCTGCTCCTGCTGAAAGATTCATGACCCGTATCTGATACCGTTCCCTGTTTTCAATTACCCAGCGGATCGCACTGATAATATGCTCAATCTGCCCCTGTCCCATCCGGTCCAGCACTTTAAGATGAATCAGTCCGCACTCCGGGGCTATCCCACAGTATTTTCCTCTCATACTGCTTCCATCTCCCCCCAGTATTCCTGTCACATGGGTTCCGTGGGAAGCATCGTCGTAGCATTCTTCCCTTCCTCTCACAAAATCTTTGAAATATAGAATCCTTTCTTGGAAATCCGGATGCCTGCATATTCCCGTATCCAGGACTGCAGCCGTAATACCTCTGCCCCGGATTCCCTCACGGTGTACCTTATCAGCATTTACTGCCTGTCGGACCTGGTTCATAAAAACTCCTTTTTTCATTAGAATATGCGAAAGTTCCCTTCATTGCCTCGGAAGCTTCCACGGGCCTTCATATCCATCTTCTTTCCCTCATAAAATATGCAAAACATTTTTAAATGTCCTGTACAGGCATTTTCGCAGGTGATCCATGAATTCAAACCGCTTTCTTATGAAATCAGCACAGTCCTCTGTCTCCCCAGCCGTCTCTGAGGAATACTCTGATCTGATCTACCGGTATCAGGAGCCCTCCGGCCAATCTCCCTTTCAACTGGACCGATATTATCCTCAGATCGTGAATTCCCAGTATGTAATTCTTCATGTACCGATTTCCGAGGGTTTTACCACCATCAAGACCGCAGGCTACGCCACCGTCCCCAAGCTTTTTACCTCTCTAAGCACAGTCAGCCTGGAAGATTCCGGTATTTTGACCACTCTGGCACAACCGGTTCTCGATCTCACCGGGCAGGGAGTTCTGATTGGCTTTCTGGATTCCGGTATTGACTACACCCACCCTGCCTTCCGAAATACGGATGGTTCTACCAGAATTCTCGGCCTCTGGGATCAGACGGATCAGAGAGGAACACCCCCTCTTGACCTATCGTACGGAACAGAATACGGAGAGGATGAAATCAACCAGGCTTTAAGGAGCGCCGACCCCTACTCTATTGTGCCCCAGAGGGACGATCTGGGACATGGTACTGCCGTGGCAGGAATTGCCTGCGGTTCTCCTGACCGGTACAGTGATTTTTATGGAGCCGCTCCAGGAAGCGGACTGCTGGTAGTCAAACTGAAGCAGGCCAAACAATACCTCCGAGATTATTTCCTGACTCTCCCCGGTGCCCCTGTGTATCAGGAGACAGATTTGATGCTGGGCGTCCGGTATCTGGTGCAGACTGCCCGGGCTCTTCAGCGCCCTCTTGTAATCTGCATAGCTCTTGGGACGAACCAGGGCGGACACACGGGAGTCTCCCCCCTGGAAAACGTCCTCACCTCTTCTCAGTCCGTTTCAGGCGTTTACGTATGTACGGCTGCAGGAAATGAGGCCGGAAAGGGCCATCATTATTACGGAAAAGTGAAAGAACAGGGGGATTCTTTAGATGTGGAGCTTCTGGTAAACGATACCACAGATGGCTTTATCTGTGAATTCTGGGCACACGCCCCGGAGCTCTACAGCATTGGTTTTACTTCACCCCTGGGGGAAACCGTCCAGCCTGTTTCCCCCCGTTCTCTTCTAAGCCAGGAATTTTCTTTTCTTCTGGAAAACAGCCGGATCACCCTGGACTATGAGATCGTAGAAAGCCTGTCCGGTTCCCAACTGGCGCTGATACGTTTTATCCAGCCTTCTACAGGTCTGTGGCGTCTCAAAATCGTGAACCGGGAATTTATTAACGGAACCTTCCACATGTGGCTTCCCATCAGCGGCCTGGTCAACCCAGAAGTGCGGTTTTACATGCCAAACCCAGACACTACTCTGGTGATCCCCTCACTGGCAGAGGCAGTTCTCACTACCAGTACGTATAATGCCTACAATGGAAGCCTCTTTATCCACTCAAGCCGCGGCTACACCAGAAACGGTATTCTGAAACCAGATTTGGCTTCTCCCGGCGTAGATGTAACTGCTCCAGCCTTAAACGGAGGTTTCTCACCTGTTACAGGCTCCAGCGCCGCCTGCGCCCTGCTGGCCGGAGCATCTGCCCTTCTGGTAGAATGGGGCCTTAAACGCCCCGTCCCCAGATTTTTCAGCGCCAATGAACTGAAAAACCTTTTTTTACGAGGAACCGTGCGAAAATCCAGTCTTCTTTATCCCAACCGTGAATGGGGGTACGGTACAATGAATCTTTATGGAATCTTTGAATCTTTGATTGAAAGCTGAACTGCACACTTTTTGCGGCCCGGCATATGATACAGTGTAAAAGATATTTGGAGGAACAACAATATGAGCGATTTAGCAGCTACCAACTGTGGATGCGGATGTGAAGGTACAAATGGGAATTCTTTGATCTGGCTGATTCTTCTTCTGTCCTGCTGCGGAGGCAGCAATATGTTCTCCGGAAACGGGTGCGGCGGAAATGACAGCTGCTGCCTGATTCTCCTTCTGCTGCTCTGCTGCGGCGGATGCGGCGGCAGCTTCTTCAGCAACAATTCCGGCAATGGCTGCGGATGCGGATGCTAAGACAATAACAGGAAGAAGCGGGAGCAATCCCGCTTCTTCTAATTTTTTATTTCTTTTGATTTTCGTTTTTCTCTCTCCCCTGCCCTTTCCCCACATTTTTCTTTCTGTCTTCCTCTTCCCTTCTTTTGTTCAGGCGCCGAAAGCAGGCGTCATCTATTTCATAGAAGGCATTGCCGTCTTTTATAATTTGTCCCATTCCTTTTCCTCTTTTTTATTAGCATATTCCTCTTGGAATATTCCTGTGCCAGAAAACATATAGATAGAAAAAAAACAGGATCTCATATGCTGACTGCCATTGACCAGGTGGCCAATCAAAATCACCTGCAAATGATCAAAGCCGCCATCCCGTATCTGGATACCCGCAGACAGAGGATGGTCTCTGTATGTGTCAAGCTTCTGGAACTTGAAAATGTCCTTTCTTTTTACAGACAGACCGAAAAGTCTTCTGTGGAAGCCTGCAGCCTGAACCAGGGCTCCGGCGGCGCCATGGATATTCTCAATGATATCCGGAATTACTGTGACAAAGGGGAGCAGGATTTGATTGACCAGTGTATTTCTATGCTTAATACTTTGGAACTGTACTCCGCTCTCTCCCAACAGGCGGACTCCCTCTGATGTATATCATGGGTCCGAAAATAATTTTTATAAGAAAGGAGTCCTTCTATGAGCGACGAATCCTGGATGAATGATCCCTCCCTTGCAGGAATTGATCCAGCCAAGCTGCAGATGCTTTTATCCTTTACGCAGCAGGCTCAGGGCAAAAACCAAAATGAGCTGCTGCCCATTTTAATGGCAGCAGCTTCTCAGTCCAAGAAAAATAAAATGTCTTTTCAGCCTTCAGAAATCGAAGCAATTATCAATGTACTGAAGACCGGGAAATCCCCTCAGGAAGCCCAAAAAATTGACCGCATGTGGGCTATTATGAAACAGTTTGGAAGGATGGGATAAATCTATTCCTCCTTGAGCATACTGCAGAAAAGGGCGATCGCCCGATCCCTGGCTGCCTGGCGGATCTCGTCACGGCTTCCCTCAAAGCTGTATTTCAGAACTTTTCCCCTGCCCCGGATACAGCAGCCGATATATACCAAACCGGCAGGCTCATCCTGGAGGGCGGGGCCGGCATAGCCGGTCACGGAAATACAGCCATCGGCCTTAGCCCTGCGCATACCTCCCAAAGCCATCTCCCAGGCCGTCTCACGGCTCACGGCGGTATGCTTCCTCAGCGTTCTCTTTCTCACGCCAAGCATTTTATGTTTAGCCTGATCACAGTACGTTACATACCCCTGATGAAAAACTTCCGAACTGCCCGGCACCGAGGTGATCGCCGCAGCCACCATCCCTCCTGTACAGGATTCTGCCGTGGTCACAGTCATCTTATTCCTGCGGAGGGTATTTACCAGCCATTCTTCTCTCAATTACATCTCACCTTCCAGCACTTTGCGGTTTTTAATAAGATAATCTATCAGGGATATAACCGTGAGAATTAAAGAAATCCACACGGCAGCCTGAGCCAGTATATCAAAAACTCCGCCCAGATCCAAAATCAGCAGAATCACCATGATCATCTGGAAAACCGTCTTAAATTTTCCCCAATAGCTGGCCGCAATCACAATCCCCTTATCAGAGGCTACCAGCCGGAATCCGCTGATAATAAACTCACGGCCAATAATAATAATCACGATCCAGCTCGCCAGCATTCCCTGCTCCACCAGGCAGATCAGGGCAGAACATACCAGAAGCTTGTCTGCTATGGGATCCATAAACTTTCCGAAATCCGTAATTAAATGATATTTCCTGGCAATGTGTCCATCCAGGCAGTCTGTGAGGCTGGCCAGAATAAATAAAGCTGCAGCCACATATTTTCCATTCACGCCCAGTCCGTCCCACAGCATAAAAAATACAAAAAAGGGAACCATAATGACGCGAAGAACTGTTAACTTATTTGGCAAATTCATCGAAAATCTCTCCTATTAAATCGTATTCTGATGCTCCGGTAACCTTGGCTTTTACAAAATCTCCGGACATCAGCGTCTCCTGGGTATGTAAAAAAAGATACCCGTCCACATCGGGAGCATCCCCGTATGTTCTGGCCACATAGACATTCTCACCGGATACCTGGCCTTCCACCATGGCCGTCACCACACGCCCCTGCATATCCTGAGCTTTATCAAAAGCTACCTCCTGCTGCAGCTCCATCAGCTCATCTCTCCAGGTAAGCTTCGTCTCCTCATCGATCTGTCCAGGCATGGATGCCGCCGGAGTGTCCTCCTCCTGAGAATACGCGAATACTCCCAGACGGTCAAATTCCATTTCATCCACGAAATCCATCAGCTCCTGGTGCTGCTCCAAAGTCTCTCCTGGGAATCCGGCGATAAGAGTCGTACGCAGAACAATATCAGGAATCTCCCGGCGCAGCATCTGCACAATAGATACAAGATCTGCTTTGCTGGTTCTTCGTCCCATCCTCCGCAGAACTTCATCGGAAGCGTGCTGGATAGGGAGATCCAGATAATGGCAGATCTTTTCCTCCCTGCGGATAGTCTCCACCAGCTCCGGGTAAATCTCTTCAGGGTAACAATATAAAATCCTGATCCAACGGATCCCTTTTATCCGGCACAGCTTTTCCAGAAGGATATGGAGAGATTTTTCACCGTACAGATCCCGGCCATATACTGTGGTCTCCTGGGCGACCAGGATCAGCTCCTTTACGCCGTCCTCCGCCAACTGCTGAGCCTCCCGAAGCAGATGTTCCATAGGAATACTCCTGTAACGTCCCCGGAGCCTCGGTATAATACAGTAGGTGCAATGCTTATCGCACCCCTCCGCAATCTTCAGGTACGCATAATGTCCCCCGGTGGTAACCACTCTTTTCCTGCCCGGCAGGGGCAGATACGTAAGGGGTGCGGCCTCCAGCTTCTTTTTTCCCTCTAAAACCTCATCCAGAGTGTCCGCTATTTTTTCATAGGACATAGTACCCAAAACTGCATCGACCTGGGGAATCTCATCCAGAATCTCCTGCTGATACCTCTGAGCCATACATCCCGTCACAATCAGCGCCCGGCATTCCCCGCTGTTTTTGTATTCAGCCATATCAAGGATCGCCTGGACGCTTTCCTCCTTGGCATCGCCTATAAAACAGCATGTATTGATAATAATGCCTTCCGCCAGCGTCTCATCATCTGTGAAGGTATGCCCCCTGTCTCTGAGAATTCCCAGCATTTCCTCAGAATCCACCAGATTCTTATCGCAGCCAAGGGAAATGAACAATAGTCTCATAATTTACTCCTGTTTTTCTTTCATTTCCAGCAGTTCCTTCAGATCCATCTCCCGGTCGGGATACTGTGCCTGGATCTTATTCAGCGTCTTCACTCTGTAAAAAATGCAGACCATACTCACAAGATTCGTAAGTCCGTCCAGCACCAGACATGCTCCTGTATATAGAATCATATACTTATCAGCCGTAAAGGGATTCCACAGAAGCAGAGCAGCCAGAAACACAATGATAAGGGCCAGAATCAATACCAGGTACCATTTCTTAAATCCCAGCCTTTTCATATTCAGAGCACTCTGCAGTTTCACCACCGCTCCCAAAAGGAGAATAATTCCCATCGCAAAAGGAAGCACGGCAGCCAGGAACTCTGGGTTCAGCAGGATAAAAGCGCCGAAAGCAAGGCAGACAATACCGATTACCAGATCCATCTGCAGCACGCCGGAAAGCCGGTCCTTTGTAAAATAGAGAATTCCGTAAGTAATCCCCAGTACCACCATAACAAAGCCCAGCGTATAACAGATCATCTGAACAGACGAGGTGGGCCATACCAGCAATACAATCCCCAGCACTACATAAAGGGCAGACAGAAGAATATAACTTCTCCGAAATTTTTTCATCTCATCCATAGGTTAAACCTCCCAAGACGGCTCAAGGCAAAGCCAGCAACTGTTCAGTCAGGTCTGCGGCAAAGCTTATTCTTCTTCTGCAGCTTCCTGCTCCGGTTCCGGCGGAAGAACACGTATCTTCCCTTCATTTAATTCAGCCACCGCTTTAGACAGGGGCTTAGAAACAATCTTTACGTCCAGATCTCCTTTAGACTGACGGGCGATAATCTGACGCGCTCTCTTGGCCGTAGCCATTACAATAGAATAACGGCTGTTTACCACCGGAGTATCCCCCTGTTCAACCTCACTGTTTACTACCTTCATTAAATCTGAATAAGACGGATGCAGCATTTTCATTCTCCTTTCAATAACTCTTTCAGTTCCATACGTATCTGCTGGACAAATTCAACATTCAGTTTAATCTTGTCCCTCTGGGCCTCAATCAAACTGTGGATCTTCTCCACGCCCTGGTCCAGATCGTCATTGATCACCATGTATTCGTATTTTTCCGCCATGAGGGATTCTTCCAGAGCTCTGTGCAGTCTGCTCTGTATCACATCCTCAGACTCCGTCCCCCTGCCGGAAAGGCGGTCTACCAAAGTCCGGGCGTCCGGCGGCATCACAAATAACAGCAGCGTATCCGGGTATCTCTTTTTAACTTTATACGCCCCCTGAGCTTCGATTTCCAGAATCACGTCCCGCCCCTGGGCGATCTGATCCTCCACGTATTCTCTGGGAGTTCCGTAATAATTTCCACAGTAGGACGCATATTCAATCAGGCGATCCTCACGGATCATCTCCTCAAACTCTTCCTGCGTCTTAAAGAAGTACTCTCTTCCATCCACTTCCCCTTCCCTGGGGGACCGGGTCGTAGCCGAAATGGAAAGGGCATACTGGCCATACTTCTCCGTGAGCCTCTTCATCAGAGTCCCTTTCCCAACTCCTGAAAAACCCGATACTACCACAAGAATTCCTTTTGTGTTCATGTACCTCTCCCTTCTTCCTCATTCTTTGAAGCTGAAACTGCCCCATGTCGCTTGGCAATGGTTTCCGGCTGCATGGCCGAAAGGACGATCTGCTGGTTTTCCATAACCAGGACAGCCTTCGTCTTCCTTCCCTGGGTTGCATCCACGACTCTCTGCTCCTCCTTGGCAGTCTGAACCATACGCTTTATGGGGGCGGCATCTGGATTCACTACGGCAATTACCTTCTGCATATTCACAATATTTCCAAAACCGATATTTACAAAAGACATACCTTCCTCCCTCAGGGCATACATTCCCGCCGCCGTTCAAAAGTGCCGGCGGCTACTCAATATTCTGAATCTGTTCTCTCAGCCGCTCGATCTCGGTCTTCAGGTCTATGGCGATATTAGAAGTAGCCAGATCGTTGGCTTTGGAGAGAATCGTATTGGCCTCCCGATTCATCTCCTGTGCGATGAAGTCCAGCTTTCTTCCCACTGCGCCCCCTTCATTCAGAGAAGCTCTCATAGTGGAAATATGGCTTTTCAGCCGCACGGTCTCCTCATCTGTGCAGATTTTGTCTGCGAAAAGTATCACCTCTGCCGCGATCCTTCCATCTTCAATCTGAGAATCTGCCAGCAGCTCCTTCACCTTATCCTGCAGTTTCATCCGGTATTCCTCAACAATGGCCGGATATCTCTCCTCAATCAGAGTTACATTTTCTTCCATTTTACACAGCTTGTCAAGAAGATCCTTCTTAAGGGCCTCTCCTTCCCTGGTTCTGGACTGAACCAACTGTGTGCACGCTCCCTTAAGGGCCTTCTGCATCAGCGCCCAGATCTCCTGCTCATCGATCTCTCGATCTTCCATCACCAGGACTTCCGGACAGCGTCCCAGCACAGACACCCGTATATCATCCTCTAGGCCAAAGGTCTCTGCGATCTTTCTGAAATTCTTCAGATACTCTGCCGCAAGATTTTCATTGTACTTTAACCCTGTGTTTCCTGAGGAAAAATCCTCATAGGAAAGAAATACGTCCACTTTCCCTCTCTGGACATAATCCTTTAGAAAATTGCGGATCGCCGTCTCAAAAAAACTGAATTTTTTGGGAAGTTTAACGCTTACGTCAAAATAGCGGTGGTTCACCGCCTTTATCTCTACCGTAAATTTTCTATCACCCTGATGGCTTTCGCTTCTGCCAAAGCCTGTCATACTTTTAATCATATTATCCTCCAGCAACAAAAATCCTATCAGTTTATTATAATCCATCCCTTATTTCCCGTCAACGAAAAAAAGCCTTCTCCCAAAGCTTGAAATGGAGTGGATTTTTCCCCTCTGATCTGTTATGATATCCAAGAATTCTTTTAAAAAAGGAGAATCGATATGGCATTAGACGGAATTGTAATTGCGAATATTATCTCTGAACTGAACAGCAAAATCTGCGGCGGGCGCATCAGTAAAATTGCCCAGCCGGAAGCGGACGAGCTGCTTCTCACCATAAAAACTCCCTCCGGCATGCATCGGCTGCTTCTCTCTGCCGGGGCCAGCCTGCCTTTGGCGTACCTTACCTCCGAGAGCAAGCCTTCCCCCATGACAGCGCCGAATTTCTGCATGCTTCTCCGAAAGCACATCGGCGGCGGGAAAATCATACGGATCTGGCAGCCGGACCTGGAGAGGATCATCCATCTTGAAATCGAACATTATAATGAACTGGGAGATTTGTGCAGAAAAGATTTGATCCTGGAACTGATGGGAAAACACAGCAACCTGATTTTCTGCGGCCAGGACAATCGGATCATCGACAGCATCAAACACGTATCGGCCCAGACCAGCTCTGTCCGGGAGGTTCTTCCCGGCCGGGAGTATTTTATCCCCCACACCCAGGAAAAGCTCAGCCCTCTTCAGACAAATGAGGCGGAATTCTGCCGAACCGTGTTTTCCAAGCCGGTTCCCCTGGCCAAAGCAATCTATACCTCCTACACAGGCATCAGTCCCCTCATTGCGGAAGAACTGTGCTTTCGTGCCTCGTTGGAATCTTCTCAGAGTGCCCTTTCCATCCCGGAGCTTGCGCAGATTCATCTGTATCATGTCTTCGGACATCTGATGGAGGATGTGAAAGCCCAGAATTTCACTCCCACAATAATCTATAATCCCCAGGGAGAGCCGGTGGAGTTCTCTTCTGTTCCCCTGACTCTCTACAAGGATTATAACGCCGTACCGGCAGCCACTGTCTCTGAAGTACTGGAAAAATACTTTTCCATGAAAAACCGCATCACCCGAATCCGCCAGAAATCCTCGGATCTGCGGCGGATCGCCACCACAGCCCTGGACCGCTGCCGCAAAAAATATGAGCTGCAGCAGAAGCAGTGGAAGGACACGGAAAAAAGAGAAACCTTTCGGATTTACGGTGAAATGCTTCAAACTTACGGATACGGCCTGGAGCCTGGGGCCCGGAAGCTGGAGGCCCTGAATTACTATACGAACGAGTCCATCACAGTTCCCCTGGATCCTACCCTGACAGCCCAGGAAAACGCACAGAAATATTTTGAGAAATATAACAAACTAAAAAGGACTTATGAAGCTCTTACAGAACACATGGAGGAAACCCGTGGGGAAATCCAGCAGCTTGAATCCATCTGCACCTTTATGGATCTGGCTCTTGCTGAAGAGGATCTGGTACAGGTAAAAGAAGAACTGGCAGACGCCGGCTATATCCGCAAAAAATTTTCCGGCAAAAAAACGAAAATTACTTCACACCCCTTCCACTATGTTTCCTCTGACGGATTCGATATCTATGTAGGAAAAAATAATTATCAAAATGAAGAGCTGACTTTTAAAATTGCCTCTGGAAATGACTGGTGGTTCCACGCCAAGGGTGTTCCTGGTTCTCATGTAATCGTTAAAACCATGGGAAAAGAGCTGCCTGACCGGACTTTTGAAGAGGCGGCCCGGCTGGCAGCCTACTATTCAAAAAACCGAAATACGGAAAAGGCTGAGATAGACTATGTAGAAAAAAAACATGTTAAAAAACCCGGCGGAGGAAAGCCCGGATTTGTAGTGTACTATACGAATTACTCCATGATGATTGAGCCGGATATTTCTGGAATCCAGATGGTTTCCTCTTAACCAGTTTTCTTTAAAACAGCGGCAAAGGCCCGCAAGTGCTGTAAACTGCGCTTGCGGGCCCTGTTTTTACTTTTTGATTCAGCTATCAATCCAAGTCTGCCCTGGTTCCAGAACTCTGGTAAAAATCCTGGCGGCATTCTTGGGATCCTTGGCCTGATGAAATTTAAAGGCCATCTCTCCCCCAGGCATCTTACCCAAAATCTCTACCTTTCCCAGAGGGTTGGACATACAGTAACGAATACATTTCCCCTGCCCGTTCTGCATATTTTTCGCCCCGTCCACAATTTTCACGCCTTCCTCCAAAGGAACCTGAAACTGGGTACCTACTCCCCGAACTGGACGGCATTGGAAAATATAATAAGGAACCACCCCGGCCGCAGTTAAATCTTTCAACAGCTTTCCTAAAATCTCTGGTT
>LHCFC01400__coassemble_1931_pt1 | contig 14275 bp, 11 predicted proteins | sample LHCFC01400__metabat2_low_PE_019 | metagenome-assembled genome bin LHCFC01400
GGACTTCGTAGCAATCATCATTCCCATAAGTTTTGTTCCTTTCCTGATTTGATAAGGCTATTTTAGCTTACGGGTCTTACGCTAAGCTGAACCAAGCCTTATTTTTACCTTAAATCTTATGTGGCTGAGAGAAGCTGTAAAACATGAAAAAAGCCGCTGTTTATGCGGCTTTCAGAGCTTGAGATAGTTTCAAATAAACGGCAAAAAATGCTTATTATTGGATTTAATAGACACAAGATAGTACCCCTCCGAATAATTTCGATCGCATATTTCGTAGAGCAGGGCGTATTTGTACATCTGCTTTAGGAGCGATATGATCAGCTCTAGACTGGATTTTTTCAGTTTGCAGCTATCAACACACTCTTGCAGCTTTTTGGGTATAAAAAGCAGGCTGTACAAGCCCGGGAGGATTGTGGTATAATTTTTTTTGTTTGGAAGGATTATACCGGCCTCCGGGCCTGTATAGTTTATGTGAAGTCGTTCGGTGCTGGTAACACCGGGCGGTTTTGCTATTTGACAATGCCCCTGAATGGGGCTATAATATACTTACCAAGACAGCCGGAAGATAGAGCACACCTATCCGCCCGGTAAGAATAATTGACTTAGTAAGCCGCCTATCTTTTCCAGGGGCAGGGCGGCTTACTTACTTTTCAAATTCAAAATTGCAACGATTAATCCAGCAACTGCTATGATAACCATGAATTCTTCATATGTACTCATAAGCATCATCCTCCTGTCAAGACTCAGGACGGATGGTATGCGCGCCCTCCCGGCTGCCCGGGTAAACATATTATGTTTTATGGGTGTCCCGACATCGGGTGTCGGGGCGGTTTTTCTTCCGGAAGATACTATTCGAGATCAAAAGTATATTCGCCTATTTCTACGTCTCCCCTGCTAACCATGGGCTGTATTTCGATAGACACGGGGCTGCTGTCTGTGAGTTCAAACGGAAATGCTACTTCAACAGTTGTACCACTCTGTATATTCTTCAGTGTAATATCCACTTCTGCAATTTCGGTATCAAATACTCCCGAAGAAGTAAGCTCAACTCCATTTTGATATGCATGATTTTTCTTTTGATGTCTTAATGTCTTGATTTATCCCTAGTATGTTGTCACAGTACAATCCTTTAATACGGCTACTTTCAAAGTGATATGGCATCACATTTATGCCGTCCTTGCAGGTTTCGTCCTCAAGACGTTCATACGTATTCATAGAGACGTACCTCCCACTTAAGAATATCAGACTGGCAGTACAACAATCAGCACTTCCTGTTGGTTTTCACAAATTCAGCAAATCGGCGAATTTCATCTAACTCATCTTCTGTGTATTCTTCTTCGTCGAAATGAGCGGCAAGGGTGGTGGGTTCTGCGTCGTTGTCGTCATCTGCCAGATAGTCAATAGAACATCCGAAATATGAAGATAACTTTCGGAGAGTCGAAAGCTTTACGTTATCAGTACCTTTTGTGTAAAATCCAGCGATAGTTGTGTAAGGTATACAGGATTCTTTTGATAATACGGATTTGTTTATTCCTTTTTCTGCCATTAGTGCGTCTAATTTATCTGTAAATGACATATCTTACACCTCCTGTTAAGTCCTATTATACATGTGGAATAAACTTTGTAAAGTAAAAATTACCCTATAGGGTAGATGGAAGGAGGAAAGAAATGTTTCCAAATTTAAATGCGGAAATGGGAAGGACGAAACTTACAATAAAAAGTTTAATACAATAGTTTGATAGATTTTCGATTATCTCTTTAGAAATTCTTATATGCCGGTATAGCCCATCACTTCGGGCTTTTCCGGCATTTTCGGTAGTGGAAGATACTCACTTTTCCTATCATACCCCCTCACGTCTTTGCTATGGGAAGTAGTAGGGGGATACAAAAAGGAAGAGACAATTCTGCAGAGAATTTGGGGTGAAAAAAGCCCGAATTCTCTGGGATTGTCTCTTCCCTGCACGTCAGGGGCTATAAATCGGTATCAACCGACACCCTTGTGTAATATGATTATGCCATAATTTGATGTGGAGATAATTATGGTAAGAAAAAAGTGGCAAGAAAAAGGTGCCTTGATGCGCATGCATTAAAACTAAGGGATAAAAAGAAAAAATCCGGATTAAGAAAAAGGATGTAAATATTTCCACGAAAGTTTGTATTTTGATTTTTATAATGTAAAATATGTCAGTGTAGAGAGTATAGTATTAATGTAAGTTAATTTAGAACGATTTCGTCTCATAGATACACGATAGACACGCACGAACCTCAAAAACCGCATAAATAAAGGAAAATTGATATTGCAGCCTTATTTTTACCTTAATTTGAAGAAAAATTTTTTAAGGAAATGCCGGCCCATGATATAATAACCGAAGGTCGGCGCTATGTCCGCGTTGCGGAAGAACGGCGGCATTCTTGAAATAGGAAAAGAGGGAAAAGATGAATCTTTACAGCAGCAAAATTTTGATTATAGATGATAACAGGGAATTGGGGGAAATGGTGACGAGAATTCTGAAGCGCAGCGGATATCAGACGGTGCTCTGGGCCGGATCCTGCATACAGGGAATGTCCGTTTTTAAGGAGGAGCAGCCCCAACTGGTACTCCTGGACGTGATGCTTCCAGACGGTGACGGCTTTTCCTTATTTCGCAGGATCCGGGATCTGTCGGAGACGCCGATCCTATTTCTTTCGGCGAGAGATGAAGATAATGACCGCCTTTTCGGGCTGGGACTTGGGGCGGACGATTATATAACAAAGCCCTTTCTTCCCCAGGAGCTGATTCTCAGGGTGGGAGCGGTGCTGAAGCGTACGTATTTTTCACAGGGAATGCAGGTATCATCGGCCAGGGAAGAGCGGCTGGTTCTCGGGAAGCGCACCGTTTCTTTTTCGGACGCCACAGTTTCCTGGGAGGGAGAGACGGTGTCGCTTACAGCCAAGGAACTGCAGCTTTTAAAAAAGCTTAATGAGAACAGAGGCAATATTGTCACCTTTGACGCCCTGTGTTTTTCGGTTTGGGGTGATCCCTACTATGGATATGAGAATACCTTGATGGTGCATATCCGTCACCTGCGGGAAAAGATTGAGGAAAATCCATCTTCACCCCAGTGGATTCTCACGGCGAGAGGTTTGGGCTACCGGCTGGCGGCAGAGAAAAAAACTGTGTCAATGTAAAAGGGATGGGGGAACGTAAAGTGAAAAGCTTATTTAGGATTGTGAGAAGATATACCCTGAACGCTCTGCTGATTACCTTAGCCGTTCTGTCGTTTAATGTGGGAGCCTTTATTTTTATTTCTTACAATGTGGGAAGGGGAAATGAACTGACTAGCACCCTTAGGGAAGACCTCTCTGATGTTATGGAGAAGTTTGAAGAGGCAGGAGGAACCTATACGCTCTCTCAGGAAGGCTGCGAGATTTTAGAAGAAAGGGACTCTGAATGGGGGATGCTTCTGAATCAGGAGGGGACAGTGGTGTGGGAGTGGAATCTTCCAGGAAATTTTCCCAGGCAGTACTCCCTGAGCGACGTGGCCAGCTTTACCCGCTGGTATTTCCAGGATTATCCGGTAAGGGTGTGGGGAGGGGAAGGACGGCTTCTGGTAATCGGAATGCCAAAGAGTTCCCAGGTGAAACTGAATCTGGTATATCCCGCATCCACGATCCGTTCTGTTCCCATGCTGATTCATATATTCCTTGTGCTGAATATCTTTCTATTGATTGGAGTATCTTTCTGGCTGGCCTTCCGGTTCTACAGATCACTGAAGCCGGTGGCGGAGGGAATCGACGCTCTGGCAGAGAGGGAGTACTCGGTGGTTCCAGAGCGGGGCGCCACCAAGGAGCTGGCGCAGAAGCTGAATAAAGCCTCCCATATTCTTCAGGTACAGGAAGAAAAGCTTCAGCAGAGAGATGATGCCAGAACCACCTGGATCTCCGGGGTATCCCATGATATACGCACGCCTCTGGCGCTGATTTTGGGAATCTCCGATGAACTGTCGGCGGATCAGGAGCTGAGTGAGAGCCAGCGGAGGGCTGCGGAACATATTAAAAGGCAGAGTCTTCAGATCAGACAACTGATTGCGGATCTGAACCTTACCTCCAAGCTGGAATATAACGCCCAGCCTCTGCGGATTTCCCAGTACAGGCCGGCGGCGCTGATCCGGGAAGCTGTGACAGAATACTATAACGGAGGGCTGGACGAAGCGTATTCTATACAGATTCATATGGGAGACAAGGAAGAAGAGCTTCTCTTGGAAGGGGACACGGCTCTTCTGAAAAGAGCCCTGCAGAATGTAATCGGGAACAGCATCCGCCACAATCCCGGAGGAGCGGAGATAGATATCTGCCTGAAGGCGGAAAAGGATACGCTGATTTGGGATTTTATGGACTCGGGAAGCGGAATTCCCGGACGTGTGGCGAAACTGGTAAACCAGAACCGTCAGGAGGCGGATATACACATTATGGGGCTGAGAATCGTACGGCAGGTTCTCTTGGCCCACGGAGGCCGCCTTACCTTTCCTATGAATGGGAAGGGAACCTATGGGGTTCGCTTTCTCCTGCCGCTGAAAGGATAAATGGCATCAGGGGCAATTCGCCCCTGCGTCATGGTTAAGATTTTAGAGTTACATTTGAAAGGAGCGTCCGTCCAGAGAAAGGCCGGCCAGGCCGGAGAGCCTTATGAGGCCTGCGGTGGCAATGGAAACGGTGCTTTCCACATGGATGAAATCTGTAACTCCCCGGTCAAAGAGGATATTAGCCTGAGCCGGGAATTCTTCGTCCCCGTCCCAAAAGAGAAAGCGCACAGGGATGCATTCAAAAGCTTTGAGCTGATAGCCGGCATCAGAGTAAGGAAGGCGCAAGCCGCCTAAAGCTTCGCAGGCGCTTATAAGTTCCTGCGTGTGACCTGAGAACGTTCGGGCAAAGGGCAGCAGATTCCCTTTTACAAAAGCGGGGCCGAAGGGCCTGGCATCCTTAAGCTCCTGGAAAGGAACCCAGTCGCCGGTCAGAGCCGCCCCTTCTTTGGCATACCCCAAAAGTGTATAAATGTTCAGGCGGAGGGTAGGGGGCACTTCAGCAGTTCCTTCCATTTCACGTATTTTCCCCGTACTTTTTTCAATTCCATATTTTACGCCGAAATGATACAGAGTCAGGTATTCCCCCTCAGAAGTCAGCTCCGGTATACGTTTAAACAGCAGCTCCTGGTCCATCTCTAAAAAGCGGCAGCTCCACTCCTGGCAGACAAGTTCATAATTCGATATTTTTTTATTATCCATAATCGCCTCCATGCGGCGGAATGACCCGCCATCCTCCATTCTGTCTTGTGCTTTTTATTCTAACATGGAGAGGATGTTTCAGCAAGCTGTTACAGATCAAGGGTTCCGCATAAACTGTACTATTCGCAGGATCATTAAAAGATTGGCTTGTAATGACTGAAACAAAAAGTTATACTGATTATGATACGGTGATTCGGGAGTTCCTTTGGGAAAGGAGACACACATGAGAGGCGAAAAAGAGATGATAGAGCTGATCAAGGCCGCAGCTCTTGGGGACGACAATATCCGGGCGGCCTATCTGGAAGGCTCCAGGGCAAATCCTTCTGTGTCTCGGGATATTTTTCAGGATTATGACGTGGTGTATATTGTAAAAGATACGAAACCCTACCGGGAGAACCGGGCATGGATTGACCGCTTTGGGGAGCGGCTGTATATGCAGTATCCTGAAGAAAATGCGGAATATCCCTGCGATGTGGAGAACTGCTATGGCTGGCTGATGCAGCTTGCGGACGGGAACCGGCTGGACCTTCATGTGTGTACGGAACCATATGCCCTTTCCAGGCTTGAGCTGTATGAGACGCTGGTAGACAAAGATAAAATTATGCCGGAAGAGCGGAATGACAATGTAAAACGATATTGGATCTCCAGGCCCCGGGAAAAGAGATTCCAGGATGTGTGCAATGAATTCTGGTGGTGCATGAACAATGTGGCCAAGGGACTGTGGAGAGAAGAGCTTCCCTATGTGCTGGACGTAACGGATTTTCACGTACGCCCTATGCTGAAGCAGATGTTGGAGTGGAAGATTGGCTGCGGAACCGACTTTTCTGTCAGTGCCGGAAAGATGGGAAAATATATGGAGCGTTTTTTGCCCGGGGATTGCTACGCCAGATTTTTGGATACTTATGGAAGGGCTGATACAAAGTCCCAGTGGCAGGCTGCTTTTATCATGTGCGATCTCTTCCAGGAAACAGCCTGTGAGGTGGCGGAGGCTTTGGGATTTTCCTACAATCAGGAAGAGGCCCGGAACAGCCGCTGGTTTTTGGAGCATGTGAGGACTCTGCCGAAAGATGCGGCGGAGATCATCCAGACGGAATACAAAACATCAGAAAAGGAGAGGCAGATTTGAAAATTTTTGAGAGAGAACAGATGGCGGACGTTACTCTGAAAAAAGGAGAAGGCCGGCTTCTGAAGGCCGGCGGCATGTGGATTTATGACAATGAAATTGCCGCTGTCCAGGGGACGTACGAAAACGGAGAGATTGTGAGGGTAAAGGATTTTGACGGCTATCCTATGGGAAAAGGCTATATAAACGATCATTCCAGAATCAGAATCCGTATGCTGACCAGGAAAAAGGATACGGTAATCGACGAGGCCTTTTTGGAAATGCGGCTGCGGGACGCCTGGGAATACAGAAAGTCCACCGTAGATACTTCAAGCTGCCGGCTGGTATTCGGGGAGGCAGACTTTCTGCCGGGGATCGTAATAGATAAATTTTCTGACGTGCTGGTAGTGGAATCCCTGGCCTTGGGCATTGACAGGATGAAAGAGACTCTTTTGGATCTTATGAAGAAGATCCTCCGGGAGGACGGTATTTCTGTTCGGGGTGTTTACGAGAGAAGTGATGCGAAGGTACGGCTTCAGGAGGGGATGGAACGAAAGACAGGGTTTTTAGGGGATCCCTTTGACACTAAAGTTCCCATTGTGGAGAATGGGGTAAAATATCTGGTGGATGTGGCAGAGGGGCAGAAGACAGGATTTTTCCTGGATCAGAAGTATAACCGCCTGGCCATCCACAGGCTGTGCCGGGATGCCAGGGTACTGGACTGCTTTACCCATACCGGCTCCTTTGCCCTGAATGCGGGCATTGCCGGAGCCAGGGAGGTTTTGGGAGTGGATGCCTCAGAGCTGGCCTGCGGACAGGCCAGAGAAAATGCTGTGCTGAACGGACTTCAGGACAGAGTAAAATTTCAATGCGCTGATGTCTTTGAGCTTCTGCCCAGGTTGGAAAGGGAAAAGCAGCTTTTTGACGTGGTGATCCTGGATCCTCCTGCGTTTACCAAATCAAAGAGTTCTATAAAAAATGCGGTAAAGGGATACAGAGAGATCAACCTGCGGGCCATGAAGCTGGTGCGTCCCGGGGGATATCTGGCTACCTGTTCTTGTTCCCACTTTATGGATTATGAGCTGTTTACCAAGACCATCGGACAGGCGGCTCAGAATGTCCATAAGCGGTTAAGACAGGTAGAATTTCGCACCCAGGCGCCGGATCATCCCATTCTGTGGGCTGCGGATGAGTCTTACTATCTGAAATTCTATATTTTTCAGGTATGCGATGAGAAATAGAGATAGGCAGTCTGGTTCGCTATGCCGCTGACCGAGGCTGCGGTAGCCGTCTATGTAATATATAGTATGCTCCGATATACGAAGAATTTGGAATAATGCTTTTGCGGATTGGCCGAATGCATAAACTGTCTTCTATAGGAAATCTTAAGGGTAAAAGAACAAGGGAGACAGCAAATGGAATCTATATGGCGCAAAACGCATGAACGAAAGAAAAATCCGGCGCTGGAGGGCGAAATGGAGACAGAGGCGGTGGTGATCGGCGGCGGTATGGCAGGAATTTTAACTGCATGGCATCTCCAGCAGGCGGGAATCTCTGTGGTACTGTTGGAGGCAGGCCAGATTGGGGGAGGACAGACGAAAAATACGACTGCCAAGATCACTTCGCAGCATGGAATGTTCTGCCGGGAATTCATTGAAAAAAAGGGAGAAAATGCGGCGGGAAAATATGTGGAGGCCAATCAGGCCGCAGTTGAAGAATACAAAAGGATCGTAAAGCAGAAATCCATAGCCTGCGATTTCGTGGAGTGCGATGCCTACGTCTATTCCAAGGATGGAGAAAAGCTGCGGCAGGAGACAGAGGCGGCCCGGAAGCTGGGAGTGAATGCATCCTTTGAAAAGGAACTTGAAATACCGGAAGACTGTGCCGGTGCAGTGCGCTTTCCCGGCCAAGCCCGGTTTCACCCGCTGAAGTTTATAGAGGCGCTGGCAGAGGAACTGACCATCTATGAAGATACCCCGGTTAAAAAGGTGGATGAGCATCTGATCTTGACAAATTGTGCTAGAGTGAAGGCAGGAAAAATTATCTTTGCCACACATTTTCCTTTTATTGATTTCCCGGGCATGTATTTTGCCAGGATGCATCAGGAGCGTTCCTATGTACTGGCCCTGGAAAATGCAGGAAGCCTGGAGGGCATGTATATAGGAGAGGGGAAAGATACCCTGTCTTTCCGGCAGTATGATAAATACATTCTTCTGGGCGGGCAGGCCCACCGCACAGGGGAAAATCGTGAGGGAGGCAGGTACGCAAAACTGAAGGAAGAGGCCGCAAGGCTCTATCCTGGAAGCACCGTGGCTGCTCAGTGGTCTGCACAGGATTGTATTACAGCGGACGGTATTCCCTTTATCGGCCAGTATGCTTCAGACCGGCCGGACTGGTTTGTGGCTTCAGGATTCCAGAAGTGGGGGATGAGTTCTTCTATGGTTTCTGCCATGATACTTACAGATTTGATATGCGGAAGAGAAAACCCGTATGCGGAGATCTTCGCTCCGGGAAGATTTTCCTCTGAAGAGCTGCCGCAGATTATGAAGGATGGGGGAAAGGCCATAAAAGGGCTGGCAAAGCGGTTCTTCCAGTTTCCAGGGGAGACGGCAGAAGGCCTGCAGCGGGGGCACGGGGCGGTGGTGGAGACGCCTCAGGGGAAGGCTGGAGTATATAAAACGGAAGAAAATACTATTTGCCAGGTAGATACCGTATGTCCTCATATGGGCTGTGAGCTGTCCTGGAATCCTGATGAACGATCCTGGGACTGTCCCTGCCACGGGTCACGGTTTGATTGCCGGGGAAATTTGCTCAACGGGCCGGCTCAGGCAGGAATTCACCATGAGTGATTATTTTTGATTCAGGATTGCTGCGGTTTGGACGGCGAATATTCTACAGCCTGGTTTCTTCCGCCGCTCTTGGCCAGATAGAGAGCCTTGTCCGCTTCATGAAGGAGCCTGCGAAACTCCAGGTCATCTGTCATAAGCCCCGTGGAATATCCGATGCTGACGGTAAGACTTTTTCCTGGACTAGCAGAAGGGATTCCCAGAGCTTCGATATGGCTGCAGAGATTTGAAGCCAGGCGGCCTGCCTGACGGCTTTCTTCCTGTGTCAGCAGACATAAGAATTCTTCTCCGCCGAAACGGAAGGTAAGCGGATTTAGCTCCAGAAGGGCATCCGCCACCTTTTTCAGACACTCATCCCCGGCGACGTGCCCGAAAGCATCGTTGTATTCCTTGAAATGGTCAATGTCTAGGATCAATACTGCGGCTTTGGCTGGGCCGCCGGAGAAAAATTTTTCCTTCCATTCATTCAAGTAATTTCGGTTCCAAAGTCCCGTCAGAGGATCATGATTTGCTATATAATTCAGTTTTTTACTCTGTTCTAGGATCATTTTATTTTTTTCTTCTATTTCCAGACGATTCAGAAACTCCCGGCGGAGAGAACTGAAGCGGTGGAGACTGATAAACTGAGCCACCAGGGTAAGACCTATGGAGTTTACGCAGACACCGTATGTGTCCTTAATCTCATTTAGGTGCATTCCCAACAGTCCGGTCAGCAGAACCGCTTCGCTGAGAATAAATACAGGGATAGAAATTTTTGGTTGTATGTAGATCAGTCCTGCTACATAGACGGCTGACGTCATGTAAATACTCAGATTATTGGATACCCTCTGATCATACAGAGTCAGGCAGGCAGACCAGAAAAGGAGTGCGCAGCCAAAGAGGGAATACAGATTGAGAAGCCGTGAAAAGTTTTCCTCGTTTTTTGAAGTCCACAGAAGTCCTGAGGCGCCAGCGCCTGCGCACAGTAGCACCATAGCCGCATACAGTCCCATATATACTTTGCTGGCCTGGGAATTCAGGCGAAAATCTGTATAATAGAGAACGTAAGAAATATTATAGACCTGAAAAAGCAAGACAAAAATAAGCGCCACCCAAAAATATTTTCCGGTTTTTTTCACAGTCTTTTGGCGGAAGAGGGATTCCTGTTCCGCTGTCATAAAAAGTTCTTTTTTATTATATATCATGATATTTTTATACTCCTAAATATCCGTGTTGTCAGATACGCTCTGGCTTTTGATTATAACATTGTATAGTCTGTTTAACAAGAGACAAGATCATCTGTGTCCGGCTGCCCCCAGGAGATAGAAGCAGTGGCGGACTGGTTCCCTATCTGATATAATACGAATATTCAGGGTTATTCGCAGCCTATGGAATTGTTTCTGGCTAAAAGGATAGGAAGTGACGGAGAGGAAACATGAAAATGAAAAATGTTAGAAAGAAGAGGAAAAGAAAAGGAGCCGGAAGGGCGGCACTGTTTGGCCTGGGAGCTGCGGTACTATTGGCAGGGGGGCTGTCTGCGGCTTTTTTCTTGTATATTCAGCGGGATAATGGTGAAAAGCCCCAGGAAGTTCTGCGGGAGTATATGGACTGCATCGAAGCTGGGGATTATGAGAAAATGTATCAGATGATTGATCCTAAGACTTCAGGAGAGATCAGCCAGGAGGATTTTGTGCAGAGAAATTCCAATATTTATGAGGGAATTGAGATACAAGACCTTCAGATTGAGATAGAAGAATCTCAGCGGGAAGAGAATGCTGTTTCGTATACAAGCACATTCGGCACGGTAGCCGGAGAGATAAGCTTTTCTAACACAGCTTACTTTACAAAAACCAGCCAGGGTTGGAAATTGGCCTGGTCAGACGCTATGATTTTTCCTGAACTCGAAGAGAACGATAAGGTCAGGGTTTCGTCTTGGGGTGCGGAGCGGGGAAAGATCCTGGACCGAAACGGGCGCATGATGGCGGGACAGGGGACAGCCACTTCCGTGGGGCTGGTACCCATGTATATTGAAGATAACACGGTAAAAGAATTATCCGATTTACTGGTGATGGATGAAGAGACCATTGAAACTATGCTGTCTGCATCCTGGGTAAAAAACGATTCTTTCGTACCCCTAAAAACAATTCCTAAAATCGAAGAGCTGGATTTGATAGCGGTCAATGCAGAAGAAGGGCTGCTGGAGGAATATCAGTACCAAAAGCAGCTTCTGGAAATCCCGGGGGTTATGTTTCAGGATGTGCAGGTCAGAGAATATCCCTACAAAGAGGCGGCGGCCCATCTGATCGGCTATGTTCAGAACGTCACTGCAGAAGATCTGGAACAGCATGCAGGGGAGGGCTACCGCACAGACAGCGTGATCGGCAGAAGCGGCATGGAATCCCTCTATGAGAAGGAACTAAAGGGCAGGGATGGATATGAAATTTATATCCAGGATTCCGCAGGAGGGAAAAAGGCCATCCTCTGCAGCCGTCCGGTGGAGAATGGCAGTGATATTACTCTGACCATCGACGCTGAGCTTCAGGAAGCTTTGTATGAGCAGTTTAAGGAGGATCAGGGCTGTTCTGTGGCCATGAACCCCTATACGGGCGAAGTGCTGGCGCTGGTCAGTACACCTTCCTTTGACAACAATTTATTTGTAACGGGTATGTCCCAGGAGCAGTGGGATGCCCTCAATGAAGATGAGAACACACCTCTTTATAATCGGTTCCGGCAGGTGTGGTGTCCCGGTTCTGCTTTTAAACCGGTGATTGCCGCCGTGGGCCTAGATACCGGGGCCATTGATCCTTCTGAGAATTACGGCAACGAGGGATTGAGCTGGCAGAAGGATTCCACCTGGGGAGAGTATTTCGTGACCACGCTCCATGTGTATGAACCAGTAAATTTGCAGAATGCAATGATGTGCTCCGATAATATTTACTTTGCCAAGGCAGCTTTGAAAATCGGGGCCCAAGGACTTCAGGATTCCCTGGAGAAGCTGGGATTTGGAGGGGAACTGCCCTTTGAGATCACCATGACTAAGTCCCAGTATTCCAATACACAGACTATTGATTCAGAGATCCAGTTGGCGGACAGCGGCTATGGTCAGGGGCAGATTTTAGTGAACCCTCTCCATCTGGCTTCTCTGTATACGATGTTTTCCAACGAGGGAAACGTGATACAGCCCAGGCTTTTATATGAGGAAAACGCTCATCCGGTGGTTTGGATTGAGCAGGCCATCTCATACCAGGCAGCGCAAGAGGTGAGAAATGCGATGGATCTGGTAGTCAACAGTGCAAATGGTACGGGATATGGAGCCCATCGGGATGACATTGCCCTGATGGGGAAAACAGGGACAGCGGAGATCAAAGCCTCCCAGGACGATGTGACAGGTACGGAGATTGGATGGTTTGCCGTGTTTACCGCAGATCCCCAGACTCCAAAACCCCTGCTCCTTCTAAGTATGGCAGAGGATGTAAAGGAAAAAGGAGGCAGCGGGTATGTGGTAAATAAGGACGTGCAGGTTTTGAATCAGTATTTCAGTCAGTAGATCCCTGGCGCTGCATATGGTACAGAACGATATCGGTAATATACGTGTGCTCCTGCAGGCTGCTCTGGACTGTACCTGAATATTTTTCGGCAGTACGGAGGACGTTTTTCATACCGGTGCCGTAAGGTTTTAAGCTTTTTGCCCTGCTGGGATTTTCCATGTGAAACAGCAGGGTATTTTGCTGATATACAATGGAGAACTGGATTTCCCTGGAACTGTCCCATTCCGCGCAGGCTGCTATGGCGTTGTCCAGAATATTCCCAAGAATCGTGACTGCGTCTGAAAAAGGAAGAGGAAGCCCCTGGGGAATGGAGAGCCGGGGCGTGCAGCGGATCCCCTTTTCACGCATTTCCGCTGTTTTCATTCCCAGAACCGTGTCTATAGCCGGGTTGCCGGTAGAGATAAAAGATTCAGTCTGGTACAGAGCATGGGATGCGGTGTCAAGATACTCAAGAGCCTCCTGCTGTCCTCCCTGCCGGCAGAGCAGGGAGAGGGTCTGAAGATGGTTTTTCATATCGTGGCGAATAGATTGAATCCTGGAATGTGCGTCCAGAAGATCTCTGTAATGCTGCTCCTGAACTTTAAGCTGCTGTGAAAGGAGAACTCTTTCCTGTTCTTTTTGATAGTGAAGGCTGAAGCGGCGGAACAGATCGAAAAGTGCCAGATTGATAAAAAGAAAGGTAGCCTGTATAAACAGATGCATCAGATCTGAGGACGGACGGTCCACTCTGCTTCCCTGGAGAAGGAAGAGAGACAGGACTGAACTGGCGAGGGTTATAAAAGGGATAAAAAGAAAGAAGGCCCACAGGGAAAAGGGCAGATTTTCCGTGGATCTGCGGCATAGTTTCAGACAGAGAAGAAGCAGGCTCCACAGAACGACATGGTATGCAATGTGGTACCACATAATCCAGATTTCCCCTTCCTTGGGAATCAGGTTCGTAACGTCATTAAAGATAAATACGTAGGAAAAGACAATGGTAAAAAGGCAGCTCTCAAAGAGCAGCTTTTTTTGTGGGTTCTTTGGATAAAAGGGCAGCAGCAGGAAGCTCAGGGGCAGGGTGAGAAAGGTATTATCGTAAGGTGAAGGCATCCGTATCAGAACCAATATGCCTAAGACACATATGCATCCCATGAGTCCCTTATGTTTGGGAGAACCGTACATGCGGCCCATGAGCCTGGCAAGAATGAAGAGGTCAGCGGCACAGAGAAGAAAATTTAGCAGGATATCGCAGCGGGTTGTGAAAATCATTGGTGGGCCCTCCATTTTAAATACTGCAGATGTTTAGTGCGAAGTTCTTTGCGGTAGCGTTTACTTACGGGAATAACGGCGCCGCTGCGCAGAATAAGGCTGGTATTCCCCAGGGAAAGAATATATTCCATGTTGACAATATAGGAAGTATGCACCCGGACAAACAGCAGTTCATCCAGAGAAGAGCTAATTTCTGACAGCTTTCCATAAAACTCATAGACTGTTTCCAATGTGTGGAGGCTGATCTGCCGAAGTCTTGACTCGAAATAAAGGATTTCCTGAAGGGGAACC
>LHCFC01400__coassemble_1943_pt1 | contig 14151 bp, 14 predicted proteins | sample LHCFC01400__metabat2_low_PE_019 | metagenome-assembled genome bin LHCFC01400
TCAAAGGAGGCAGATCATGACAGGTTCTATCCGCTTTCCTCACTTGGGGATTGAACTGGAACATGTAATTAAGTCCATTTCTGTGTTTGGGTTTGACATTGCCTGCTACGGAATCGTTCTGGCAGCAGCTATGGTAACGGGGATTCTTCTGGTGATGAAGATTGCCGACAAGACCGGACAGAAGGGGGACGATTACTTTGATCTTGGCATAATAGCCGTGCTGATTTCCGTCTTATGCGCACGAGTTTATTATGTAGTGTTCTCCTGGGATTATTACAGCCGCCATATTTCTGAGATTGTAAATATCCGGGAAGGCGGGCTGGCGATTTACGGCGGAGTGGCAGGAGGCGTGGTGACAGTGCTGGTTTTCTGCCGTGTACGAAAGATGAAATACCTGCAGGCTCTGGACACAGCGGCTATAGGCCTTGTGTGGGGGCAGATGGTGGGAAGGTGGGGGAATTTTTTTAACAGGGAAGCTTTTGGCGACTATACAGATGGTCTCTTGGCCATGCAGCTTCCCCTGGGGGATGTCCGTTCTTCGGAAGTGACGGAAAAGATGCTGGAGCATCTTCAGGTTATTGACGGGACAGAATACATCCAGGTGCATCCTACCTTTCTTTATGAATCTTTGTGGAATTTCGGTGTATTTCTGGTGCTTTTGTGGCTTGCCTTAAAAGTGGGAAAGAAGTATAATGGACAGATTTTGCTGACATACTTTTTCCTCTATGGCGCCGGGCGGCTCTGGATTGAAGGGCTGCGCACGGATCAGCTGCTTATTCCAGGGACGCAGATTCCTGTATCTCAGGTGGTATCCGGAATTCTTATGCTGGTATCAGGAGTGTTACTGTTGTATATGGCGATAAGAAGGAAAGGAACAAAGGAGCATGAATCAGAGAGAAATACTGAGAGAACAGATTGAGAAGGAACGTACAAGGCTGAACAGCATTTTGGAAAGTGGAGGCAAAGTGGAGGAAGTATATGAGCAGAGCCTGGTGGTGGATCGGCTGCTGGAACAATATATGACAGGCTTTGTAGTTGCTTAAAAAAAGAGCTGGCGCAAGATTTTGCGCCGGCTCTTTTTAGATTCTACAAGATATAGAGAATACGAGAAATTAACAGAAATGCAAATGAAAAAAATGATTTTAGGGTTGTATTTTGTGCAAATTTACGTTATTATATTTGTCAGGTGGTGAAAAGTGGTGGGCTGTGGAGTTAAGTGGAGGAAAAGTGGAGGGTTATTCCCTGCAGGCGATACAGCGAAAGGGACACCATAGCGGCGGAAAGCAGGTGCGTCAGATGTTCATGGGAGAATACAATCATACCATTGATACAAAAGGCAGACTGATCATCCCGTCAAAATTCAGAGACCAGTTGGGAGACGAATTTATTGTGACGAAGGGGTTGGACGGTTGCCTGTTTGTGTTCCCCAAAAATGAATGGCTGGCATTTGAAGAAAAGCTGCGCACACTGCCTATGACTCAAAAGAGCGCCAGAAAATTCACACGGTTCTTCGTATCGGGAGCGATCGAATGCGAGCTGGACAAGCAGGGGAGAATTTTATTGCCTCAGCCCCTTCGTGAGTTCGCCGAGCTGGAGAAAGACGTGGTGCTGACGGGAAACCTGAATCGGATAGAGATCTGGAGCAAAGCAAACTGGACAGAAAACAATGCTTATGATGATATGGATGATATCGCAGAACAAATGACGGATTTAGGTTTAGTCATATGACCTGGGGAGGATTATATGGAATTCAGACACAAATCTGTACTTTTGGAAAAAAGCATTGATGCTTTGCAGATAAAACCTGACGGCATTTATGTGGATGGGACTTTAGGAGGCGGCGGGCATTCTCTGGAGATATGCAGAAGACTGTCAGACAAAGGCAGGCTTATCGGCATAGACCAGGACGAGGCGGCCATCCGGGCAGCGTCCGGGCGCTTAAAGGATTTTGAAGACAGAGTCACAATCATACGCAGTAATTTCTGCGATATGAGAGGGGAGCTGGGGAAGCTTGGTATTACATCTGTAGATGGAGTCATTTTGGATCTGGGGGTTTCCTCCTACCAGCTTGACACGGCAGACCGCGGCTTTACTTACAGGGAGGATGCACCGCTTGACATGCGGATGGATCAGCGCCAGGAGAAGACGGCAAAGGATATTGTGAACGGATACGATGAGATGGAGCTTTACCGGATCATTCGTGACTATGGGGAAGAAAAGTTCGCAAAGAACATTGCCAAACATATTGTGGCGGCACGTAGGGAAAAGGCATTGGAAACGACTGGGGAGTTAATTCATGTTATAAAAGCGGCCATACCGATGAAAGTACGGGCAGTCGGAGGACACCCGGCCAAAAGGACCTTTCAGGCAATCCGGATTGAACTAAACAGAGAATTAGACGTACTCCAGGAAGCCCTCGATGAGATCGTGGACTTGTTAAGGGATGAAGGAAGAATCAGCGTGATTACCTTTCATTCTCTGGAAGACAGAATTGTGAAGAATAAATTTCGGGAGTGGGAGAATCCCTGCATCTGCCCGAAAGAATTTCCAGTATGTGTGTGCGGAAGAAAACCTAAGGGGAGGATCATTACGCATAAGCCCATTACGCCGGATCAGCATGAACTGGAAGAAAATCCAAGAGCGAAAAGTTCAAAGCTCAGAGTCTTTGAACGCAGAATACATTAAGAACAAGGGGATTTAAAATGGCTAGAGTAGAACAAAGAAGCGCAGGGCGCTCTAATGATTACAGGAGGACGGAAAACCGGAGGACGTATTCGTATGTGGAAGGGACTGCGGTACGGAAGATTCAGACAGCTCCGGAGAAGAGACAGACAAGGAAAACTCCTTCTACCAGCCTGACAACAAAGAAGAATAGAGAGCGTGCCCTTCAGATGAATCTGGGGTATGTGATTTTTTTGACAGCAGCGGCCGTAGTTACCGTATTTATGTGTGTGACATATCTGCAGCTTCAGGCTAACGCTACCTTGCTGAGCGAAGAGGTTACTTCTCTAGAGGCCCAGCTTGATGCGGCGATCCTGGAAAACAACGCAGATTACAATGGGATTATGACCGGTATAGATATGGAGCATGTAAAGGATGTGGCAATGAACGAGCTTGGCATGGTTTACGCCAGCAAGGATCAGATCGTCACATATGAGGAAAATGACAGCGATTATGTTCGTCAGTACACGGATGTTCCTGCGGAATAGGTGATAATTTGGCAAGAAATGGAAGAATAAAAAAAGAACGGCGGTTTACGAAAAAAATGCAAATAAAGCTTTTGGCTGTATTTGCATTCATTTTATTATTTCTGGTAATTCTTTTGGTGCGCATCGCTTATATTAATGTAAGCAGCGGCCAGAAATATGCCAGGCAGGTGCTCTCCCAGGAGAATTATGACAGCCAGACTCTTTATGCAAGGAGAGGCGAGATACAGGATGTCAACGGACAGCTTCTGGCCTACAGTGAGAGGCAGTATAACCTGATCCTGGACTGCGATGCGGTAAATCAGTATGAGGATGAGGATGACTATCAGGACTACGTAGACGAGACAGTACGGGCAGTTACAGAAAATTTCGATCTGGAAGAATCGGAGATTCGGGACAGGATTTCCGATGAAAAGACGAGAGAGAGCCAGTATCAGATTCTTCTTAAAAATGTTACAGAAGAACAGAAAGACGCATATGAAGATTACGTCTCCCTGGATAAGGACAGAGATCTTTCGGACTCAGAGAGAAGAGATCTGGAGCATGTGGTGGGGATCTGGTTTGAGGAACAGTACCAGCGTCAGTATCCTATGGGGAGTCTGGCCAGCAGTGTCATCGGATTTTCCAACGACAGCGACGATGGAATCTGCGGGCTGGAATCTTACTATGACAGTCTGCTGAACGGGACAAATGGCCGTGTTTATGGTTATCTCAATGAGAGCCAGGAGTATCAGAGAAGAACCATTGCTCCGGAAAACGGACATACCCTGGTGACTACCCTTGATACCAATATACAGCAGATCGTCCAGAAACACATTGACGCTTTCGATGAGACCTACGGGGAAGATCTGGATGACGGGACGGCCAAGCACGGGGCGGCCAACATCGGCGTGGTGGTGATGGATCCCAACAGCGGCGGGATTATGGCTATGGGTACAAACTCAGAATTTGATCTGAATGATCCCCAGGATCTGGACGATTGGTATACGCTTTCAGAGCAGAACTCCATGAGTGAAGAAGAGTATGTGGAAGCGCTGAATGCTCTGTGGAGCAACTACTGTGTCAGCGAAGCCTTTGAGCCGGGTTCCACGGTAAAGCCTGTTACAGTGGCCTCTGCCCTGGACTGCGGAGCGGTGACGACAGATTCATATTTTTACTGCGATGGCGGAGAGTTCATTACAGATACGCAGATCAACTGTGACAATATATACGGACACGGGGATGAGAGCCTGGGGGACGCCCTGAAGAATTCCTGCAACGATGCCATGATGCAGATCGGATTCAAGATGGGAGGAGCCACCTTCCGGGAGTATCAGTCCTTATTTAACTTTGGAAAGCTTACGGGAATCGATCTTCCCAACGAAAATACAGGTTCTATTCACACGGAAGAGACTATGAATGAGGTGGAGCTGGCTACGGATACTTTCGGCCAGGGATTTACCTGCAATATGATTCAGGAAATTACGGCTTTCAGCGCCGTAGTGAACGGAGGCTATTATTACCAGCCCCATGTAGTCAGCAAAGTTCTGGACGAGGACGGAAGAGTGGTTCGCAGCATGGATGACCTTCTGCTGAAACAGCCTGTGTCCACGGAAGTCTCTGAGCTCGTCAGAAGCTACCTGGAACGGGCAGTACAGGGGGGAACCGGACGCAAGGCCCAGGTTCCCGGCTACAGAGTGGGAGGAAAGACCGGTACGGCGGAGAAATTCGACCCGGAGACAGGCGTGCGATCCACAGAGCGGTATCTGGTGTCCTTCATAGGGGCCGTGCCTATCAACGATCCCCAGGTGGTAATCTACGTGGTAGTGGACGAGCCGAATGCAGATGAGCAGGCCAACAGTACCTTTGCCCAGACTTTGTTCAGGGATATCGCCACTGAGGTGCTGCCTTACATGGAAATTTATCCCACCGAGGAGGTTACGGACGAGCTTTTGGCTTATCTGGGCCTGACCAGGGAAGATGTGGCAGATGGGGCAAAGCAGACCTTTGACGCCTTTGACACATACGGAAATTATTATAAAGGCGCATATGTAAATGACGACGGCACAGTAGTCAGCGCTGACGGCGTTCCCATTGAGGGAGCATATGTGGCGGAGGACGGCACGGTTTACGATGGATACGCCAATCCGGTAGCCACCCTGGAATCCGGCAATAACGATGACGATCTGGATCCCACAGCGGACAATCCCAACATCCCGGGGCCGTTGGCTTCCCAGGAGGGAGACGGGGAGGATACCTCTGTCTGGGACGGCACCGTCACAGATGAAGAGCTGGAGGACGGAGCCTCCGCAGAATAAAGTCAGAACGCAGCAAGTGCGGTAAATGTAATAACATATCCTCATAAAAGGAATAATACACTGTATTAAGACTTTTATGAGGATTCTTTCTTTTATTCATGGAGAAAACAAGAACCTTTCACAGGAAAAAGACAGTCCTTCTCTTTTTTCTGTGTTTTTTCGCTCTCTGTTTTCTGGGGGGCAGGCTGGCGAAGCTGATGGTGGCGGAGTCAGAGTATTATGCGGAGCTGGCCCAGGATCTTCATGAGCGGGAGCGGGAGATCAAGGCGGAGCGGGGAAGGATTCTGGATGCAAATGGAGTCGTGCTGGCGGACAACCGGACAGTTTGTACCATCTCTGTGATTCACAGCCAGATAACAGATCCTGAGCAGGTAATTGAGGTGCTGTCCCGGGAGCTGGATCTGGATCAGGAGACGGTGCGGAAACGGGTGGAGAAGGTCAGCTCCATAGAGAGAATTCAAAAGAACGTGGAGAAAGAAGTGGGGGACAGAATACGAAATTACGGTCTGGCCGGAGTGAAAGTGGATGAGGATTATAAAAGGTATTACCCCTATGGGGAGACGGCCTCTAAGGTCTTAGGCTTTACCGGGGCGGACAATCAGGGAATCATCGGTCTGGAGGTGGCATACGATGAAGTGCTTCAGGGGACTCCGGGGAAAATTCTCACTCTCACTGACGCAAGAGGGATTCAGTTGGAGGATACCGGGGAGAGCAGAGTAGAGCCGGAGGCCGGGGAGGATCTGTATATCAGCCTGGATTATAATATCCAGAAGTATATTCAGCAGGCGGCTTACCAGGTGATGGAACAGAAAGAGGCGGACAGCGTATCGATCCTGGTGATGAACCCTTCCAACGGGGAGATTTATGGGATGACCAATGTGCCGGAGTTTGATCTGAATGATCCGTACCAGCTTCCGGAGGGCCAGGAGAGTCTTTCCGGGGAAGAGCTTCAGAACGCACTGAATCAGATGTGGAGAAATGGCTGTCTCAACGACACCTATGAACCGGGATCTACCTTTAAGATTGTCACGGCGGCCGCAGGACTGGAGGAAGGTGTCGTGAGCCTGGAGGACACCTTTTCCTGTCCGGGGTTCCGCATTGTGGAAGACCGCAGAATCCGCTGCCACAAAACTACGGGGCATGGAGCGGAGACCTTTCTGCAGGCTGCGCAGAATTCCTGCAATCCTGTGTTTATAGATGTAGGGCTCCGTCTGGGAGTAGACAGATATTACTCCTATTTTGAGCAGTTTGGCCTCAATGAAAAGACAGGGATCGACCTCCCGGGAGAGGCGGGGACGATTATGCACCAGAAGGAAAACATCGGCCTGGTAGAGCTGGCAACCATTTCCTTTGGACAGTCCTTTCAGATCACGCCGGTGCAGTTGGCGGCTACAGTAAGTTCCATCATAAACGGGGGAACCAGGATCACGCCCCACCTGGGCGTAATGGTTAAAGAGAGGGATGGAACACTTTTGGAAGTGATCCAGCAGGAGAATAAAGGGCAGATCGTCTCAGAGCAGACCTCAGAAACCATGCGGTTTCTGCTGGAGCAGGTAGTGGACGGGGGATCAGGGAAAAATGCCTATATAGAAGGCTACAGAATCGGCGGAAAGACTGCTACCTCGGAGACCCTTCCCAGAAGCGCGAATAAATATATATCCTCTTTCATCGGCTTTGCGCCGGCGGATAACCCTCAGGTGCTGGTGCTGTGCATTATTAATAACCCCCAAGGCGTTTACTATGGAGGAACTATTGCCGCCCCTGTGGTAAAAGGGATTTTTGAAAATATTCTGCCCTATTTAGGCTACGAAAAGGTTGAATAATACCGGGAAAAGAATTATACTGTAACTGTTATAGCGCCGGAAGAACCGGCGCAGAATTCAGAAGAGAAGAAGAGGTGTGAAATGTTAGTAAATCAGGATGTATTAATCCCGCTGTTTGCCGCATTTGTGATAAGTGTGGTGTTAAGCCCTGTAGTGATTCCATTCCTTCAGAAATTGAAGGTGGGGCAGACAGAGAGAGAAGAAGGAGTCCAGTCCCATTTAAAGAAAGCAGGCACACCCACAATGGGAGGGCTGATTATCCTGATCAGTCTGGTGATCACCTCCCTTTTGTATATCGGGAAGTACCCAAGGATTATCCCGGTGCTGTTTCTGGTGCTGGGTTTTGGGATCATCGGTTTTCTGGACGATTACCTGAAAGTAGTCATGCGGCGTTCTGACGGCCTGTATCCGAAGCAGAAAATGTTTGGCCAGCTTCTGGTCACTACTGTGTTTGTGGCTTATATTTGGTTTATGGATCCGGCATGTCTGGAATTTCTGATTCCCTTTACAGGGGGAAAAGTACTGAGCGGGGACTGGGTGAAGATTCTGGCAGTTCCCCTGGCCTATGTGGCCATTATAGGAACTGTGAACGGCGTGAATTTTACTGACGGCCTGGATGGTCTTGCCACGGGGGTAACTACTATGGTGGCCGTATTCTTTACCGTGGCTTCTATGGCCCTGAAGGGCGGGGTGGAACCCATGACTGCGGCGGTGACAGGGGCGCTGCTGGGATTTCTGCTGTTTAATGTCTACCCGGCCAAGGTATTCATGGGAGACACAGGCTCCCTGGCTTTGGGGGGATTTGTGGCAGGCTGCGCCTATGTGATGCGGATGACCTTCTTTATACCGATCATCGGTTTTATCTATATGGTAGAAGTTATCTCCGTAATGATCCAGGTAACGTATTTTAAAAAAACAGGGGGAAAGCGCTTCTTCAAGATGGCGCCCATCCATCACCATTTTGAGCTGTGCGGCTGGTCAGAGACCAGGATCGTGGCAGTATTTACCGTTATTACCGCCTTCCTTTGCCTGCTGGCCCTGGTGGGCTTAGGCTGAGAGCAAAACTTTAAATGAGCCAGCAAATGTTGCTGTTTACGAGGCATGAGTGAACCGTAACGTTATAAGAAACGGATAAAGAGCCGGGGCAGAGCGCCGGACTTTAGGAGGAACAGATCATGGAATGGAGAGATAAGACAGTACTGGTAGTAGGCGCCGGGATCAGCGGGATCGGGGCCGACAGGCTGCTGGAAAAAATGCAGGCCAGAGTGATTCTGTATGACGGAAACGCAGGCCTGGATCCGGAGGAAATCCGCAGGAAGCTGCCCCAGGGAAGTAAAGCAAAGATCCGCCTGGGCGAACTGCAAGAGAAAGATTTGGAGGAAGCAGGGCTGGCAGTGTTCAGTCCCGGCGTCCCGGTAGATCTGCCTTTGGCAGAGCGGATAAAAGCAAAAGGAATTCCTATCTGGGGTGAGGTAGAGCTGGCCTATGCCTGCGGGAAGGGCGATGTGCTGGCAGTGACGGGAACCAATGGCAAGACGACTACCACAAGCCTGCTGGGAGAGATCATGAAGAGCTTTTGCGAGGAAGTGTATGTGGTAGGCAATATCGGCGCTCCCTACACGGAGGCAGTGGACCATATGACGGAGAAAGCCGTGACTGTGGCGGAGATCAGCAGTTTTCAGCTTGAGACCATCCATCGCTTCGCTCCCAGAGTCAGCACGATTTTAAATATTACCCCGGATCATCTGAACCGGCACCATACCATGGAAGAGTATATCCGGGTGAAGGAACAGATTACAAAGAACCAGGGGGCGGAAGATACTTGTGTCCTCAACTATGAAGATCCGGTACTGCGGGAATTTGGAAAAACTTTACATACAAAGGTGATTTACTTCAGCAGTCTGCATACACTGAATGAGGGAGTTTACTTAAAAGGGGATGTCATCTGCCTGAGAGACGAAAAGGGAGAAGAAGAGTTGTGTTCCGTAAAAGAACTTAAGCTCCTGGGACGTCACAATTATGAGAATGTGATGGCGGCAGTAGCCATGGCCTGGGCCTACGGAGTGCCCCTGCCGGTGATAAAGAAAGCCGTCTGCGAGTTCCGGGCGGTGGAGCACAGGATTGAATACGTCCTGGAAAAAGACGGCGTGGTATATTACAATGATTCCAAGGGAACGAACCCGGATGCGGCTATCAAGGGAATTCAGGCCATGGAGAGGCCTACGCTCTTAATCGGCGGCGGGTATGACAAGGATTCCACCTATGAAGAGTGGATCCGTTCCTTTGATGGGAAAGTAAAATATCTGGTGCTGATCGGGCAGACAAGAGAGAAGATTGCCGCCGCAGCCAGAAGCTGCGGATTTGATAAAATCCTCTTTGCGGATTCACTGGAGGAAGCGGTGAAAATCTGCATAGCCAAAGCAGAGCCGGGAGATGCGGTACTTTTGTCTCCGGCCTGCGCAAGTTGGGGGATGTTCCCGAATTATGAGGTGAGGGGAAGGCAGTTTAAAGAACTGGTGAAAAAACTGGCATAGGATGTGGAGAAATGCGTTCCAGAAATGGAAAACCAGATATCTGCCTTTTCGTAATAGTGATGTTTTTAGTGATTTTTGGACTGGTGGTGTTATACAGCTCCAGCGCATACAACGGGCAGGTTCGTTTTGACGATCCTGCCTATTATTTTAAAAAGCAGCTCTTTGCAACCGTTCTGGGTTTGATGGCCATGGCAGGAATTGCCTCTGTGGACTACCATATTCTCTCCAGATATTCTGTTCCGGCATATCTTCTTTCGCTGCTTTTGTCCGGGGCAGTTCTTCTCTTTGGGGATGCTTACAACGGTTCCAGAAGGTGGCTTTCCATCGGTCCCTTGTCCTTTCAGCCTGCAGAGTACGCAAAGCCGGCGGTGATCCTGCTTCTGGCCGCAGCGGTCTGCAAGATGAAAAAAGTAAAAAACGGCCTCAGGATGATTGCGGTAATGGGCATGGTTCTGCCTATTGTAGGACTGGTAGGGACCAATAATCTAAGCACTGCCGTGATCATCCTGGGAATCGCCGCCGTGATGATTTTCATTTCAAATCCAAGGTACCTGCCTTTTCTGTGGATTATTCTCTCTGGCACGGGATTTTTGGCAATCTTTCTGAGCCTGGAGCAGTACCGGCTGGAGCGTCTGGCTATCTGGAGAAATCCTGAACTCTATGAGAAAGGCTATCAGACCATGCAGGGACTGTACGCCATCGGGTCAGGAGGGCTCTTCGGCGTGGGACTTGGAAACAGCATGCAGAAGCTGGGGTTTGTGCCGGAGGCGCAGAATGATATGATCTTCTCGATCATCTGTGAGGAACTGGGGCTGGTGGGAGCGCTGATCCTGATTCTTCTGTTTATTCTTCTTTTGTGGCGTTTTATGATTATCGCCACCCAGGCGCCGGATCTTTTCGGTTCCCTGATCGCCGCCGGAATTCTGGGACATATCGCTATCCAGGTAATCCTCAACATTGCGGTAGTAACCAATACCATTCCCAATACGGGAATCACCCTGCCCTTCGTCAGCTACGGGGGAACCTCAGTCCTCTTTCTTCTGTCCGAAATGGGCCTGGCCCTGTCCGTGAGCCGGTGGAGAAGATGAGAAGGAAAAATCGGAGGACTCGGACAGTCTAAAGAAAAAAGAGCGATTGCCCCAGGACACCCCTTCAAGAGCCTTCCGAATCGTACGGCTGTCAGCGCCGTTTTCCCAGCGGATGAGAATGGGAGGGGTGCTGGCGGCCAGGGGGAGGGCTGTGCCTGCCAGAGCGAGACAGAGCAGCAGGGGAAGGAAAAAACGTGTTTTCTTTACCGGACTTTTGGCAAGGTGATAAAGCCGCAGATGCAGCAGTTCCCTGTTGGCACAGGCCAGACGGCCTGTATACGATTCTTTTTCATCTCCATTTAAAGATTCCTGGATGTTTATAAGCATATGTCCGTATGCCAGACGTTCCTGGTCGGAAAAGCCGGCTGCCAGAATTTCATCGCAGCTTATTTCCTGGGCTTTCCTGAATTCTTCCAAAAAGACAAAAACCAGAGGATTCAGAAAATGAAGGAGGAAAGCCCCATATGCCAGGATGAGAAAAAGAAAATCCATCCGTTTGATATGAATCAGTTCATGCTTCACGGCCAGGCGCAGTTCATCGGGAGAGAGGGCGTCTGTGACCACCACCACTGGATAAAACAACCCGTAAGTATACGGGGAGGTTTTAGAAGAAGAGTGGAAGAGCTGGATTTTTCTGGAAATGTGAAGTTTCTTTTTTTCCTCATCCAGCAGTCTTTGAGCTTGTGGAAGAGGCGAGGCTTTCCTCTTCTCCATGCGGCGCATCCAGATATAACTGGCAAAGCTGCACACCAGGGCCAGCAGCAGAATACTCCCCAGGATGAGAAGAAAACGTTTTTGAGGAAGAGGAACGAAATCTACGAGACGGCTGTCGCTTCCTATATGGATCGTCCGTTCCAGCTCAATATGTTCAGAATTAAAAAAGAGGCCGAAAGCCAGGGGAAAAGAAGGGGGCAGCAGGCATTTTAGGAGAGGGAAAGGGACAAGAAGCACGATATATACGGGCCGGGGCGGTCTCATAGATCTGTATTCGGTGATTTTGCTTCCTAGTTTCTCTGTAACAGAGGAATATCCCGTTACGGACGGACTGAAGATCCACTATGCTAATAAAACCAGCGGTTACATAAAGCTGGAGAGGGAGACGTATTTAGAAGAATATCCGAACATCCAAGAGCTGGCGAAGGCAGCGGGAGCCGGGGAATATTCCTTTAACCTGTCCCCATTTTCTGCTTTTTTCCGAAATAGGTTTGGGATTTCTCTTACGGCTGCTTTTGCTATAGTCATGTTGGGAAGCGTGGGATGCGGGATCGCAATTTTATGTCTGCTCCATAAAATCAGGCTTGAATACGGCGGATATGCGAGGTATTACGTCTGGCTTTTCTCTATTCCAGTTGTATCTCATTTGATTTTGTGGCTGTTTTTTTGGGATATCAGAAGACTTATGTGGGATCTTGGAATTTACTTTTTGGCAGCCGGATTTCTTCTGCTCCTTCATTTCCTGAGTGAAATGTTTTTTCAAAGAAGAAAAAGACATCAATTTGAGTGAAAACATGGTACAATTAAGTGCTGAATAATAAAAGGAGAAGGAGGAAACATGGAAATAAAGACATTTGATCATTCTTACTTGTCTGGAGTGAAGGGGGCGTTAAAAAGTGCTTTCTATCATGAAGACAGTCATGAAATGTACAATGAATGGGAGTTTGCCGGGACAGTTCTGAAATCAGAAGGATTTGTGCCGGAGCTATGTGTCATGGCTCTGGAAGGGGAAAGCGTGGTAGGCTACAATGTGCTGACAAAAGCCCAGGTTGGAAATCAGTCCGGCCTGGCCCTGGGACCGTTGGGAGTGCGGAAGGAATATCAAAATCAGGGAGCAGGTTCTGCTCTTGTAAAGGAATCCATCAAAAGGGCGGAGCAGTTGGGATATCCATGGATTGTGGTATTGGGTGGAGAGTATTATGTAAGATTTGGATTTGAGAGCTGTATGACCTACGGCATTACGGTATCCGAGGACGAATTTATAAATGAGCATTTACAGATTCTGTTTTTAGATGAATCGGTAAAAAATAAGGTTTCCGGTAGAGTTGTTTACTGTGATGCGTTTTACGATGGGGACGGAAATCTGTTATAGAGAATGATTATCCAAATAAACGAATAATGGAGGATTCAAAATGAAGATAAGCAAAAAGAGCGCATTACTTGTAATAGATATACAACAAGAAGATTTTAGGGAAATGACACCAGAAAATGCGGATGCACCAGAATGGAACTGTATTCGTAATGCCAAACGAGTTTTAGATGTCTTTGCCTGTCATTCAAATCAAGGAAGTTCACAGGCCTGATATGGTAGATTTCGGACGAGAATTAGATGGAGCAGAATCAATTCATTGCATAGAAGATTCGCCGTATACAGATTATGCAAAATTGACATATCCCATTAAGGGAGAATACCTGATTTCAAAAAGAAGATATAGCGCATTCTTTGCAACAGACTTGGAAATTCTGCTGAAAGGATTGCATGTGGACACCTTGTATCTTATTGGCGGTCTGACAGATGTCTGCATTCATTATACAGCGGTAGATGCGCATCAGCATGACTATTATATTAAGGTTATAACGGATGCGGTGGCTGGTTCCAGCAAAGAAGCACATGAGTATGCGTTGAAAGCCATTAAGTATTTACAGAGAGATTCATTGATAACCGTTGCTGACATCGAAAAGGCCGAGGTAGAATGATAAATAGTAATTATCTGTGAGATGCTGATTTGTGGAATTCCTGCAGCAAGCCAACAACTAAATACCCGCTGTCATTACCGCAGCACTAACAAGCAGGAAATCATGAATTCCTGCTTTTCTTTGTTTGCGCGCCATGGGCGCGCTCTAACGGGTGTAAGTCTCGAACACACCCAGATAGTGGGAAGTGTATAGCTGAACAGCAAGGGTGTTTATCGTGAGGTAAAATCTGAAGGAAGCTGGGCAAACCTCTGGTCCGACGGACAGAAATCACATATAAGGCTAGGCTGCGAGAGATAAGTCGGCAAAGAGCGACGAAGTCTAATAACTATCACATTTGTAGTAGCAGAGTAAATGTGGCGGATACATGGAGGGAAAGAGCGTGCACCTTAAGCGTGGAGGTCTCACAGAGGTTTCATTAGCCCAGTAACAATGAACTGTGAGAAGTCAGCAGAGCCCATAGTAGTGAAGATGTTTCCGTAATGGAAATGGAGCAAAGGGGCGAACAATCAATC
>LHCFC01400__coassemble_2019_pt1 | contig 13166 bp, 12 predicted proteins | sample LHCFC01400__metabat2_low_PE_019 | metagenome-assembled genome bin LHCFC01400
ATCACCGCTTTCAGTCTGCACGGAGGACGGCTGCAGCAGCAGCATCGCTATAGAAAGTCCCAGTCCGGTTTTTTTCTTTAAGGTCTCATTTTTCATTTTCAGGCACTCCTTCCTCTGTGTTCCAGCAGGGTCGCTTAATCATATAAACTGAACTTAAACTCAACCTAAACAAACCGGGAGATAAATCTGAAAAAAATGTGAAAAAACTGGCCTGTGCATAAAAAGCACAGACCACAAAAAGATTCCTTATTTTATTTCATTTATTTTGGGATGTCCCAAGCAGTTTCTTCTCTATAGTTCTCCAAAAGGGATCAGAGGACTTGGTTTCTCCACATGGGGGCCGATAATCTTTTCCATCCACACCATGCTGTACCATCTGCCAAATTTATATCCGCATTTTTGAAACTCCCCAACCATGCGGTATCCCATATGGGCATGAAAGTCGGCACTGTTTCTGGTCAGATATTCATCCTCCTCTTCCGGCGGCATGCCGATACATGCGTAGAGGTTTGTAATATTCTGATTTCTCAAAATTTCTTCCAGGCAGCCATACAGCTTTCTTCCGACTCCCGTTTTCCTCTCGTCCTCCCCGACATAAATCGTCACTTCCGCTGACCAGTCATAAGCAGCTCTTCCCACAAAGGGGCCCGCACATGCATATCCTACAATCTTCCCCCCTCTCTCCGCCGCCAGATAGGGGTATTTCTTCAGGGTTCTGCTCATCCTGCCAGAAAATTCCTCCAAGGAAGGTACCTGGCACTCAAAGGAAATCGCCGTTTTCTCCACGTAAGGTCTGTAGATCTCTAAAAGCTTCCCGGCATCCTCCAGGCGTGCCTTGCGTATGAAAATTTCTTTCTGTTCCTTCATGGCTCCAGAGCCTCCCTCATGTTTTTTACATATTCTGAGACGTAGGGGACACAGTCCCTGCCATATTGACTGCAGAGCTTTACAATGGCGCTTCCCACGATAACTCCGTCAGAAGTCTTGGCAATTTCAGCAGCCTGTTTTGGAGTTGAGATGCCAAAGCCCACGGCGCAGGGAAGATCCGTCTCTTCCTTTACAAGCCTGATCATAGCCCCTATGTCCGTGGTAATTGTGCTTCTGGTTCCTGTGACACCCAGGGATGAGACACAGTAAATGAAACCGGAAGCCTCCCTGGCGATCTTGCGGATCCTCTCCTGGGAGGTAGGGGCAATCAGGGAAATTAAGTCAATCCCGTATTTCCTGCATACCGTGTCAAACTCTTCTTTTTCCTCAAAGGGCACATCGGGAAGAATCAAAGCGTCTATCCCGATCTCTGCCGCTTTTTTGATAAAAGCTTCCGTCCCCCTGGAGAACACCACATTGGCATAGGTCATAAAAGCAAGGGGGATATCCGTCTTTTTCCGGATCCTGGATACCATAGCGAAAATCTTCTCCGTGCTGACCCCTCCTGCCAGAGCCCGGCTGCTGGCCTCCTGAATCACCGGCCCCTCTGCCGTAGGATCTGAAAAAGGAATCCCAAGCTCTATCAGGGATGCCCCGGCTTCCTCCATGGCGTATACTAATCGCTCTGTGGTCTCAAGATCAGGATCCCCACAGGTGATGAAGGGAATAAATGCTTTTCCCCGGCAAAACGCTTCACGTACTCTACTCATAGATATCCTCCCCTCTGTAACGGGCCATGGCCGCACAGTCCTTGTCGCCTCTTCCTGATATATTGATTACCAGAATCTGATCCTTCCCCATGGCCGGCGCAAGCTGTCTGGCATACGCCACCGCATGGGCGCTCTCTATTGCTGGGATAATCCCTTCTGTCCTGGATAAGTATTCAAAGGCTTCTACTGCCTCTTCGTCTGTCACTGCCACATATTCCGCTCTGCCTCTGTCATAAAGGTCGGCATGTTCCGGGCCGATTCCCGGATAGTCCAGTCCTGCGGAGATGGAATAGACCGGGGCGATCTGTCCCGCTTCGTCCTGACAGAAATAAGATTTCATGCCGTGAAAGATTCCCAGTCTCCCCGTGGCTATGGTGGCCGCCGTCTCCGAAGTGTGAATTCCCCGTCCGGCAGCCTCACAGCCGATGAGACGGACCTCTTTATCCTCTATAAAATGGTAAAATGCCCCGATGGCATTGGAACCTCCGCCCACGCAGGCCAGCACTGCGTCCGGCAGCCGCCCTTCCCTCTCCATAAGCTGCTCTTTAATCTCTCTGGAAATCACCGCCTGGAAATCCCGGACAATCTCTGGAAAAGGATGGGGACCCATACAGGAACCCAGCACGTAATGGGTATCTTCAATCCGTCTCGTCCACTCCCGCATGGTTTCTGATACAGCGTCTTTTAGGGTGGCAGTACCTGAAGCAACCGGATGTACCTTGGCCCCCAGAAGCTTCATGCGGTACACATTCAAAGCCTGGCGCTTCGTATCTTCCTCTCCCATGAATACTTCACATTCCATTCCCATAAGGGCTGCCGCCGTGGCGGTAGCCACTCCATGCTGTCCCGCCCCTGTCTCTGCAATGACCCGGGTCTTTCCCATCTTTTTTGCCAGGAGAACCTGTCCCAGAACATTGTTGATCTTATGCGCTCCCGTATGATTTAAATCCTCTCTCTTCAGATAGATCTTCGCCCCTCCCAGATCCTTTGTCATACGCTTCGCAAAATACAGCCTGGAAGGACGTCCTGCATATTCATTTAAGAGCTGTGTCAGCTCTTCGTTAAACTGTCTGTCCTCTTTATAATAATTATAAGCTTCCTCCAGCTCCGTCACCGCACTCATGAGGGTTTCCGGTATATACTGTCCTCCATGAATGCCGTATCTGCCTTTTTTCATAGAATGCCACTCCTTACTGCAGCCACCGCTGCCAATATTTTTCTCCTGTCTTTTTTCCCCTCTGTCTCCACAGCGCTGGAAAGGTCGATTCCATAGGGCTTCAACCGCCTTACCGCCTGGGGAATCTTCTCCGGTGTGATGCCGCCGGCCAGAAAATAGGGCCTTCCGCCGTTTTTTTCTCCTTTTACCAGGTTCCAGTCAAAGCTCTTTCCCGTTCCTCCCCTGCCGTGATCCAGCAGAATCAGATCCGCCGAAGAGGAAAAGGCTCTCTGTATGTCCTCTGGAGCTGAGACAGAAAAAGCTTTCATCACAGGCCTGCCTGTTTCTTCCTTAAGCCTTTTAATATACTCATCATCCTCCTGGCCGTGAAGCTGGGCCATATCCAGAATCCCCTCTCTCAAAAGCTTTGCCGGAAGTTCCACTGGGGCATTGACAAACACTCCCACAGGTGAAATCTTCTCTGAAAGGCGGCTGCGAAGCTTGTACAGTTCCTCTGCAGTTATGCTTCTTCTGCTGAAAGAAACCTGGATCACAAACCCTGCATAATCCGGCAGCGCTTCGTTGACGTACTGGATATCCTCCTGCCTTTTCAGACCGCAGATCTTAATTTTCGTCATGGGATCCCCTGCCTTTCCCTGCTGCCAGTCTGTCTCCCCGCACCTGCCTGGCTGCCTGCCGAAGCTCCCGCAGCGTCTGCTTTCTGTCAGGGGCACGCATCAGCATCTCTCCGATCAGCACTGCGTCCGTGCCGTTTTTTTGAAGAACCTGTATATCCTTCGCATCCCGTATTCCGCTCTCTGACACGAAGATTGTATCAGGGCCTGCCAGCTCTCTAAGCCTTGTACTATTGCTCAGATCCACACTGAAATCCTTCAGATTCCGGTTGTTCACCCCCAGAATAAGGGCTCCCGCTTTCTTGGCCCGCTCAATTTCTTTCTCACTGTGGGTCTCCACCAGGGCTGAGAGTCCAAGCTGCGCAGAGAGCTGACTAAAGGCCTTCAGTTCCTGGTCATCCAGTACAGAGCAGATCAGAAGAACCGCCGAAGCTCCCATAGCCTTTGCCTGGTAAATCATATACTCATCACAGGTAAAATCTTTGCGCAGCACGGGGATGGACACTGTTTCTACAATCTCTTCCAGATACCTGTCCTTTCCCAGGAACCAATAAGGTTCTGTCAGACAGGAGATCGCTGCGGCTCCTGCCGCCTCATACTCTGAGGCTATGACACGGTAAGGGAAATCTTCGGCAATGATCCCTTTAGAGGGAGATGCCTTCTTCACTTCGCAGATGAAGGACAGTTCATCCCGGCGAAGGGCCTTTTCAAACTCCGGCCTCTCCCCTGTTCGGAGCCGTCCTCTTTCTTCCGCCCTTCTTCTCACTTCCGTCAAAGGAAGAATCTGCTTCTCTTTTTGAATTCTTTCCTTTGTCCTATTCACGATGGTTTCCAAGATATTCATCTCATACTCTCCTAAATGAAACGTAACTGATTCAGCCAGGTCAGCGCATTCACTTATCCTGACCGCAGGAAAAACAAATAAACTGTTCCAGCTTCTTCATTGCCAGACCCTGATCCAAGATCTGCTCTGCCAGCGCCACGCCTTCCTTCATATCCCTGGCTTTTCCTGCAATGTAAATGGCTGCCCCTGCATTCAGGCAGACGGCGCTGCGCTTGGGCCCCCGCTCTTCTCCCGCCAGGATGGCCCTGGTAATTCTGGCATTTTCCTCGGGGGTGCCTCCCGCCAATTCCTCCTTGGAACATCTCCTGTAGCCAAACTGCTCTGGGGTAATCTCATAGGACTGGAACCACCCGTTTCTTATCTCGCACACCGATGTTGGGGCGCTCATGGAAATCTCATCCAGTTTATCCTGTCCGTAAACTACCATCCCTCTTACGACTCCCAGCTTTGCCATAACCTGCGCCAGGGGTTCCACCAGCTCCTGTTCGTAAACTCCCATAAGCTCCATATTGGCTCCTGCCGGGTTTGAAAGCGGCCCAAGAATATTAAACACTGTGCGGATCCCAAGCTCCTTCCGGATCGGCGCCACATACTTCATGGCAATATGATAGTTCTGCGCAAACAGGAAGCAGATCTGAATTTTTTTCAGAAGCTGGGCGCTTTTTTCCGGCGGAAGATCAATCTTCACACCGAGGGCCTCCAGAACATCCGCCGCCCCGGACTTTGAGGATGCGGCTCTGTTTCCATGCTTTGCCACCGGAATTCCCGCTGCGGCAATCACCATGGATGAGGTCGTGGAAATATTAAAAGAATTCGCTCCGTCTCCCCCTGTGCCAACGATCTCCAAAACATCCATATTGTGGAGAAGCTTTATACAGTGGGAACGCATCCCAGCCGCCGATGCCGTGATCTCGTCAATGGTCTCCCCCTTCATGGCGAGAGCCGTCAAATAAGCAGACTTCTGCACATCTGTGGCCTGCCCCTCCATAATTTCATTCATCACCTGCTCCGCCTCTTCATATGTCAGATCCAGCTTCTGAGAAAGCTTGATAATCGCCTCTTTAATCATATTTCCTGCCCCTTTCCTTTTACTATAAAATTTTGTATGATGCGAAACCCTTCCGGGGTCAGCACCGATTCCGGATGGAACTGAAGCCCATATACAGGATACTCTCGGTGCTCCATGGCCATGATCTCTCCATCGCTGCTCCGGGCCGTAACTTTTATCTCTTCAGGAAGCGTACTCTCCCGGACTGACAGGGAGTGGTACCTGGCTGCCTGAATAGGCCTGGGAATGCCCTCAAAGAGAACGCTCTCCGATACGTCTGTCAGGAGGGAAGTTTTTCCATGCATCAGCCTGTCGGCGTGCTGGACGGAAGCGCCATAGGCCGCTCCGATCGCCTGGTGGCCCAGACAAACTCCCAGAATAGGAATCTCTCCGGCAAATTCTTTGACCAGAGGAATGCATACCCCTGCATCCTCCGGGCGCCCCGGCCCTGGCGAGAGAATGATTTTGTCCGGTTTCATTCTGTGGATCTCCCCCAAGGTGATCCTGTCATTTCTCACAACCTCAACCTGAGGATCCAGCACCGCCAGATATTGGTAGAGATTGTATGAAAAGCTGTCGTAATTATCAATTAATAGAATCATGCCAGCCCTCCTTCCGCCATCCTGACTGCCTTGAGAACCGCTCCCGCTTTATTGCGGCACTCTGTAAACTCCTGCTCCGGCACGCTGTCGGCCACAATGCCGGCTCCCGACTGTACGCAGACCTGTCCGTTTTTCTTGTAAGCCAGCCGAATCGAAATACACGTGTCCAGATTTCCCGTAAAATCCAGATATCCCACAGCGCCCCCATAGATCCCCCGCTTCTGCTTTTCCAAAGCGGCTATAATCTCGCAGGCCCGGATCTTTGGGGCTCCGGATAAGGTCCCTGCCGGAAGGATGGCATCGATCACGTCCACAGCGTCCTTATCTGGCCGGATCTCTCCTGACACTGTGGACCCAATGTGCATCACATGAGAAAAACGCTGGATTTCCATATATTTCTCCACTTGAACGCTTCCCGGCACACTGATCTTTCCTATGTCGTTTCTTCCCAGATCTACAAGCATATTATGCTCGGCGCATTCTTTCTCATCCTCCAAAAGCTCCTTTTCCAGCGCCAGGTCTTCCTCCCGGGTGATTCCTCTGGGCCGGGTACCCGCCAGAGGGAAAGTATAGAGCCTGCCCTTTTCCAGCTTCGCAAGCGTCTCCGGGGAGGCCCCTGCCACCTCAATATCATCACTGGAAAAATAAAACATATATGGAGAGGGATTCAAGGTCCTCAGCACTCTGTAAGCATCAAACAAACTTCCTCTGGCCTTTACCGTAACCGGATTGGATAAGACCACCTGAAAGATATCTCCCTCCCGGATGTATTCCTTGGCCCGCTCCACCATCCCGCAGAATTCTTCCTGACTGGATCCATAGGTAAACCCTTCCAGTACATTGACTTTCTCCCCATCCTTTTCCCGGATCAGTTCCAGAGGACGGAAATCTGCCTTGGCGCCGCTTTTTACCAGCCGCTCCATTTCCTCCAGTTCCCTTACGGCTTTCCGGCAATTTTCAGCCAGATCCCCTGCTAATCCTACTCCCGCAATCAATATCAGCTTCTGCCTGTAGTGGTCAAATACGATCACCTTGTCGAAAAGCATCAGGTCAGCATCCCGGAACTCCTGCCGCATTTCACCCTGCCCTCTTTTGTTCTCCAGTATAGGCTTCAGAGTTGGCTCTGCGTATTTTATATAGTCATAGGAAAAATACCCCACCAGCCCTCCGGTGAAGGGAGGCATTCCTTCCATCACAGGACTTTTATATTCTTTCAGGATGTCCCGAAGGACTTTTCCCGGATTATTGGTCTGAATCTTCCGTATGGTTTTTTCCTCTTCCTCAGCTCCTTCTGTAATCGTTACCTGGCCGTCCGTACAGGTAATTTCCATGGTAGGCGCATATCCCAGGAAAGAATATCTGCCCCACTTCTGCTTATCCTCTGCACTTTCCAGCAGATAACAGTGCCTGCTGGCGGCCCGAAGGGAGCGCATGACCTCAATGGGGGTAAATGCATCTGCATAAAGCTCTCTGCTTACTGGAACTCTCCTATATTTTCCTGTTCCGGCATAATACCGGACGGTTTCCAGCATCTTTTCCATTTGGCTTCCTCCTTTACTTTTTTGATGGAGCCTGTCAACAAACCCTTAAAAACAAAAAGTCCCTGACAGAATACTCCTCTATTCTGTCAAGGACGGTAAATCTAAAATATTTCCGCGGTGCCACCTTGATTCACGGAATGTCCGTGCGCTCTGCAGGATACCAACATATCCCTGGCAACTGACGTATGCCTCTCACGTCGCAGAATACTCAGGCCATTGGCCCTTTGACTGCGCCCTCAGCGGCCCATTTAACAGACTGCCTCTCGGCCCGGCTCTCACCTCCCCGGACTCTCTGTGCGCGCATGACTGCCTTTATCCCCGCTTCATCGGTTTACAAAACTAAATTTTTATTTTTTTGAATTTTATCATCTGGAAAAGAATCTGTCAACTTATTTTTCGTTTATTTTCCAAAAAACAAAACGTTTTTAAACAATCAGCATGGCGTCCCCAAAGGAGAAAAACCGGTACCTCTCCTGCACTGCCTCCTGGTAAGCCGCCATAATATGTTCTTTCCCTGCCAGGGCTGACACCAGCATCATCAGGGTAGACTCCGGCAGATGGAAATTTGTAATCAGACCATCCAGAACCTTAAAGCGGTAGCCGGGATAGATAAAAATATCCGTCCAGCCGCTGCATTCTTCCAGAGTTCCGTCCTCTGCCGCAGCGGATTCGATGGTCCGGCAGCTAGTGGTGCCCACGCAGATAATTCTGCCTCCCGAAGCTCTGGCACTGTTTATGGTATCAGCGGCTTCCTGGCTTACCATGTAAAATTCTGAGTGCATGTGGTGATCCGCCACGTCCTCCACCTTTACAGGACGGAAGGTGCCAAGACCCACGTGGAGAGTCACCTCTGCGATCTTCACTCCCATCTCCCCCACTTCTTGAAGAAGCTCCGGGGTAAAATGGAGGCCTGCCGTGGGTGCGGCAGCAGAGCCGTCATACTTGGCATACACAGTCTGATACCGATTCTTATCCTTCAGCTCATGGGTGATATAGGGTGGAAGGGGCATCTGCCCTAACTGATCCAAGATCTCTTCAAAAATCCCTTCATACTCAAAACGGATCAGCCGGTTCCCTTCTTCCAGAATCTGGATCACCTCGCCCACCAGTAGTCCTTCACCAAAGGAAATCCTCGCCCCTACCCGGGCCTTTTTACCTGGCTTTACAAGAGTCTCCCACACCTGGTCGCTTTTTCTTGTAAGAAGAAGCACCTCAATCACGGCTCCTGTGTCTTCCTTTTTCCCATACAGCCTGGCCGGGATCACCCGGGTATTGTTCAGCACCAGGCAGTCCCCAGGCTTCAGATAACCCAGGATATCCCGGAAATGCCGGTGTTCGATTCTTCCATCCTTCTTTCCCAGAACCAGAAGCCTGGAAGCCGCCCGGTCCTCCAGGGGATCCTGGGCGATCAACTCCTTAGGAAGATCATAGTAAAAATCAGAGGTTTTCATAATAACACACATCCTGTTTTTTCAGTATCCATTCCCCATGCTCCAGTTCCGCCACAGAAACGGAACAGTTCTTGGGAACGCCTTTTCCCCAGAACTCCGCCACGGGCCTGCGGGTAATATTCAGGAGCATGGCTCTGGAAGCCGCCCCATGGGTGGCCGCCAGAATCGTCTTCCCCGCCAGCTCTTTTCGGTTCTTCAGCTCCTCCAGAAACTCTGCTGTTCTTCCGCAAAGTTCAAGTATGGTTTCTCCATCTTTGGGCGGCAGGTATTCAGAAGGATGATCGAAAAACTTCTGAAAGAGGGGAATGATCACCTCTCCGTTGGTATCTCGAATCCGGCAGCCTTCCATCTCTCCAAAATTAATCTCCTGGATTCTGGCATCCGGTTCCAGTGGAATCTGTCTGTCCCCTAAAATAATCTGCGCCGTCTCCTTTGCCCTGACAAGAGGACTTGTAAACGCCATGTCAAAGGGGATATCTTTCATTCCCAGGGCTGTGGCCCTGGCAACGGCTCTTCCTTTTTCATTCAAAGGAATATCCGCCCTTCCCTGAAGACGCCCTTCTGTATTCCACTGAGTTTCCCCGTGTCTCACAATGTATAAACGCATATCTGCCTCCTGCATCAGGAACGAATCTCAATCTCCATAGATTCCAGGCCATTCCAGATCTTCTTCATGGCAGAGGTAATGTCGGCCTCCTCCAGAGTCCTGTCCTTAGCCCGGAATACAAGGGAGTACGCCATAGACTTAAATCCATCCCGGATCTGGGCTCCCTCATAGATATCAAACAGAGTGCAGCTCTCCAGATTTTTTCCGCCTCTCTGGAGAATCATGCCCTCAATCTCTCCGGCAGTAACTTTTTTCGGCACAACCATACTGATATCCCTGGTCACAGCGGGATATTTGGCAATCCCTGTAAACTTCCGGTCAAAGGTCGCCAGCTTCGTCACCTCTTCCAGGTCGAGAACCGCAATGTAGGCCCGGCTTCCTATACCGTAGGAATCCGCCACCAGAGGATGAACCTCTCCCAGGTAGCCCAGGCATGTCTTTCCATAGTAAATATCTGCCTGACGGCCCGGATGGAAGTAAGGACGGCCTGCCTGAGGTTCGTAGGTCTTTCGCCCTGTAATTCCAACCTTTTCCAGGAATTCCTCCACTACTCCCTTCATAGCAAAGAAGTCTCCCTCTCCGTACATTCCCAGTGTAAACTGCATCCTCTCTTCTGGAAGCTCTGTAAGGGGAAGCTGTTTTGGAAGGTAAATATTCCCCAGCTCGTACAGGCGGACATCTTTATTCCTGTGGCTGTAATTAAAGGCCAGGGAGGTGAGCATTCCATTTAACGGCGTGGTCCGCATAATGCTGAAATCCTCCCCCAGAGGATTAGCTATTTTAACGGCCCTGCGCAGAGGGGAGTCCTCCGGCAGGAGAAGCTTATCAAAGGCTTTGGGACTTTCAAAGGAATACATCATTCCTTGTGAAAAACCGCAGAATTCCGCACTGTCTTCCGCCATCTCCCTTACTCTCATTTCAAAAGGCAGCTTGCCCACAGTGGCTTCGCCGCTTGGCAGTGTCACGGGAATGTTGTCATATCCAAAGAACCGTGCCACCTCCTCTGCCAGATCTGCCGTGCGGAACAAATCATGACGGAAAGTAGGAGCCGTGATCACCCTTCTCTTCTCATCATACGCAAGCTCCGCCAGCTTGAGGTAGCCAAGAATCTCATCCTCGGAAAGAGACGTCCCCAGCAGGGCATTGATCTTCTCCGGCTCAAAGGGAATCTCCACCGGCTCTTTTACTTTGGAGTAGACATCCACCATGCCTCCCACTACCTGACCGGCTCCCAGTTCTTCCACCAACTGGCATGCCCTGTCGATGGCAGCCTGAGCGTTATTGGGATCCAATCCCTTCTCAAACTTCCCGGAGGCATCCGTGCGCAGACCGATCCTTTTGGCGGAAAGACGGATGTTTGTGCCGTCAAAGCAGGCCGCCTCAAAGAGCATGGTTTTTACGTCATCCGTAATCATGGAATTCTCCCCTCCCATGATTCCAGCCACGCCTACAGACTTCTCTCCGTCGCAGATCATCAGCACATTTTCGTCCATCTGACGCTCCTGGCCGTCCAGCGTCACGAAAGTCTCTCCCTTTTGGGCCCTGCGGACAACGATCTCATGCCCGGCAATCTGGTCATAATCATAGGCATGCATGGGCTGTCCGTACTCTTCCATAACATAGTTCGTGATATCCACGATATTGTTAATGGGACGGATCCCTGCCGCTGCCAGACGGCGCTGCATCCACTTGGGAGAGGGCGCAAGCTTAATATCTTTCACGATTCTGGCGCAGTACCGGGGACATAGATCAGGATCCTTTACCGTAACCTTCACGTAATCGGAAGCCTTTTCCTCATTGCCTGCAGCCTTTACCACCGGCGGATGGAAGGGCTTGCGGAAGGTAGCCGCGGCTTCTCTGGCAATTCCGATGACGCTGAAGCAGTCTACCCGGTTGGAAGTGATTTCAAATTCAAAGTTCACGTCCCGAAGCCCTAAAGCCTCAATGGCATCGGCCCCTACCTGGGCATCCTCCGGAAAAATATAGATTCCATACTCCGGCGCTTCCGGGTACATTTCCCGTGTAGAGCCGAGCTCTTCGATGGAGCACATCATACCATTTGACTCCACTCCCCGCAGTTTTCCTTTGTGGATGGGAATTCCTCCCGGAGTCATTTTCCCGTCATGTCCTCCTGCCACCCGGCCTCCGTCCAGAACTACCGGTATCTTATCGCCTGTCTTTACATTGGGTGCGCCGGTGACAATCTGCGTCACTTCTTCTCCAATATTCACCTGGCAGATAATCAGCTTGTCTGCATCGGGATGGGGCTCGATCTTCTCAATCTGTCCGATCACAATTTTATCCAGATCCCGGTCCGCCGCAACGAATCCCTCTACCTTCGTACCGGAGAGAGTCATGGCGTCTGTAAACTCCTGGGCTGTCACATCCAGCTCAGGGACATATGCTTTAATCCAAGATAATGTGGTATTCATCTCTTCTCCTCCCTAGAACTGCTTTAAAAATCTTACATCGTTCTCATACAGCAGTCTCATATCGTCAATCTCATATTTCAGCAGTGCGATCCGTTCAAGTCCTACTCCAAAAGCAAATCCTGTGTATTCCTTAGGATCAATGCCGCACATTTCAAATACGTGAGGATGAACCATGCCGCAGCCCAGGATTTCGATCCAGCCGCTGCCCTTACAGAAACGGCAGCCTTTCCCCCCGCATTTGAAGCAGGATACATCCACCTCTGCGCTGGGCTCAGTGAATGGGAAATGATGGGGCCGGAACTTGGTTCTGGTATTTTCTCCAAACAGCTCCCTGGCAAACTGCTCCAGGGTTCCCTTCAAATCCGCAAAGGTAATATTCTTGTCTACCACAAGGCCTTCAATCTGATGGAAGGAAGGGGAATGAGTAGCGTCCACCTCATCTGAGCGGAACACTCTTCCCGGTGCGATCACCCGGATAGGAAGCTTTCCCTGTTCCATAATCCTGGCCTGGACCGGGGAGGTCTGGGTGCGAAGCACGATTTCTTTGTTGATGTAGAAGGTATCCTGCTCATCCTTGGCAGGATGGTTGGCTGGGATGTTCAGCTTCTCAAAATTGTAGAGGTCATACTCTACCTCCGGTCCTTCCACCACCTCATAGCCCATGCCGATAAAAATTCTTTCTACTTCTTCCCTGGCGATGGTATTGGGGTGCCTGTGTCCTATGAGGCTTTTCTTAGCTGGAAGAGTTACATCCAGCACTTCCGTTTTCAGCCGTTCATCCAGGGCCGCCTTCTCAAGTCTCTTTTTTGTTTCTTCCAAAACTTCTTCAATCTGGGTTCTGGTGTTATTTACCATCTGTCCAAATGCAGGCCGATCCTCGGGCGCCACATCCTTCATACTTTTCAGCAGAGCTGTAAGCTGTCCCTTTTTCCCCAGGAAACTCACCCGGATCTCGTTCAGTCTGTCCAGGCTATCCGCCTGCTTAAGCTGTTCTAAAGCCTCTTCTTTAATGGCTTGAAGCTTTTCTTCCATGTCTTTCTCCTTTCCTGTGTGACAAAAGATTCAAAAATGCCACGGGATTGACACCCGCCAGATCCTCGCAGGCATGGCTGCTTGGCTCGTTGCTCGCAGGAATAAAAAAGAATCCTGCTGCGCAGGATTCTCCGCCTGCGGCGGGGCGCTCCAGCGCCATCTTCATCTCCGCCGCAGTGCG
>LHCFC01400__coassemble_2046_pt1 | contig 12816 bp, 12 predicted proteins | sample LHCFC01400__metabat2_low_PE_019 | metagenome-assembled genome bin LHCFC01400
AAGATTTATGGGACGATGAAAAGGCAGGAGGTACGGGAAGAGAAAATGAAATGTAAGATAATTGGAATTGCCGGGGGCACGGGCTCAGGCAAATCAACCTTTACAAATCGGCTGAAAGAGGAATTTGGCGATCAGATCGCAGTGGTGTATCATGATAATTACTACAGAAGGCAGGATGAAGTGCCTTTTGAGATACGCAAGACTATGAATTACGATCATCCCGCTTCTCTGGAGACAGGTCTTCTGATTCAGCACATTAAGAAGCTGCGCAGGGGTGAGGCCGTGGACTGCCCGGTATATGATTATGCCCAGCATAACCGTTCGGATCAGACCATAAGGATCGAGCCCCGTAGGGTGATCCTCATAGAGGGAATTCTGCTTCTGGCAGACAAAAGGCTCCGGGATCTGATGGATGTGAAAATCTATGTGGAGGCAGACGCTGATGAACGGATTCTCAGAAGGATCGTCCGGGACGTGAAGGAGAGAGGGAGGGATCTGGACAATATCGTAGACCAGTACCTGACTACCGTAAAACCCATGCACTATATGTACGTGGCCCCCACAAGGGCTAAGGCGGACATTGTCATCAACAGTGGGATGAACAATGTGGCTTTTGATATGATGCGCTCCAAGATCCGGCAGTGGCTGGAAAAGCCGGAGGAGTGAGCGTTGATCTGATTCCTGGAAAGCAATATAATAAGAATATCAAAACACAGCGGGTGATGCCGCGAGGGAGGAATGTGCAATGCGGAAAAAAGTGAGTATGAAGGTAGGCGTGTATCTGCTGCTTCTTTTTATGGCGGTGATTTCTGTGCCGTCCCTATGTGCGAGGGCGAAGGAGCAGCCTCCGAGAATCAAAAAGGTTCAGTCCTCAGACGCAAGTTCCATGCTGATTTATGCGAAGCTGCCGGATGTTTATGGGGAATACAAGATTTACAGGGCCTCCAAAAGTCCGGCTTCAGGCGGAAAGTTTAGTTTGCTGGATACGTTTAGCCGTTACGGCAACGGCTGGGGATCCACGGGAGGATATTGGCAGACATCGGGAGACAAAAGAAAAGTAACCTGTTTTTCCGAAAATGCGCAGATGAGCGGTGAGGTGATTTTTCTTGATACGGGCCTGAAGCTTGGCAGAAAGTACTATTATAAAATTGTGGCTGAGAGCAGTATAGACGGCAAGACAGAGTCCAATATCGCTTCTGCCAAAACAACGCTCAGTACGCCCCAGATTTTGAAGGGCTACGCAAAAACAAACCGTTCTGTGAAATTATCCTGGCAGTCTGTGCCGAAGGCGCAGCAATATATCATCTACCGCAAGTCAGGGAAGAAATGGGTGAGGGTTAAGACGGTCAAGAAATCCACCTCTTATACGGATAAAAACCTGAAAGCGGGAAAGACGTATTATTATAAGGTCAGAGCTTATGCAAAGTCAGGGAGCCTAAAGAATTACAGTGCGTACAGCTCTGTTCTTAAAGTTTCCACCAAGTCCCCGACAGTAAAGGGAACCTATAAACCCGGAAGCGTGTACGGTCCGTCCCTGAACAGCTCCAAGCTGCTGGAGGTACGCCGTGTGGTACAGAGTTTTAAGGACAACTATATAAAAAAGGGAATGAGCGACTATGATAAGGTGCTGGCCGCTTTTAACTATATCCGTTCAAACTGTTCCTACGCCTGGAGGGGATGGCAGTACAACAATGCCAATACAGCCTGGGGCGCTCTTATATATGGAGAAGCCCAGTGTTCCGGCTATGCCAGAGGAATGAAAGCGCTGTGCGATGGGATCGGAGTTCCCTGCTATTACGTCCATGCAAATTCTAAGGCCTACAATCCCAGCCATCAGTGGAATCTTGTAAAGGTTGGAGGAAAATGGTATATTCTGGACGCTCAGGGCGGTGTGTTCCTGGTAAGCGGAAAGACGTATCAGAAAATGTTCGGGATGTACTGGAATACGAAGGGACTTCCTTCCGTCAGCAGTAAAGATCATCCCAAGGGAGGATTTGCCGGAAGCATATACTAAAATAATATGAGGTTGGGGCCAAAAGCCCTCAACTATGATGCCTACGGATTGTTTCGTGCTGCGCACTCCCACAATCCTACCCAATATTCGCATATCGTGGGATATACATCCCACTTTTATGCTCATATTGGGGCGGATCCCAAAGCCTTACGCCCACCTATGAGCAAGCTCATGTGGGCTTAGGCTTTTTGATCCTGGCATCATAAAAATATCGGCACATTTTGCCTGCCCCTGCATATCCTGATTATAAAAGGACTGCAGGGGTTTTTTATGGCTAGGATTATCATTGACGGCGGCCACGGGGGTTCCGACCCTGGGGCTGTATATGAGGGGAGAAGGGAGAAGGATGACAACCTGCGGCTGGCGCTGGAGGTGGGGCGTATTCTGGGAGAAAACGGAATCGATGTGGTGTATACCAGGACGGATGACGTGTACCAGACGCCTTTTGAAAAAGCTCAGCTTGCCAATCAGCTTGGCGGGGACTATTTCATATCCTTTCACCGGAATTCCAGCCCGGAGGATAACCAGTATTCAGGAGTGGAGACGCTGGTGTATGACAGATCCGGAAGGAAGGTAGAGATGGCGGAGGCTATCAACCGGGAGCTGGAGCAGGCAGGATTCAGGGATCTTGGGGTGAAGGAGAGGCCGGGACTGGTGGTTCTCAGGAGAACCAGGATGCCGGCTCTTCTGATTGAAACAGGATTTTTAAATACAGATGCGGACAATACTCTGTTTGACCAGGAATTTGATTCCATAGCCCAGGGAATTGCCAGGGGAATTTTAAGTGTGGCTGGAGAAAATGTTCCCACGGAAGAAGACATTCCTGCGGGGGAGAATCCTCCAGCAGGAGAAAATCCGCCGGCGGGAGAGCGCCTTTACCGGGTTCAAGTGGGGGCGTACAGAAACAGGGCTTATGCGGAAGAGCTTCTCTATCAGCTTCAGCAGGAAGGTTTTCCGGCTTTTATTATAAGCGAGGACGGTCTTTTTAAAGTGCAGGTGGGAGCCTTTAGGCAGTTGGACAATGCAGTGCGCATGGAGGCGGAGCTGAGACAGAAAGGATATTCAACCTTCATAGCTTCTTAAGATCTTTTACAGGAATTTTCACTTTTGTTTTTGAAGAGTTAATGGTATGATAACAGGGAAAGAAAGCTGCGAAGAGGAACTACAGAAAAAAATGGAAACATCTATATTAAAAGATATGGTAAAGCCGCTGCTTGACTGGTACGATCTGCATGCCAGAAGCCTGCCCTGGCGGGAGAATCCCCTGCCCTACTACGTATGGGTATCAGAGATTATGCTCCAGCAGACCAGGGTGGAGGCGGTGAAGCCTTTTTTTCAGCGGTTTATTGAGAGGCTGCCGGATATAAAAGCCCTGGCGGAGTGTCCCACGGAACAGCTTTTGAAGCTGTGGGAGGGACTGGGATATTATAACCGTGTTCGCAATATGCAGAAGGCGGCGGCAGCCGTCATGGAGCGTCATGGAGGGAAACTGCCGGCGGATCACGGCGCTCTTCTGAGGCTGCCGGGAATTGGAGCATACACGGCGGGGGCCATTGCCTCCATTTCTTTTGGGATTCCGGTACCTGCGGTGGACGGGAATGTCCTGAGGGTTACAGGAAGGCTTTGTGAAAATGAGGGAGATATTGGGAAGCAGTCTGTGAGACGGGAAGTGGAAGCGCTTTTACAGAATGTGATTCCAGTATCTGCTCCCGGCAAGTTTAACCAGGCTCTGATGGATCTGGGAGCTATGGTCTGCCTGCCGGGAGGAGCGCCCAAGTGCCGGGAGTGTCCCCTGGAAAAGCTCTGCCAGGCCAGGCAGCACGGAAGGGAAAGAGAGTTTCCGGTAAAGTCTCCCAAAAAACCAAAAAGAGAAGAAAAGCATACGGTGCTGGTGATCCGTGACGGAAAAAAGACTGTCCTTCGCAGGAGGCCGGGCAGGGGACTCCTGGCTGGACTTTATGAGTTCCCCAATGTACCCGGGCACCTGGGACAGGCGGAGGCTTTGGAGGCAGTGAAAGGCTTTGGTCTGTCCCCTGTAAGGATTACGCCCCTTGAGGATGCCAAACATATCTTCAGCCATGTGGAATGGCAGATGAAGGGCTGGATGGTGCTGGTAGAAGAGCTGGAGGGGGAAGGAGCACAGGGAATGTTCTTTGTGGAACCGGCCAGGACCAGGAGGGAATTTCCTATCCCTTCGGCCTTTGCCGCCTACGCCTCCGCCCTTTCCATTAAGATCGGACAGGAAGGGATCAGAAACGAGGGAGAGACGGCTTAGTTTTCCAGGCAGAGGTCCCGGACAGGAAGAGGCTAAGCAAAGGAAAAAGAAGATTTGAGAACGAAGGAGCAGAGTATGAAAATTTTAACGATAGCGATACCTTGTTATAATTCAGAAGCGTATATGGAGAAATGTATCCGTTCTATTCTTCCAGTGGGAGAGGATGTGGAGATCCTGATCGTGGACGACGGATCTACCAAGGACAGGACGGCGCAGATCGCCGACCGGTATGCGGAGAAATACTCCAGTATTATAAAGGCTGTCCATCAGGAGAACGGAGGACATGGAGAGGCAGTGAATGCCGGACTTCGCAATGCCTCCGGCCGCTATTATAAGGTAGTGGACAGCGACGACTGGGTAAATACAAAGGCGCTGAAGAAGATTGTGGAGAAGATGAAGGAGCTGGAAGCGGAGGGCGGCGTAGATCTGTTCCTGGCAAATTTTGTCTATGACAAGGCAGGAGCAGCCCACAAAAAACTGATGCGCTTTGCCAATGTGTTCCCACAGGGCAGGAGCTTTGGCTGGGATGAGATGGGCCATATGAGACTGACGCAGTATCTTCTGATGCACAATATTTTTTACCGGACCCAGATGCTTCGGGACTGCGGTATGGAGCTGCCGAAGCATACCTTCTATGTGGACAATATCTTTGCATTCCAGCCTCTTCCCTTCGTTGAGAAGATCTGTTATATGGATGAAAATTTGTACCATTATTTTATTGGCAGGGAGGATCAGTCCGTAAATGAAAAAGTGATGATCGGCCGGATTGACCAGCAGATCCGTGTGAATAAAATTATGATAGACGTGATGGCGGGGCAGGATTTTTCAGGAAAGAGCAGCCGCCTGAAGAAATACATGGAAATTTATCTGGACAAGATTATGACAGTTACCTCCATGATGCTGATTCTGGACGGAAGCCAGGAGGCCCTTGAGAAGAAGAAGGATGTGTGGAGATATCTTAAGGAAAAGGATGCCGGATTGTACCGCCATATGTTCCGCACGCCCCTGGGAATGGCAATGCACCTTCCGGGCAGGGGGGGACGGAAGATTGCCAAAGCCGGGTACCGGCTGGCACAGAAATTCGTGGGCTTTAACTGACCTTATCCCTGAATGACCTTCAGCTTCTGATGAGCCAGGGAGAGTGAGATGTTTTTTTCAAAACCAAATATTTCGCCGTCCGTATGGACGCAGAGGGGTACGGGAACCTGCAGGTCTGCCTTACGGCAGCGAAGGATATGTATCCCTTTTTTATTTACATGTTTTCCAAAAAGGGCCAGGGGAAGAAGGAAAAGGGCGTGAAGTCTGGAAACATTATTTAAAATACAAAGATCCAGACATCCATCCCCAGGATCTGCCTCAGGACAAAAGCGGAAGCCGCCTCCCTCGCAGGGAAGATTCATGGCAGCGGCAAAATAGGCTTTTGGAAAAAACAGAGTTTTTCCTCCATCTACGGTCAAAGTGACGGAAGTACGTTTTTGGGTAAACAGAAGCTTCAGGGCGGATAACATATAGACCAGCTTTCCGGCATGGACAGTATTGAGAAAATCCTTCAGGGCAGAGCGGTAGGCGGCATTGCAGACGGAAGCGTCAAAGCCTATGCCGGAGCTCACGCCAAAAGACCTGCGGCGGCTGCCGCAGGTAAGATACCCTATATTTACGGAGACATATCTCTTAGGATGCAGGACTGCCTCCAGAGCCTTAAGGGGATCCTGGGGCAGGGAAAGCCCCCGCACAAAATCATTGCCGGATCCTGAGGGGATGCAGGCAAAGGTGATGGATTCTAGATTTTCTATGCCGCTCAGCACCTCATTGATGGTTCCGTCGCCTCCCAGGACAATGAGCGTACAGGGTTCCTGGCGGGAGGAAAGCTCTCTGGCCAGGGAGCCGGCCTCCCCGGGGCCGGCAAGAAGGAAGGCTTCATATAAGATGCCTTCAGTTTCCAGTTTCGCTTTTACTTTCTTCCAGACGGCGAGACCTCTGCCGGAGCTGGAAGCAGGGTTTATAATGAAGGAATACATATTCTGCCTCCTGAATCCATTTGCCACCATTTTATCAGTTTTTTTATATGGAAGCAAGAGGTCCTGAACTGTAATGGGACAGTTGTTTTTTCTGACTTCCTGTGCTATGATGGGAGCAGTTATTCTGCGTTCGCCAGGAACCAGTGAGGAGTAGGAGGAAAACACATGGAAAAAGAAACAGTTTCAAAAAATTTTATCGAGCAGATGATTGATAAGGATCTTGCGGAGGGCAAATGTGAGACAGTATGTACCCGATTTCCGCCGGAGCCAAACGGATATCTCCATATCGGCCATGCGAAATCCATTCTTTTAAATTACGGCCTGGCCAAAGAGTACGGCGGAAAGTTTAATCTCCGTTTCGACGATACCAATCCCACGAAAGAGAAATCAGAGTTTGTGGAATCCATCATAGAGGATGTGAAATGGCTGGGCGCTGACTGGGAAGACCGGCTGTATTTTGCTTCGGATTACTTTGAACAGATGTATGAGGCTGCCGTTTTTCTGATTAAAAAAGGAAAAGCATTCGTGTGCGATCTGTCCCCGGAGGAGATCCGGGAATACAGGGGAACGCTGAAGGAGCCGGGGAAGGAGAGCCCCTACAGGAACCGGAGTGTGGAAGAGAACCTGCAGCTTTTTGACAATATGAAGAACGGTATGTATGCGGACGGAGAGAAAGTGCTTCGAGCCAAGATCGACATGAGTTCTCCCAATATGAATATGAGAGACCCGGTTATCTACCGGGTAGCCCGAATCCATCACCATAACACCGGCGATAAATGGTGCATTTATCCCATGTACGATTTTGCTCATCCCATCGAGGATGCCATCGAGGGAGTGACCCATTCCATCTGTACGCTGGAGTTTGAAGATCACCGGCCTTTGTATGACTGGGTGGTTCGGGAGCTGGAGTATGTGCATCCGCCCAAGCAGATTGAGTTTGCCAAGATGTATCTGACCAATGTGGTCACCGGCAAGCGCTATATTAAAAAGCTGGTGGAGGACGGCATCGTAGACGGATGGGATGATCCCAGGCTTGTGTCTATTGCGGCCCTGCGCCGCCGGGGATTTACGCCGGAATCCATTCAGAAGTTTGTGGATCTGTGCGGCTGCAGCAAGAGCAACAGTTCCGTGGATTACGCCATGCTGGAATACTGCATCAGGGAAGATCTGAAGATGAAACGTCCCCGCCTGATGGCTATTCTGGATCCGGTGAAGCTGATTATTGACAATTACCCCGAAGGGGAAATGGAAGAGCTGGAGATTGAGAATAATCTGGAGAATCCCGAGCTTGGCGTGCGCAAGGTTCCCTTTGGAAGAGAGCTTTATATCGAGCGGGAAGACTTTATGGAAAATCCGCCTAAAAAATATTTCCGTCTTTTCCCGGGAAATGAAGTCCGCCTCATGGGCGCTTACTTCGTGAAATGCACCGGCGTTGACAAAGATGAAGAGGGAAATATCACGGCGATTCACGCCACCTATGACCCGGAGACCAAGTGCGGAAGCGGGTTTACAGGCAGGAAGGTGAAGGGCACCATTCACTGGGTGGCGGCAGCCACAGCGGTTTTAGCTCAGGTGCGTTTGTATGAGAATATTATTGATGAGGAAAAGGGAGTTTACAATGAGGATGGTTCCTTGAACTTAAATCCCAATTCTCTGCGGGTTATGGAAAACTGCTGTTTGGAGCCGGCCCTGGGGAAGGCGCAGCCAGGGGAGAGCTTCCAGTTTGTTCGTCAGGGATTCTTCTGTGTGGATTCTAAGGATTCCACACCGGAAGCACTGGTATTTAACAGGATCGTTTCCCTGAAGAGCTCCTTTAAACTTCCGAAGCCGGGGTGCTGATATGAATGATCTGACCATTGTGTTGGATGCAAAATCCCAGATTCCCCTTTATGAACAGATTTATTACCATATTAAAAAAGAGATTACTGAGGGAGGGCTGCCTTTTGGAAGAAGGCTGCCCTCTACAAGAAAACTGGCAAAATTTCTGCAGGTAAGCCGGACGACTGTGGATTTGGCCTACGGACAGTTGGTGTCAGAGGGATATGTAGAAGCCAGGCCATGTAAGGGCTATTATGTCTGTGATCTGGAAGGGATCTGCAGCCTCAGCCCGGAAAGCCCCAGGGAGAGAAAGGAACCCGTGAAGCCGGATTCCGGGTGCCTATATGATTTTTCCCCCAGAGGCGTAGATCTAAACAGCTTTCCCCTGGGAGCCTGGAGAAAGATCTCAAAAGAGATCCTCATGGAGGACAATACCAGGTTTTTTCAGTTGGGGGAGCCTGCCGGAGAGTGGGAGCTAAGATGCACCATTGCGGATTATCTCCATCAGGCCAGGGGCGTCTTGACCAGCCCAGAACAGATCATAGTGGGAGCGGGAAATGATTTCCTGCTGATGCTTCTCTGCGTGCTGCTGGGAAACGGAAGGATTCTGGCAATGGAGAGCCCTACCTATCGCAAAGCGTATGAGCTTTTCGACAGTCTTTCCTGCACAGTCAGAATTGCCGGGCTGGATGAAAGCGGAATGAGAATCGACTCCCTGGAAGAGACGGGAGCGGATTTGGCTTATGTGATGCCCTCCCATCAGTATCCTCTGGGAATCGTCATGCCTGTAAAGCGGAGGATGCAGCTTCTGGAATGGGCGGCCCAAAAAGAGGGGCGCTATATCATCGAGGACGACTATGACAGTGAGTTCCGCTACCGGGGAAAACCGATTCCGGCTCTGGCCGGGTATGACCGGAGAGGCAAGGTCATTTATATTGGAACTTTTTCTAAGTCCATAGCGCCGGCCATCCGTGTCAGCTATATGGTTCTGCCGGAAAGCCTTATGGGAATCTATGACCGGAGAGGCAGAAGGATTTCCAGTACAATATCCAGAGTAGATCAGCTTCTGATTGCCAGATTTTTAAATGAGGGCTATTACGAGCGGCATCTGAATAAAATGAGAGCCGTCTATAAGAGCCGCCACGATGCACTTTTGGAAGCTATGAAGCCTTTCAGGAAAATCCTCACTGTCAGCGGAGAAAACGCTGGCGTCCATCTGCTTTTGAATTTCCAGAATGGGATGACGGAGCAGGAGGCAGTCAGCCGGGCGGAGGCCGAGAGCGTGAAGGTATATGGATTGTCAAGATATTACATAGGCGGGGTCAGCCAGGAACGGCAGACGGTGATCCTGGGCTATGCCAACGTCACAGAAGAAGCCATTAAAGTGGCGGCAGGAAGGCTTGAAAAGGCCTGGCTGTGAAAACTTTTTGCCGGATAAAACTTTTCAGATCTGAAAAGGGGGAGGTACAGATGAACCAGCCTTTTTTCCAATGCATAACAGACTTTATTTTTTTAGAGGACAGCCCCCAAAAGGCCGACATTATTTTTATCCCTGGAGGAAATTATCCTGAAACTGCCAGGAAAGCGGCGGCTTTGTACAGGAAGGGTCTTGCGCCTTTTGTGCTGCCTTCAGGACACTGCAGCATTCTCAAGGGTCAGTTCGACGGAGCGCCGGGCTATGAGACGGAGTGGGAGTATCTGGCTGCTGTCCTTGCGGAAGAGGGAGTGCCCAGGGAGGCTGTTTTGAAAGAAGACCAGGCCACCTTTACATATGAAAACGCCATTTTGTCCAGAAAGAGGACGGAGGCTTTAGGACTGAAGATTGAAAAGGCGATTCTCTGCTGTCAGGCCTTTCATGCCAGGAGAAGCTTCCTGTACTATCAGGAGCAGTTTCCGCAGACAAAATTTCTGGTATGCCCGGCCGTGACAAGAGGGATAGCCAGAGACACATGGTATAAGACAGAAAAAGGAATAGATACGGTATTAGGGGAGCTGGAGCGGTGCGGCAGCCAGTTCCATCAGATTATGAGACAATATATGGAAAGTGAAAAGCCCTGAAAAACAAGGAGAGGAGATTGACATGATAAAGCTTGTGGTTACAGATATTGACGGTACGCTGCTTCCAGAGGGAACTGATCGGATGCCGCCAGAGCTGTATGAGATTGTGCGTGAGCTGAAAGAGCGGGGAATACTCTTCGCCGGAGCCAGCGGCAGACAGTACGCCAGCATGATGCATGTGTTTGAACCCATTGCCCAGGATATGATCTTCATTGCGGAAAACGGCAGCAATGTTATGTGCCGGGGAAGAAATATGGCCACTGACCGGATTGCACCCCAGTTGGCCAGAGAGGTAGTGGCCTATATACGCACGAAAAAGGAGTGCTACCAGGCACTGTCCACTCCGGAGGTCATGTATATTGAGGCGGAGGATTCGGACTACCTCTCATTGATGCGGGATGGATATCACAATAAGATCGAGGTGGTGCCTGACCTGATGCCCTACTGTGAATCTACCAACAAACTGTGCCTGTACTGCGGCCAGGGAGTGGAGCATTTGGCGGAGGAAGTTCAGGAGAAGTTTGGAAAGAGGCTGAATGTGATGATTTCCGGCAGCATTTGGATTGACTTTATGAATCCCTGGGCGGATAAGGGAGCGGCTCTAGCCACGATTCAGAAGCTTATGCACATAAAAAGAGAAGAAACCATGGCTTTCGGAGATAATTTTAACGATATGGGGATGCTGAAAAACGCTGGAGAGAGCTATGCCATGGAAAACGCCCATCCCAAGCTGAAGGAGGCTGCCAAATACATTGCGCCTCCTGTGGAGGAACAGGGAGTGCTGCAGGTCATAAGAGAGCGGCTTTTAGCCCCGTAAAGGAGGAAGAAAATGGAGTATAAGAAAGAATATCTGGAGGCGTTTCTTAAAAATCAGGGCCAGCTCTTTGACGAGCCGGTGGCGGAGACTTTAGAAGAAGCCGATGAATTTCTTCAGGATTGTATGGCCTATGTGGCCAGGGACGCCAGGGAGGTAAAGAGATATTTTGAAGAAAATGGAGCGGACACAGCGGGCATGAGTACAGAAGAGCTTCTGGAAGAAGCAGAGGTCTTTCGGATGCCTGATGAGAAATATCTGATCGTGGAAGGATAACGGAATTTTAAAGGATTCTGCTCATAATTTACATGAAATCGGGCATGCTGACAATATAGTCCTATTTACAGGAGGAAAGACAATGCCCGATCTGGCGAAACAGAAAAAACAAAAAGAATATCAGGAGTACGTAAAGCAGGTGACGCCTACCCACAATCTGTTCCTGAACATGTGCAAAGCCTTTGTCTCAGGAGGGGCCATCTGTACGGTGGGACAATTTATTCTTAACTGGTGCGGGGAGCTGGGAATGGACAAGGACACAGCAGGCGCCTGGTGTTCTCTTCTCCTGGTTCTGCTCAGCGTCCTTCTTACAGGATTCAACCTATATCCGAAGATGGCAAAGTTTGGAGGAGCTGGTACACTGGTGCCCATCACAGGATTTGCCAATTCTGTGGCAGCCCCGGCCATTGAGTACAAAAAGGAAGGACAGGTTTTCGGGATCGGCTGCAAAATATTCACTATTGCCGGCCCGGTGATCCTCTATGGGATTTTCACAAGCTGGGTACTGGGAGCCATATATCTGGCCCTGAAGTTTTTTGGAGTTTTATGAAAATAGAACAGCCTTGAGAGGGACGGCGTCTGGTGCCAGACGCCGTCCCTGCTGTGTTTACTGGATTTTTTCAAAAGCGGGGATGGAGATTATCGCTCCCCCTTTCATAGCGGATTCATGGGCGCAGATGCCGGTGCCTGTCCAATAAGCTCCCATAATATCGTCAAGCTGGGGTTTACGGTTTTCCAGGATTGACCGCACAAATTCATGTACAAGATGGGGATGGGAACCGCCGTGGCCGCCGCCTTGGGTAAAAGAGAGATGCGTATTCTCGTTATTATATACAGTGTTTGTTGTAAAAGGAGCGATTTCTTCAGGAAGAAGATATGCGTAATCAGGAATTTTGATACGCTCTTCCTTGATTTCTCCGCCTCTTGAGGACTGTTCATTGTCTTCCGTAACAATATCTACCTTTTGCAGGGAACCAGTTCTTGTATAGAGTACAGGATTCTCATCGGCTAGCTGCTGCCATTCAAAGCTTCTGTTTTCTCCATAAATGCGGAAACATTCGGAGTAGCTTCTGGCCACGCCGTAGAGGAATCGTTCCATCTCAATGGTTACGTCGCTGTCCTTTAAAGAGATAAAGGCTGATTCAAAGGCAAAGGGGCATCCATACTGTTTTTCCAATTCTTCTCTTACTTTCCCTGAACCCCTGGCGTATACTTTATCAGGCAGATGGCCGGCCAGCACTATAAAGGACTATGAGTCTCTTTACATTGGACGTACGATCCTTGACTATGCAGGGGAAAAAAGAGGTGTGCTTCTGGTACAGATCTCAGAAATGAAGATCTGGGGGAAAATTATTGAAACTCTAAATACTTCAGGCCAGGGCAGCTTTTTTATTCTAAATAGTGAATCAGAGATACAGATGAAGTACAATGCAAAAGACAAGGTTGAGGAGGATTTATCTGAACTTTGTAAAAGCTGGAATGAAAACCGGGACAACACCGTAAAGCAGACAGTGAAAAATGGCTGCTGCTATTTTGCTGTGAC
>LHCFC01400__coassemble_2072_pt1 | contig 12542 bp, 10 predicted proteins | sample LHCFC01400__metabat2_low_PE_019 | metagenome-assembled genome bin LHCFC01400
TACAGACGATTTGAACCAGACTGTCACGTTGCCGTATGACATTTTTGAACCGTTATATGCGGAAAATGCTTCTATGGCCGGATTTCAGCCTGGAGAAGAAGCCACGTTAAAGGAATTGCTGTATGGCATTTTGCTGCCTTCCGGCGCTGAGTGCTGTATGGCATTTGCTGACAGAGTTGCAGGCTCGGAAGAAGCATTTGTTGAAAGGATGAATGAAAAGGCCGCAGAAATAGGAATGAGCAATACCCACTTTTGTAATGTGACCGGATTACACAATTCAGACCATTATTCGACTGTTGAAGATATTTCTGTCCTTTTGCAATACGCTCTGCAATATGAAGATTTTCGGCAAGCCTTTTCAAGCAGCCGGTACAGTACCCATCCTACCAGTCAGCACCCGGACGGGTTTACTTTTTACAGCACCATGTTTAAGTACATGGATAGCACCGAAGTTGTCGGCGGCGAAATTATAGGCGGAAAAACTGGATATACAGAGGAAGCCGGATTGTGTCTTGCAAGTCTGGCAAATGTCAATGGCAGAGATTATCTCCTTGTCACTGCGAAAGCAAATGGAACGCATCAAACGGAGCAATTCCACATTTTGGACGCAATAGATGTTTACAGCCAAATTGGGGAATCAAATACCCTCATCTGATATATAAAACAGAATTTTAGTGATATACTCATTTTCGTCAAAGGAAGTGAGATAATCATTGATACAAAACTCATAGGAATCTGATACGATTTTCAGGCCATGAATTCTGCAGAAAGCCAAAAGCTTTTCGTAGGAACGGCCTATGGATTCATACGTTCCTACATGCAGGAGACTGACGCAGCGGCCCGCCGGCAGCTTTTTTACATTGGCGGCAGCGGCGTCTTTTTCCATGGGAAGAAAAGCCAGGGAGGCCTCCGTGTATCGCCCTTCCAGAATCCGATCCAGGGGAACCATGACCCCAGACTGAAAATAGATGGGAAGGTTTTCCTGGAAAGATTTTGAAAAGCATTTTTTCGTGGCAATGCTGATCTCGCTTAAAGACCAGGGTTTTTCTACCTCCTGGAAGAAAAGATATTGTTCCTGTACGTCTTCCATTAAGATTTCGTTCTCCGCTCCCTCATACTTCCGTGCCTGCTGGATTTGGCCGCAGCGGTTCACAATCCGGCTGCGGATCATCTGAAGCTCCTGAATCTTGGCATCGATAACCGTCAACTGTTTGGTCAGAGCATTTAAGCTGGTGTCCACGTTGTAATGCTGCATTTGTTCACGGATTTCCTTTAGGGGAAAGCCGATTTTTTTCATAATCAAAATTGTGTCCAGGGCATCCAACTGTTTTGAGCTGTAATACCGGTAGCCGTTGGAAGGATCCACGTAGGCGGGGTGGAAGAGACCGATTTTATCATAGAAGATTAAAGTTTGTTTGGAGATATTTTGATATTTTGCCAGTTCACCGATTGAAAAAAATTTATCCATAATACCCTCTTGACAGTATAGTAAGTATATCCTTTATTATATGGAGGAAGCGAAAAAAAGACAAGGAGGTTTTCTATGAAGTCAAAGATATCCCTTTTTTGGCATAGGTTCAAAGAAGGTCTGTCCATAAAAGGGATCAGTCTGATTCTGTTGGGGGCGGCTGTCTGCACCTTCGGAATCCATAACATCCATCAGCAGACCAGCATTACAGAGGGCGGCGTGATCGGGCTGATGCTTCTCGTAGAGCAGTGGCTTGGATTTTCCCCTGCTTTTATTACACCAGTGCTGGATCTTTCCTGTTACCTTCTGGCCTTTCGGTATCTGGGAGGAAGATTTATCAAGGTTTCAGCCATTTCTACCCTGAGTGTATCCATGTTTTATAAAATATGGGAGTCTTTTCCGCATATGCTGCCGGATTTGTCTCCTTATCCTCTTGCGGCCGCTGTGCTGGGAGGAATTTTCGTGGGAATCGGCGTGGGACTGATTGTGCGGCAGGGCGGTTCCAGCGGGGGCGACGATGCCCTGGCCCTGGTAATATCCCATAAAAGCCGATGCAGGCTCTCCCTTGCGTATCTCTTTACGGATCTTACGGTACTGGGACTGTCTCTGTCCTATATCCCAGTGACCAGGATTGTTTTCTCTGTTATCACGGTGACTATTTCTTCTTTCCTGATCGACAAAGTGCAGTCCTTTGGCAAAGCGGAACAAAGGAGGCAGGAAATAAGGATCAAAAATCGTGGCGGCATAGAGAACGGCTAAAGGGAGGGGCGGTTACCCTTTCCTGTATCTCTGAAGAAGAGATTCAATTTGGAGATTCAGATTTTCCGGCATACTGCAGGGTGCTTCTTTCGGCGTCCGGATCCAGAGCTGGAGCCGGCGGCAGGTTGTCCTGCCGTTTTTCTTTTGTTCTGAGGACATCTGTATTTTCACAAGGGCTCTTCTCTGCTCAAAAAGAGGGATCACCACGTAGTACAGGCGGTCGTCCAAAAAGGAGAGATATCCCAACTCCCTTCCGAATCCATCTTTCACATACAGCCTATGCTGACAGAGCCGGGAGGGAAAGAGCAGATCTCCGGGAGATGGGCTGTACTTGCCGTCTGGAGTCTCCAGCATGGCAGGCATATAGAAAGTGTACAGGTCGGCAGAGTCTGCCGGCTCTTCTTTTGTCAGTTCCTTCAAAAGAGAGAATCCGTCTATAAACTGCTGGGCCAGCAGGTAACAAAGTTCAGGATGAACTTTCTGCCTAAGGAGAGACGGTGCGTTTCTTCTAAGAGAAGCATCGACTTCATCCAGGAGATTTTTGCTGCACTGGTAGAGGCTTAAAAGAAACAGAGGAAAATCTTCTTCTGTCTTCCAGAGATATTTTCCCCGGGCGATACAGAAATGTCCTGCAGGCCTTCCGAAAGAATCTTCCGCATAGTGGAGAACTTCCCGCTCTCGATAAGCGTGTACATTTAATGGAGCGTCCCATACTGCAGAAGATTTTTCAGGAGATGCAGGAGAGGAAGCGGTTTCATAGCTGCTGAAGTTTTCCTTTTTCAGAAATTTATACGCAAGGATAATTTCTTGGATGGCCGGTGAGCCTTTGACCGGGACAGTCTGGGCGTCTGGGTGGATTTGGCGCACAAGCTGCCGGTACCTGTTTTTGATTTCTATTTCGTCTGCCTCAGGATGAATCCCAAGAATTTTATAGGCTTCTTTTTTCGTCATTTCAGTTTTAGTCCCTCTTTGTGCAATAAAAGATACTATTTATTATACCAAGTTATGGGATAATGTCTATAGAAGCGCTCTTGTGAAGGCCGAATATGCCTGCAGCCAGGCGCTTTTCGGTACAGAGGAGCGGCAGCCTATCCCTGTAATGATAGTGCAAGGCATCGCTTTCCGGTTTCTTGCACTTCGTATTTTGTCTCTTCCGGGCCGTAGTTTCCGAAAGGAGAAAAGGAGACGTTTACACATCCTGAATGATGTGATATACGCTTTGATTTCACTTTATCACGCTTATTTCCTGCCTTGTGTACTTCGGACAAATGAAATATAATAAGAAATGCTGTCGGCGGCAGATATGGACTACATGACACTCAAAGAAGCAGACGGGAAGAGGGGCATTTCGTCCCCTCAAGTCAACTATTACTGCGTCGAGGGCCGTATCCACGGTGCTGTAAAAATGGCCGGAGTCTGGCTTGTGCCGAAAGGCGCAGAAAACCGGCGGATAGACGATATAAGGAAAGTAGGTAAAACGATGTTACATATAGCAATTTGTGATGATGAACGAGGCTTTGTTCAACATCTAGCCGAACTATTGAATCAGTATAGCAAGGAAACAGGCCGGGATATAAAAATTACCGCCTATTATGACGGCATGGAACTGATGGAGAAATATGACACGACCATTGACCTGATTTTTCTTGATATTCAAATGCGGCTGGTGAACGGTCTGCGGGCTGCCGAGCGCATCCGGCAGATGGACGAAAACGTGGGGATCATTTTCCTGACAACCCTCACACAATATGGCCTGGAGGGATATAAATATCAGGCAATCAACTACATTATCAAGCCAATAAAATATGTCCGGCTAAAATCCGAGTTGGATAAATTTGTGGGGCGCAGCCAGAAAGAAGAAATCCCCTCTTTAGTGATCGCCAACGACACGGGAAAATACAAGGTTCCCCTGAGATCCATCCGCTACATCGAAACCTATAACCGCAATCTGATGTTCCATACTGAGCAGGAAAATATCATCTGCTATAAGAGTATGAAAGAGATGGAGCGGGAACTTTGCGGCAAGGACTTTGTGCGTTGTCACACTAGTTATATTGTCAATCTGTTTTATGTGAAAGGCATTAAAAAGCTGGAAATTGGACTGATTACGGGCGAAATAATTCCCATCAGCCAGCCCAAGCGAAAAGATTTTATGGAGCGGCTGACAGAGTATTGGGGGGATTTCCTATGATCCGTTTTTTTGAGATCCTCTCTTTTCTATTGGCATGGGGATATACGGCTGTTTTCTTCCTTATTTTGAAGGCTTTTCTTCCTCTCCGCAAAAATGTGGTGCTGAAGGTGACCGCGTTTCTGGTTTGCGGCTATTTGGCAGATTCCATTATCTATTCCAATGATGCCGGAAGTCTGTTCGGTACGATGTTTTTGTTTTTTCTCTATGTTCTGCTGTTTTATCGCGGGACATTTATGGAGAAACTCTCCGTCCTGCTTGTTTTTTATCCGGCACTTATTGCGATTAACTACCTGATGCTGGACATAGGGGGCAGGCTGTTTCAAATCGTAACCCAGGCAAGTTATGAGGAGGCTTTGCACTCTCCAACACTCATGCTCATCAGCACAGCCATTCATACGGTATCACTTTTGCTGCGCTTGTTATTCTGGACCCTGGCATGGCTGATTTTGCGGAGATTTTTGGCGAAGATCCCCTCCCATCTCAACACAAAGACCTGGCTTATCATTGATATGCTGATTCTTGCCTCTTTTGTGGCAATCTTTACGATTATTTATTTTATGCCAGAAGATACAGCTATTGTATATCCCATCTGCGGGGCCTCTATCTTTTCCAGCTTTGGATGTATGTATCTGGCAGCGTATATCTACGACTCCATGCAGAATGCTTATCGGATACAGCAGATGGAATCCCAAAGAGATTATTATAAGACCCGGACTGCGGAAGAAGAGCGGGTTCGCGCCATCTACCATGATCTGAAAAACCATTTGCTTGTCATGGAAAGCAGGCAGAATACTGAAGAAACCCGCCGGATGGCCGAAACGCTGCGCTCTCAGATTGAGGATTATGAGGACTATGTACATACAGGAAACGACTTCCTTGACATCATTCTGAAAGACAAAGCGGCAAAGGCCCGTGAAAAACAGATTGATTTTTCTGCTATGGTTGATTTTAACGGTATTGATTTTATCGAGCCATTGGACATCAGCACGATTTTCGGCAATGCCATTGACAATGCGATAGAAGCCAGCGAAAAGCTGCCGGAAGAAAGGCGGCTTGTGACTGTCAGAGCCGAGCGTGTCCGGGATATGCTGCTGGTTGCCCTGGAAAACAATATCCTGCTGGGAACACAGGCGCCTGAAGGAACTACAAAGAAAGACCGGTTTGTACATGGCTTTGGCATTCCCAACATTAAGAAAGCCGTCGAAAAATACGGCGGCCAGTGCAGCTTCCGACAAGTAAATGATACATATCAACTGAAAATACTGCTTCCAATGCCCTGACTGATAGACGCCGCTTTTTTATGAGGCGGCGTTTTTTCTGTCCATTTTCATTAGTTTTTTCATCGTGGATATTAGATTACGCATTTGCCATTGTGTCTTTCTCCTGCCTGACTATAATGAAAGCACATTCGGATGAAGGTGACTCCCGCCTCTATAGGCGGTGGATAACAAAATACCCTCAGTGGCGGGTGTCAATCCTCATCTGAAATGTGCCTACGGCGGATTGCAGAGGCGCGCATATGAAGTATGTCATGCGTTGCATGACGCGCGCCTCGCAACAAGAATGCCGGTGGCATTCTTGAATCTCAAAAAACAAAGCGAGGTCATGGTATATGAGCATTTTAAGCACAAAACAACTGACAAAACAGTACGGCGATGCGCCGAACATTGTGAAGGCGCTGGACGGCGTAAGTATTTCCATCGAGCCGGGTGAATTTGTAGCTATCATCGGTACATCCGGCAGCGGCAAGTCAACCCTGCTGAATATGCTGGGCGGTCTGGACCGCCCCACTTCCGGTTCTGTCAAGGTGGACAACTACGAACTGGGTAAGCTGAAGGACGAGGACTTGACTGTGTTCCGCCGCCAGCGGATCGGTTTTATCTTCCAAAACTACAATCTGGTTCCCATCCTGAATGTGTATGAGAATATTGTTATGCCCATTCAGCTTGATGGGAAAAAGCCGGATCAGAAATTCATCAAAGAGATTGTGGCGCTGCTGGGGTTGGAAAAGAAGCTCTATAATATGCCTAACACTCTTTCCGGCGGCCAGCAGCAGCGGGTAGCCATCGCAAGGGCGTTAGCCAGCAAACCGGCCATTATCCTTGCCGATGAGCCCACCGGCAATCTGGACAGCAAGACCAGCGATGAGGTGATCGAACTTCTGAAAGTAACCAGCCAGAAATTCCACCAGACCATTGTAATGATTACCCACAATCCGGAGATTGCAGCACAGGCAGACAGACGCCTCCGTATTGAAGATGGCCGGATTGCGGAGTAAGGCGGTGATACCATGAAAAGACAGAAATCAATCATTCGCACATTGACGAACCGCAGTTTCAAGGCGAATAAAACGCGCAACTTGATTGCCATCTTTGCCATCGTCTTAACAACGGTCATGTTTACATCCCTGTTTGTCCTGTCACAGAGCATGGTGGAAAATATGCGGAACATGAATTTCCAGCAGGCAGGATATAACAGCCATTTGAGTTCCGGCACCATGACGGACGCTGATGCGGAGAAAATCATTTCCCATGAAGCTGTCCGGGACTACGGAAAAAGCACGATCATCAGCGTGGCTGAAAATGAGGAATTGACCGGGCGGCAGGTAGAAATCCGCTATGCAGATGAAACCTTTGCACGTTCCAGCTTTTCCTATCCCACAACGGGAACTATGCCGGTACAGGAGAACGAGATTGCTTTGGACACCATTACCCTTGACAAAATGGGGCTGCCCTATGAGTTGGGGCAGGAAATCACCTTGGAATGGCGAGGGGACTTAACCACTAACGAATACACCGCCAGTACCTTTGTCCTCTCCGGCTATTGGGACGGCAATTCTGCCGCTATGGCAAGTATGGCATGGGTTTCTGAAGCTTTTGTTCAAAACCAGTGTGCAGGCATCGACCAGGCGGAACAGTTGGCAAACGGGCAGGTTTTGGGAACCGTGATGCTCCACCTTGACCTGTACAGTGACAGCAATCTGGAAGGGGCGGCGGAACAGATTTTGACCGACACCGGCCTGTCCGATGTGTCCCTTTCTCCCAATGCGGCCTACGACACCACTATGAACCAGAATATTATCCGTGAAGTGCTGCCCATGGCAATTTGCATGGTACTGGTATTTGCCAGCGGTTATCTGATTATCTATAACATTTTTCAGATTTCCGTTGCCGGCGACATCCGTTTTTATGGCAGGCTGAAAACTTTGGGAACCACCAGAAAGCAGCTAAAGAAAATGATTTACGGGCAGGCGGGCCGTCTGTCACTGATCGGTATTCCCATTGGACTTGTGATTGGGTATCTGCTGGGGGCTGTGTTAGTGCCGGTGATGATAACCGGGACGGCGGGAGAAGCCAAAACAGCGGCGGGTCCCTATATCTTTATCGGTTCCGCGCTGTTTGCCTATCTGACTGTCCTGATTTCTTGTAGGAAGCCTGCTAAAATCGCTGGCAAGGTTTCCCCGATGGAAGCCCTGCGCTACACTGACACAGGCACCGCCAGCAAACGGAAAATCAAGAAAAGCACCGGCGGCGCAAATATCCCGAAGATGGCGCTGGCAAACCTGGGACGGAACAAGAAACGCACTGTTACGGTGATCTGCTCCCTGACGCTGGGACTTGTGCTGCTTTCCTGCGTCTATGCGAAAAATGCCAGCTTTGATATTGATAAATACATGAGCGGAACTGTTATCAGCGATTTTGAGGTAGAGGACAGCTCGATTTCTTCTGTTTTTGGAACGTATAATCCCTACGGCACAACCATTTCCCGGTCGCTGGTACAGAGCATCGAGGGACTTTCCGGGTTGGAATCCACAGGCCGTTTGTATTCGCAGGTGTTCACGCATGAGATTGGCGCGTCTGCCCTTGAAAATATCCAGGCCTACTATAATGCGAACGACCGGCTGGCCTATATGGAGGCGACGGATGCGGGGCTGGCAGAAGTCTATCACGATATGCTTGACAGCGGGGAGTGCGTTTCCATTCTGTACGGCGTTGACGGCCTGATACTGGACACTTTCGCACAGAATGGCCGGATATTGGAGGGCACCTTTGACAAAGAAAAATTCCTGTCCGGGGACTATGTGGTGATGGAGGCAGCCACCGGAGCGGAGGACAGCGAGAAAGAAACACAGCCCACCTATTCTGTTGGGGACATGGTAGAACTGAATGGGCAGCAATATGAGGTCATGGCGATTGTGGCGGATATATCCACGATTACCGAGGGGGTAAACAGCACTACGGCGGACTTCCTCTCGTTCTATCTTCCAGCAGACACATTCCGGGCCATGTACCCGGATAATACTCTGCGAAAGCTGTTCTTTGATGTAGCCGAGGAATACCAGGCCCAGGCGGAAGAAATGCTGATTGAATATCGAGACAACATGGATAAATCCCTGAACTATACCGCAAAATCCACCCTGATAGAGCATTATCAGGAGCAGACGCGGGCCAATACGGTCATGGGCTTTGCGATCAGCCTGATTATTGCCTTTGTCGGTATTTTAAACTTTGTCAATTCCATGCTGACGGCCATTGTTTCCAGGCAGAAAGAATTTGCTATGATCCAGAGTATCGGCATGACGAAACGGCAGCTTCGGAGTATGCTGATTGACGAGGGCTTGTATTATGCCGGCAGCACCTTACTGGCTTCCTACGTTTTGGGAACTCTGGCCGTGGGGGTTGGCGTCCGTACGATGATTGCCTCTGACTGGACAGCCACCTTCTGCTTTACGCTTTTGCCGCTGATGATCTGTACGCCGATTTTAATTGTATTTGCAATTTTGATTCCTTATATCTGTTTCAAAAATTTGGAAAAGCAAAGTATCGTGGAAAGGCTGCGGACAACGGATTGATGTGTTCTGACATACGGCCAGTATCGGTTGCGCTGTCGCTATATTTTAGAAAATCCTGAATATTAAAGAAAACGCCGGATGCGGCGGCCTGACGGCCCTGCGCCCGGCACTTTTTTATGGGGATTTACTTACGCATTTAGAAGTCGGTTCTGACGGGGAGTTTACCGGCCTAAACGCACAGGTAACGGACTTCATTTGCAGCTCTGATTAAAATGAAGATATTTTACAAGCCTTTTAAAATTCTCAGTGATATAATAAAAGAGTTTAAGGAGGAAATGTACATGAAGAAAGAAACGAGAACGGTAGTCTATGATGATGAACTGCGTATAGAAGCCTACCGCTTTGAGGGAATTGTGCAGCCGTTTCCGAACCATTTCCATGAATACTATGTAATCGGATTTGTAGAAGATGGAGAACGCTGCCTGTCCTGCAAAAATCGAGAGTACACCATTGGGAGAAACGATATTGTTCTGTTTAATCCGGGGGATAACCATGCCTGTGCCCAGACCGACAATGGGACACTGGATTATCGGGGCTTTAACATCACAAAGGAAATCATGCTGGATCTGGCCGAGGAAGTCACCGGAAATCGTTCACTTCCAGGCTTTGCGCAGACCGTCATATATGATGAAGAAATCACCTGCTATCTGCGTCCTCTCCATGAGCTGATTATGAATGGTTCTATGGAATTTGACAAAGAAGAAAACCTTCTTTTGCTGCTGTCATTGTTAATCCAGCGTTACGGGCAGCCTTTTGAAGAATGTATTCCAGAGTGCCGGGAAGAAATTGAAAAAGCTTGTGCTTTTATGGAGCAGCATTATACCGAGCGCATTTACTTAGACCAGATCTGCCGGTGTGCGAATTTGAGTAAATCCACATTGCTGCGGGCTTTCGCTAAAGCGAAAGGTGTTACGCCTTACCGCTATCTGGAAAATATCCGGATCGGTGCGGCAAAAAAATTGCTGGAACGGGGCGTTGCGCCCATTGAGGCGGCTATGCAGACCGGTTTTTCCGATCAAAGCCATTTTACCAATTACTTTAATCTCTTTATCGGCTTATCCCCTGGTGCCTACCGTGAGATATTCTTGAAGAAAGAGGAAACAGGGGGGAGAACGACATGAAACATAATAAAACAATCGGACACTTAGCTGCGCTGCTTACGATTCTAATTTGGGGAACCACTTTTATTTCTACAAAAGTGCTATTAGTAGATTTTCAGCCCATAGAGATTTTGTTTTTCCGTTTTGTCATGGGACTGCTGGCACTGCTGATCGTTTATCCTCACCGTATGCCAAAAACGACAGGCAGACAGGAGCTTACCTTTGCCGGAGCGGGGTTATGCGGCGTGTGCCTTTATTATCTGCTGGAAAATATCGCATTGACCTATACGATGGCCTCCAATGTAGGAGTAATTATTTCCGTTGCCCCTTTCTTTACCGCAATTTTGTCCCATATATTTTTGAAACAGGACGAGAAATTGCGGGCCAATTTCTTCATTGGCTTTCTTGTGGCTATGGGGGGAATTGCGCTGATCAGTTTCAACGGATCCTCATTGCAGCTCAATCCTGTGGGTGATCTGCTGGCGCTGCTGGCTGCTTTCTTATGGGCCTGCTATTCCATTCTGACAAGGAAGATCAGTGACTTTGGATATAACATCATCCAAACAACCAGACGTGTATTTTTTTACGGTATTCTATTTATGATACCGGCATTGTTCTTCTTTGACTTCAAGTTTGGTTTGGGACGTTTTGCGAATTTGACCTATCTGCTGAACATGATCTTTTTGGGGTTGGGAGCTTCTGCGCTCTGTTTCGTTACATGGAATTTTGCGGTCAAGCTGCTGGGAGCAGTAAAGACCAGCATTTATATTTATTTGGTTCCTGTTATCACGGTGGCGGCATCTGTGCTTATCCTCCATGAGCCGTTTACCTGGCTGACCGGGGCCGGAACCGTTCTGACGCTGGCAGGGCTGCTGTTATCGGAAAGCAAACAATTTAATTAATTCAGGGGGTGCACAGTGATCAAAGATATTATTAATGAAATCCCGCATTATAAGGAAAGTCCATTGGTGCAGAAAGCAATCGCTGATATGGAAAAACTGGCTTTATCCGGCTTAATTCGTCCAATGCGCTGATTTCCATGGAGACAGACGATTTATGGACAAACGGTAGAAAAGAGCGAAGCTTATGGGTAAGAAAAAAACTGGAATAACAAAAACACAGAGGAAAGAAATCAGGCTTCAAAAAGCAAGACAATGGATACCGACTTATAATGGGTCTCCTAAACATATGGCGAAGAATTACAGAAAGAGATTCCATGTCGATATTATTACGGCAATCCGGGACCTTCAGGAAATTGGTGTGGAGTTTACACAGGAATATCTGGATGCAGTGAAGCGCAGTGAGGAAGAACGCATCCGTCAGAAGCATTTGGCAAAAGAGCGGAAGGCACAGCAGGAGAAAGATTTTCTTTATGAAAATTCGGACGATATTTTTGCATTTATTGCCGGATATACAGGCGTAGGAGTACCGTTTGGGATTACATGGGAAGAACTTGGACTGGAACCATATGCGTCTTATGAGGAACTGATGGAAGCCTATGACCGGCTAGACCGGCAGAGAGAAGATCATATATCTGGAGAGAATGATGAGTTCTGGGATGAGGAAGATATATTCTGAAACTGGAAATTCTGAAAAAAGCTTCCTGCTTGTAAAACGTAAGTTGCTATGATATGATGCAAGTAACAGAAAAGGATATATGCTTAGCAGCGTCATATAATAAAGGTGGTGAATCCTTTGGGAGTAAAAGATACGGTAACAACAAAATATATGAGACAGAATGAAATCTTTGCGGATGCATTTAACTTTTTCGTATATGGCGGAGAGCAGGTCATCCATCCAAAGAGCCTGAAGGAATTGGATACCCGGGAGATTGACGTCCCTTATGGTGGGGAAAAGGGTGCCGGCCAGCCAGTGCAGAAAACAAGGGATGTTATAAAATCCGTGGTTGCGATGATGGATAAAAATACCGCATATCTGCTTCTTGCAATCGAGAACCAGTCAAATATCCATTATGCGATGCCGGTAAAAAATATGGTCTATGATGCGCTTCAATATGGGAAGCAGGTGGAAGAAGCGATCGCTTCCCACAGATTATCCGGCGATTATAAGGGTGTCGGCAGTGATGAATATCTTTCCGGCTTTATGAAAGAAGATCATTTATTCCCGCGAGCAACGAGCCAAGTAGCCATGCTTGCATGGATATTTGGCGAC
>LHCFC01400__coassemble_2085_pt1 | contig 12433 bp, 12 predicted proteins | sample LHCFC01400__metabat2_low_PE_019 | metagenome-assembled genome bin LHCFC01400
CCAGGGAACTTCTGGTCCTCTTTTCTGCAAGCGATGAAATGCTTGCGATGGGGATTCCGGCTCTGCGGATTATTTCAGTGACCTTCGTGTTAGCCGCATTTACGATTATATGCGGTTACTTTGCCTCCGGACTTGGAAATGGAGTAATTAATATGATAGGAGGAGCTCTGCGGCAGATGATGTTGCAGCAATACGCTTAAGCAGCGGTCAGAAATGGCCGCTGTTTTTGTGTCATCTGACATGTACATAAAAACGGAAAACAGAAGCGTGGATGTTGCTTGGTTGTGCAGAAATCACCCACAGGCTTTCGCTTGTGGGTGTCAAAAAGATAAGGTGTTGGACGGATTGCACAATTAAAGTTAAAATAAAATCACACAAATAATTGAAAGTGCATATAAAAAGAGCGTCAGTGCTTTGTGGAATCTGACAGAAAGGATCGTGCTTCGTTGATGAAACAGATTTCCGCAGGATGCAGGTGCAGCCCCTTTGTATAGCAGATTGCCTGATAAGTCCGAAAACTGGTTACGTCAATAGGATAAAACAAAAAATCATCGTTTGTTTTCTTCTCAGGTCTGAAACAATGTTTAATGGTATTCCTTGTAGCCAGCAGACAGCCGAACCCCTTTTGGCACATTCGGATATTCAAATGGCCGTTTTCCGAAGTAAACCCCGATGCGGGAGAAAAATCGTATTCTTTGAAAATATTGTCTAAATCTGCCGCCAGCTGTCCATGCCGGTCGCAGAGCAGGATAAAAGGCATATCTTTCAAAAGCGAAAGATCTCTTGTCTTCAGGAGTTTCTTTTCCAGGGAAGGCCAGGAAGCTCCGAAGGTCTTTTGGGCCAGTTCTCTGTGAAAAACGGCGCAGTACGGATCGTTCTCGATTACGGCGGTGGATTCCAGTTCCTCAGGGACGGGAAGATAACTGATATATAGGTCAACGCCCTGCATATTGTGAGAGATGTCGGCATGCTGCCTCTTTACAACCGTGACATCGTATTGGGGATAGTGTTCTGTAAACCGTGCCAGGAGATCTCCCAAAAAAGGAGGATCCATGTAGGTGGGAACCCCAATGGTGATTTTGCTTCTGCGGTTTTCTGTAATTGCGTCAATATTGGAACACATCCGGTTATAAGCTGCAAGGATTTCTTTGGATCCCTCCAGGAAGCATTCGCCGGCAACCGTCAACTGCATAATATTTCCTCTCTCAAAGAGCGGAACGCCTATCTCGGCCTCTAGTTTTTTCAGATGCTCGCTTAATGACTGCTGAGAGACGTAAAGTTTGCGGGCGGCAGCGCTGATATTTCGCTCTTCAGCGATGGCAATAAAATATTTTATGTTCAGAAAATTCATAAAGTAACCCCCTTGTAACACATACAATCATTGTAGCATCAACAAATTATACATGCAAGGCTCTTGCGGGGAAGAATTTTTCGCATATATGTATTTTCAATGTTTTGCCAGTTAACAAAAGACAGAATGGAGGTCTAAGATGAAAAACGGAAGATTAAAAAAAGTAACAGCAGGTTTGTTGGCTTGTACCATGATTGCGTCTATGGGTTCGGGTGTTGCTTTGGCGGAGGAATCAACAGAGACCACGCTGAAAATGGGACTGTATGGAGGACTTGATTCACTGAATCCCTGGACCAGCGGCCGTATCACAAAGGATATGGTTACATATGTTTTGTATGAACCGCTGGCCTGCTGCCAGAGCGGCTCCACAGAAATAGACAGCATTATGATGAAGAGCTATGAGCAGTTAGACGAGACCACTTACGCAATTGAGATTTACGACTATATTACGGATGCTGAGGGAAATAATATTACGGCTTCTGACGTAGTATTCAGCTATGAGCAGTATATGGAAAACTGGGCCACCACTGTAGAATCCGTTGAAGCCACAGGTGATTATACCCTGGAGATGAAAATGAATACTACGGCTGCAGGCGCCTTTAACTACATTGTCTGCAAAGTTCCCATTGCAAGCGAGGCAGCTTATAATAACAGCCCCGATGGGTTCGCCACCACGTCCTGCGGCACCATGCCGTACACTGTATCCGGCGGATCAGATTATGTAAATGGCACCACAATCATTGCCAGAGCCACGGACAGCTACTGGCAGACAGATGAGGATCTGGTTTATGGCGGCAGCGTACAAAACGCAGATGTGATTGAATTCGACGTCCTTGAAGAGGCTACGCAGCTTGCGCTGGCCATTGAGAATGGAGATATCGACATCGCCCTGTATATTGACTCAAGCCTGGTAGACGAAGTGGGAGAGACAGAAGGCGTTGAGCTGGTGGAAATGACGGCTGCTGAGGAAAGAGGCATTATGTTCTGTATGACGGAGGAAAGCCCCTTCTATGATAATCTGGCCCTTCGTCAGGCGGTTCTTTACGCTATCGACAATGAAGCGGTTGCAGAGGCCTGCGGCTACGGCCATGGCGTTCCGTCCACAGTGACCTGCGGGCAGGACGGACTGACCATTGGATACAGTGAGGATTGGGAGACAAGCCCCTATTCCTATGATCCTGAGAAGGCGAAAGAGCTTTTGGCAGAAGCTGGATATGGTGAAGGGGAACTGACCCTGCGTCTGCTCTGCAACAGCAACCCAGTTATTACCATGATGTGGACGATTATCCAGGCAAATCTTATCGACATCGGCATTAACGCAGAACTGAATGTAGCGGAAGGAACCACTTATGGAACGTACCGTGACGGTACCAGCGGGCAGTATGATCTGGCTTATGCAGGCGTGGAGGACGCCGGATACGTGACCAGCGACCTTTGGAACACGCTGTTTAACCGCAACAACTATGCGTCAGGAAGAACCTGGGCAGGGCTTTTGGATGACGAGCTGCAGGGGCTGTACGATGCCATCGCAGCATCTGACGGATATACACAGGAAAATCTGGATGCGTTCTATAACTATATTACAGACAATGCGTTGTATTACAACATTTACTTCCTGTCCGAGTATGCGGCATACAGAACAGACAGAGTGGAGAGCTACTTCACTGACTGGAACAGATTTATCCGTGCCAACACAATCGTTCTCAGTGAGTAGTCAGAGATGAGGCAGGGCGCTAAGCGAACAAGAATGTTACAGAATAAGACGGCTTCAAAATAAGCCATATAAAGGGGATATGGCCGGCAAAAACCCGCTGTATTCCCTTTTTGCAATAATTTACGAACGGGAGAAATTTCTTATGTGGAAATATATATTGAAGAGAATTTTGCTAATGATTCCCGTAATTCTGGGTGTGGTGATTCTGGTGTTTACACTGATGCAGCTTACGCCCGGCGATCCGGCAGAGGTTATTTTGGGCTCTACAGCTACAGCGGAGCAGATTGAGGAACTGCGGAATGAATTAGGATTAAACGATCCCTATATTGTCCAGCTTGGACGTTATATGAGGGATGTATTCCTTAGGTTTGATTTTGGCACCTCCTATATCAGCAACGTATCTATAACCGCCGAGTTGGCAGTGCGCTTTCCGAAAACGTTGATTTTTGCCGTGGCGGGCATGGTACTGTCGCTGGTGATTGGAATCCCTCTTGGAGTTACGGCTGCCGTTCACCAGAACAGTCTTGCGGACTATGGGACAATGGCCATTGCGCTGATCGGAACTTCCCTTCCTGGATTTTGGTTTGCCCTGGTGCTGATCCTGGTATTTTCCAATCAGTTGGGCTGGCTGCCGGCTTATGGAATAGGGGGGATCGAATACTGGATTATGCCTGTAATATCCACCGCTTTTGCCGGAATCACCACCATGGCCCGGCAGATGCGCTCAGGCATGCTGGAAGTGATTCATTCGGATTATATTACAATGGCGAAAGCCAAAGGTGTCAAAAAGAGATCCGTAATTTACAGACATGCCCTTCCGAACGCACTGATTCCGGTTATTACCGTGGCAAGTATGAGCTTTGGAACTTCTTTGGGGGGCACCCTGATTGCAGAAACGATTTTCTCTATTCCAGGAGTAGGCGTGTATATTGTAAATGCGGTAAATAACCGTGATTATCCGGTGGTACAGGGCGGCGTGATTATTCTGGCAATTACCTTTTCCTTTATTATGCTGGCCTGCGACCTGCTGATCGCGGCAATCGACCCCCGTGTAAAAGCACAGATAACTGGTGGTAAGAAAAGAGGGAAGAAAAAATGACAGATACAAAAGAGATGAAAAAGGATGAAAGTACCGTAAAGAAACAAAATCAGTTTCTGGAAGTAATGAAGCGGCTGTCATATAACAAAGGGGCGGTTCTGGGCGGTATCTTATTCCTGCTGGTGATGATCGTGGCGCTCCTGGCCCCTGTACTGTCTCCTTTCGGATATGCGGAAGTGGATCTTAAGAGCCGCCTGCTGTCGCCGTGTGCGGCGCATCTATTTGGCACGGATCAGATGGGAAGAGACATTTTAAGCCGTATCCTCTACGGCGCCCGGTACTCGCTGCTGATAGGCATCGGCTCCGTTATTTTCAGCGCAGTGTTCGGCGTGATAGTGGGAAGCATAGCTGGATATTACGGAGGCTGGCTTGACAATCTGATCATGAGAATCTGTGATATTATACAGTCCGTGCCGGGACTGATCCTGAACATAGCGCTGGCATGCGTACTTGGCCCTGGGGTTTTTAACGTAATTTTCGCAATGGGATTTGAGGGAATCGCAGGTACGGCCAGACTGATGCGTTCATCGATTCTAAATATCCGGAAGATGGAATATCTCGATGCGGCGGCGCTTACCAACTGCAGTAATTGGAGGATTATCGTTAAGCACATACTTCCAAATACCTTTGCCCCCATACTGGTACAGGCCACAATGGGAGTAGGGGCAAGAATCATCATGGCTGCCAGCATGAGCTACGTTGGAATCGGCATACAGCCGCCTACGCCGGAATGGGGCGCTATGCTGTCTGACAGCCGGGACTTTATTATGAAATATCCATACATGTGTCTGATACCGGGTATCTGTATCATGGTTGTGGTGCTTGCTATGAACCTGCTTGGCGATGGACTGCGTGACGCACTGGATCCGAAACTGAAGAAATAAGGGGAATTGACATGAGCGATAGAAAGGATGCATTCTTACAGGTAAAAAATTTAAAGGTTGAATATGTAACGAAGGCCGAGACAGTCTTTGCGGTTAATGGAGTTTCCTTTGATCTTGAAAGAGGAAAGGTGTTTGGACTGGTGGGAGAAACGGGGGCAGGGAAAACAACCATTGCCCGGACGATTCTCAGAGTGCTTCAGGAACCGCCGGCAGAGCTGAAAAGCGGAGAAGTAATTATGGACGGACAGAATCTTCTGGAGCTGTCAGAGGATGAAATGTGCGAAGTCCGGGGCAAAAAGATAACGATGATTTTCCAGGATCCCATGACTTCCCTGAATCCCGTTATGTCAGTGGGAAAACAGATTGCGGAAGTGATTCGGCTTCACAGTGACATCTCAGGAGCGGAAGTACGCAGGGAGGCGGAAAAGATGCTGGAGACAGTGGGGATACCTGCTGAACGTTACGATGAATTTCCCCATCAGTTTTCAGGAGGAATGAAGCAGAGAGTCGTGATTGCCATTGCCCTGGCCTGTAATCCAGAGCTTTTGCTGGCAGATGAACCGACTACTGCCCTGGATGTTACCATTCAGGCTCAGGTTCTGGAGCTGATGAAGGAACTGAATAGAAAAAATAATACCACTACCATTCTCATAACCCATGATCTAGGAGTGGTAGCAGAGATGTGCGATGAAGTGGCTATCGTATACGCAGGAGAGATCGTGGAAATCGGAACGTTGGAAGATATTTTTGAGCATCCCACGCATCCGTATACCGCAGGGTTATTCGGCGCACTGCCGAAGCTGAATGAGGATGTAGAGTGGCTGCATCCCATTGAGGGGCTGCCGCCGGATCCTACGAACCTGCCGGCAGGCTGTAAATTTCATCCCCGCTGTCCCAGGGCAACACAGGCCTGCAGAAGCAGGAATGTAGAGCTCAAGGAGGTGGGCGACGGCCATCTGTGCCGCTGCATTTTCCCGGAAGCGAAGGAGGGTACAAATGGATAAGCTGATTGAAGTAAAAAATTTAAAGAAGTATTTTAAATCTCCAAGGGGTACCGTCCATGCCACGGATGATGTTTCCTTTTCCATTGAAAAAGGGAAGACCATGGGAATCGTGGGGGAATCAGGCTGCGGAAAGTCTACCCTGGGGAGAATGCTGGTGCATTTGGAGGAAAGTACCGGGGGACAGATTATTTTTAATAATGAGGATGTAACCCAGCTTCCTAAAAACAGCCTGCGGGAATATCACAGCCATGCGCAGATGATTTTCCAGGATCCGTATTCCTCCCTGGATCCCCGCTACACGATTGAGGACGCCATCAAGGAGCCTCTGATTATCTCAGGCAAATATAACAGGCAGCAGGCGCAGAAGAAGACGGAAGAGCTTATGGACTTGGTGGGAATTGCCAGGAGACTGCGGATGTCTTATCCCCATGAGCTGGATGGAGGACGCCGTCAGAGAGTGGGAATTGCCAGGGCGCTGGCCCTGGATCCTGAATTCGTCGTCTGCGATGAGCCTGTGTCAGCGCTGGATGTGTCTATTCAGGCTCAGGTTCTGAACCTTTTAAAAGAGCTGCAGCAGAAACACAATCTCACGTATATGTTCATTACCCATGATTTGTCTGTGGTTAAGCACATATCTGATGATATCTGCGTGATGTATTTAGGGCAGTTGGTGGAGACAAGCCCTGCCAAAGAACTGTTTTCCACTCAGTATCATCCCTATACGAAGGCGCTGCTGTCAGCCATCCCGTCTACAGATATACACAATAAAATGAAGCGTATTGTATTAAGAGGAGAGATTACCTCTCCCATTGACCCCAAGCCAGGATGCCGTTTTGCCGCCCGATGCCCTCATGCATGCGAAAAGTGTTACCAGCCCCAGAAACTGGAAGAAATCAGTAAAAACCACTTTGTATCCTGCTGCAGGGTAAAGGAAATCAACGGTATAGCATAATTAGTAAAAGGAGGCAGATCATGAAAGAACATATGTTGTCGAAGGAAGTGGAAGAACATATTAAGAAGAAAATACTGGACATCCCGTACTGCGGTCAGTCTCCTTCACAGATCCTGGACATCTGGTATCCCAACCAGGAGAGAGATGAACCATATCCCGTCATTGTCCATTTCCATGGCGGAGGATTCAAATACGGGGGACACCGGGAGGACAGTGCGGAACCGATGCTCAGGGGCACAGACAGAGGATATGCCGTTGTCAGCGTGGAATACCGCAAAAGCGGAGAGGCCCGTTTCCCGGCTATGGTCTACGATGCCAAGGCTGCGATCCGCTTTTTGAAAGCAAATGCGAAGAAGTATCAGTTGGATGATGGGCGCATAGCCCTGTGGGGTCCCTCGGCGGGAGGCTGGATTGCGGCCATGACGGCGCTGACGCCTGGGAACCCGGCTTTTGAAAATATGGAACTGGGATGTGAAGGCTATGACAGTTCCGTGGCGGCGGTCATTGACTGGTGCGGTCCCTGCGGCGGATTTCTGGAGATGGATGCGGCTTATAAAGAAGGGGACGGGAGAATCCCGGAGCAGCGTCACAGCGCCAAAGGGTCTGCGGAGTCTGAATTTATGGGAGAGGAGCTTACGGAGATTCCTGAGCTTGTACGTATGGCTGACCCCTGTACCTACGTAAATAAAGACATGCCTCCATTCTTAATTATACATGGGACCATGGACGCCGTAGTGCCTGTGGAACAGTCTGTTAAATTTGCGGAAAGGATTGAGAGGACGGCAGGTAAAGAAAAGGTGAAGCTGTATCTGGCGCAGGGAGTCGGACATCACGGCAGAGTGTGGTGGCATGAGGACTGGGTAGCGGATCTGTGCTTTGATTATCTGGATCAGATTTTTGGAAAAAACAAGTCCTGGGAGAAGTGAATCCGTAAAAATATAAGTAGAGGAGAAGTACAGTGAACAAAAAAGTATATGCAATAGTGGGAAACTGGAGCTTTGAAGCAAGGCCCGCAAAAGGCAAAGGAATTTCTATTTTTTTGTACGATTCAGAGAGAGGGGCCCTCTCTCTGCTGGAGACGATCCGCCCGGATGTGGCGGGAGGGCAGATGTGCGTAGATGAAGAGCGCAGAATCGTGTACGTGTGCAATGAGTGCGGCGAACGCCGGGGAGAAATCGGCGGCGGCGGATACATAATGGCATATCATTTTGATGTGGAAACAGGCAAGATGACTCTGATCAATGAAAAAGAAACTTTATGCCCTGAACCTTCATACGTGTGTTTGGACGCTGAAAAGAGATATCTTGCAATTTGTCACTGTTCTGATCCATGGCATGTGACAAAGATTGTCAGAAAGAATGACGGCACCTTCAAAAATGAAGTTGTTTTTGATGATACGGGGCTGGTTCTTTTTAAGCTCAATGAGGATGGAAGCATCGGGGAAATCTGTGATGTGGCCATCACGGAAGGAACTGGCGGCAAAGGGCCCAATTCTCAGGTGAATGTGGATCCTGTTTCAGGGCATATCCAACTGGTGGAAGTGATCTCACGGCTGCATTCTGTGGTGAAAAGCCCGGATGGGCGTCTTCTCATGGTGTGTGACAAGGGTATGGATAAAATTTACAGCTTCCGCATTGATACAGAAAAGGGAAAGCTGCTGAAATTAAGTGAATGGAGCTCATCGGATGTGGCCTGCTTCCCCAGATACGGAGCGTTTCACCCGGTGCTCCCGGTTTTCTACGCCAACAACGAAAATAAGGCGACATTGAACTGCTTCCATTATGACAGAGAAAGCGGAGAAATGGAATGTTTCCATACGGTGGAGCTCTTAAATGAAAAATATGGCATGGTAGACGGAAAACCTGTGGGGGCTCAGGATATTCTGGTACATCCTGATGGGAAATGGATGTATGTAACCTTGTGCGGGCTGAATTTAATTGTCCTGCTGAGGCTGGATGAGGAAGGCATACCTTCTGTCGTGCAGAAAATCCACAGCGGGGGAATTCTTCCCAGGGGCCTGGCCCTTTCGCCGGACCAGAGATTTCTGCTGGCTGGCAATATGATTTCGGGAGATATTACAACTTTTACAGTTGCGGAAAACGGGGTGCTTACCCCCACGGGAAAGACTTATCCGGCTGTATCTCCCTCAGCCATACGCTTTCTTTCATGAAGGGAAAAGGAGAATAGATGAAAAGAAGGATGAAATGTCTGATTTATCCTGACAAGACCTTTTATCAGAAAGTATTCTCAATCGCTCTCTCAATCGCCCTGCAGAATTTAATAACCTTTGGGGTGAATCTGACAGATACAATTATGGTGGGGATGCTGGGGGAAAATGAATTGGCCGCCGCATCCCTGGCCAATCAGTTTATTTCTGTTTTCCAGACCCTGGTGATGGGAATGTCTATGGGGGCCTCGGTGCTTCTTGCCAGATACTGGGGCATGAAAAAGCTCGATACCTTAAAAGAAGTTGTGGTCATTCAGACCTGGATTACCCTGGGAATCGGGATCCTGTTTTCGCTGGGAACTTTCCTGTGGCCAGGGGGGATCATGAGGATTTTTACGGAGGAAAAGGAGGTTATCGCTCCTGGAATTACATTTTTAAGGTATTCTGTTTTTACCTATTTATTCCAGGCTGCATCTATCTCCAGCACAATCGTCCTGCGCAATATCCAGAGAGAAAAAATCCCCATGCTTGCGTCCATAGGAGCCTTTGGGATTAATATTTTCGGAAACTACGGGTTTATTTTTGGAAAGTTTGGGCTTCCGGAGCTGGGAATTGGCGGAGCGGCTGTCAGTACTTTTCTGGTGCGCCTGTTTGAATGCGTGATCATATGCGGATATCTCCTGGCGGTGGATCAGCAGATCCACATCCGAATAAAGGATTTTTTCATGAAGACAACAATATTCAGGGAATATCTTCGGGTGGGGCTTCCCGTTATGGTCAGCGACCTGTTTCTGGCCCTGGCAAACAGTGTGGTTATGATGATCATCGGCAGAATGGGCACAGCCTTTGTGGCTGCCAACGCTGTGGCGTCTGTGGTAATTAATATGGCCAATATTTTAATCCAGGGAATCGGCCAGGCCAGTTCCATTGTCACGGGAAATACCCTTGGCGAGGGGAAAAAGCAGGAGGCACAGCAGCAGGGATACGCATTTTTCGGACTGGGGGCGGCTTTGGGAATTGTTATGGGAATCGTGATCGTCATGATATCGGGCATAATTATAGAGGTTTATAATTTGTCAGAGAACACGGCTCAGATTGCCAGACAGCTTCTGTATGCGGTGGCCTTGATCCATGTATTTCAGTCTGCCAACAGTATTCTGATGAAAGGAGTGCTGCGGGGAGGCGGAGATACAAAGATATTGATGATTACGGACAGTATTTTCCTTTGTATCGTGGCGATTCCCCTTGGAAGTGTCATGGGACTGATCCTCCACGCACCGGCCTTTTGGGTTTATTTTTGCCTGAAATGTGACAATATATTTAAATGTGTCTGGTGTGTAGGCAGACTGCATGGAGGAAAATGGATTAAGCCGGTAGCCCTGCAGGAGCATTAAAGAAAGGGTAGAAAATGGATCGGCGATCTGTTAAAATGACTATATCAGAAACAGAGTTTGCTGTAACTTTTTATGGAGGCGAGGGATCAAGATGACACAGGAAACGTTAAATTACGTGATTGAGAAATCCAAGGAGCTGATGAATGCTGCGACTTGCAGTAAGGAAGCAAGAGAGGCGGCGCAGAATTGGCTGGACGCAGTGGGAACAGACACCCAGTCGGAAGTTACCCGAAAGTATATGGCTGAGCTGGAAGCGGATATTATGCCGGTGGAAGGTTTGATTGCTTTTGCGGAATCGGAGGCAGGTGTCAAGGTCTTTGGCGGTGAGGATGCTGCCAGGAAAGTTGCGGCCCATGGAAGAGAGATTCAGGCAGCAGGCGGGAAGTATTGTGATTGTCCGGCTTGTGCGGCAGTGGAAGCGATCCTTGCGAAGAAGGATGACATCCTGTAACAATCAGAAATAATAACAGAAAGGTCTTTTGATCCTCCGGATTAGTCCGGGGGATTTGTCTTTTTACGTGAATAATAGTATAATTGACAGAAAATGCGGAGGGAATTAGGACAAGATGAAATTTGTAAAGTTGCGGGAACATCAGGAACTGGCGGGTAAAGCGGCCTGGTGGTTCCACGAAAAATGGGGGATCCCCCAAGAAGAATATGCAAAAAGCATCTGGGAATGCACAGAACGTAAAAAGCCGGTTCCCCAGTGGTACCTTATGATGGAAGAAGAACAGATCCTGGGCGGGCTGGGGGTGATTGAAAATGATTTCCATAACCGAAAGGATCTGGCCCCCAATGTATGTGCCGTCTATGTGGAGAAAGAGCATCGCTGCCGTGGGATTGCGGGAAGGATGCTGCAGAGCGTGTGTGAAGATATGAAAGAACAGGGGATCCCCACTCTGTACCTGCTTACGGACCATACATCATTTTATGAGAGATATGGATGGGAATTCCTCTGTATGGTTCAGGGAGATGGTGAGACGTCCTTGTCAAGAATGTATGTACGCAGGCAGAACTGACTGATCCTTTACAAAAAACGCATATAGTGATAAAATCCTTTTTTCTCTGAAGAGATATGACCGCACTGCAGAAAAGTTCAATGGCTGTGTGCGGATGCGCTTCATCACATGGAGCGTTTGCAGCAAGGAAAAAGGAGTGGATTGAGTATGAAAATGCGGTGGGATGAACTGCTTTCCCAGGAACATTTTGCTGCGGCTGATGGGGAAGAGATTTCTGGAAGGAACGATTATGAGACTATAATATGCAGCACGTTTTTTAGGAGGCTGCAGGATAAGGCTCAGGTCTTTCCCCTTGCGGGGGATGACTATGTGAGGACCAGGCTGACACATTCCCTGGAGGTATCGGCCATCGGGAAAAAATTAGGGGAGTATACCGTAAAGAAAGCCAAGACGCTGGGGAAAGGCAGGGAGGAGATTCCAGAGGAAATTTCAGAGAAATTGCTGTGCGCAGGTCTTGTGCATGATATTGGAAATCCTCCCTTTGGCCATTTTGGGGAATATGCGGTTCGGGAATGGTTTCGGGAACATCTTAAGGAGCTGGCTTTGAAGGAGAGAAGAGTCACAGAACTTCTGTCAGAGTGGCAGCTTGGGGATCTGTATTTTTCGAGGGCAATGCTCAGTCTTTAAGGGTATTGTCGAAAACGCCTTATATGGGGAGGATGGATGGTTTTAATCTTTCTTATGGAGTCCTGGCTTCCATGATCAAATATCCCGTTTCCTCAGAGACATTGAGCCGCAATGTATCTGTTCCTTACAAAAAGTTTGGATATTATTACGCAGAAAGACAGCTTTTTGAATCCATAAGCCGGGGGACAGGAATGGCGGGAAGACGCCATCCCCTGTCGTTTC
>LHCFC01400__coassemble_2139_pt1 | contig 11957 bp, 14 predicted proteins | sample LHCFC01400__metabat2_low_PE_019 | metagenome-assembled genome bin LHCFC01400
GGAACGCAGTCCAAGGATTCCGATGTGGATATTATGGTTTTGGTAGACGGCACAGATGCAGAACTGAGAAAATATGATGAAAAACTCAGTGATGTTTCAACAGAACTGGCATTGAAGTATTTTATGGTATTTTCCATCATTGATGTGAAGTATCAGGAATATATGGACTGGAGAGGAATTTCCCCATTTTATAGAAACGTAGATAAGGAAGGGATTGTACTTTATGCAGCTTGATACCGAAACATTATGCAGATACAGACTGGAACGGGCAAAAGAAGATTTGCAGGCGGCCAAAGTAAACCATGATTCGGGGTTGTTTAAAGCGTCTATTAACCGTTCATATTATGCAATTTTCCATAGTATTCGTGCAGTGAATATTTTGGATGGTTTTGATGCATCAAAACACAGTTCTGTCATTGCCCATTTTAATCAGTATTTTGTACATACTGGTGAGTTTGATCGAGGATTGTATAAGATTATTGATGGGGCATACCGTATTCGTGAAAAATCAGATTATTCCGATTTTTTCACAGCTTCGAGGGAAGATTCTGCTGCTCAGCTTGAGCATGCAGAAATGTTCGTAAAAGAGGTAGAAAAGTATGTCCGAAAGAAAAAGATTATAGGCTAACAGCGGGGCGTATCTGAAAAAAGGTACGTCCTGTTTTTGTGGAAAGGATGAAATTATGAAGAGGTTGTATACAGCGGAATCAGTAACGAGTGAACAGTAATCTCTAATTTAGAGGCGGAGATGAGATTTTTGGAAGTTGGATTGTGCCGGAGAAGTTTTTATGATAAACTGGGATGGTCTGGAAGATCCCTATGACTTCCAGGGTTTTAAAAATTCAACGAAAGAGCAGGGAGTTTATTATGCCGGTTTTTGATTTTACTCATTCACCAGAGGATCCCAGGGATCCTGAATGCACCTATAAAATATTTTACTCCAGTCATCCTGAATCTTCCGCCGATCATCCCATCCTTGTCCTTGACAACAAGGAAGAAAGGCTGAAACATCATTCCAGCGGAGTGTTTACCAATCCCATCAGACGGACGGCCTTTGAATTCAAAGACCAGAACGGTACAGTCAGCGCGGATATCCTGGAGATTGACGCCAGATTTGTAAGCCTTTTGAAATGGCTGGGGGAAAGTCATATTAATGTCCGGCTCTCAGGAGCCGTGTGCGGCGACAAATATGCCGTATATAAAATCAGGGAGATAGCCTTTGGAGGCGGCGTAAAGCTTTCGGCGGAAGACGGATTTCTCCAGTTTATGATCCAGCGTCTTCTTTCCAGTGATGCACCCTCCCAGGAAATCCCGGATGAGGATGAGGACGAGACAGGGGACAGCATGAAGCTCACCAGCATTCAGAGTATAACGGACTTTATCACATGCGCAGGGAGGACCCTGCCGGAGAACGTCCGTATCTGGGCCCGGCGGAATCTGGCCGTGGCACGTTCCAGTGAAGTGTCGGCGGAGGAAAGGCGCCACGCCCAGCGGGCGCTGTCCATTATGATGAATATCCAGTGGAAAGGAAACTATTTTCATGACGTGGATCCCCAGGAGGCCCGGCGGATTCTGGATGAAGAACTTTATGGAATGGAGTCCGTTAAACAGAGGATTATTGAGACCATTATCCAGATTAACCGTACCCATACGCTGCCGGCTTACGGACTTCTGCTGATTGGACCGGCGGGAACTGGAAAGTCCCAGATTGCCTATGCGGTGGCCCGCATCTTAAAGCTGCCATGGACCACATTAGATATGAGTTCCATCAACGATCCGGAACAGCTTACGGGAAGTTCCAGAATTTATGCCAACGCAAAGCCGGGGATTATTATGGACGCCTTTTCTGTGGCGGGAGAATCCAATCTGGTATTTATTATTAACGAGCTGGACAAGGCAGCCGCAGGAAAAGGGAACGGAAATCCTGCCGATGTCCTTTTGACTCTGCTGGATAATCTGGGATTTACGGACAACTACATAGAGTGTATGATTCCCACCACAGGCGTATATCCCATAGCCACCGCCAATGATAAAGACCAGATCAGCGCGCCCCTTATGTCCCGGTTTGCAGTGATAGAGATTCCTGACTACACCCCGGAGGAAAAGAAAGTAATTTTCTCAAAATACGCCCTTCCTAAGGTTTTGAAACGGATCGGTATGAGGGAGGAAGAGTGTACGCTTACCAAGGACGGCCTGGAGACCGTTATAGAGCTGCACAGGAATACCAGCGGAATCCGTGATCTGGAACAGGCAGCGGAGCATTTGGCGGCTAACGCACTGTATCAGATTGAGGTGGATCATGTAGAGCGGGTAGTCTTTGACGGTGAGATGGTGAGAAAGCTTCTTAAGTCCTGAGTCATTCGTTCTTGATTTCCTTAAGTTTGTACCAGCGTCTTGGCCGGAAACGACTATCTGATTTATGACTGCAGAAGGAAAAGGAGGCAGCGGGAAGAAGAATGATAGACGGACATATTCATATTGAACGTGGAGACTATACGCTTGACTGGATCAATCAATTTGTAAGTAAAGCAGTTGAAAGGGAGATTGACGAAATACGTCTGCTTGAACACTGCTACAGATTTGAAGAGTTTGTTCCAATGTATGATTCTGTGTGTGCATATAGTGAATACGTAAATGAATGGTTTCATAGAAATGCAGGTGTACATAAACTTGCAGACTATTTGGAGCTTATGGAACGAGTCAGAAACGAGCGGTTTCCGGTAGAATGTGAAAATCATTACCTCGTCTGATGCACATTGCCCTGAAGATGTCGGATATAAAATTAAGGAACTTAATAGCCTTATAGCAAGTGCCTAAAAATTCAGATCATAAAGCAAGCGGTATGCTGCCCTTTTCGGGAACATACCGCTCTTTGTTTTCTCAGATCACTGCAAGCAGAATGAAATTCAGAATAAAAAGCGCAGACGCTGTCCATATAATTGGATGGATGGTTCCGGCCTGTTTTTTACAGATCTTTACAATGCAGTAAGAGATGAAGCCGAAGGCGATTCCATAGGAGATGCTGTAGCAGAGCGCCATAAACAGTCCTGCAAAAAATGCGGGAACAGCTTCTGAAAAATCTTCCCAGCAGATTTCTTTGAAAGCAGAGGTCATCATAATTCCCACTACAACCAAAGCGGGAGCCGTGGCGGCTGAGGGAATTGCGCTGACAAAGGTTGCCAGGAAGGCGCTGACGGCAAAGCAGACGGATACCACTACGCTGGTAAGGCCGGTACGGCCGCCGGCTTCAATGCCTGCGGCGCTCTCCACAAAGGTGGTGGTATTGGAGGTTCCGAAAATGGAGCCAATGGAGGTGGCGATAGCATCGGCAAACAAAGCCTTGTCCATTTTTGATTTGAAGCCGGAGCTGGAAGCCATGGCCTTCTCATCCTCTGCGCTGAAAATACCGCTGCGCCGTCCGGTGCCGATGAATCCGCCGATGGTGTCAAAGGTGTCAGAGATGCTCAATGAGAAGATGGTAATCAGCACCATAGGAAGCTTCGTCATATCATTAAAGAGGGAGGGAAGCCCCTGGGAAGTAAAGATTACACCAAAGGTGGTGGGCAGGGCCGCACATGCCTCGGCAAAGCTTACGGAGTCGCCGGTGGAGGTAACTCCCATAGGGATTCCGAGAAGTGATGTAATCACAATACCGATGAGAATCGCTCCTTTTACATTGCACACCAGAAGTATTATGGTTAAAGCCAGGCCTGCCAGAAACAGCCAGAGAGAGGGCTGGTTCAGGACGGCAATAGCCGGTACGCCGGAGTCAAAGGTGATGAATCCCACATTCAGAAGACCGATGTATGCCACAAAGACGCCGATGCCGCCGCCAATGGCATTCTGCAGGCTCACCGGGATTGATCGGATGATAAATTTTCTCAGTCTTGTCACTGTAATGAGAATATTAAGGAGTCCGCAGAGAAATACCATGGACAGCGCCTGCTGCCAGGTAAAACCCAGGGCGAAACAGACCGTATAAACGAAAAAGGCGTTTAATCCCATGCCGGGCGCCTGAGCATACGGCACATTGGCAAACAGCCCCATCACCAGAGTACCGATAATAGAAGCAATGATCGTGGCCAGAAATACAGCGCCCCACTCCATCCCGGACTGGCTTAAGATATTTGGATTTACCACAATGATGTAGGCCATAGTAAAAAAAGTGGTCAGGCCGGACACGATTTCTGTCGAGACTTTGGTGCCGTTTTCCTTCAGCTTAAAAAATTTTTCCATAGGTTCCCCTTTCCATAGTGTACAAAGGAATTTTCTGTACACTGGGCTGCGCCCTGTATTAATACAGAGGGAGCGGGCAAAGTTCCTTCTGTATCTGCGCTGCCTTTTATATTATAAAGAATTTTTTGAAAATTTCAAAGGTTTTCCTTTCCTGAAGTGGTGGTATTTATATGGGACACCTAGAACGGTATCTTATACATAGAAACACACAGAAGGAAGGAGCGGTGAACAATGAAGGGGTATAATACAGAGGACGGATATATGGGATACGTTGACGGGGAGTACCAGCTCTTTGCAAGTGAAGCGGATTACAGGGAATGGATAGAAGATTAAGGGGGAAAATAGGATGGAAATAATGGGCGGACAGACAAATGCTTTCAGAAGGGATTTGGGATTTATATTCATAGCGGGAACTGACCTGTGGGAAGATTCAGAAGAGACAGATTTTGAGCGGTCGGGGTTGGATGCGGAAGAGCTTGGGTTTATGAAGGCTGCAGAGCGCAGGCAGGTGCTGGAGGCGGCAGGGCTGAATCCTGATGAGTATGATTTCTGATGGATAAAAAAGGCTGAAAAAAGTACACATTTTTCAGATTTTTGGTATAATAACCAAAAAGCGGTTATTATACCTGCGCCAGGCTGGTTTTGTAAAAGTGAAAGGAAGAATAAGGTGCCCAGGGGAACGAATCAGAAATTTAAATTATACCGTCTCGCTCAGATCATGCTGGAAAGGACGGACGACGACCATTATCTTACTATGCCGGAAATAATCTCTGCCCTGGGGGAATATGAGATTACGGCGGACCGGAAGAGTATTTACAATGATCTCCGGGACCTGGAGGTATTGGGGATAGAGGTGGAAGGTGAAACGGTGGGGAACCGTTACCATTACCACGTGGTAAACCGCCCCTTTGAGCTGCCGGAATTAAAGCTTCTGGTAGACGCCATCCAGTCCTCCAAGTTTATTACGGAGCGGAAAACAAATGCATTGATTAAAAAGCTGGAAAAGCTGGTGAGCAGATATGAAGGGATGAAGCTGCAGCGCCAGGTATACGTGTCCGGCAGAATCAAGACTATGAATGAAAGTATTTACTATACGGTAGATGCCATTCACAATGCCATCTCAGAAAACAGGAAAATCCGCTTCCAGTATTTTCAGTGGAATGTCAGAAAGGAGATGGAGCTGCGCCATGGCGGGGCCAGCTATCACATCAGTCCCTGGGGCCTTTCCTGGGATAATGAAAATTATTATCTGGTGGGCTATGATTCCCAAGCGGGACAGATTAAGCATTATCGGGTGGACAAGATGCTGCACATTCAGATGTCTGAGGAAAAGCGGGAGGGAAGAGAGCTTTTCACAAAGCTGGATATGGCGGACTATTCTAAAAAGAGCTTTGGAATGTTCGGTGGCAGGGAAGAGAAGGTAAAGCTTTTAGTAGAAAACAGATTGGCCGGCGTGATTATAGACCGGTTTGGAAAAGACGTGATGCTGATCCCTTCGGGAGAAAATCATTTTACAGTGAATGTGGACGTCAGGGTCAGCAGCCAGTTTTTGGGATGGATTATGTCTCTGGGGGAGGGGGTCAAGATTCTTGGCCCGCATGAGGTCCTGGAGCTTATGAAAGGAGAAATCCGCCGGTTGGTACAGCAGTATCAATAAGAAGGCTTTTATGCCACAAAGCATAAATTAGAACGGTAAACAAATGAAAGGAATTTTAGCATGGATATTTTCAGAGCTGTCTATAACCTCCTGTGGGGGGACTTGATTCATATCACCCTGCCGGGAGGGAGCGTGCTAGGGCTTTCTCTGCTGGTCATTCTTCTGATTCCAGCAGGGATTTACTTTACAGTGAGGACACGCTTCCTTCCATTCCGGCTTTTCCCCGAGATGGTTCGGGTGACCCTGGAAAACAATAAGCCAGGGGGAGGAGAAGGGATTTCCGGTATCCAGGCTCTGATTATTTCTACTGCCTGCCGGGTGGGCATGGGGAACCTGGTAGGCGTGGTGGCGGCGATTTCAGCAGGCGGCGCAGGCGCTGTCTTCTGGATGTGGGTAATTGCCCTGCTGGGTTCCTCCACAGCCTTTATTGAAGCTACTCTTGCGCAGCTTTACAAGGAGAAAGATCCTCTGTACGGCGGCTACAGAGGCGGTCCGGCATACTACCTCCACCATCTGTTTATTCGTCGGGGCAGCAGGAGGAAAAAATCCATAGTGGCGTCGCTGTTTGCCTTATCAGGCCTGATCTGCTGGTGCGGGATCAGTCAGGTGACGGCGAATTCCATTTCCTCATCCTTTGAAAATGCCTTTCACATTCCTCCTATATATTCAACGGTGATCCTTGTGGCTGTGGCGGCAGCGGTAGTCCTGAGAAAAAACGCGACGGTGAAGGTGCTGGACATTATTGTGCCCATTATGGCTGCCTGTTACTTTTTTATAACGGTCTTTATCATTATAAAAAATGCGGGCCAGCTTCCGGCGGTATTCCAGCGCATTTTCTCTGAGGCCTTTGGTCTGCGGCAGGCTGTGGGAGGCGGTATCGGCGCAGTGATTATGAATGGGGCTAAGAGAGGGCTTTTTTCCAACGAAGCAGGTTCCGGCTCCGCGCCGTGTGCAGCGGCAGCGGCGGATATCAGCCATCCTGCCAAGGAGGGGCTGCTCCAGGCGCTGGGAGTATTTATTGACACTATAGTGATCTGTACGTGTTCCGCAATGATTATGCTTTTGGCGCCCCGGGAGATGACAGTAGGACTGGAGGGAATGGATCTGCTGCAGACAGCTATGGGACATCACCTGGGAGAATTTGGGGTGGTTTTTATAGCGGTGATTCTTTGGCTGTTCAGTTTCTCCACTTTTTTGGGGATTTTGTTTTATGCCAGGTCTAATGTGGCCTATCTTTTTGGAGACAACTGGCTCTCGCAGACCCTTTATAAGATTTTGGCTCTAGTCATGCTGTTTATAGGAGGAATGGCCGCCTATCAGTTTGTCTGGGATCTGGGAGATGTGGGAGTGGGGCTTATGACGGTCTTTAATATGATCGCCCTGTTTCCCATGGCGCCCAAGGCCCTGGCCGCTCTTAGAGACTATGAAAAAGGAGAAGGCCGGCGGCATTCTTGAATTTGTATGCTGCAGGCTTGATTTCTGCTGCCAGCAGCGGAATTTTTGTATTCAGGAGGGAAAAATGACACAGGATGAAAAGCTGCGGGGGAATGACAAGATAGAGGAGGCGGTTGAGGCGCTGCAGAAGGAACCCACCCAGGAGAGGCTGGCCCACACACTGACGGTGATTCGCCGCCGCATGAGAGAAGAAGGAGAATTTATTGTGGCTGTAGAACCGATTTCAGACGGTTCCCAGTTAAAGCTTCAGACCATCAGCACTGAGGACGGCTGTAGCTGGTGGCCTGTATTTACCAGCTTTGAAGAAGAGATGAAAGGATCCAATCAGGTGATGTCCACCTTTATGGGAAGCATCCGCCAGCTCTTTGAGATGGCGCTGCAGACAGAAGAGATAGAGGGGATCATCCTGAATCCCTGGAACCGGACGATCATGCTGGATAAAACTTTGATAAGGATTGTGTTGGGATAATGAACGAATATGAGATGCAGTGGGAAAAGCTGCTGAAAATAAAAACTGCCGGCCGGGATGATTCGCAGGCGGATCCGAATGTTTATCCGTATGAGCCTACGTCCTACAATGTCCTGGAGCGTCTGGCAGCCAGCGGCCTTATAGGAAAGAGAAATATGCTTCTGGACTATGGTACCGGGAAGGGCAGAGTATGTTTTTATCTGTCTTATCAAACAAGGTGCAGGTCAGTGGGGATTGAATGCAGTGAACGGATTTTTTTGGCGGCGAAAGAGAATAAGAATCGCGCGGTATCTGGCAGCAGAACTTCTTTTGTGCTGGAGAGGGCGGAGAGATACCAGGTGATGCCGGAGGCAGACCGCTGCTATTTCTTTAATCCGTTTCCAGTGGAGATTCTGCAGAAGGTTCTGGGGAGGATCTATGACTCTCTTTATGAAAATCCCAGAGAGATCCTTCTGTTTTTCTATTATCCGTCCCAGGAGTATGTGAGCTGCTTAATGACCCAGGAGAGGCTGCTCTTTTCAGATGAGATAGATTGCCGGGATCTGTTTGAAGGAAATGATCCCAGGGAGAAGATTCTGATTTTTGAGGTTGTTTAGAAGAAAATAATAAAGGGTATTGATATGGTGTCAGAATAGAAGTATAGTGCAGATAGTGACATAATGTCAGAAAGAAAGGAGGTGCTTTATGCCAAAAGGTTCAGAAGAGCTGACGGCGGCAAGGAAGGAAGAAATTATCTCTGCCTGTGCAGGGCTTTATGAGACTATGAATTTCAAAGACATCACTCTGAAGGATATCAGCAGCGCAACTTCCTTTACCCGCACGTCTATTTATAATTACTTCCAGACAAAGGAGGAGATCTTCCTGGCGCTTTTGCAGAGAGAATATGAGCGGTGGAATGAAACCCTGCGCAAGATTTGGAGGGAGCATGATGCGATGACTGACGCAGAGTTTGCCGATGCGCTGGCCCATTCTCTGGAAGAGCGGGCGACGCTTCTCAAAATTATGTCCATGAACCACTATGACATGGAAGAAAACAGCCGTATGGAACGGCTTGTGGAATTTAAAAAAGCTTATGGCAGATCTCTGGCGGAGGTGAGAGAAGGGCTGGACAAATTTTTCCCAGACATGACAGTACAGGATAAGCAGGATTTTATATTTTCTTTTTTCCCTTTCATGTTTGGAATCTACCCATATACAGTGGTGTCAGAAAAGCAAAGAAAAGCCATGGAACAGGCGGGTGTCAATTATGTGTATATGAGCATCTATGAGATTACCTTCGCAGAAGTAAAAAAACTTTTAGGCAGCTCTTAGTTTGGAATAAGGAGTCAGAGATGAGAATGACTGGACGATGAAGGAGATTTCAGTAGAAAGACATCCGGCCGGATGAGACATACGCTTCATCCGGCCGGAATAGAGTGGTTCAGAGGTAAAGCTACAGCCTCTGAATTTTTTTTGTATAGATTCTTCGGAACAGAATAATGGATGTAATGATGGAGGCCACCTCCGCAATAGGGAAGGAATACCAGACGGCGTCCAATCCAAATGTTACGGCCAGTATCCAGGCAGAGGGCAGCAGAACCAGAAGCTGGCGGCATACGGACACGATCAGACTGTAAACGCCGTTCCCCAGGGCCTGGAAGACAGAGCCAAAGATAATACAGAACCCTGCAAAGATGTAGCTGATGCTGATGGTGCGCAGAGCCTTGCAGCCGATGGCAAGCAGATCCTCCGATGCATTGAAGAAGCCCAGCAGCACCTCAGGAATCAGGTTAAAGGCCAGGATTCCACAGATCATCATTACGCAGGCTGTTATACAGCTCAGACGGATGGTGTGAGTGATTCGCTTTTTGCTCCGGGCGCCGTAGTTGAAAGCCACGATAGGCACCATGCCGTTGTTTAGTCCGAATACGGGCATGAAGAAGAAGCTTTGCAGCTTAAAGTATACGCCGAACACGGCGGCTGCCGTTGAAGAAAACATCAGAAGAATTTTGTTCATTCCGTATGTCATCACGGAGCCTATGGACATCATCAGGATTGAAGGAATGCCCACCAGGTAGATAGCTTTTACAGTTGGGCCGTCAAAACGCAGGGTTTTGCGAGAGAGCTTCAGCTCCTTGTTTTTCTTGAAATTAAAGTATATTGCCAGAATCATAGCCACAATCTGGCCAAAGACCGTAGCGGCGGCAGCTCCGGCAACTCCCATTTTCGGAAAACCGAAGAGACCAAAGATCATAATGGGGTCAAAAATGATATTGATAATGGCGCCGGTTCCCTGCGTGATCATTGTATAGAAAGTCAGCCCGGTTGACTGGAGCAGGCGTTCCATGTTAATCTGCAAAAATGAACCAAAGGAAAAAATGCAGATAATGCTCATATACTGGTATCCATATTCACGGATCTGCGGATCGGACGTCTGTGATGCAAAGAACAGATTGGAGCCGAAGATACCGATGAGAGCAAAGACTAGGTAGCTGAGCAGGGCCAGAAGTATGCTGTTGTTGGCAGCCTTGTCCGCCTGTTCAAAATTTTTCTCTCCAAGGCTGCGGGAGAGCAGCGCATTGACGCCGACTCCTGTACCGGAAGCAACAGCGATCATCAGGTTCTGAATAGGGAACGCAAGGGAAACTGCCGTCAGCGCATTTTCATTGATCTGTGAAACGAAGACGCTGTCGACTACGTTGTAAAGCGCTTGGACAAGCATTGAAATAATCATGGGAAGAGACATAGTCAGCAGCAGCTTCGGAATCGGCATAGTGCCCATCTTGTTTTCTGCCGGTGTCTCTTGTACTGTTTTTTCTGTTTCCATAACAAACCTCCTCTGTAGTAATTTTCCAACCCATAGATATAGGACGCAATGATTCTATTCTAATAAGAATAAAATCTATTGTCAATGGATCTTATAGAGGTAGTGGTAAGTGGTTTTCCTTAAAAGCACAGATTCAAGAAAATAATATTATCTATTGACCCTCACGGGGCGTCATAGATTAAAGTGAGTATATCAAGGACAGGAGGAAAATGGTTATGAGAACGGTAAAGGAAATATCAGAATTGACAGGAATCAGCGTGCGCACGCTTCATTATTATGATGAAATCGGATTATTAAAGCCCACGGAAAAAAGTGAAGCAGGGTATCGGCTTTATGACGATAAAGCGCTGGAAACCTTGCAGCAGATTTTGTTTTTCCGTGAATTCGATATACCCTTAAAAGAAATCAAAGCTGTAATAGATAATCCGGCCCTTGATAAAAATCACATTTTGCAAATGCAGAGAAAAATGCTGGTTGTAAAAAAAGAGCGTATAGAGCGTTTGATTTCCAGCATTGATGGAATTTTGAAAGGAGAAAATGCAATGGATTTTGAAGTATTCAGCAAAAGCGAACTTGAAGATATGTACACCTCCATGGAGGCAAATATGAGCGAAGAGCAAAAAGCTATTTTTATGAACCAATACGGAAGCATGGAATCATGGAAAAAGAGTTTCCTTGAGAGCGCAGCCAGCGAAGGGGCTCAAAGAAACTTTCGGAAAATTGTGGAGTGGTACGGCAGCAAGGAAAAAGCAATAGAAGCCTCCAGCAATCCGGCCAATACAGAAATTTATCCAGCGTACCAGAAGCGGCTGGGCGCAGTTATAAAAAAATTGTCGCAGATGAAGGGGGCAGACGTGAATTCCTTTGAGGTGAGAGAATTGGTAGGAGAGTATGAGTTTGTGACAAAACAGATGTTTCAACTGCCGGATGCAGCCTCCATGGTTCTTGAGATTGCCGCTGCCTATCGCACAAATCCAGAATTACAGGCAGCCCAGGACAGTATATATGGGGAAGGTTCAACACAGTTTATCGGAAGGGCAATGGAAGCATTTTACTTGCTGCATAACAAAAGCTGACATGGCTGCTGGCGCAGCATCGCCACACATAAAAGCCACGGATTGCTCCGCACTGCGTGCTCTCTCAATCCTACCCGTATTCGCACTCCGCGCAACTGCGCTCCTTGCTCATACGGGTTAGCGTCTCTGGTGTCCAGACAGTAGGTCGCACGAGTGCGCCCTCCTGCCTGGGCACCGAGACTGTGATGTTGTCACTGGCTTTTCACATAAAAGCCACGGATTGCTCCGCACTGCGTGCTCTCTCAATCCTACCCGTAT
>LHCFC01400__coassemble_2149_pt1 | contig 11879 bp, 6 predicted proteins | sample LHCFC01400__metabat2_low_PE_019 | metagenome-assembled genome bin LHCFC01400
CTATCATATCTGTTCTAATGTCAATCCTTCCAATATTGTTTTATATTTTCGAGCTAATACGGTATAATCATATTGTCCAGCCAGCTTGCGGGAATTTATAGACATCTCAGTGTACAAGTCCAGATGATACAACACTTTATTTATTGCCCGACTGATTTCTTTTACATCACGTTCTTCAACAAGCAATCCGTTAACCCCGTCCTTTACTAAATCTGGGATTCCACCCGAATCACTTGCCACAATCGGCAGTCCCGAAGCCATAGCTTCCAGCATCACCAGGCCAAACCCTTCCTGATCCCCATCCTTCGCTGTCACAGAAGGTGCCACAAAAATATCCGCAGACGCATAAATTGTTTTCAACTCATCATGCGTCTTAGCACCCAGAAATTCTATCTTTTCTCCCTGTTCTTTTGCCTGCTCTTCCAACTGCTTTCTAAGAGGTCCGTCTCCAACAATAACCAGCTTCGCATCTACTTCTTTCATCGCTTCTATCAGATACGTGACACCTTTTTTCTCTGCGAGCCTCCCCACAAAAAGTACCACTTTCTGATCTCCCTGGTTAAAGTAATTCGGAACCGCATACTGTTTTCCAAAATTCTGCGTCTTGCATCCCATTGAAATCACATCAATATTCGGGGTATCATACAGTTTCAGCACTTCATTTTTCAGATGTTTTGAAACAACTGTAACATACCCTGCCTTTTTGAGACAGCGAATTTTGAGTTTCTTCAAAATTCCTTTGTTTAGTGAAGTCACATCTCCCCCATGCCCTGTCACAATGTACGGCTTTTTGAAAAAGGACTGCACAATCCCCTGAGGAATAATCCAATGAGCATGTACCACATCAAATTTCGGAAGAAGCCTGAACAAATGAATATACAAGGATAGAAATAAGAATGGCACCAACAGCACTCTGATTTTCTTCTCTTTTATTCTCGGTACTATGGCTCCCGGATAGCAAAGAGTTTCCCATTTATGAATCGGAAAATAGTGATACCGAATCACCTTTACCCCATTCATTACTTCTTTTGTCTTCGCTCCGGGCGCCGCTGGCACCAAAACTGTCACATCGAAATATTCTGTCAATGCTTCTGACAGATCGAGTACAAATCTCGGTTCGGTATCACCTTCCCAGCGTGGGAAGGTAGATCCCGTCACCAACAACTTCTTTTTTACGCTATCTCTACCCATACAATCTCACTCTCCACTACACCAGCATCCCATGTATACACATCCGCGGTAAAATTCAGAAGCTTCCTGCCCTGGTTCAACTGAATCGCATACACCCGTTCTTTCTCACCATTTAATCCATAAGCCTCGTATTTAGCGCTTCCCAAAACAATCTGTTCGTCTACTTCTTTTTCCGCCTCTCTTCTGGTATAGCCAGCCTCCTTCAGATTCTGTATCTCATCCTCAATCTCTTCTTCTGACTTATCGCAAAGAAGCATAATTTCAATGGTATCGTCTTTCTCAATGTCTGATACATCCAGTTCTAAATATACATTGTATACTGTCTCCGGCAATTCCGCAATCGCTTCCGTCTCATCTTCCGCTCCTGTCATGGCCATAATACTCTTCGGTGAGATTTTCTTTCCGCTGCTAAGTACTTCCACGCCGTTTTCTATCGCTTTCTGCACATTGCCTCCCTCGCATCTGGCCAACAGCGTATACTCTCCCGCATGTCCCAGTATACAGTATTTGCCCAGCAGGCGGAGATCATTTTCTGAAAGGCCGCAGGTCAGCAGCAGAGGATCATCCACAGCATTATTCGCCTCTCCATAGCTTCTCGCCTCCACGTAAGCATCCGGAAGCTGCTCCTGAAGATAGTCATACTGGATATCTTCTTCCCGAATCACTTCCAGCTCCTGCACAGCGGCGACTGTAACCCCTTTTCCCAGATCGTTAATGATCTCAAGAAGTTCATCCAGCTCTTCCTCTTCCTGTCCGAACTGGTATTTTTCTGAAGTCAGTTCTATACTCCAGTCCCTCACATCCAGTTCTTCGCCTTCTTCTGTGACAGCCACACAGGAGAGTCCCGTACATCTCTTAGGAATGGCAAAGGCAATCTCCACCGTGTTTCCGCTGATTTCCTGTTCTTCTATGACTGTTTCACCATTCTTAAGCTGCACAACGGTACCCATTGGCACGGTTCCTCGGATTTCTCCATGGAAAATGTAGCTGCCAGCATCCAGTGCAATCGGTCCGGCCGCCGTATCTTCTTTGGTGAAGGCGTCTGATGTAAAGGACGTTCCCTCAGACAGCAGAACACCTCCCTCTTCCAGGAATTTTTCATACTGTTCCGAATCGTTCCGCACCAGCACCGTATAGTACCTGGTTTTATCTATGACAGAATACTCTTCCATGGCATAGTAGTAGGAATGGGAAGGAGTAGGCCCGATTAAATAGGTGGCGTCTGTCGTCTCCGACTCTTCCTTGGAGATCACCTCCACGGTATACCCAGGAAGATCTGACTCAAAGCATCTGGCGGACAAATCGCTGTGATCCACCATTACATCGCCTACATAGGCTATCGTTCCCGGTTCCTGGCACAGCTCTTCTACTGCCAGAATTGCCTCACAGGGAGCTTCCGTCGCATTCGTGCCGTTCAGCCCTACTGTGTAGGCAGATGATGTTTTCCAGTAGTAAATATCCGTAATCTCCGTGTGACCAGCGAAGGTTCCGCTGATCACAACCTGCAGGTTGCGCATAACTTCCCTGTCCGTAAATTCTACCACCACAGCCCCCGTGTGGCCATCGGCAAAGATCCCTTCGTCCACATTCTGCGTGATAATTGTCCCCTCTGAATCCCTCAGGCGGATCTGTCCGTTAAGCTCCGAATCCACATCCCCCTTCGTGAAATAAATCTCCATGCGATACGTGCCCGGAACCAGATAAGCTCCGCCTCCATAGACTTTTTTCTTATCTGAAAGCCAATTCTCCGTCTCGGTTTCGCTCTCTTCCTCGGTCAGCTCTTCGCTCTCACCCTCCGACGCTTCCTCGGTCTCATCCAGTTCTTCCGCATTTTCTTCTGTTGCTGTCTCTTCTTCGCTCTGAAGCTCCGTTTCCCCTTCACTTTGGAGCTCTGTTTCTTCTTCCGCCAGCACATCCTCGGCGCCCTCTTCTGTCTCTGGTTCCAGCAGCAGAGAGTCCGCCTCTCCGCCTCCTTCTGTCATCCCTTCCGTCTGCGCATTCTCATCTGCCGTTTCCGCATCAGACAGAAGCACAGCACTGCGCTCCGTGACACTGCGAAGCTCCAGATACTCCAGCCGGCTGGAAATCACCGTCTCTAAGCTCTGCTCCGTCTCGCTTCCCCGCTCCGCCCAGAGGGCATAGCTGCTGGTCATGTAGAGCAGCCGATACTCGGGCAGCTCTTCCGGCATCGTCTCCTGAATCAGACTGTCTCCGGTTCCCGTGATAATCACACCAGGAGAAATCTCCCCCTGTCTTACATCCTCATAGAAAAGAGCTCTTTCTTTTCCATTATTCTTTTCTTGATAGATCAGGTAATCCGGCATCAGGGATTGGAGCGTGGAAATATGCGAATCACTTCCAGTCCCCATCAGATAATAATATTCTCCAGAAGCCCCTGTCTCTGTCAGCAAAGAGGCAAGAGGCGCTATACTCCTGACAATATTCTCATTAGAGGCTACTGCCGTTTGTCCGCACACCATAAGACCAGGAACCAGATAAAGGCCTCCCAGGCATAAAAAGCCTGCGGCTCTGAGAATCCAGTTCATTTTCCGCCATTTAAACGTACTTTTTACACAGAAGCTTATCAGAATCGCCGCCAAGATCACCAGGCAGGCCGAGCCGTAGACAAGCGCCACCGGCGTCATGCCCTGATTCTGAAACAGCATAAGTATTCCATTGTTGGAGGAAGAAATGCTGGAAATCCCCTGTGTCTGATAAAGATTTGCAGTGACAAAGGCGCAGATACACAGAGTCAGAAGGTATCCGGTCAGCTCTTTTTCCCAACAGGTCGATTTTCTGATCTGGACAGCTCCGAGAAGAATCATAGGAGGCAGCACCATTTCCACATAATTCACAGAAGTCAGAGCCACCGCCGTACTTCTGGAATTATCATACAAAACAATCACTAGCAGCTCAATGACAAAGATTAGGAATATCTCCAGGCAGAAAATCCGCCTTCCCTTGTCTTGTTCTGTACGCTGCGCAAGAAACAGTCCTTTTACGCAGCGCCAGATTGCCGGCGCCAGCAAAAGAAGCAGCGCCGCTTCCACATAATCCACGGAAGACAGAACCGCCGTTGTGCTTCTGAAATTTTCATATAAAGCAATCGCCAACAGCCCAATGGCTAAAATCTGAAATACCTCCGGACAGAAAACCTGTCTTTTTCTGTCTTGCTTTGTACTCCGCAATAAAAACAGTCCCTTGACGCAGTGCCAGATCCCCGGCACCAGCAGAAGAAAGCTTCCAGTCATAAGCGCAAACAATTTTCCGCACAGGCCTCTGAAAATCCCAAGAAAATAATTATTCTCCCAGCCTGCCATGATCCCGTCCAGAAACAGCTCCAAAGAAGACTTCACTGTAAGATTCATGTCCTTTGCGAAGCTGTACAGAAAAGTCCTCTCCGCAATATTTCCCAGCGCCAGTCCCACCAGGACGGCCAGACAGAAATAGAGAAAAGACGTTTCTTCTATCTTTTTTTCTTTCAGATAGATCCCCAGGAGAATTACCACCGCCACGATCACTCCAAGGAAGGCAATCTGCAGGAATCCCGCCAGAATCATGCAGCCTGCTAAGGCGGCGAGCTTTCCCGTACTGTATTTCTCCCGCAGGGAAAGCAAAAGGTACAGGGAAATCCACACCAGCAGCACCAGCAGCATTTCCGGCCCGGTGAAGCTTCTGGAAGCCGCCAGCACAGGACAGACGGCGGCAAAAAAACAGGCAGCCGAAAGAAACGCCTGATTTTCCCCCGAAAAAAGCTTCCTGGCCGTCTTAAGAGATACCAGATAGCTCACACAGAGGAAACAGCCGTTTAACAATATCGCTGCCTTATACGCTGCGTATGGACTTTTCAAAACTGCACAAATGGGAACCAGCACCAAACTGTAGCCCAGAGAACAGAGGGAGCTTCCATTATAATTAGAAGCGCCTCCCTGCCCCAGCAGAAATCTTGCCCGTTCCCAATAGATGTCTTCCTGCCCCAGATTGGACAGAATTCCTGTATTCATTGCTGTATAGACTGATAATCCTGCCAGAACCGCTAAAGCCAAAAACTGAATAATCCTGGCACTATATTTACTCTGCTTCATCCTTCTTCTCCTGGTTTTCGTAATCAATCTTCCGCACATGGTACTGAATATCTTCCAAAAGCTTCCGGTTAGCCGCAATAATATCCCCCTGGAGCCCCACTATGATGGTCATAACTCCAAGAATAATCATCATGCTTGCCAGAATCAGAGACTGAATATGCCCCGCTCCCGTACCGGCGAAATAATAAAATAGAAAACGCACTCCCAGGATCACTCCCAGCAGGCTCATAATACTCCCCAGAGAAGCAAAAAACATAAGGGGCTTGTACATCAGGAATGCCCGGATGATCGTCAGCATGGACTTCTTCACATAGCCGAACATACTGCTGAACAGTCTGGAGGGGCGAAGCTCGCCGTTTGTGCGGATCGGCACCGACATAAGGGGAATCTTGTTCCGTCCTGCCTGTACAATGGTCTCCAGAGTATATGTATACTCATTTACCACGTTCATGCGCATAGCCGCCTCTCTGCTGTATGCCCTGAAACCGCTGGGAGCATCCGGGATATCGGTCTTGGAGGCTTTCCGCACTACCCAGCTTCCGAAATGCTGAAGTTTTTTCTTAAGAGGCGAAAAATGTTCCGTCTGGTCAATGGGGCGTTCCCCGATGACCATGTCCGCTTTTCCTTCCAGAATCGGCCGAACCAGCTTCTCGATGTCCTCGCCTACATACTGGTTGTCCGCATCCGTATTGACAATTATATCGGCCCCGTTGCGCAGACAGGCGTCCAGACCAGCCATAAATCCTTTGGCCAGTCCCTTATTCTTCTTAAAGTTCACCACATAGTTGACGCCCCAGTTCTTGGCCACTTCCACAGTGTTGTCCTGGCTCCCGTCATTGATGATCAGATATTCAATCTGGTCAATTCCATCTATGTGCTTTGGCAGATCGTTGAGGGCAATCTCAAGAGTCTCCGCCTCATTGTAGCACGGTATCTGTATAATCAGCTTCATCCTGTTCCTCCAAAAGTTTTCTATTATTTCTCCAGGTATAAATAGTCAATCACTGGCCTTCCAATGGATTCATACAAAACATGGGTGTCACGGAAGGCGTCCAGATCATAACAGTTCCGTCCGTCCAGCACGATAGGCCGTTTCATATATTTCTCAAAGGCAGAGACATCCAGCTTCTTCACATCTTCCCATTCTGTAAAGATCAGGCAGAGATCCGCATCCCGCAGCGTCTCTTCTATAGTGTTGCAGTACAGAATTTCATCCGGATAAATCTTTTGGTAATTGGGAACCCCCACAGGATCCCAGGCCTTCACTTTGGCACCGTCCTCCAAAAACAGAGGAATATTTACCAGAGAGGGCGCCTCTCGCAGATCATCCGTCCCCGGCTTAAAAGTTAAGCCAAGGACAGCGATGGTCAAGTTCTGGAAATCTTCATAGTATTTTCTGGCTTTTTTATACAGTTTAACCTTCTGGCTCTCATTTACCTCTATAGCAGCCTTGATGGTCTTAATTTCATTGTCATTAAAGCTGGCCAGCCAGCTTAAAGCCTTGGTATCTTTGGGGAAACAGGATCCTCCATAGCCGATTCCCGCATTGAGGAATCGGTTCCCAATTCTGGCATCAAATCCCATCCCCTTTGTCACGTCCTGAATATTAGCCCCTACAATCTCACAGAGATTGGCAATCTCATTCACATAGGAGATCTTCAGAGCCAGGAAATCATTGGAGGCATATTTGATCATCTCGGCGCTGCGGCGGTTCGTCACCAGCTTGTACGCCTCGAAGTCTTTGTATACTTCTTCCAGAACCCTCGCCGCTTCAGGATTCTCTGCTCCAATCACAATCCTGGAAGCATGAAGAGTATCCCGCACCGCTGTGCCCTGGGCGAGAAACTCCGGATTGGAAGCCACCCAGATTTTTACCTCTTCCTTCAGATTTGCCTTAATATGGGCTTCAATCTTGTCATTGGTCCCGATGGGTACTGTGGATTTGATTACCACCACACAGTCACGGCGCACAGACTGGGCGATCTGTCCCGCCACTTTATATACATAATTCAGGTTGGCTGACCCATCCTTCTTCTCCGGAGTCCCAACCCCAATAAAAATAACCTCTGCATCCTGATAGGCATTCTGATAATCGGAGGTGAAGGTAAGTCTCTCTCTGTTCTCATCCATCAGCTCCTGGAGCCCCGGCTCATAAATAGGAGTTTTGCCGGCATTGAGCATGGCAAGTTTCTTTTCATCTACATCCACACAAACCACATGATGCCCCTTGCTGGCAAGGCACACCCCAGTCACCAGCCCTACATATCCAGTACCTGCTACTGCTATCTTCATCTTCATCAATCCTTTTTATTTTTCTCATACGGCTTTATCTTATGCATCCTCTCGGATTCTGTCAAGCAATAAGTCCGCCTTTTCCTCTGTAAAATATTAGATATAAATCCTCATATTCAGTCTGTAACAGCAAGGCAAGCACGGTATGAATGATATGTTACAAGACGTTAATCTTTATTTTATTATGTTTTTCCCGTAAAATCAAGTCAAATTACGCTTTTAACTTTAGGAAAAATTAAGAAAAATTCACATTTTCATCACATTTCAATTTCACTATAGGTTCTTTGTCCTTCAACAGCTATTATCCAGAAAGCTTTTTTGGATTTTTTACCTTGTTTTTTACAAACTTATTAACAGATCATGTCTTTCTTTTTAAACAAAATAACCGAAAGGACAGAGGGTTTATTTGCAAATTTTAGTAAAAAGTGGTATAAAAAGGTAAAAATACACTTTTCAAGCTAGGAAGCTTGAAAAAAATATTTAAAGGAGAGAAAAATATGAAGTGGGAAAAAAGAAACATTTGCCGTTGGCTGATAATGTTTGCCCTGGTGCTGACTGTCAGCCTCATCCCGGCACAGAAAAACGAAGCAGCCAGCTACGGGCTGAGCCTGAACAATGCCTGGGTCAGCCACACGATCACTACAAAGGGGGACGTAAATTTCTACAGCTTTTCCATCCCCAGCGCTGGAACCGTAACGATTGACTATCAGGGCTGGAGCATCAGAGACTCTTACGTTCAGGTAATGGACGCAGACCAGACTGTCCAATTCGCAAAGCATGAAGTATATTACTCAAGCAACGTTGATCCCAAGACAAAAAATATAGCTCTGGCTTTGGAACCCGGAGCTTACTGCGTGAAAGTATGGGGATACGGTTCTAACGTAGGTGATTACCGCCTGAAAGCTTCCTTCCAGGCGGCTGGCAATACGGAACGCGAGAGCAACAATGCCTTCAACACTGCTATGCCTTTAAACGCCAACAGTCAGGTTTTAGGATTTTTATCCATGAATGATGACGTGGATTTTTATTCCTTCTACGTGCCCTATTCACAGACTGTAAGGATTACATACACTGGTATGATCCGTGATTCCTACTGTGAACTGTGGAACAAGGATTTCCAGTCTATAAAAAAGCAAAACGTGTATTACGGTTCAGAGGACGCTCCGAAAACCTATGTATATGAAGGAGATCTGACTCCTGGAACTTACTATCTGAAGATTTATCCCTACGGAAGCAACACAGGCCGCTACCGCCTGAAATGGGAATCCGCCCAGGTGATCGTCAATGTATCGAATATCACCATCAACGGAGCGAAGTCCCTGAAAAGGGGCCAGACCCTGACACTCTCCGCAAGCGTTCTGCCCAGCAATGCCACAAATAAAAATGTAACATGGTATTCCAGCAACACTTCTGTGGCAACCGTAGACAGCAGCGGAAAAGTAACGGCTAAAGGCGTAGGAACCACAACGATCACGGCAACCGCCGCAGACGGAAGCAAGGTTTCAAAGAGCTGCACCATTTCCGTAACGGAGCCAACGGTGAAGGTTTCCAGCATCATCATCAGAGGAGCGAAGTCTCTGAAAAAGGGCCAGTCCCTGACACTCACCGCAACAGTTTCACCAAGTAATGCCACAAACAAAAAGGTGACATGGCGTTCCAGCAATAACTCTGTGGCAACGGTAAGCAGCAGCGGAAAAGTAACTGCCAAAGGCGCTGGAACTGCAAAAATCACGGCTACTGCCGCAGACGGAAGCAAGGTTTCGAAGAGCTGCACCATTAAAGTAACCGATACAAAGGTAACTTCCGTCTCCATTTCTGGCAATAAACGGATCGCAGTGGGAAGCAAGCTGCAGCTGAAAGTTAAAGTGCTGCCCACAAATGCAGCAAACAGGAAAGTTACATGGACTTCTTCCAATAAGAGTGTGGCGACTGTAACTTCCTCAGGTAAGGTCACCGCAAAGAAGCCGGGCAGGACAGTCATCACTGCCAAGGCCAAGGACGGAAGCGGCAAGAAAAAGAGCATCTACGTCATCGTAATTCCGAAAAAGATGGCAGCCTCTACCATCACTTCACCGGCCCAGAAAAAAATCAAGGTTACACTGAAACGGCAGACCGGCGTATCCGGCTATCAGGTACAATACGCAAAGAACAATAAGTTCAGGAGCGCAAAGGTTTACAACGCAAGCAAGAACGCCAAGAGCGTTACGATTTCCAAACTTACCAGCAAGAAAACTTACTATGTACGCACACGCTCCTATATTAAGATCGGTTCCAAGAAATATTATGGTGCCTGGAGTGTTGGACGGAGAATCAAAGTAAAATAATTAACAGATTAAAGAAAAGGCTGCCTCGGCAGCCCTTTTCTTATTACATCTAAATTACATCTGCGGCACAGGCGTAGGACGGCTGCTGTCCCATACAGCATCCACGCTGAAAAGATCTGATACCAGTTCCGGATTGTAATACATCCGGTAGCCGTCCAGATTCCGGCGGGCCTGGCGCATATAATTATCTCCAAACTGAACCCAGTAGGTGGATGAGGCATCCACATTGCAGAAAATACTAAATCCCTGCTCTTTATAGTAAGCAAAAAGCTCATTGTCCGAAGTGTAGGGTTCCCAATCGCCGATATCCGCACCGAACGCAAAAATAATCACATCGGTATCTCCCACAATGGAAGCCACATTTTCTTTCCAGCGTTTGGTATCTGTCTGGGTGACCTCCAATCCCCGGTCCCTGGGAGAGATATGCCCCCACGTATGGCTGGCAAATTCCCAGCCGTTTTCCTTCATCGCATTGGCCACTGCCGTTGCCTGGTCTACTTCATTCTGCCACGCCCCTTCATCAAAATCCGGATTCTCATTAAAAAATTTCTGCTGGTATTCTGTCACACGGGAGGAATCTTTTGTCCTGTACACCTCATCCGTGCGGTAGCCCAATACGCCTTCATAGCCAGTAAGAGCAATAATCCCCTTGTGGCCATGGTATGAAAAATCAGGATGTTCTTTCACAAAAGTGTCGATCCAGGGCACCATATCATAGTCGCCCACAGATATGCTTCCGTCATCCTCCACATACGTATTTTTGACATCGCCGTTCTCATCCAGGACAAGCTTCTGGGCAAATCCATCGCCGTCCATATAATGATAGTAGCTCACGTCGTCCTGAGAGAGTACAAAAGGCGTTTTCCCAGGAGGCAGAAGGATCTCCCCCTTCGTCACGGTTCCGTCTTCGTTCACCGTACACATATCATGGAGGCTCACCATTACGTACCCTTTCTCATACATGGATTCCATGATCGCCGCAAATTCGCTCATGGTGGTCATCACCTGATTATATCCCCCTTCATCCGAATCCCCGTCAAAGGCCTTGGAGGTGTCTGCGATCATAGTATGAAAAAATACATGTGTGATTTGATCTACAGGGTAAGCCGTACAAGTAGCCTTCGTGGCCTGGTAGCCAGCTACTGCGTCCTGCATTTCCTGGCTTCCTGTATAGGCGCTGCTGGATTGAAGCAAGGAGATGGCTCCGTCGTAATCATACTGGGCAGCCATGAAATCCGCCTGGGCGATCAGCTCCTCCGTATTCCCTGAAGACTGCTGACCTTCTTCCTGGGCCTCCGTACCATGCTGAAGAGCTCCCGCATTTTCTGCTCCGTTAGAACCGCTCCCCTGGGAAACCGCCTGCTTCTCCTGTCTTCTGGTCTCTATCAATCCTGTCACTCCCGGAACAATAGCCTCCTTCGTCAATATGACCAGCAAAAAGACAGCCACCAATATCAAAAGAGAAATCAGGCATTTCATAATCAGCTCATTCTTCCTTCGTCTGGCCCTTCTCTGCTGCATTCTCAAATCTCTGTCATCCATAGAACCTTACTCCTCTCTTAGAAAGGTATTACACTGCGCTGTGCGCATCCGGCTCCTCCTCTTCCAGGATCATGGCTACCTGGCTCTCCGACTCCATTCGCTGGGAGCCTGGCGCCTTGGTACCGTTCCCCAATACTATCTCATAAATAATCGCCGCTATCAGAAGAAGTACCAGAATCACAAGGGCAATAGAAAGCCCCTTCATAGCCGCCTGATCCTCGTATGAGCGCTTCCTCTTTCTCACAGGCGCAGCCCCTGCGCTTCTCGCCTGGGCTTCCGGCGGCATCTCCCGCCTCTGCCTGGAACGTCTCGGCTGCCTGCCCACATTCTCCTGTCCCTCCTGTGGCTGCACTTCTTCCCGGTTTCCCGCCGCTCTGCTCTCCTGAGGGCGTCTTGGCTGCCGAGCCACAGTCTCCGGTCTCTCCTGGGGCTGCGCCGCCTCCCG